>OLGA01000299.1_pt1 | contig 44374 bp, 35 predicted proteins | sample 1604881 | NCBI WGS metagenome assembly OLGA01 (sample SAMEA3888896, study PRJEB22519) | human gut metagenome | biome: human gut; feature: human-associated habitat; material: faeces | place: Denmark | collected 2009 | reverse complement strand
GCTGTGAGAGGACGGCGGTTAGTCACCGCCTCCTACTCGATTCATGGGCATAATTTCTACAGTATCTAAGCCACTTCGCTATTCGTGCCTCGGGAGAGTGCGTGTGCACCCCGGTGCCCGGGGCTTACGCCCTTACGTTGTGGCGGGATAATGAGTGCTACGGTAACACCTCGGAGCTCGGTGTTACCGGGATTGTGTTTGATGGTTACTGTTCACACCTAACAGTGTGACCAGCAGCGCTTGATGTACGAATATGGGTACATTTGCGGATTTTGCTTGATTTATTGGGGAGTGCGTATTATATTAAATATAATGACTATTCAGAACCACTGAGAACAAAAAAAGCTGATGCGTCATGCTTGCATGTAAGCAGCAGGTTTTCTTGTTTTGGATAGTTACATTGTTATTGGATTTAATTTTAAAACACAACAGGGGAGCTGGTATTTAGCCGGCTGAGAGTAGACTGGTAGTGTCTTGACCCATAACCTGATTTGGATAATGCCAACGTAGGATAATATCGCACGATTTTTAGGCGGATATACTCATTGGCGGTATATCCGCTTTTTGAATGTGTGGGTGATTATGAATAGTTGTAAAGAGATACAGATGAATAATTTTATAGAAAAGCTTAAGTCACGCAGTCCTTTGATTCACAACATCACAAATATGGTTACTATCAATGATGTGGCCAATATTGAGCTGGCATGTGGGGCTAGGCCTATTATGGCTATGGCACCGCAGGAGATGGATGAAGTCACGGGTATCTGCGATGGGCTGAACCTGAATATAGGCACTCCTTCTGAGGAGCGCTTTGAGGCGATGCGCATTGCTGCGAGGATGGCAGCGAAAAAGAATATTCCTATTGTGCTTGATCTGGTTGGTGTGGGCGTTAGCCGCTTCAGGATGGATTTTGTGATGAGCCTGCTTGACGAGGTGCATGTGGATGTGATTAAGGGCAATTTGTCTGAGGTCAAGGCTGTTATGGAGCATGGCAGGTGCGATGGTGGCGTGGAAGTGACCGATACGGCAGATGAGTCTGATGCAAAGGCGCTTGCGTGCAGGGCTGCCCTGCGATATGGCTGCATCTGTGTGATTACAGGTGAGACCGATTATGTTGCAGAATTATGTGATGAAGCTGATTGCTATGATAATAATGAAAGCAGTGTGATGTGCATTACAGGCGGCCATCCTATGATGAAGAGGGTGACAGGCACCGGATGTATGCTTTCAGGGCTCATTTGTGCGTTTGTTGCGGCTGATTGCGATGATAAATATGGTGCAGTTACAGCAGCACTTAGCTGCATGAAGAGTGCAGGCGGGCTTGCTGCCTCTGATATGGCAGAGCACGGCAGAGAGACAAACAGCTGTTATTTCATTAAGCCCGGAAATGCTGCATACCGGGACAGGCTGATTGATGCAGTATATCATATATGCGATGGTGATTATGAACAGATGTGAATATCGCTGTATGACAGACAATTGGTATGAAGGTCATGAGTCTTATATTTGGAAAACAACAGGATAAGAGGTGAAAGGTATATATGAACAAAACTGATTTAAAGCTCTACGCTATAACAGACAGGCAGTGGCTGCACGGAGCGAGGCTTTCTGAGCATGTGAAGCTTGCGATAGAGGGCGGTGCCACTATGATTCAGATCCGTGACAAGGATATTCTGAGTACGGATTCTGATGCAGGGCTTAAGGATGAGTATAATGAGGCTCTTGAGATAAAGAGAATCTGTCACGAGCACAAGGTGCCGCTCATCATCAACGATAACGTGCAGTTTGCAATTGATATAGATGCCGATGGAGTACATCTGGGACAGGATGACATGAATCCGGCAGAGGCCAGGAAGCTTCTTGGAACTGACAAGATAATAGGAGTCACGGCAAAGACTGTGGAGCAGGCAAAAAGGGCAGAAGCTGATGGAGCGGACTATCTGGGAAGCGGAGCCGTGTTTGGCTCTACCACAAAGCTCAATGCAAAGCCTATGACAAAGGAGCTTCTGCGTGAAATCACGGCGGCTGTCGATATACCGGTTGTTGCAATCGGAGGCATAAATGCAGACAATGCGGTCACGCTAAAGGGCACAGGGATTGCAGGAATCGCCGTGGTAGGAGCGATATTTGCAAGCGCAGATATAAAGGATGCAGCCAAGGAACTTGCAGAAATATGCGACAAGATTCTGTAATCACAGTATGACAAACTGCTATAACTACAGTAATTAAACAATATTTTGAAGATACTGAACAGTTACGAGAAATCACAACATTCAGTAGAAAGGAGCGTAAATATGCATACAGCACTTACAATTGCGGGAAGCGATTCAAGCGGTGGCGCAGGCGTGCAGGCCGATTTAAAGACCATGCTTGCAAACGGTGTGTTTGGCGAGAGCGTAATCACGGCACTCACGGCACAAAACACCATGGGAGTTGATGCGGTGATGAATGTACCGGCTGATTTTATCGAGGCACAGATGAAGGCTGTTTTTTCGGATATTTTTCCGGATGCGGTGAAAATCGGTATGACATCATCGGTAGATACGATTGAGGCGATTGCCGCAGGTCTTGTAAAATATAAGGCAAAAAACATAGTTCTGGACCCGGTGATGGTCGCTACAAGCGGAAGCAGGCTGCTTGAGGAAAATGCGGCAAACACTCTGATGGAGAAGCTGTTTCCACTGGCTGACATCATCACGCCAAATATCCCTGAGCTTGAGGTGATATCAGGCAGACAGATTGAAAGCACAGATGACATCATAGAGGCATCAAAGGCTGTTTATGATAAATACGGCTGTCCGGTTTTAAGCAAGGGAGGTCATTTCACAGACACAGCATGTGTGTGTGACTATTTGTGGGATGGAAAGCAAATCATCACATTTGAGACCAAAAGAGTGGATAATCCAAACTCACACGGCACAGGCTGCACGCTTTCATCAGCGATAGCCAGCGGCCTGGCAAAGGGACAGCCGCTCGAGCAGGCTGTGGATAACGGCAAGCGATATGTCACGGCATGTTTAAAAGCCATGCTTGACCTGGGACACGGCAGCGGTCCTATGAATCATGGAGCGTTAATCTTGAAATAATTACTAATTAATAATACAAATAACAATAAGAACAGGAGAGTACAATGAGTAATTACACAACACAGATGGATGCCGCAAGAAAGGGCATCGTAACACCTGAAATTGAAAAGGTAGCAAAGAAAGAGAAGATGGATGTAGACAAGCTGATGGAGCTTGTTGCAAGCGGAAAGGTAGCTATTCCTGCTAACAAGCATCACAAGTCACTTGATGCAGAGGGCGTTGGAAGCATGCTTCGCACAAAAATCAATGTAAACCTCGGTGTGTCAAGAGACTGCAAGGACTATGATGTGGAGATGCAGAAGGTCATGAGCGCTGTAAAGCTTGGAGCAGAGGCTATCATGGATCTTTCAAGCCATGGCAATACACAGCCATTCAGACAAAAGCTTACAAGCGAATGTCCTGCAATGATAGGAACAGTGCCTGTTTATGACAGTGTTATCCACTATCAGCGTGATCTTGCAACACTTACAGCACAGGATTTTGTCGATGTAGTCAGACTCCATGCAGAGGATGGAGTGGACTTTGTTACACTTCACTGTGGAATCACAAGAAAAACGATAGACCAGATTAAAAAGCACAAGCGTAAGATGAATATCGTAAGCCGTGGAGGCAGCCTTGTATTTGCATGGATGTGCATGACAGGAGAGGAAAATCCTTTCTACGAGCACTATGATGAGATACTTGAAATCTGTGAGGAGCACGATGTGACAATCTCGCTTGGAGATGCCTGCAGACCGGGATGCCTGGCAGATGCAACAGATGTATGCCAGATAGAGGAGCTTGTAAGACTTGGAGAGCTCACAAAGCGTGCATGGGATCACAACGTACAGGTCATGGTAGAGGGACCGGGACATGTGCCGCTTGATCAAGTAGCAGCAAACATGAAGGTACAGCAGTCAATCTGTATGGGAGCACCATTTTATGTACTTGGACCTCTCGTAACAGATATCGCACCGGGCTATGACCACATTACAGCAGCAATCGGTGGAGCAGTGGCAGCAATGAACGGCGCAGCTTTCCTTTGCTACGTGACACCTGCGGAGCATCTTGCTCTTCCAAATGTGGAGGATACAAAGCAGGGAATTATTGCGTCAAAGATTGCGGCTCATGCAGCTGATATTGCAAAGGGAATACCGGGAGCCAGAGATATAGATGATAAGATGGCAGATGCCAGACGTGTGCTCGACTGGGATGCACAGTTTGCATGTGCGCTTGATCCGGAGACAGCTAAGGCTATCAGGGATGACCGTCTGCCTGAGGATGACCACAGCGAGGCATGCAGTATGTGCGGTAAGTTCTGTGCAGTGCGAAGCATGAACAAGGCACTTGCAGGAGAGTATATTGATATACTATAACTTTTTAGTACAGAAACGACTCGCAACTGTGAAGGTACTGAACAGTTACGGTATACTTTAAGGTGAGGTAGTAATGGAAAGTAAAAAGAATACTAAAAAAAGAACTCTTTCAATCAGAAAGATTGCCATGGCAGGAGTGCTTGTGGCAGTTGCCGTAGCAGGAAGCTTAATAAGCTTCCCTGTTGCCGGCAGCAAATGTGCACCTGTACAGCACATGGTAAATATATGCGCAGCAGTATTTTTAGGACCTGCATGGGGTGTCGGTGTGGCATTTTGTGCGAGTATTATCAGAAACCTGACAGGACTTGGAAGTCTCATGGCATTCCCGGGAAGCATGGTAGGCGCTCTGTGCTGTGGACTGATGTACAGATTCAGCAAAAAAATCATACCGACATGTATTGCAGAGGCGCTTGGCACAGGCATACTCGGAGGCCTGGCAGCGTATCCTCTTGCAAAATACGTGATGCTTATTCAGCCGGAAGGCATGTTTATATACATAGTGCCATTCCTTATCTCTACAGTGGCCGGAAGCATAGTGGCAGCAATTGTCATGCTGATTTTAAAGAAAAATGGAGCACTGACAGTATTTAAGGAAAATCTTGAGTAATATCCAGGGCTATGGCTTTATAAGAAGCTTCATGAGCTCATCCTGACAGATAGGCCTAGAGTAGTGATAGCCCTGAAAACAGGTGACGTCGAACTGCCTGAGATAGCTCTCAAGGCTATCATTTTCTATGCCTTCAATACATATCCTTAAGTCTGCGGCATTGGCAAAATTAATCATTCCGATTACAAGTGCCTGCTTCTTTTTCTCCTCGAGAATGTCTTTAACAAAGAACATATCTATCTTGATACCCTCTACAGGAAGCTCAAGCATCATCTGAGATGAAGAGCTTCCTGTGCCATAGTCATCCATAGTGATGTGGATTCCGGCTTCCCTGAATGCAGTGACGGTTTTCTTTATCATAGATATAGGCAGATCTCTGCATCGCTCTGTAATCTCTATCCATAGCTGTGAAGGTGGAAAATCATACTCTTTAAGAATTGCCAGAGTATCTTCCACAAAACATTCCTTTTCAAGCTGCTCTGAGGATGCATTTACATTGATGAAAAAGCCCGGTTTTATCTTTGCAAATTCACTGGCTGCGCTTATTGCAGTTCTCATGATATAATTTCCGAGCTCATACATAGCAGGGGTATCCTCAAGCCAGTCGATAAACAGTCCGGGTGGCACCGTGCCAAAAGGCTCCTTTTTCCAACGCACCAGAGCCTCAGCACCCATTATTTCACCATTGCAAGCCTTTACAATGGGCTGAAACTCTACAAAAAAGCCATCACAGCCATTGATAACCGACTGATGAATGATTTTCATGATATCTATATGCGAGCTGCCATTGAACCTGACCATATCATTGAAAAATAACAAATCAGGGCTGTGAAGCTCCTTCGCGCGGTCTAGAGTGTACTCCACCTTGCTGATGACAGTTGAGGTATCACCATCATAATCCTTGAGAATCAGACACGCAGCATATATATCAAACTCAAATTTAAAGCATTTAAAGAAATACATGGACTTTATTGTATCGGCAATTTTCTGATAGAAGGCCTCGGCCAAGGCACGGTCTGCTTCCTTTACCACAAATACAAACTTGCAATTATTCATATAGTAGGTAGCGGTGCTGCCATCCATCATGTAGATGAACTTGAGCGCAAGCTCACGCTGGATTGCAGTGTTGAAATTGGAACCATACAGTATATTGAACTCATCTATATGACCTATCTCCACCTCGATTATGGCTACAGACCTGTTTTCCATGATATAGCCGTTGATGTCTCTTTCAAACTTTGACTGACCATAAAGATATGTATATGGGTCGATATCCGGAAGGGTATTTTCGTTTCTGAGCACGAGGACATGGTAGCGGTGTCCGTCATCACCGGTAAAAATATCAGAATAAAATCCCATCATATATTCTTTGGTATGCTTTCCCATGCGGACATAAAATATATCATCCGGTTTTTCACCATTTAAGCGATAGCGGATTTCCTGCTTATATTCCGGCAGGTCAACGTCGTTGACACAAGAGCTCAGCTGTTCAAAGAAGCAGGTATGCTCGCCGGCTTCAAAGCCGAAAAAATCAGCTGTCTTGTCCGGTACGTAAGATAAGTCATTATCCAGGTCGGTGATGATAGGATATATCCCGTCTGATAATTCTGAAATTTTATCAATAAATTCCTTGTATATCGTGTGTTCTATCATAAATTAAAACTCCATATGTGTATAATGCACAAAATTCTTTTATTATTATAGCATATGTATGCATTATATACAATAAGTTAGTTGGACTCTGAAAATGATATTTAGGTATGAAGCATTAATATAAATTAATGATTTAAGTGTGTCATTTATATATTTGAAGGTATACTGATGACTGAAATATACCATCAGCTGCTTCAAATGCAACGTCACCATCATATTTGCCGGCAACAGAGCGGATGGATGACAGACCTATACCATAGTCGTCCCTCTTAGAAGAACGGTATTTTCCGTTTTGGATGGTAACATGTCCGTCAAAGCTGTTGTCCATAGTAATAATAAGTGTCTTATAGTGTACGTGGGCATGCAGTCGGATAAAGTGCGATGATTTCTCGTTCAAAGAATCAGAAGTATCCATGCGTCTGCAGGCTTCTATAGCGTTTTCTATCAGATTTCCAAATACCAGGCACAGGTCATTGTCCAAGGCCGCATCATCGGTTTCCGGAACAATAAGCTTTGTCTCAAGAGCGATATTTTCATTTCTGCATATGGCACTATAGTATGACAGAATGGAATTGACTACCCTGTTTTCGCAATAGCTTGCAGGCGCAGATGGTATGCTGTGGATCAGGGCATCCAGGTATTCATTCAGCTGTTTATTTTCAGTGTTTGCGAGGCCTTTTATTGCAACCAGCTGGTGACGCAGATCGTGGCGCTGCTTCTTAAAAAGCTGTTCGTTTGTTGTGATGAGCGAATTATATTTCTTCTGCTCCAACAGGGAATGCTGAAGGAGATTCATATCAAATATGAGCCTTTCATTCTCACGTTTTATACTGAGCATATCGCTTATATTAAGCCCCATTACAATTCCCATGATTATAATGAAAAGCAGAGTTCCAATCTGGTACAGCAATGACAATGAGGCCACAAATTTTAAATGATAGTTGATTATCTCGGCACATGAAGCAAGTGCCAGTATGAATACCGGAACCATCAGCCGTTTTGCCCTGCTGTTTTGGCTGCGAACAGCCTCAAGGATGATGTATGCAGTCAGGAAGCAAAGTATGAGAGGCAGAATGACATGGAACACGTACATGCTCTGGGATAGTGCCACCGTACCGCTAAGCTGTAAGACACAAGCGACAAGGTCAAGCACGGTGAGGAGCTTTGCGATAACTATAATTGGCTTGTCATTCTTAAAACCAACTGCAAGCCTGCAGAAATACAGCAGCGGAATCATCTGCGAGAAAAGCCCTATAAAAGCACACAGATACAGCAGTGTAGGGTTTTTGATTATGACACCTGTGTAGTTGCACTCGCCGATAGACCACATGCCGGCCATGAGTGAGAAGAATCCAAAATGAAATATCATCTTGCAAACCTCTTTATCGTAGCATAAAAGCATTAGTGAGATAAATATAAACAAAACACCTGCGGCAAGCTCAAGCAGTGCTATAAAGAATGACCATTTATTCAGCTTTAACAGAGTGAAAAATAAGGATTTGTATGCTCCGTAGATAGGAGAATATACCGTAAGAGAGCTTCTGGTAACTGGAGACAGATACTCTATACGAAGCTCTGTATCACCCGAATGACCGTCAGTGCCTATCAGGTATCCCTCGGTTGCGGGATCCTTCATATAGGATGGATAGTTTTCGGCCCTGCCAAACTCATATATGAGTTCATCGTCCAGATAGACCTTCGCAGGGGAATAGACAGTTTTTATGTAGATTGGATCATCCTTGTTCAGGTTGATATGTGTGGTGACGGTGACATGTGTGCGCGGTGAAAGGTGCTTAAAGGTATGTGGAAATGTGATTTCTTCTTTATCTGAATCCGAGCCCTCAACTACGGCATATGCAGAGCTTACGATAGTGGCTTCAGGATAGCTCGCCTGGCTCATAATCATGTTTTTTGAGGAAAGAAGCAGTATGCAAATCAGTGTAAGCAGTATAATTGTCAGATAGGGAATATTTCGTATAGCGCTAATTTTTTTCATAATCCGGGCTCCTTGCAGTGTATTACTTTTGACAGTCTAGCTCATATCAAATCAATAGGAAAGTGCCTTATTTAAGCCCTCTGGTGTGATCAAAGTAGTATCTCTCCAGAGCCTTTTTGGCTTTGCCGGAGAGCTCTCTCTTGATAGGGATATTTGTGTCATCGGTCATCACGAAGCATTTGAGTGAAGTATCGATGCGTGTGACATAAGACAGGTTTACCGCGTAGCTTTTGTGCGGCAGAAAAAACAGCTCAGCGGGCAGCTGATCTGAAAGCTCTGAAAGCTTCTCATAGCAGATGATTTCCTCATTTTCTTTTAAATGTATGAAAATCTGCCTGGCTCTCTGCTCTATGTACATGATATTAGAAAGGGCAAGCCTTTCCATACTCTTGTTTCTCTTCACATAAAGAGATGGGGCATCGGATTTCTTCAGCATGGCAAGGTGAAGAATGTTACTTAGCTCAGCTGCAGAAACCGGCTTTTCGATATAGCCGATGGCAGACAGCCTGTAGCTTTCCAAGGCATGCTCCGTGCTTGTTGTGATGAAAGCAACCGGGATATCGGCATCTGTCTCGCGGATTATGGAGACTGCCTCGATGCCGGTCATGGAATCTTTCATGTATATATCCATGAGCAGCAGGTCATACTTTCCGTACTCATATGAGGCAAGAAAAGAATCTGCATCTGTAAAGACAGTGTATGTATTTTGGATATCGCTGTGGTTGAGAATGTCACAAAGCAGCACGGTCTCTGCAGCTTCGTCCTCGCATACAGCTATATTAAGTGTTTGTGGCATGTTTATTCCTCTGTAGAATGTGAATGATTATAAATAATCATAATATAATATGGAATAAATATCAAATAAATATTGCTATTAAATATCCGAAATGCTAATATAATTATCAGCAGCTTATTAATTATTTTAAGGAGGTTTCAGTTATGAAATACTGTACAAATTGTGGCAGGCAGTTAGCTGATGATGAGGTATGCACATGTCGTCAGCAGGCACAGCCACAGACACCAAATCAGACACAGGACAACAATGCACAGGCAGATAATGCAGCACAGCAGGCACAGTTCAACGGACAGCCGCAGGGCAGTGCACAGGCACAGTTTAACGGACAGCCGCAGGGCAACGCACAGGGACAGTTCAACGGACAGCCACAGGGACAGTTCAATGGACAGCCACAGGGACAGTTCAACGGACAGCCACAGGGCAGCGCACAGTCGCAGGCGTTTGATAACTTCACACAGCAGGTGAGTGCAGCAGGACAGCAGCTGCAGAATGACAAGAATGTGGCATCTATCATTACATTCTACAAGGGTCTTGTTAAGAAGCCGGCACAGGCTGCAGCAGACTTTGTAAAGAATGCAAATATGGCATCAGGCTTTATATTTATTGGCTTATTTGCCATAGTAGAGGTAGTGCTGTCTGTAGTATATCTGTTATCAAGCGTAATTGGCAGCATAGGCGGCTTTGGATTCTCATTTTACCCGGCGAGCTTCTTTGAGGGAATCTTCTCAGGAATCGTAGGAGAGGCAGTGAGAGTACTCATTCTGGCAGCAGTCATTCTGGTTGTATTAAACGCAGTGCAGAAGGATAAAAAGGTGACATTTGCACAGACACTTTCAGCAGCATGTCTGTATGATGCAGTATACCTTCCGATTATCCTTGTGGCAGCAATCATCGACATAATCCCATTCCAGTTCTTTGGCAATGTGAGCAGCTGGCTGCATACATTTGCGGGAGTAGTAGGATATGTAAGCATATTCTTTGGAGTAAGGGCAATAGAAGAGGATGACAATAAGCTTCCACTCGTGTGTGGACTGGCATTCCTTGCAACAGCCATTGGTTCAACAATTGTAAATGCTATTTTCTAATTTAATATATCTGAAAAGCCGGATCCTGTGAGATTTTCTTGCAGGATCTTTTTTTATTTCTGGCTTCGAATAGCTATCATATATCTTACGATTTGTCAAGTACGAGTTTTGACACTTTTTGTGTAAATTGTCGTTGTTATTGCCATGCGTGGAATTGATGTATAATGATAATTAGATTAATTTGTTTAGTTAAAAACTAGCTGAATATATGAGTCAATGATAATATGAATTCTATAATAAGCAGGTTTATAAAACTCGGGAAGAGAGGCACCTATGACGCATAAAATCAAGGTACAGATGTTTGGCAATTTCAGAATGGACTATAACGGAGCACCATTTGTGGCGGAAAAAATGCATAAGGAAAGCCAGTTCAACCGCATGATGCAGGCTTTGATACACTATTCTGACTGCGGAATAGCAAAGGATAAGCTCGAGGAAATAGTAATCGGTGAGCGTGACATAGATGCACCTCACACGGCACTAAGAGTTATTGTATACAAGACAAAGCAAAAGCTCGCACAGCTCGGACTGCCGGGAAAGAACCTCATATATTTGGAGGGAGGCATATATTACTGGACTCCGGATATAGAGATAGAAGAGGATGCAGCAGAGTTTGAGAAGCTCTATAACGAGGCCTGTGCACTGGAAAAGCAGATGCCACAGGAACCGGAGAGTGCAGAGACAGTGTGTGATGAGCGGATAAAGGAAATAGAAGACAATATGCTTGAGCTGTACGTAAAAGCACTATATCTGTATAAGGGAGAGTTTTTGGCGGCATATACAGGCGAGACGTGGATAGCACAGGAGGCCAGACGCTATCACATTATGTTTGAGAAAATCATAAATGAAGCCGCGTACATACTGCGAAAGAGAAAACAATTCAAGGGGCTGGAGAAGCTCGGAGTATATGCGGCAAAGGTCGATCCATTCAATGAGTGGGAGGAGCTCATCATGGAGGCGATGGTAGAGACCAGGCGCTATGATGAGGCGGAAGAGCTATACACGGATGTCGTGGACTATTATCTCAGGGAGTGCGGTATTTATCCATCTTCAAGACTCTTGGAAATCCTTGAGAAATACAGTAATCAGATGAATCATGCACATGAGATACTGGAAAACATCCAGGAGGGCATGAACGAGCAGGAGGAAACAGAAAGAGGCGGATATTTCTGCAGCTATCCGGTATTCAAAGGAATATACCAGGCGTCCATCCGTATTATGAAACGCACAAGGGTACCTGTATATCTCATGCTCTGTACTCTGGAGGACGAGGAAGGCAGACAGGTGCAGAGCGAGACAAAGATGAACAAGTATTCAAGGCAGTTCAAGAAGTGCGTTGGTGAATCAATCCGCTACAGTGACATATATACCTCGTATGGAAAGGTGCAGTTTCTTATCATGCTCATCGGAATCAAGCGTGAGGACTGCGAGATAGTGAAAAAGAGAATCAACCGCCAGTTCGCAAAGAAAAATCCGAGAGCCGCAGAGAAATGTCATGTGAACAGTATAGTTTGTGAGTTGTAAAGGAAATAGTACAAATAGGTTGGAAAAGCTACAAGGTGATTTTACACGATTAGAGGAAGTACTAATTTGATTATTTTATATATTATGGAGAAAATGTTATGAATGGTAAAGACAAGATATCAGTAATTATTCCATGCTACAATGTACAAAAATACATTATGAGATGCTTTGATTCAATTTACAGCCAGACATATGGCTTTGAAAATCTCGAAGTGATACTCATAGATGATTTATCAACAGACAATACATGGTCTATATTAGAATCCTTACAAAGACAATACCCGGAGAATGTTATATCTCTTAAAATACAGAAAAAAGGAAAGTGTGGCGGTGCACGTAATCTGGGAATGGATATCTGCACCGGCAAATATATCACATTTGTGGATGCGGACGATTATGTGCATCCGGATATGCTCAGGGTGCTGTATGATAGAATGACAGAGGACGATTATGATGTGGTACAGTGTGGTGTATCGTGCTTTAAAGCAGATAAGCCAAATGTATTAGAAGTAAATGATTTTGAAATTCAAAGGCTTGATTTGGATAATGTTGATAATAGGAAAAATCTCATTATAGGTCTGACCGGATTTACTAATGTAACAGCATGGGCAAAGCTATACTCGACCAAATTTATAATAGAACATAATCTAAGATTTATAGAAGATGTATATTATGAGGATACACATTTTTCTATGCTTTGTGTGTTACTTGCAAAGAAATATTGTAAGGTGCAATCGACATTATACTATTACTTTGAGAATACAGAGGGCATTATACGTTCTGAAATTAGCAATGCAAAGATCCGGGATGCTAAGATTATTATGGATCATATAAGGCAGGCTATTCAAAGTAGAAAAGCAGAACTGGGAAATGTAATTGAGCAGTGTTATTGTGAAATCCAGACATTTTTGTTATGGCACCAATATATTGAGCCATATAGTAGAATAGAAACCTTTATGAATAGGGAACTGGATATTTGCAAAGAAGAGTTTTTAAAGAGTGAACCGGATATATTTAATAATCCATATGTGAAGTTTTTTTCAGATGATGTGGTATTGAAAAGAATGTCAAGGCTGAGAGTAACTGCGAAAAAAATGAATAATGTATGCTTTTTAGATAATGCAATACATATCTGTCTTGGTATACATGATAAGGATGGAAATTACAGTGTCTGGGCTGGAACAACGATGCAATCCATTGTTGAAAACACAAAAGCGCCAATAGTTTTTCATATATTACATGATGACACATTGAACGAAATAAATAAAAATAAGCTGAGTCTTATTGCCGATAATAGTGGAAATGATATAGAATTTCATCATTTTAATTCGGACGTTTTTGGCACGTTTGCTGATTCAATGAATAGATTTACAATTGGAACAATGTTCAGAATTATGTTGCCCGATATTATGCCGGATTTGAAAAAAATAATATATTTGGACACTGATTTGTTTGTAAATACAGATATTGAAGAATTATGGAACCTTAATATAGATAATTACTGTCTGGCGGCAGCTCCGGATTGTTCGACAATAAGAAATTGGGGAACTCCATACGCTGTAGCAGCAGGGCAGACAAGGCGAGACAGATATTTTAATGCAGGTGTTCTTTGCATGAATCTTGACAATATCAGGAAAAATGGAAGCCTGTTTCAACAGGTTATGGATTATGTGAGCGATAATCCACGAACATGGCTTCCTGACCAGGATGCTTTAAATGCCATATTCAGCGAAAAAACCTTAATGGTAGATGAGAAATGGAATTATTTTATTGATGAGGCAAGAAAAAATAATGAGAAAGCAGAGAAAAAAATATATCATTATGCTGCAACCCTGTTGATGCTGCATACAAATAATGAAATTGACAGAGCCTGCTATTTTACAATACTGAGAACTCCATGGGGAGAGCAAATGGAGGACGGCTTATTGTGTAATTCTATGGGCAGAATTGTGGATAGAACAGCTATGCTGGAGAAGCTGCTAAAAAAAGCTACTCAAAACAATATACAACTCGTATTCTATGGTGGAGAGAATAGCTCTATAAGGAATGCAATGAGGCTATTAAACAGAAAATTCGATAGCTGTGAATGGCATGAGCATTTAAAGGAGAATGAGATTATCTGTGATGATAATACGGTCTATATAGTTTCAGCGGATGCGGACGATAGTAATGGATTAGAAATACTTGCAAATGCCGGATTAGAAAATGGCGAGAATTATTTTATAACACAGAGGTTTTTACATTATACAGAGGGTGGGTTTGCCCTATGATTTTTATTACTGATGAATTAGGTAAGTTTGAGAAAAATATAATAGAGCTGGCAGAAAATGTGGGATTTAAAGAATGCAAAACAATAGAAGCCATAGATTTGTTTTGTGGCATATCTGAAAAAAACGATGTGCTTAAGGAAAAAGACAGGTATTATGCATTCATAGATATCCCTCAATATTGGAGTGTTCGTGCAGATGGTCTAAATGGTGCTATATATGATAATAAAACCAAAAAGGCAAACATCTATTTTAAGAATCCGATAGAGAAAAGAATGGTCAGCAGAGTCGAGTGGATTGACAGGAATAATACAGTATATAAAGTAGATTATTACAACAAATACGGATATATGTATTGTTCGGAGAATGTGAGTGGCGGCAATGTTACAGTCAGGGAATTCTATGATAGAAATGGTGACATTAAAGTATTAGAACAGACAGGTCCAAAGACATATACCACGTTTGGCACCCGCATTAGTCCGAAGAGCTATAGAGGCTTTGCTGATTATTTGGAAGCTTATCTTAAATATAATAAAATTTATGATGAAAATATATGGCTGACAAGTGATGAGATATTAAATAAATTTGCCTGGGATTATGGTAATTTTAAAATATCATACCTGCCACAAAATAGATTAAACTCAGATTTGACAGTAATAACTCGGACTAACACAGCGTTTCGAATACTGTGCAGTGAAGAGCAGCAGGTCAATTGGTATAAAGAAAATTCAAATTATAAATGCGACAGAGTATATTCATATTTTGAAAATAATGAATTAAAATTTGGAAAAAAGGAAGCACTTACTATTACAGAATCGGATCAGCTTGAGTATATTGAACAGCTTATAAATGACTTTCCGGAAATAACTTTTCATATAGCTGCCAGTACCATTATGTCAGATAAATTAACGAGACTGGATATAAATAATAATGTTGAGTTATATCCATGTATTACGGAACAAAAGAGAAAAGAACTGTTTGAAAGATGCGATATTTATTTGGATATTAATCATTACAGAGAGCTATACAATGCAGTAAACGAGGCAATGGTTAATAATATGATAATACTAGCGTTTGACAATACAGCGCATTCAAAAGAATTATATCCAATGGGAAATATTTTTGAAAGCAGCAACTATGTGAAGATGAAAGAAACTCTAAAAAATATAATAACTAGTCAGACGATATTCAATGAATATATAGACAGGCAAAAGAAGCAATTAAAACAATTAGCTGCAAAAGTAGTTATGGGTGATACAGATGAGAGTATTTGATTTTACATTACTTAGTGGATATGAATTTTCCGGAGTCGATGTTGCTCAGGGATTTAGAGCAAGATTGTTTGCAAAAAACAATGTAAACGCTAAATTTATTTTTACAGAGCTGCCGACAATTAGGGATATGGAACTGTATGGTTCGCAAAAAATAAAACGTGGTCAGATTATGTCTGCACATCTTTTTATGACCGGAAGATTAGATATGAGTTTGTCTGTGAAAAAAGAAGCTCTTTTAGAAAATGAAAAAGAAAACTATGAGTATGACAATATAGATGAGGATGGAAAGGTGATTCGTCTATATAATTCCGGTGAAAAATCAGTTGAAATATTATGCGATGAAGATGGATTTGTTATAAATGAAAGTCTCTTTAAAAACGGAAAAAAGTATTTAGAAAATTATTATACAGACAGTTTGTCATATACAGAGCTGTATAATTGGGATAATGATTCGAGCGATGGCTTAAATCTAGGAAGGAGAATTTTTTGGAACAAACAAGGACAGATGGTTTATGAACAATGTATCTATAAAGATAATGTTGAATATCTGTTTAAAAATGGTGAAGTTATAGACAATGTAGCGTTTGTAGAAAGATTTATAAAGGAACTTAATCTTTGTGAGAATGATATATGTATAATGGATAGAGCGGGATATCTTGATTATATACAGCCTCTTTTTGAAAATAAAGGCAAATCAAAGCTGATAGCTGTATTACATTCAGATCATTTTTACAAAATATATGAGGATGAAAGCTCATTATACATGAACTATGAGTATTATTACTGGTTCAAATATTCAGAGGCAATAGATTGTTTTGTTGTTGGTACGAAGGAACATAAAAGAAGTTTGGAAGCATTCCTAAAAGAGTATGATTGTTTTGTTCCGCATATTGCAGCTATTCCACCGGGCGCCATACCAGAAGGCAAACTTAAAAGTAAAAATAATCGTTGGCAAGGCAGTATAATATCTGCTTCAAGACTTAGTCCAAGGAAAGGTATTGATATTCTTATTAAAAGTGTGATAAAAGCTCATGAGATAAATCAGACAATTAATCTGGATATATACGGAAGTGGCAATGATGAGTATACTTCATATTTACAAAATATAGTTAAAGATGCTGGTGCTGATGATTATATTCACTTTAAAGGGCGCTGTAATCTTGAAAAGATTTATCCACACTATGAATTGTTTGCATCCTTTTCTTTGTGGGAAACTTTTGGACTTTCGCTTATGGAGGCTGTAGGAGACGGACTTGCCATGGTTGGACTGGATGTCAGATATGGAAACAGGCTTTTTATACATCAGGATGAAAATGGATACCTTGTGGATTTTGATATTGAGACAGATTTTCAAAATAAAGATAAGCTCTGTGAAAGAACTGCAGCAGCAATAGTTAAAATATTTGAGGATGATGACAGATTGAAGAAATTTCATGAAAATTCTTATATGATTGCTGAAGAATATAAGGAGCATGTAATAGAATCAAAATGGATGCAGCTTATAAAAAATATACCATAGCTCAATCCGTCAAACTTAATTTTATAGAGAGATGCAGTAACATGAAGGTAAAACATCCTAAGGATTATTGGCTTGAGTATGAGAGAAATGTTGGAAAACATCAATGAAACAACAGGCTTGTAGACAGGAGTATCAATGAAAACACACATTACTACACTAAACAACATGGCAGGAACTGCCAGTCTGGCACATAGAAGAGTATTAAAGGTGGCGCAGAGTATTGGCTGCCATGAAATGGGCTTATCTTTTTATCCTCTAAAACCAGACTATGCAAAGGAAATAGACAAACGTCTTGATGGGATAATTGCGCCACTTAATTATGGGGATATTGTGATTTTTCAGTATCCAAGCTGGATTGGGGTGAATTATGATGAGAGCTTTGTAAACAAGATAAAGTCATACCGGGATACAAAGCTGATAATTTTTGTTCAGGATATACAAAAGCTCATGTTTGATTCTGAGCAAGCAATTCTTGATATGGAAATCAGAACTCTCAATAAGGCGGATTTACTTATTTTGCCATCAAAGAAGATGCATCGCTATCTGAAAGAAAATGGGCTTGATGAGAAGCCTGTTATCTATCAGACTATCTGGGATATGCCATCAGACATTTGTTTTGTGGATCATGCTGTAACGAGATGCTTTCACTTTGCCGGGAACTATAATCGTTTTCCGTTTCTGGCAGAGTACCATGGCAAGACACCGATTTATCAATATGATGCAAATAAGCCGGACAGAGAAAATGATGACAGCTTTTGCTGGAGAGGGTATTTTGAGCAGGAAAAGCTAATGCATGAGCTTTCCAAAGGTGGCTTTGGGCTTGTTTGGAGTGATGACGAATATTTTGACAGATATTATTCGATGAATCAGCCGTACAAGCTCGGTACAAATCTGGCAGCAGGGATACCAGTTATAGTAAAAAGAGGCTGTGTTCATGAGAAATTTGTCGAAAGAAACGGTCTGGGATATGCAGTCGATACGTTGGATGAAGCTGATAAACTGGTTCAGAGTATTACGGATGCAGAGTATATAAAGCTTTACCATAATGTGAAGAATATTCAAAAGCTGATATTAGATGGCGCATATACAAGAAAAACACTTCAGGATGCAATAATTGAGGTTTTGGAAAATGCCTGTACACCGGTTGAAAACAGATATCAAGATCATATATAGATTTAGCAGACAAATCAACAGTGACAGGATATAGTATTTGACCATGATCAGGTGTATGAATCACAGATAGTTGCTACAGTGGAATAATGGGGAAGAGATTATGAGCGTACATATTACAAAAACTTATAACATAGGCGGATTGATTGGTCTCCGTCAAAATGCAGTGAAAAACGCTGGTGAAACACTTGGCTTTAAAGAAATGAGTTTATTTAAATTTCCTGATGCATATGATAGTGATGATGAGCTTCATGTTAGGATGGATGGCATAATCGCATCACTTTGTCCGGAGGATATAGTGATTTTTCAGCATCCAAGCGGTGAGAGTCCCAGATACGATGGATTTTTATTTGAGCATTTAAGAAGATATCATGGAACAAAAATTGTTGCGTTTATACAGGAAATAGCATCCGATAGAGATGACAGTGAGTATTCTTTGAGTGATGAAATCACGCTGCTTAACAGGGCTGATATGTTTATTTTTGCCTCAGCTGCGCTGCGGGATTACTATATCGCAAATGGATTAAAAGAAAAACCTTATCTGATTCAGAATATACCGGATTATATGACAGACATTTGCACAAATGAGCATAAAAATAAAAAACTATATATCATGGCGGAAACGAGTCAAAATGAATATCCATTGAACAATTTGAATATAGAGGTGGTGCAATATGATGAGTACCGTGCCATGGAATCTATACTCAGGTTGTCAGACGGAGGCTTTGGATTGATTTGGGATGCGGATGAACAGGCGCTTGGACTTTATATGGCTGCCGGAATCCCAGTGATAGTTAAAAAGGGGTTGAGCTGTGAAAAGTATGTGACAGATAATGAAATAGGAGCAGCAGCGACAGATTTTGAAGATGTATACCAGATAGCTGTATCAGAATCGGAAGATAAATTGAGTCAATACTACGCAAATGTCAAAAAACTGCAAAATTTGTTCATAAATGGAATATATACCAGAAAATTATTGCTGGATACCTTGATTTTGTGTAGAGAAAGGCTATGATTTGGCGGTATATAAATGTTTTTATACGATTTTAGATACACCTAGGAGTTTATATTTATAGTGTAAAAGAGGAAAACTATAGTTATGTCCGGATGAAAGAGGATTAGGAAACAGATAATCCAAGTATCCGGATTCATGTGAATAAGGAGAGACTATATGAATAAGAAGAAGGTTGACAGTATTTTAAAAGGTATAACCGCAGCAGGAATTGCCATGGGTGGAGTCAGCTCTATCCAGGGGGCTGATATGGTTATGGCTGCAATTAATGAATCGGCAGCAGATTCCAATTCATTAGTTGACGCAGGCTCTTTGTCTGAGAGCGAACGTACAGAGTATAGCGAGAGTACAACACAGAGCATGAGTGAAAGCGCTTCAGAGAGCACTAGCGAGAGTGAGAGCGTGAGTGTAAGTGAAAGTGAAAGTGAAAGTACCAGTGAAAGCTCAAGCATCAGCGAAAGTGCTAAGCAGAGTGATGCAGAACAACAGAGTGGTGATAATGTTGTAGCGGCTACATACACAGATGATGCAGAACAGGATACGGCTGTTTATGCTCGAATGAGTGGAATGCCGCAGCTTGCAAGTAATGATACATATAGAGATGATTGTGTATCAGATCAGGTACATCATGTGACTAAGATTACGGCAAGAAATTTTAAAGATTTAGCTAGATCTGATGTTCAATCTATAAATGATGTAAAACCGAAGAAATGGAAAGATAAAAATTTTCAGTATAGAGTAAAGAATTCAAATACAGGTGAGTGGGAATATTTTAATAATTTTGATCAAGTTACATTTAATTGGACAGAAGGAATTTTCTGGTGGGAAACCAGCCATAATAAAACTGGCGAATTGTATATATGTGACGGAAATGCGTTTGTATTAAAAGTGTCTGATAATGAATGGGTAGAATTTAGAAGTAGTAGTACAGGTGGAGTACATACGTATAAATACGCATATAAGCATGGGGATTCCATTGATTTACTGGATGATGCAGATCCAAACTATGAGAAGAGTGAATCAGTAAGAATATCAGAGAGTTTGAGTGTTGAAGCAAGCACTAGCGCGTCAACAAGTGCAAGTACATCGGCAAGTACAAGTGCCTCAACCAGCGCAAGTACCTCAGCAAGTACGAGTGCATCAACAAGTGCAAGCACCTCAGCAAGTACAAGTGCATCAACAAGTGCGAGCACATCGGCAAGTACTAGCGCATCGACAAGTGCAAGTACATCGGCAAGTACAAGTGCATCAACCAGCGCAAGTATCTCAGCAAGTACGAGTGCATCGACAAGTGCAAGTACATCGGCAAGTACAAGTGCATCAACCAGCGCATCAACAAGCGCAAGCACAAGTGCCTCAACAAGTGCAAGTACATCGGCAAGCACTAGTGCATCGACCAGCGCCTCAATAAGTGCAAGTACATCGGCTAGCACAAGTGCATCAACAAGTGCAAGTACCTCAGCAAGTTCTAGTGCATCAACAAGTGCAAGCACCTCAGCAAGTACCAGTGCATCAACAAGCGCAAGTACCTCAGCCAGCACAAGCGCATCAACAAGTGCAAGTACCTCAGCAAGTACAAGTGCATCAACAAGTGTAAGTACATCAGCAAGCACGAGTGCCTCAACAAGTGCAAGTACATCGGCAAGTACAAGTGCGTCAACCAGCGCAAGCACATCAGCAAGTACCAGTGCCTCAACAAGTGCAAGTACCTCAGCGAGCACAAGTGCCTCAATAAGTGCAAGTACATCGGCAAGTACCAGCGCATCAACTAGTGCAAGTACCTCAGCGAGCACCAGTGCCTCAATAAGTGCAAGTACATCGGCTAGTACTAGTGCATCGACAAGTGCAAGTACATCAGCAAGTACTAGCGCATCGACAAGTGCAAGCACATCAGCAAGCGAGAGTGCCTCAACCAGCGCAAGTGAGTCAGAGAGCACATCAGCAAGTGAGAGTGAATCAACCAGTGCAAGTGAGTCACTCAGCACAAGCGAGAGCATCAGCACAAGCACAAGTACGAGTCAGAGTCAGTCAGCTGCAAATGTGGTACCGACACCGGCTCCAACTCCTGCACCGGCAGTAGATAATGCTCCTGCACCTGCAACAACTATCACACCGGCTGCTACACCTCTTGCAGCAGCTACACCGGTAGCTCCGGCAGCACCAGTAGCACCTGCACCAGCAGCTCCTGCGGCACCGGCAGCACAGAATACACCAATTCAGGATGCACAGGTTCCTCTTGCAGTAAATGAGGAAGACGATAATCTTCAGAACATCGAGGATGAGGATACACCTCTTGCAGCAGGCGGAACAGCCAAGGACGGTATCAAAACATGGTGGTGGTGGATTGCAGCAGCAGTTGCAGCTATCACAGGAAAGGGTGTTTATGACAACCGCAGAAGAAAACCTGCAAAGAGCGACGATTCAGAAGATAATTCTGATGAGAAATAAATAATTAATAGCAATACTAACAATATTGTTTTATAATATTAGTGACCATCTGTAGCGGATGGTCACTAATTCGTTAAGCTGTTTTGTAGTAAGACGAGATTACTTTGTGAGGAAAGGTGAATTCCTTGAAGCAGAAAGATAGTATAAAGAAGAAAAAACAAAAACAACAGAAGGAACACGTATTATTATATAAGCTTTTATATTCGTTCATGACCATGCTCGTGTACATGGTAGGCAGAAATATACCACTCTACGGGATAGATATAGATGCATATAGCAATGTAAACGTAGATGCGCAGTCCATACTTTTACAGGCTATTTCAGGTGATATGAAGAACTGTTCCATTTTCATCATAGGCTTGTGGCCGTACATGCTGGCATCCATGCTTGCCATACTGATAGTTGCAATCATGTCGCTTGACAATACAAGAAAGCTGTCACCGAAGAAGATAAACATATGGACAGTTACCATCATGATGATTATCGCAGCAGTTCAGGCATATCACAAAACACAGACACTTATGTATAGAGTTAGTGGAGATGAACTTATATGGAATAAGATAATAGTTTTCATACAGCTCATCGCGGGCATGCTGATAGTGGTGTATATGTGCGACAGAGCTACCAAGTATGGTATCGGTGGCAAGGTGAGTGTGTTCATGGTCAATATAGTCAGTGGTATGATGACCATGTTTACAGGAAAGCCGCTTGAGAAGCTGGCACTGCCTGTAGCCATAGGAGTGGCAGAGATTGCTGTCATGATAGTACTTGAGACCACTGAGAAGCGAATAGCAGTACAGAGAGTTTCCATAAACAATATTTATGCGGATAAGAACTATATCGCTTACAAGCTCAATCCTGTCGGTGCTACACCGCTTATGTTTGCGTCAGCCGCTTTTTTGCTTCCACAGTTTATGTGCAATGGACTTCATTATCTGTTTCCGAACAATGCTGATATTCAGTGGTGGATGGACAATATGAGGCTCACATCACCGCTTGGAATTGTAGTATACATGGTGATTATATGTCTGCTTACAATTATCTTTTCTATGGTTATGCTGTCTCCGGGCAGGACAGCAGATGATCTGCTTAAGTCGGGTGATTCTATACAGGATATATATGCAGGAAAGCCTACGAAGAGATATCTGATTGGCACAGTGCTCAGCTTTTCCGTTATAAGCTCAATCATTATCTGTATATGTCAGGGTGGACCGCTGTTTTTACAGTTTGGAGGATATGTGGACGCATCACTTGCTATGCTGCCGTGCTCTATCATGATGACGACAGGTCTTTGGATTTCGCTGTACCGCGAGGCAGAGGTGTACCGGAATATGGACAGATATCATACATTCATATAGCTCCCGGCGCTTTGAATTAAGAATTAGGAGGAATCATAATGCTATATTTTATACCGGCATGGTATAAACAGAATATGTGGTGCGAAAACGAGCAGCAGTGGTATATGCGCAGGCTCAAGTCAGAGTTTGACGAGACTATAAAGCAGATTACTCTTTTTCATAGAAATGTGGACAGACCTTACAGGATTCTTGTGCTCGGATACTCGCCAAATTTCAGACATTTCCTACACAGGCAGGGCATGTACCGTTCGAAGTACTGGTCATGCTTTGATGCGATAGCACAGGTCAGGAGAAAGAAGGTCGCTGTGCTGTCATATCACGATATCAAGTGGCCGAAGGGGCTGGAGTTTGTGTATTCGCCTTTTTCTATAATTGCTTTGCAGGGCGATGTGAAGTATGCACAGGTAGAGTTTGGTGAGGATGGCAATCCGATATCCATAGATATGTTTGAGGATGGCAAAATCTGCAGGCGCAACTATTATGATGACAGAGGCTTTGTTTCCAGTACTGTTATCTACGAAAACGGCATAGAGCAGTATCAGGATTTTTTGATGGAAAACGGCATCTGGAAGATACGTGAGTATAAAAATGATGGTCATGTGGTTGTCAATCCAACGTGCCCTGACTATGATGTGGTGCCTGATGCTAAGAGCGGCAAAGCAGGTGAGCCGGTTGAGATGCGCTTTACAAAGGCTGAATATGACAGCCTCGAGGCGGTTATCGAAGAGGTATTTGCAAGCTATGTGAATCTCACAAGGCAAAATGACAACTTTTTCGTGGCGATGCATCCGCTTCATATCAGGGTTGCAGAGCATGTGCTTAAGGGGAAAAGGATTATTGCTACATTTTTTGAAAACAGATTTGATTTCACGCAGACATCACTGGCAGCGGATTTTTTAGAGCATGCGGAAAATATCATTACGGATTCTGATTATACGACGAAGCTTATTATGGAAAATCTGGGTGCAGTAAATAACAAGCCGGTCAGATTAAATATCACAGATATTCCGCCATATGATACCAGGATGGACTTCGGTATCAGCTCGCAGCTTCGTGTGCAGAACATACTCGTGCCGGTTGATGGACTGACTGAGGATGCATTTGCTCGGATTATAAAGGGGCTTGCGGATTATCTGACCATTAATGACCTTGCGAGAGTTCATTTCTTTACAAGAGATGCCTCATGGGGGCATGAGGATGCTATAAAGAATGATACGGTAAAGCTTCTTGATAGTATGGGCTATGATTCCCGTTTGGTAACAGGCGATGGTGAGGCAGCTCTCGGCTTTGGAGGCAGCGGGGCTGATGTATTTGCCGAGAATGAGCTGGGGGATATAGAAAAAACGGTGGAGCAGAGATTTTTCGTGGATGTATGTGTGGATGAGCGTGATATCAGCAAGTGTATCAACGAGCAGAGAGTCATCCTCGATATGAGAGGCACGATGGATGTTTTTGTTTATGTTACAGCTATCAGCAAAGGTGTGCCGAGAATCAGCCTGAGTGCAGACCAGTTTCTTGTTTCAGGAAAAAACGGAATGGTCATAGATGATTTTTCTGATATCGGAAGGAGTCTGACCTATTATCTGGACAGCTTTGAAAACTGGAATCAGGCATTGGTGGAGTGCTATGAGCTTGGTCAGAAATATACCACATCGGTGCTGCTTAAGAAGTGGAGAAAGGTGCTAAATTTTAGTGAGTAAGATTCATGTTTTATATGTTGGCGATGACGATTGGACAACTAAATACAGCATTCCGGACAATATAGAGTTTGAAGTATACGAGTCTGATGAGAGTGAACTAACGGCAAACAGACCTGCGAGAAAGCTCATGGATTTAGTTATTCTTGACAGGGATATAACACTCTCAGAGGAAAAGGCTTTTACGAAGTTTACAAGGGGCTACTGTCTTTTTGCTACGGAAAATGTGCAGATGCTAAACAGCGCGACGAGCAGATATTTCAAGGCACGAATGGGACAGTATCTGTATACCGGCGATGTGCAGTATTTTCTGGCTCATGAGGTGAGAAATTACTATCCAAATCCTTATGGTGAGAAGTTTAATCCTGCCAAGCTTGCTGTCAGTGATTCCTTTACAGGAAGGGTAGCATGTGATGGAAACTATAACTTGGTTCTAGATGGAGAGTTTGGGGAGGATTTTTCGCAGATTGCATACTGGAGATATAATATCCCGGTTTTTGAGGGACAGTGTATTGATATGTATCTTGAATATGAGAAAACTGGGGATGTAGAGATTAAGCTTAGATTATTTCAGTTCTACTATGGCTCGATTGGTGATATTAAGCAGGTCTGGGAGTTTGACGAGGAACAGCTTCAGGATGTTTTCAGAATAGATAATGAATCAGATCAGGGTCCTGTTTTTGTTTCTATCCTTGCAAGGGGCACCGGCAGCCTGAATATCATATCATTGCACGACAGACATTCCCGCCGTGGACACGGATTTTTCCTGCCCGGAGGTGAGAGGCTTGTCTCTTCTAAAGGAGAGGAAGTGTTTGTATACTTTGAGAAGGGCGATATGAAGCCACCGCTTGCTGTCTATTTCTCAGGCTACAGGACTCAGGAGGGCTTTGAGGGCTACTATATGATGCGAGGCTTCGGATGTCCGTTTATTCTTGTGACAGACCCAAGAAGTGAGGGTGGAGCCTTTTATCTGGGAGACAGTGAATTTGAGCAGATGATTACGGATTATGTGACTGATAAGCTCGATGAGCTTGGCCTTACAAAGGATGAGCTCGTGCTCTCAGGAGCTTCGATGGGAACCTTCGGTTCACTATACTATGGCTCAAAGCTTTCACCACATGCACTGCTTCTTGCAAAGCCGCTTGCCAATATGGGAAATGTAGCACGAAACGAGCGAATTCTTAGAGCCGGAGGCTTTGCAACCTCGCTTGATATTCTGATGAAAAATTATGACAATCTCTCTGATGAGGCGATAGAGCAGCTAAACAACAGGATGTGGGACAGATTCGACAGTGCCGACTGGTCGCACACAAAGTTCATCATCTCATATCTGTATGAGGATGATTACGACCCGGATGGTTATCCGAGCATTTTGTCGCATCTGAAGTCGAGCGGTGTTGAGGTGTATGGCAAGGGCTCACACGGCAGACATACTGACAATTCAGCAAATGTCATGGCATGGTTCAAGAGCCAGTACAATAATCTGCTGCATGATGATTTTTCAAGATAAGCAAATAAACGTTGCAGGTCACACTGTCAGGTGTGAACAGTAACAGGAAAACAAATATTAAGTGAACAATAGTAAGACAGGTAAGTATTATGTATGGTGACACATGGCAGGTCCGCTGGAAGGAATTTCTATCGGACTCGTATGTATATGGATCAAAAATTGAATTTAATGAGGATGGTTCAGTCTCTTATAAGAACCGCCTCATGCCGCCGGGCACGGTGATTCACACATGGTATTCTATGACGAATTTCCAGGGGAATAGGATAGAGCCGTCGCTTCCGCTCATCGATGGAGAGAGGGCATATTCCATTGCGGTGAATATTGACTATCACAACAGTGAGAGTGAGGCACTGATGCTTCGTATCATATTTTTTGACAGGTATGATGCACAGGCGCAGAGTATTATTGTCCGCGATAAAAAGGCGTTTTTCAAGCCGTCCATCAGGACATACAGCTACAGGATAGAGCTGATAAATGGTGGAAATGCTGATTTTACATTCAAATCACTGGTGATTAAAGAGGTTTCAGAGGAAGAGTTTGATGCAGAGCAGGAAAGAATTGAGAGACTTAAAGAGGACTCTAACAAAAGTAAGAAAAAGCGAAGAAAAAATAAAAAATCTAAGTGATGAAGAGCTTTCTGCACTGACAGAGCAGTTTAAGAGCAGGTATAGCGATGGGGAATCGCTTGAATCGCTTATGCCGGAGGCCTTTGCAGCTATCTGCGAGGCTGATTACAGGGTGCTTGGAAAGAGACCGTATGATGTGCAAATCTTAGCGGCAGCAGCTCTTCACGGTGGATATCTCGCCGAGATGAATACAGGTGAGGGAAAGACTCTATCTGCCACGATGCCGCTTTATCTGAATGCGCTGACCGGCAAGAGCTGTATGCTCGTGACCACAAACGAGTATCTGGCATCGCGAGATGGTGCAGAGATGGGAGAGGTCTACAATTTCATGGGACTCACCTGCTCATATCCGGATGCAGATGATACAAAAAAGCAGGATGATGACGAGAAAAGACAGTTTTATTCGGCTGATATCATATACACTACAAATGGCGCACTTGGCTTTGATTTCCTTTTTGACAATCTGGTAAAGAAAAAGGAGGACAGATTTCTCTGTGATTTCCACTATGTCATAATTGACGAGGCTGATTCGGTGCTGCTAGACTCTGCAATTATGCCGCTCGTCATATCGGGAGTGCCGAGAGTGCAGTCGAATCTGTACGATGTATGTGATTTTTTCGTCACGACACTTGTGGAGGATATAGACTACATAGAGGAGGATAAGGCCGTCTGGCTTACTCCAAAGGGTGTGAAGTTTGCCGAGAGCTTCTTTGGCATATCAAATTTTTACGGTAAAGAAAATTTTGAGATAAACAGGCATGTCACGCTTTCTCTTCGGGCGCACAAGCTTTTGAAGAACAAAAAGGATTATGTTGTCACTGACAAGAAGGAGGTAGAGCTGTTTGATGGAGCGACAGGCCGTCTCATGCACGGTGTCAAGCTGCGCGGCGGTCAGCATCAGGCTATAGAAGCGAAGGAAAAGGTGGAGATATCGCAGGAATACAGGACTGTGGCATCCGTTACCTTCCAGAATCTGTTTATGATGTTTGACAAGATGGCAGGCATGAGCGGCACACTCATGGATGCAAAGGATGAGCTTTTTGAGACCTACGGCAAGCATGTGGTGAAAATACCTACAAACAGGCCTCTTAAAAGAGTCGACAGGAAGGACAGATACTTTAAAAACGGTCATGATCAGTTCTGGACAGCAGTGGATGATGTGATAAGGCTTCACGAGACAGGCCAGCCGGTGCTTGTGGTGCTTAATTCCGTTACGGATACAGATCTTTTTTCAAGGCTTTTAATAGAGAAAAATATCCCGCACAATGTACTAAACGCAAGCAATGCTTTCTGGGAAGCACAGATTATCGCAGGCGCAGGCCAAATGAATGCGGTCACGGTTGCTACAACGATGGCAGGAAGAGGAACAGATATAAAGCTCGGAGACGGAGTGAAGGAGCTTGGCGGCTTAGCCGTCATAGGTATAGGAAGGATGAACAATTCAAGATCCGAGAGGCAGGCGAGGGGCCGCGCCGGCAGACAGGGTGATCCGGGTTTCAGCCAGTACTATGTGAGCCTGGAGGATGACATAGTGGGAGCTGAGGATGATGACAAGCTGCAGCGCTATATTGATGGCAAAAAGCGTATTGGAAAGCGCAAAATAAAGCGTATTGTCAACCAGTGTCAGAAGCTTAGTGTGGAGTCTGAGGAGATGAACCGCAAGAAATCACTGCAGTATGACCAGGTCCTCCAGCGCCAGCGAGACCTAATCTACGCAACCAGAAAAAAACTGCTCGACGGCGCCAGCGTCGAGCAGGAGAAGATAGTAGAGATTGCGAAGGAGAATATCTCAGACTTCGTTAATCATTTTGACTGCATACAGAGTAATAAGAAGCATGGCAGGCGCCGTGGCAGAAAGAAAGATAGCGATAAAAATACCAATACACAGCAATACACATCCATGCTTAACAGATACATTCTTGACAACATCTCCTACAAGCTGGACGCCGGTCTGACTTTGTCTGACATGGAAAGTGCCGCCACTGTTAGCGATTACCTGATGCTTCGCGTGTATCAGGGGCTTTCAAGACAGCGTGAGCGCATAGGCGATGAGGAGGCTTACGAGCAGTTTGTCCGTGAGGCAACTCTAAAGGCGGTGGATGATGGCTGGGTTGAGCTGATTGACTACCTTGAGCAGCTCAAGTATGCGGTAGCGGGAAGAGCATCCGCACAGAGAAATGTTATGTTTGAATACCAAAATGAGGCTTTCGAGTCGTTTTTGGATACAGAAAAAGCGGTAAAATGTAATATCATAAGGAATATTTTGCTTAGTGATGTGAAAATCGGCAAGGATGGCAGGCTGCAGGTCATCTACCCTTAAAGGTTATTATAATATAAATAGTTTGACAGATACGAGGAGAATCATATGGTATATAACTTCAATCTCGGAATAGGCTGGGCTTCAAGCGGCGTGGAGTACGCACAGAGCTACAGGGCGAATCTGCTCCGCAGGGCGCACATTCCGGCAAGGTTTGTTTTCACAGATATGTTTCCAACTGAAAATATAGAGCACATGACAAGAAATATCGGCTTTTTGGATGAGGAAGTGATATGGCTGTACACATTTTTTACAGATGTGAGGACATCGCCTGTCACCTTTACTCTAAAGGAGCTTGAGGCTGCGATGGCAGAGGAGGATTATACCTTTTCCAGAGAGGGAAAGACATGCAGGTATCAGTTTAAGGAGAGCGGCAGGTTCTACACCTGCTACATGGTCGATGATACAAGTGATCTAGTGCACAGAGTCGAGATTGTCTCAAACGGATGCCTGATCAGGAAGGATTTCTACACCTATTGCAGGACCTTCAGCGAGTACTATGCTCCGCTCGACGGCAAGGCTCATCTGTACGGCAGGACCTTTTTCAATGAGGATGGCTCGGTGTGCTACGAGGAGGTCATAGAGGATGACAGCACCTTTTACAGGATCGGAGCGCAGGTGCTTTATACCAAGGCTGACCTGGTCGGCTATATGGTAAAGAGGCTTAACCTTACGGCTGATGATGTGGTGATCATCGACAGGACGACAGGCATAGGTCAGGCAATCCTCGAAAACTGTGGACCGGCGCGCGTAGGAATAGTGGTGCATGCGGACCATTTCAGCGAGGGCGGCACGGATGATGATTACATACTGTGGAACAACTATTATGAGTATTCGTTTTCACAGACTGAGCACATAGATTTTTACATCACAGCGACAGATGCGCAGAATGAGCTTATGAGGCAGCAGTTCAAGAAGTATTGTGGAAAAGAGCCTCAAGTGGTGACTATTCCGGTGGGCAGTCTGGATGAGCTTAAGTATCCGGATGAGCCGAGAAAGAGGCACTCGCTCATCACTGCGTCGCGTCTTGCGACTGAGAAGCACTGTGACTGGCTGGTGGAGGCCGTTGTAAAGGCAAAAGAAAGCGTGCCTGACATTTCACTTGATATATATGGAAAGGGTGGCGATGAGGCGAAGCTTAAGGGGCTTATCGGCAGGCTGGGCTGTGCCGATTATGTGCATTTGATGGGACAACAGAAATTAGATGATGTATACAAGCACTATGATGCGTATGTGGCAGCTTCACAGAGTGAGGGCTTCGGGCTCACACTCATGGAGGCCATAGGCTCAGGGCTTCCTATAGTGGGCTTTGATGTGAGGTATGGCAACCAGACCTTTATCGATGATGGGCAAAACGGCTACAGGATTCCAATCACCGATGAGATGGATCAGAAGGAGAAGATAAAGCTTCTTTCTGAGCGTATAGTGAGGATGTTTACAGAGGATGATATGGATGCATTTTCAGCACATTCATATGAGAAGGCCAAAGAATATCTGACTAAGGAGGTGGTTCACAGATGGATAGAGCTGTTGAAGTAACAAACACGGCGGATGGTATCACACTGCTCTTTGATACATTTTCAGGCGAGAGCAAGAATCTCCTTGAGTCATTTAAGAATGCCGGTGCTGCCTTTCATGCAGCAGTCATTGAGGATGACGGTTTCCTGACAGATGATGTGATGAGCGTGTATGGATTTTTCTTAGGCGATTACCGGGAGGCTGACAGCTTACCGGGGAAGCCGCTGTATTTCAATCAGATACAGATTCCTGATTACTGGCGCATAGAGGGAGATAATTCATCTGCGAAGGTCATGGACCGTACCAGGGAGCGAGCGAGGATATTTTTCACGGAGCCTACGCACAGGAGGCAGGTTAAGATTGTTGACTGGCTCGATGATGCCGGTCAGGTCAGGCTTTCAGAGCATTATAATAGGTACGGCGCGATTTTCTGTCACACGGTTTTTAATAAAAAGGGACAGAAGGCACTCAGGAAGTTTTTTGACGTGACGGGCAGGGAGATGATAGTGGAAAACTTTGTCACCGGTGATATACTCGTCAGATGGCAGGATAAGGACTGGATTTTCAGAAGTAAGACAGACTTTATAGCGTTTTTCATCAGGTGCGCAGGGCTGGAGGATACAGCGGTTTATTTCAACTCGCTGTCATATCCGTTTTTTGCATCACAGACGCTTGCGCCAAACGGCTTTCGCGACGCACTTTTCTGGCACGAGCCGGTGGGTGATGAGATACCCGGCAATATGCAGATTATACTGCATGATCAGGGAACTAGGGCAAAGCGCGTATTTGTATCGCGCAGGGAGTCCTACGACAGGCTTATAGCACTTGGCGCTCCTTCCGATAAAGTGAAGCAGCTTGGATATATCTACAGCTTTGTCAGGGAAAATAAGCACAGGCCGCACATACTCGTATGTACCAATTCAGAGAATGTAGGTCATCTGACAGAGCTTGCGTCACTCATGCCGCAGATGCATTTTCATGTGGCGGCTATCACAGAGATGTCGTCGAAGCTTATGTCGGCAGGGCAGTATGACAATGTGTCACTCTACCCTAATGTGAAGATGTCCGTGCTGGATAGTCTTTTTGAGAAGTGTGATTTCTACCTCGATATCAATCACGAGGGTGAGATAGTGGATGCGGTTCACAGAGCTTTCTTAAACAACATGCTTATAGTGGGCTATGAGGAGACCATGCACAACGCATATTACACCGCAGACACGAATACATTTAAGGAGAGCGAGTACGCTGATATGGCGGAGGCACTCAACCTGACACTGGCTATGCCGCATCTCATTGATGAGGCGCTTGCCATGCAGAAAAAGGCTGCTGTAGCGGCTGATGCAACAGACTACATGGAAATACTCCATTTGTAGTAATACAGGGTTTATGAACAGAAAGGAGCTTAATATGAGTAAAAACACTAACAACAATCAGACAGTAGACGAGAAAAAGGGTAAAAGGACAGGGCTTACAATACTGGGCTATGTGCTTGTGATCGTGGCACTTCTTACAGTGCTTCCGGTTGTGCTTCCACCGATATTTGGCTATCATACATATCTTTCGGGCACAGATCACACAGGAAATATCTCAAAGTATGGCAGTGTGGTATATTTAAAGACTATCGACGAGGCATCTTACAAGGATGGCAATATAGTAGCCATCGAATCAGCTGATTCATCAGCCAGAAGGGTTGATTCTTATTATGTAGATTCTAATGATTCTTCTGCAAAAGAGATTGCACTTCGTGATGGAAATGGTGTATCATATAAGGTAGTTAAAGGGCAGGTTATCGCAAAGACTCCGTTTATAGGATACTTAAGCCAGCTGTGCTTTTCAGCAGTTGGAATTATTGTCACGGTAGTGATTTTTGCTGCAGGTGTAGCAATCATGATGTATGTAAACAAAATCAGCAAGGAAATCAACACCATGGTTGAACAGCAGACTGCATAGTGTGTCTGAATTCCCATCTGCGACATTAGAAAACCTGACTATTATAAAGTAGACCTTATGTTTGCGGAATAGGATAAGTTATGGATAGATACAGTGTGAGTAGGACAAAGAGGTCATTGTTTTATTTAATGATGGCCTTTTTGATTGTTGGATTTATAATTGCCGAGTGCATATTACCGAGTGAGAGAAGCCAGTCTGTAAGTGATAATAATATCACCTACGAGGGCAGCTTTACATGGGAGAAGTCCGATGGTGAAAGGGAGGCTATTGAAGTACCCGGCAGGTACGATGTTAAGCCGGGGGATACGATGGTTATAACTACTGTTCTGCCTGATGATTTCAATGCAAATGTCATGGCAATCAGAGCATCACTTCAGACAGTCAGATTTTACGTGGATGGCAGTCCGAGAGCAGAGTATGATACAAAGGACACGAGACCCTTCGGTAAGGATTCCGCGAGCAGATATGTATTTTGCAATATGTCGGAGGATGATGCCGGCAAAGAGCTGCGCATTGAGCTGACGAGCCATGCATCCAACTATTCAGGCGTTGTAAATACAGTATACTGTGGAGATAAGAGCGATATATGGACAAATATATTTCATAACAGCTCAAGAGAGACGATTATAGCATTTTTCATTTTTTTTGCTGCTGTAGTGTCTGTTATGTTCAGTATAGCACTCAGTATTGTATACAAGACACATTTTGACATGGAGTATGTAGGCTGGTGTATGCTTCTTGGGGCAATATGGATGCTTGGTGAATCAAAGCTGCGTCAGATGCTGGTGCCGAATGCATCTGTTTTGGCGGCTATGTGCTTTGTGGTTATTCTGATTAGTCCTATTGCTGTTTCGATTTATATTGACAGCATACAGGGCGGGCGTTATACAAGAGTGTATACATGCATAGAGGCACTTGCGGCTGTGAATTTCATTGTCTGCACATCACTGCAGCTTTTTGGTGTGTGCGATTATATAGAGACTCTGCCGGCAGGACAGGGAATGCTTGCTGTCTGCTGCGTGGTCGTCATCACAACATTTATCATTGATATAATTAAACACAGGGCTTTGGGCTACAGACCTGAGATGGTTGCCATGATTGTGGCACTTGTTCTGGCGCTTATAGAGGCTGCATCTGTGTACTTTGTTGTCACTATGTCAGGTTTCTTTATCGGAACAGGCCTTATTGTGATTTTGTTTGTCAATATCATAGTCACAATAAAAAGAATCAGCGAGATAGAATACAAGCGCCAGAAGGAAGAGAGTGACAGGCTTAGAAATCAGACAGAGAGAGTTTCCCTTCAGATGATGAAGACACTTGCTGCCACAATTGAGGCAAAGGACGATTATATGAGAGGTCACTCATACAGAGTCGCAGAGTACTCTGCTCTCATAGCAAAGCAGCTTGGCTGGAGTGAGCATGATGTGGAAAATCTTAGAAATGCTGCATATCTGCATGATATCGGAAAGATTGGCGTGCCTGATACTATATTAAATAAGCCGACCAGGCTGACTGATGAAGAGTTTGCCGCCATAAAGAGCCATACTGTGATGGGCGCAGATATCTTAAAGGATATTACCCTGTTAGACCATCTGGTGGATATTGCAAGGAATCATCATGAGCGCTACGATGGAAAGGGCTATCCTGACGGACTGGTGGGAGAGGAGATACCGCTTTCTGCCCGTATAGTGTGTGTGGCGGACAGCTATGATGCCATGAGGTCGCGCAGGATTTACAGGAATGCTCTGCCCGATGAAGAAATCCGAAGGGAACTTTTGGATAACTGCAGTACTCAGTTTGATCCGCAGATTTCGCGTATGTTTGTTGATATGCTTGACAAAGGCATGGTTGTGATTGATGAGGATAATCCGGCGGCTCATGGCTACCGTGATAATGCGGCTATCGAGTCAGTGGCAGACAAATTCATATCTGAGGTCATGAAGACCATGAGCAGTCAGGAAAAAGCCGATAGTGTTGATTATCTGACAGGACTTTACATGCGAAGTCGTGGACAGCAGGTAATAGCAGCCCTGATGCAGGATAATGATGGCTGTCTTGCCTTCATAGATATGGATAATCTTAAAAAAGTCAATGATGTGCATGGTCACAAGGCGGGTGACAGGGCACTTAAGCTTATAGGTAATCTCCTTGCTAAAGAGACTGAGAATGAGACCTTTGCAGCCTGCAGGATTGGAGGTGATGAGTTCCTCATCTTTATGCCATATTCTGACAGGGCAAGCGTGGAGAGTGTTATAAAGCGCATATTTGAGGGCTTCGAGAGCGCCAGGGAAGCAGACTGTGAGATAAAGGAGGCAGCTCTTTCAGCAGGACTGTGCATGACGACAAAGGGAGCCATGTTTGAAAGTGACTACACAAAGGCAGATAAGGCGCTCTACTATGTGAAGCAGAACTGTAAGGGTTCATATTTCTTCTATGAGCAGCTCTTAGCTGACAATAAGGAGAATACAAATCTGAGTGCGGATTTACGAAACGTGGCAAAGCTTTTAAAGGAGAGTGGCAGCTATACAGGTGCGTTGGATTTAAACTACAGAGAGTTTGCAAGAATCTATGAGTTCGTGAACAATGTAGGAGATAGGCACAACCACAACTGCTATCTGGTCATGGTGACTATGAACACTCTGCCGGAGCAGCTTGCAGATATCGAGGAAATTGAGAAGGCACTTGACTGCATGGAACAGTCTATCCGCAGTAAGATCAGAAAGGTGGATGTCTGCACGCGCTACAGCTCAATGCAGTATCTTATCATACTATTTGAGCCACAGGAAAATCAGATTCCAAATGTCATGGAGAGAATCTTTATGCATTACTATGAGCTCTGTGACAGAGAGAATTTCAAGCCGCAGTATGAGTATATCAAAATGACTGAGGTAAAATAGGGATTGTTAAATAATAGTCAATGTGGTATAGTTTTCTTCGAACGGTATTCGAAGGAAACTGTATCATGGAGGATGTGTTGTCACCTTATGACAGAGCATATCCGGCAGACACAAGGAAGCCAAAAGCACATTGCTGTAGCAGATATGAAGCAGACAGCAAAGTGACAGGCGCGCACAGGGTAAATCGACCGCTGCCATACGGCACATGGCGGAGATTATATCAGCTGCGAGATAAGGAATGGTCTGACCGGCTTGGAAAGAAGGTGGTAGCATGAAAATAGGCATAATCGGCGCAGGCAGAGTGGGCTGTTCTATAGGTAAATACCTAAGGACAAAGGACATAGAGCTTGCAGGCTATTATGACGTGGATTCTGCGGCGGCTAAGGAGGCTGCGGAGTTTACAAGGACAGAGAGCTTTGATTCGCTAAAGCAACTGGCGGATCAATCACAGATTATATTTATCACCACACCGGATTCATTTATTATACCGGTTTGGGAACAATTAAAAGAGCTGTCTCTAACGAATCAGATTATATGTCATTGTAGTGGCGCACTTTCATCCGATTCATTTTCCGGAGCCAAAGAAGCAGGAGTATCCTGCTGCTCGGTTCATCCCATGTTACCGTTCAGTAACAAATTTTCATCATACCAGCAATTAGAACATGCATTTTTTACCGTGGAAGGCCACCCACATGCCGTACAGGTCATCACCGACTTACTCACTTCCTATGGAAATGAAGTCTGCCGGATTGATGCCGCAGCCAAGCCAGAATATCATGCAGCTGCCAGCATCTTAAGCAATCAGGTGATCGCGGTACTTGATACGGGGTACCGGCTTCTCGAAGACTGCGGATTTTCCCGCGAAAAAGCCGTTGCTGCAACTGCTGCACTGGTCCGTCAGAACATCGAAAATGTGCTCTCGCAGGGCTGTGTCCATGCACTGACCGGTCCGATCGAGCGTGGGGATGTCGCAACCGTGGAAAAGCACTTACACTGTTTAAACACAGAAGATGCCGCTTTGTACCGCATGCTCGGCACACGGCTTCTGGCAATTGCAGAAGGAAAAAATCCAGCACAAAATTATGAAAACATGAGACATGTTTTACTTGCTGATAAACAGGAAAAAGAAAATGGAGGATCTCATAAATGAAAAATACGGTTGTAACTTTTCAGGAAGCAAAAGAAAAGGGTGAAAAGCTTTCCATGCTGACCGCCTACGATTATTCTACTGCCAGACTTATTGATGAGGCAGGCGTCAATGCCATTCTCGTCGGCGATTCCCTCGGAATGGTCGTTTTAGGATACGAAGACACGCTCTCCGTCACCATGGAGGACATGATCCATCACAGCGCAGCGGTTGCCCGCGGCATCAAAGATACACTGCTCATCACCGACATGCCTTTTATGTCTTACCAGACTTCCGTCTATGACGCGGTTGTCAATGCCGGACGCCTGATGAAAGAAGGCCGTGCACAGGCAGTCAAGCTGGAAGGCGGCAAAGAAGTCTGCCCTCAGATCAAAGCCATCGTAGACGCTTCCATCCCTGTTTGTGCCCATCTGGGTCTGACCCCGCAGTCTGTCAATGCCTTTGGCGGATTTAAGGTACAGGGAAAAGGCGAAGCTGCCGCACAGAAACTGCTTGATGATGCGCGTGCCGTTGAGGAAGCCGGAGCTTTTGCCGTTGTCTTAGAATGTGTGCCGCAGGCCCTTGCCACAAAGATTACCGAGAGTATTCATATCCCGACCATCGGAATCGGTGCCGGTGCCGGATGCGACGGACAGGTACTTGTCTATCAGGATATGCTTGCCATGTATTCCAACATGAAACCGAAATTTGTCAAGCAGTTTGCACAGGTCGGTGAGCAGATGCGCGAGGCATTCCGCACTTATAAAGAAGAAGTTGCTGCCGGAACGTTCCCTGCTGCTGAGCATACCTTCAAAATGGATGAAACCGTTCTGGATAAATTATATTAAGACATTCCTACGGAATCATTCGCATTGTTTTTGTCAAATAACAATAAAACCAAATTACAATGAAAATCAGGAGATTATAAAATGGAAATATATGGAGAAATCAGTAAAGTAAGAGCTGCCGTAAAGGCATGGAAAAAAGAAGGATTAACCGTCGGATTCGTACCGACCATGGGCTATCTGCATGAAGGACACAAAAGTCTGATCGACGCAGCCAGAAAAGAAAATGACCGTGTCGTTGTCAGTATTTTTGTAAACCCGATGCAGTTCGGACCAACCGAGGATCTGGAGAGTTATCCGCGCGACCTCAAAAAAGATGCCGCATTGTGCGAAGCTGCAGGTGTAGATATCATCTTTCATCCGGAACCGGAGGATATGTACCATGATCCACATGCCTTTGTAAGTATTGATACTTTATCAGATACACTGTGCGGTAAGACAAGACCAATCCATTTTAAAGGTGTATGCACCGTTGTTTCTAAGTTATTTAACATTGTAACACCGGACAGGGCATATTTCGGTCAGAAAGATGCACAACAGCTGGCAATCATCCGCAAAATGGTCCAGGATCTGAATTTTGATATCCAGATCGTAGGATGCCCTATCATCCGTGAAGAAGACGGACTTGCGAAATCATCCAGAAATACATATTTAAGTGAAGAAGAAAGAAAAGCCGCACTTTGTCTTTCAAGAGCTGTAAAAGCCGGTCAGGATATAATCTGCAAGGGAATCAAGGCTGAAGAAGTATTAACAAAGATGCGCGAGATCATTGAAGCTGAACCTCTGGCAAAGATTGATTATGTATCCATGGTAGATGCACTGGATATGCAACCGGTAGAAATCGTAGAAAAAGATGTTCTGGTCGCTATGGCAGTTTACATCGGAAAAACCAGACTGATCGACAACTTTAGCTACGAGGTATAACCTATGGAAAATGTGATGAAAAAAGTGGGGAAAGCCAGTTCTTTTCTTACAAAATATATTGGAATTATTATCATCTGCTTCTCTGTGATCGCATTTTTCTGGCGCGACGGGTTCGCATGGACAACCAATTATACATCCATCTTTTTAGGTGTTGCCATGTTTGGCATGGGGCTTACAATCAAGATGGACGATTTTAAGAGAGTTTTTTCAAGGCCAAAAGAAATCGTGATCGGATTTGTTGCACAATATACGATCATGCCTGTTGTGGCATGGGGATTATGCCAGCTGATGCATCTTCCGACAGATCTTGCACTCGGCGTTATTCTGGTCGGATGTTGTCCTGGGGGAACAGCAAGTAATGTGATCACATATATTGCCGGAGGTGATGTGGCACTCTCTGTTGGAATGACGATCACTTCCACGCTTGCGGCCCCACTGATGACACCATTATTAGTGTATCTGCTTGCCGGTGCCTGGGTAGAAGTATCTTTCCTTGCGATGGTAATTTCTGTTGTAAAGGTTGTACTGATTCCGGTCCTTCTTGGTATTTTGATAAACTGGATCTTTGGAAAGCAGATTCAGAAAATATCAGAAGTACTTCCACTGATTTCTGTTGTATCCATCGTAATGATCATCAGTGGAATCGTATCTGTCAATGCAGAAAAAATCTTAAGCTGTGGTCTGCTCGTACTTGGAGTTGTAGCACTTCACAATCTCTGCGGAATGGGCATCGGGCTTGGAGCCGCAAAACTTTTACATATCGAATATGATAAAGCTACTGCGATTGCAATTGAAGTCGGAATGCAGAACAGCGGCCTTGCGATTTCTCTTGCAACAGCTAATTTTGCAGCCAATCCACTGGCAACGCTTCCGGGAGCGATCTTCAGTGTATGGCATAATATATCAGGCTCTTTATTCGCCGGGATCCGCCGTAGCGGAACTGGTACGAAAGAAGCTTGCCTGGAAGTAACTGAATAGATAGAAAGAAAACTCCTGTGATTTGAATCTACAAAATCACAGGAGTTTTTCCTTTTCACTCATTATGCTATGTCTATTGATACCTGGCAATCGTCTCTTTCAATATCTGTGTACTATCCTAATACTACTGCTATCTTAATCTCTTTCTCTGTATCGCTAAGATCCAATGATCCTCCATCTTCTACTGTAACATGTACTTCGTACAATGTATCTTCCGACAACTTCTCTGGTGTCTTTCCATCTTCTGTCTGAATCTTCCACAGATCTTCCGGAACCTCTGTCAGCTTACTGTCTTTTCCATAAGCATACAGCTTAAAGTCATCCGTTTTGCCTGCAAGCCCCTTCATTCGTATCGCCACAGTCGTACTCGGATGTACATTTTCTACCGTTATCGTATTCAGCCATCCTGCGACATTGCCCTTACCTCCGTCTTCCGTAAATTCTTCCTGCGTTAATATATTTCGCATTGCCTTGTCCAAATCTACTTTTCGGTAAGGCATTTCCGGAAGATATACGAACCGATCCTGCAGTCTGAGGAGTTCAAGATATCCGGTTGGACAGTATAATGCATTTCCACTGCTTCCTGCATACATACCGATTGCCATATTGTTATATCCCGGTTTATCTGACACATCCATTGAAAATGCAGTCTCACCGGTCTCAAAATCTATCATAATAAACTGCCACATGCCACTGTCCAAGTCCTGAACATAACCGTAAATGTATCCTGTTGCGGTTGAAAGCTTCATCATCGATGTATCTCGGATATCATCTCTGCACCAGACACTCTTCATTTCATATCCGTCCTCTGTCTTGATCGTATCAACACGCTCAACTCCCGGCATGACCATTTTATTTCCTTTCTGCAGCCAGTTTACATCATAGATATTTTCATATGTCTGTACAGATGAATCGTTATCTGCGTCCGCAAGCTTCGCACTTCCTGCTCCAAACCAGTTACATACGATTGTGCTGACTGTACCTTCACTGTTATCATATACGATTGCTGAATTTTCTACGGATACCTGCATTTCTTCCGGCAGCTCATCAATAACAGGTGTGCTTGCAACCTTTTCACCGGTCTTCATATCTAATGCCAGCAGATTCACCGGATTCTGATTATCTGTAAACATAACCAGATTGCTGGTTAGTGATGGCGAACATCCACTTCCCCACGCCAGACCTCCTCCGGTCGTTTCATCACCTTCTTTGCTGTCTTTTGCCCCTGCACTTTCATACGGAGTACACCATTCTACCTGTACACCGTTATCTGCTTTCAGCAGATAGCAGTTCTGATTTGTTAAGATGACCGCACCCTCTTTCGAAGAAGCTATTCCATTTTCTGCCCCTTCTCCAGGAGTTAATTCATATACAAATGTAGATGCTGTCAGATCAACCTCTTCTCCATTCAGAATTGCGTTGATCGCATCTCTGGAAATGTATCCCATCGCACCTTGCTGCTGACGTTCCGGATAGATTCTGAATCCGCCGGTTGCAAACCAGAGATTCCCCTCATAGTCAAACACTACGGATAATAAATTCTGATCCAATGTTTTTCCGGTAATTGCCTCTGCCGCTGCTTTAATATCAATATCCAGCACTTTTTCAAATTCCGGCAGCACATTTCCTTCCTCGTCTGTTGCTTTCAACATAAGTACATGATTGTTGCTTGTCGGACACACCAGACGATTATTTTCATCAACAAAGGAATAGGAACTTTGTATCACATACCCTCCACCGTCATGCTGTTTTGGTGAGAAATATCCGATCGTCTGTGTTTCTTCTGCATTGATATCACGAATTGCAAGTCCTCCCAACAACGGAACAACTGAATGTCCATAATTGTCAAAAAATACCGCCGGAGACGCATTCGGATTCACCTTTTCATAAGAAACATTAATTTCTGGGTAAATACCAACAGGCAATACCTCATCTGTTGAATCTGAGTTATAACAATCATGGTGGATATTCGCATCATTTTTTGCCATATAAGGATTCTCATCGATTGCCTTTTGGGTAAGCGGTTTTATCGTTACTCCTGAGCTTACGCTTTCTGTTTTTGTCTGTTCCTGTTTCACCTCATCTGTCTTTGGTTCATTCGCTGAACAGCCTGATGTCATTGCAACTGCTGATATAATAAATGCTAAAAGAATTGCTCGCTTTTTCATATTATTCTGTCTCCTTTTTCTCGTAATCTGTAACTGTTCAGAGCCAAGCAGAATTTCATAAAACAAGTGTAAAATGCTTGCATTTTTAAGACTGTTTTTGAAATTTTATTTGGCTCTGAACAGTTACATTTTTATTATAAAAAAAGCGCTGTTATTTTCAATTCTTCTGTCACGAATCATGGTAAAAATGGCACGAATTGTAAAAGACACCATCTCCTGACCGAATTACTTTTCAGCCAGAGATGGTGCCTTTGTTATCCACATTCTTCTGTTAAATGAAATCTTTTTTCCACATTTATTTAATGTTTTTCACATTCCGGATGTGGATTTCCAGTTGCTTTTCACACTACGTGCACCCGGCAACAATTTCTCTTCATGTTTAAAAATTAATATATCCCTGCAGCCAGATCGTGCCTTTGAACCTTCTTCCGATCTCCGGCTCTCCCATCACGGAATCTGCCGGAACACAAACATCAAATGTCAGTTCATTTACATTCAGACGCATCTGATACAGTCTCACACCTGTCATTCTGTTGATCCGCTCTCTCACTGCCAGGATTTCTCCCATGATCGAATACATATCACATTCTGCTCCAAACGGCATGAAATATGTGTCCACAATGGAAAATACATCCTCATTCGCCAATCTCTTTGACACCTTGGAATAGAGATCCATATCGTCAAATGTCAGCGTCTCGATTGCTGCCTGGTCGCCCTTGCGGGCTGCGTTCATCAATTCTCTTCTTGTATCTGACGCACGCTTTTCATTTAAAATCTGCTGCTCATTTTTATTAACCGGAAGCAGGATCGTTCCACCTTGTGCCAATCCTGAAAATGTCACTGAGGTCTGCATATCTTTTGCAAGACCAGCCTGTTTCTCCCGCATATATTCCACACCATTCTGCAGTGTGAAGATCAGACTGATTCCGATCTTAGAATCTTCACAAAGACCAACATACTGTTCTTTCTCAATCTTTCTCTGCACATCGATTTCTGCATACGTTGTAACTCCGCTTCCCTCAAAGTATGGGAAATAATATGCAGCTTCAAAATGTTCTTTATCATCAAGTTCTCCGCAGAGTGTGATCCCTACATCCTGACCGAACTCTTTCTGGAATTCGCAGAAATCTTCGCCCGGTCTGTAGGATACAATTGTCTGATGTGTGAAATTCTCTTCTACTTCTTTTAAGAGCTTTTTCAGATCTTTTCTTGTTTGAATATTTTCAAATCCAATTGCTTTTAAATACTGATGCATATTTTATTTGCTTTATATTTCTTTATTTGTTCTTTGGTGTAATTTCTTTGTTTCCACCCATGTATGGCTGAAGAACTTCCGGGATTCTTACAGAACCATCTGCCTGAAGATTGTTCTCAAGGAACGCGATCAGCATTCTCGGTGGAGCAACAACTGTGTTGTTTAATGTATGAGCGAAGTAGCTTCCGTTCTCTCCTTTGATACGGATACCAAGTCTTCTTGCCTGGGCATCTCCTAAGTTAGAGCAGCTTCCTACCTCGAAGTATTTCTGCTGTCTTGGTGACCATGCCTCTACGTCAACAGATTTTACTTTCAGATCTGCAAGATCTCCGGAGCAGCACTCAAGTGTACGTACCGGAATATCCATAGAACGGAAAAGATCTACTGTATTCTTCCACAGTTTGTCATACCATTCTTTGCTTTCTTCCGGTTCGCAGACAACGATCATTTCCTGTTTCTCGAACTGGTGGATTCTGTAAACTCCACGCTCCTCAATTCCGTGAGCACCTTTTTCTTTTCTGAAGCAAGGTGAATAACTTGTCAGAGTCTGTGGAACCTGATCTTTCTCCAGTGTCTGTCCGATGAATTTACCAATCATGGAATGCTCACTTGTTCCGATCAGATAAAGGTCTTCTCCTTCAATCTTGTACATCATGGCATCCATCTCAGCAAAGCTCATAACACCTGTTACAACGTTGCTTCTGATCATGAAAGGTGGTACACAGTATGTGAATCCTCTGTTGATCATGAAATCTCTTGCATAAGAGATAACTGCTGAGTGAAGTCTTGCGATATCTCCCATCAGATAATAAAATCCATTACCTGCTACTCTTCTTGCAGCATCGAGATCGATTCCATTGAAAGATTCCATAATGTCTGTGTGATATGGAACTTCGAAATCCGGAACAACCGGCTCGCCAAATCTTTCTACCTCTACGTTCTCACTGTCATCTTTACCGATCGGTACGGAAGGATCAATGATGTTCGGAATGATCATCATGTTCTTTTTCAGTTTCTCTTCTACTTCTTTCTCTTCCTCTGAAAGTTCATTGATACGTCCATTGCTCTCTGCAACTTTCTTCTTCAGTGCTTCTGCTTCTTCAATCTTCTTCTGAGCCATCATTGCTCCGATTTCCTTAGAAGCTTTGTTTTTCTCTGCGCGAAGTGCTTCTACTTCCTGTTTGATTTCTCTGTTTTCTTTGTCAAGCTCCAGAACTTTGTCTACTAATTCCAGTTTATTATCCTGAAATTTATTGCGGATATTCTGTTTTACAACTTCCGGATTTTCTCTCACAAATTTAATATCTAACATCTTGTTCCTCCTGAAATATTCTATTACATTATGTAATGATGTCAGGGTAAAATCTGGCAACAACTTTCCCCCTGATATCAATTTATCATATCATGTGCATT
>OLGA01000296.1_pt1 | contig 44677 bp, 44 predicted proteins | sample 1604881 | NCBI WGS metagenome assembly OLGA01 (sample SAMEA3888896, study PRJEB22519) | human gut metagenome | biome: human gut; feature: human-associated habitat; material: faeces | place: Denmark | collected 2009 | reverse complement strand
TTTTCGAGTGTACCGGAGAAGGGACACATGACAATGTTCCCTGCACCTACACGCGGAGCGAAGATGAGAATAACATGGCGATTATCGTTTCGGAAGATGGCGTGGAGGAAAATGTTACTCTGCGGTTGGAGCTCGGGGGACGAACAGAACTTGTTACCGACACGAAAAGATATCCCTATGTGAGACGGGATGACTACGAAGCTGCTGGCGCGGAGGTCCGCGCGGAAGTCGAGAAGTACCTTTTGGCACAAGATAACGGGATATGGGTCATTGCAAATCAGTTTATGGTCTTTGGGGAGAATGGAGAGGGAATCGTATTTGATTCATTTGAAAACCTTAGCAATTCCAAGTATTCCACTATGAAATGGGAGTATATAGATAACGACACGATTCGGATTCAGGCAAACTCTTCCGGCGGAAACTATTCTGTTACTGGAGATTTCTCGCTGCTGGGCGATGCGGCACAGCGGCCCATTTTGCTGAATCATGGATCAAAAACCACGGCGTGCGGCAGTTTTATCACTTGGGATGAACTGACCGCTGCGGGCTGATCCGTCTCAAAAACTGAGCTGTGCCGGTTTTACAGCGAATCATTGACTCGTCAGAATATTGAAAAACCCCGTCTGCCTCTTTGAAAGCAGACGGGGTTTTGTGTGCAAGGCCTTTTTATACGACCTTCAGTGCATTACATGAACAGCGGGGCGAAGATCGCGATCAGGGCAACAATCGTTGCGCACTGAATGACGGTGACGGCGGTGGACATGTACTTGGGAACGGTATTCATTGTTTCTTCCTCCAAATGAATTATTATTTAGTATGGACGGATATTAACACCGGCTGCTCGCAAAGTCAAGCTTGTTTACGAATAAAATTCAGTTATTTATGAAATTTATGAATCGTGAACGGGGAAACACGAATAAAAATGAATATACTGTGGATTTTGACAATGAATAAAAACAAATGTCCGGCGGACAGAGAACCGGCGGACATTTGTCGGGAAATGCTTTGGGATATCAGATCGCGATCGGCACGGCGTCCGGCTCGATGGGGCAGACGTAGCCGGATCCGGCTCGCCCGGCGTATTCCTCGCGGGCCTTTTGCAGCAGCGCGGGATCGTCGATGAGCGCGATGGCGGCGGTTGCCAGAGTTTTTCCGGCGCAGAGGATCGCCTTGTGTGCAAGGGATGTTTTCCCGCAGGCAACGACCTGCCACGAATGGCCCGGTACGCCCGCCGGCCACGCGGCGATAAGCGCCTGCGCTGTCGGCGTCTGCCAGCTCACGTCGCCGACGTCCGTGCTGCCGGGGAGAAAGCCCTCGCCGGAGTAGAGAGGGAGGAGGAAGTCGTTCATGGGCTTGGTCATATTCTCTGAAAGCGCACGGGATTCTTTGGCGATTTCGCTGTCAAACTTTGCGCCGATGCCGGGAGCGCGCGTCTGCGGCGGGAATGTCCGGCAGAGCGACGAGGCAAAGGCAAGCTCCTCCGCCGTATACTGCGGTACGCCGGTTTCGGTGAACGAGGCGTGCAGCAGCGCTTCAAGCGTGAAGTTCGGCAGCGTTTCCGCCGTGCCGTCGATGAATACGCGCTCGTAGCTTGTCCCGGTCATAAGCGCCGCGCCCTCGGCGATGGCGTCCACGCGCTTCTGGAGCTTTACGGAATCGGCGACCTTGTTGGCGCGGACCATGTAGAGCACCGAGGCGTTCGCCTGCACGACGTTCGGCGACACGCCGCCCGCGTCCGTGATGGCATAGTGGATGCGGCAATCGTCGGTCATGTGCTCGCGCAGAAACTGCACGCCGATGTTCATAAGCTCCACGGCGTCGAGCGCGCTGCGCCCGTTGTGCGGGTCTCCGGCGGCGTGCGCGGCAACGCCGTGGAATTTATAGAGCACCTGGATACACGAGTTGTTCGTGCCGGTGGATATCTCGTTCGTGTCGGACGGGTGCCAGGTGAGCGCGGCGTCGAGCCCGTACCAGAGCCCCTCGCGCGCCATATACGCCTTGGCCGCGCCGCCTTCCTCGCCGGGGCAGCCGAAGAAAACGACGGTGCCGGGCTTTCCGCTCGCGGCGAGATACTCCTTTACTGCCGCGGCGGCGGCGAGCGAACCGGCACCGAGCAGATTGTGGCCGCAGCCGTGGCCGTTTCCGCCGGGGGTTATGCTCTGCGCTTCGGCAACGCCGCTTTGCTGCGAGAGGCCGGAGAGCGCGTCAAACTCGCCGAGGATGCCGATCACCGGATGGCCGGAGCCGTAGGAGCCGGAAAACGCCGTTTCAATGCCGCAGAGGTTCTTCTGCACCGTGAAGCCCAGCTTTTCCAGCGCGTCCGTATAGAGCGCGGCGGCCTTGAATTCCTTGAGCGAAAGCTCCGGCTCGTCCCAGATCGCGTCGGAGATCGCGGTGAAAGTATTTGCGTGCGCGTCGATCGTATGCAGCGCGGCTTTTTTGATTTCGTTCATATCACAACACCTTGGAAAGAAAATCCTGCAAACGGGCGCTTTGCGGGTGCTGGAAGATGTCTTCCGGCGTGCCCTGCTCCACGATGCGCCCCTCGTCCATGAATACGACGCGGTTGCCGACCTCGCGGGCAAAGCCCATTTCGTGCGTTACGACGACCATCGTCATGCCGTCGCGGGCGAGCTGCTTCATAACGTCGAGCACCTCGCCGACCATTTCGGGGTCAAGCGCGCTCGTCGGTTCGTCAAAGAGCATCACGTCCGGCTCCATGGCGAGCGCGCGCACGATGGCGACGCGCTGCTTCTGCCCGCCGGAGAGCTGCGAGGGGTAAGCGTCGGCGCGGTCGGCAAGCCCGACGCGCCCCAAAAGCTCCACAGCCTTCGCCTTTGCCGCGGCCTTGTCCGCTTTTTTTACAAGAATGGGGGAGATGGTCAGATTTTCGAGCACCGTTTTGTGCGGGAAAAGATTGAAGTGCTGGAACACCATGCCCATCTTCCGGCGGTGAGCGTCGAGATCGATCTTCTTTCCCTGCGCGTTTTTCTTCTTCGTGATATCCGTTCCTTCGACGATCACGCTGCCGGAGGTCGGCGTTTCGAGCAGATTGAGCGAGCGCAGGAACGTAGACTTGCCGCTGCCGGAGGGCCCGATGATGACGATCACGTCGCCCTTGCGGATCGTGAGATCCACGCCGTCGAGCGCTTTGACCGTACCGTTGCGGAAGTGTTTGCAGAGGTCTTTGACCTCAATGAGCGTTTCACCGGTCTGCACGGCTCATCCTCCTTTCAAAGAATCCGAACAGTTTGCTGAGCAGGAACGTCAGAATAAAATAAATGACGCCGACGATCACGAGCGGCTCCAGAGGCAGATAGCTTGCGCCGCGCACGATGAGATACTGTGTCATGAGATCGCCGATAAAGAACGTGGACGCGAGTGAGGTGTCCTTCACGATCATGATAAACTCGTTGCCGAGCGCGGGAAGGATCGTTTTGAGCGCCTGCGGCACGAGAATGTACCAGGTGCGCTGGAACGAATTCATGCCGAGACTCATGGCCGCCTCGCTCTGCCCGGCGTCTACCGACTGAATGCCCGAGCGGATGACCTCGGAGACGTAGGCGGCGCTGTTGCAGACGAGCGCGATGGCGATGCAGAGAAATTTCTGCTTATTGAGCGCCGGAATGAGCGCGGGCAGGGCAAAGAAAAAGAAATAGAGCTGCAGAAGCATCGGCGTGCCGCGGATGATCTCGATGTAAGCTGTGGAAAGCCACCGCAGCGGCGCGATCCTGGAAAGCTTCATTCCTGCGAGCAGGCAGGCGATCACCGCGCCGAACGCCACCGTGATCGCGGCGAGCAGCAGCGTATACGATACGCCGGTCACCAGAAACTTTTCCCAGTATTTGGTGAACAGCTTGACGATGTTTTCAAACTTTATGAAACTCATGGACGGATCCTTCCCCTCCGCCCGCCGGAGAGATCCCCCACGGCGGGCAGCTTGTTATTTGCAATCAGTCTTCGACGCTTACTTCGGCGGCGTTCTCCGACTTGGCAAGCGCGACGGCGTCTTCGTACCATGTGCCGTACAGTCCGTCGGCATAGGCCTTGGCGAGAGCTTCGTTGACAACGTTCAGCAGCGCGGTCTCGCCCTTGGTGATGAGAATGACGTTCGCCTCATACTCGGCGGCAACTTCAAATTCCCAGGAGCAGATCATAAGATCGGGGTTGGAATCAATGATCATTTCGGCGTTGCCCTTCGCAACGGCCAGCGCCTCGATGCTGCCGTTCTGCAGCTCCAGCACGCCCACGCCGAGATCGCCGATGGTGATGGGGTTCGCGTCGGGCAGCTGGGAGGTGAGAAGATTCATCTGGAGCGAGGCGTTCTGCGCGCCGACATCCACGCCGGAGAAGTCCTCGGCGGGGGTGTACTTGTCGGCGTCGGTCTTTTTGATGAGGATGACCTGCTCGGTCTCGTTATCGCCGGCGTAGTAGTAATCGGAGATTTCGTAGTTTTCGCTGCGCTCCTCCGTCCAGGAGTAGCCGGAAATGGACATCGGCACGGAGCCGGTGTAAACGGCAGTCTGGCAGGCATCAAAGCTCATCGGCTCAATGACAAGATCCACGCCGATGTAGTCGGCGATGTACTTGGCGAGCGTCACGTCAAAGCCGACGTACTGCTCCTGCCCGTCCTTGGAGGAATCGACAAACTCCATCGGGGCAAAGTCGGGGGAGAGGGTGACGTAGAGAACACCGTCGGCCTTGATCTGATCGAGCATGCCCTGCGATTCGGCGGGAGCTTCGGTCTCGGCGGGGACTTCGGATGCGGGAGCGTCGGCGGCAGGGGCTGCCGTGGGCTCCGCGGCGGGAGTCTCCGCCGCGCCGCAGGCGCAGAGCGCGAAGAGCATGACAAATGCGAGAGCAAGCGAGAGAACCTTTGAATACTTTTTCATTTTCTTTTCCTCAATTTTCACTTTTTGCTAAACATATTTATCTTTATTCTTCTGTACCGTTCACGACCTTGGCAAGCGCAACAGCTTCATCGTGCCATGCGCCGTACATTCCTTCGCTGTAGGCTTTTGCCAGCGCTTCGTTGACAACGTTCAGCAGCGCGGTCTCGCCCTTGGTGATGAGAATGACAAAGGCTTCCGTCTCCTCCGTGATGGTGAATTCCCACGGACAAAGCACCAAATCCGGGTTGGCGTCCATGATGATCTCGGCGTTGCCCTTGGCCACGGCGAGAGCTTCAATGCTGCCGTTCTGCAGCTCGAGAACGCCGGTCCCGACATCGCCGACGGCCACGGGATTGGCGTCGGGAAGCTGAGAAGTGACAAGCTGCATCTGCAGAGAGGCGTTCTGTGCGCCGATGTCAACACCGTTAAAATCTTCAGAGGACGTGTACTTTTCCGCGTCGGCGGTACGGATCAGAATGACCGGCTCAATTTTGTTATCGCCATCATAGTAATAATCGGAGATCTCATAGCTTTCGGCTCGCTCCTCGGTCCAGACGTAGCCGGAAACGGACATCGGAACAGAAGCGGTATACACGGCGGTCTGGCAGGCATCAAAGCTCATCGGCTCAATGACAAGCTTTACGCCAATATAGTCGGCGATGTACTTGGCAAGGAAAACGTCCAGCCCTACATACTGCTCCTGCCCGTCCTTGGAGGAATCGATAAACTCCATTGGGGCAAAATCGGGGGACAGGGTGATATGCAGCTCGCCGGAGGCCTTGATCTCGTCAAGAACGCCGTTGGATGCGGCGCTCGCTTCGGTTGGGGCTGCGTCCGATACCGGCCCTGCGGCGGGAGTCTCCGCCGCGCCGCAGGCGCAGAGCACGAAAAGCGTAATAGCGGCGAGAGCGAGAGAAAGGACTTTGACAAATGGTTTCTTTTTCATGGATGTATGCCTCCGATGCGAGATGGATTTTTATTTAAGATGGTGCGAATGTTAGCATACTTATCCACGCGAGTCAACACAAGAATGAGAAAAAATTCGGAATATTTGCGTTATTATAAATAATATACGGCGAATACGGAATATTATCCAAACGCTTTGTGCATATTTGTATGCAACGAGCGAAAAAATATCCGGCAGCCTTCCCAAGGGAAGACTGCCGGATGGCTGCATATAAATGAAAGAATTACAGAAGGTATTTCAGGATCTGTACGGCGTTGCTCGCCGCGCCCTTGCGGATCTGATCGCCGCAGCACCAGAGCGTGAGAGCGTTTTCCTGCGTGAGATCCTCGCGCACGCGGCCGACCCAGACGAGGTCCTGCCCGCTTGTGTCGAGCGGGGTGGGGTAGCACCGGCCCTCGTAGTCCTCGATCAGACGGCAGCCGGGGAAGGCACGGATGGCTTCGTTGGCCTCGGCAACGGTGATCTTCTCCTTTGTCCGCACCGTGACGGCGATGGAGTGCGAGCGCATAACGGGAACGCGCACGCAGGTGCAGGTGACGCGCAGCTCGGGGAGATGCAGGATCTTGCGCCCCTCGTTCTGCATTTTCATTTCTTCGTCGGTATAGAGATTATCGAGCATGCTGCCGATGAACGGGATGACGTTGAGCGCGATCTGCGTGGGGAATACCTTCGCCTCGCACTTTTCACCGCGGGCGAGCGCATCCATCTGGCACTCGAGTTCCTCGAGTCCGCCCTGTCCGGCGCCGGATACGGCCTGATACGTGCACGCGACCATGCTCTCGATCGGCGAGAGGCGGTTGAGCGCGCCGACGGCCATCGCGGTGATGATCGTGGAGCAGTTGGGATTGGCAATGATGCCGGAATTGCTCTTCGCGTCCTCGCCGTTGATCTCCGGCACGACGAGCGGGATGGCCGGATCCATGCGGAAGGCGGAGCTGTTGTCGATGTATACCGCGCCGCTTTTCACGATGGCCGGGGCAAACGCGCGGGACATGCCGCTCTTTACCGCGCCGAGGACAAAGTCCATGCCCTCGAACGAGGCGTCCGTCGCTTCTTCCACGGTGAGGTCCTCCCCGCGGAAGGAAATTTTGCTCCCCGCGCTGCGCGCGCTCGAGAGGAGCTTGAGACGCGAAACGGGAATATCGTATTCTTCCAGTACGTTGAGCATCTCGCGGCCGACCGCGCCGGTCGCGCCGAGAATGGCGATATTGCAGTTTTTCATAAGAGGATCTCCTTTCCGTCAGCCGGTGAACCCGTCATACAATACGCGGATCGCCTTTTCAAAATCACAGTTTTCCACGCCCACGATGATCGAAAGCTCGTCCGCGCCCTGGGCGATGGTGCGGATGTTCAGCCCGTGCTCGCCGAGCGCCTGGAAGAGCTTGCCGGACGTGCCGGGGCGGGCGGGCATTTTGCGGCCCACGGCGGCGACGAGCGCGATGCCGTCCTGCACGCGCACATCGTCCGGGCGGCAGGTCTTCTGAATGTCGGCGATGACATCATAGAGCGTATTTTCCAGCGCCGCGGACGAAACGACGAGCGCGAAGCTGTCCAGCCCGAGCGTGATGTGCTCCACGCTTGCGTGGTAGCGGTCGAGGATCTCCAGCGCGTTGCAGAGCGTCGTGGAGGCGTTCATGTTGCGCTTGAGCACCGTGAGGATCGTGAAGTTGCGCCGCCCGGCAATGCCGGTGATCGGGCGCTCAAGCTCGCTTTCGCTTTCGATGTGCTCCACGATGAACGTGCCGGGCTCGTCCGGCCGGTTCGTGTTGCGGATGTTCAGGGAAATGCCTTTTTCCTTGACCGGCAGAATGGATTCCTCGTGCAGCACCGAAGCGCCCATGAACGCCATCTCGCGCAGCTCGGCGTAGGTGATGCGGGGAATGGGCCGGGGATTCTCCACAATGCGCGGATCGGCCATCAATATGCCGGAAACGTCCGTCCAGTTTTCGTATACGTCCGCGTTCACCGCGGCTGCGGCGAGCGCGCCGGTGATGTCGCTGCCGCCGCGCGTCATGACCTTGATCTTCCCGGTCGGCACGCGGCCGTAGAAGCCGGGGAGGACGATCTTCCCGTTCTTTTCGAGCGCGTCGGCGATGGCGGCGTCGGTGCGGGCGCGGTCAAACTGGCCGTCAAAGCCGAAGAACACGCAGTCGGCGGCGTCCACGAAGGCGTAGCCGAGCGTTTCGGCCATGAGCCGCGCGGTGAAGTATTCGCCGCGGGAGACGAGCTCGTCCACGCTCGTGTCACGCGAGAGCGTCGCGGCGTAAGCGTCGAATTCGTCCTCCACGCGGTAGGAAAGACCCAGCTCGTCGCGGATGGAGACGAACCGGGAACGGATCGCGGCGAGAATGTCGGCGCACGAGACGCCGTAGGTCAGATGCGCGTGGCAGAGATAGAGAAGGTCGGTGAGCTTGTGATCGTCGCTCGTGCGCTTTCCGGCGGCCGAGATGACGACGACGCGGCGCGAATCGTCCGAAAGGACAATGTCGCGCACCTTGCGGAACTGCTCCGCCCCTGCGACGGACGAGCCGCCGAATTTGCATACTTTCAGCATAGTTCTTCCTCCAGCGCCGCGAAGAACAGATCGTTTCCGTCCTTGCGGATGTTCTGCGCGAGCGCGTGCATTTTCTCCGCGCTCATCGGCTCGGTCACGGCGCGGACAACTTCGCCCTGCGCGAGCACCGACCGGAGCGGAAGCCGGACAGCGGCAAAGCCGCCGGTGCGAATGTAGTAGGAATGTACCGCTTCGCGGTTATCGGCTTCCGCGGCGCGGCAGTTTTCCGGGAACATGGAGCGCGCGCCCTGCTGCGCCGCAGAAAGATCGCGCAGCACCGCCGAAGCGGTGGGGAAGCGGCCTGCGCCCTGCCCCATCAGCACGATGAAGCCGCAGCGTTTGCCGGTATAGCGCGCCATGTTGTTATTCGTGAAAACCGAGCTCTCCGGCGCGGCACGGGGGAAGAGCACCGGCTCCACATACGCCGAAACGCTCTCCCCGGCGCGGCTGCCGCGCGCCATAAGACGGCAGACGAGACCGCGGCTTTGGATATCCTCCACGTCCGCGGCGGTGAAGTGCTCCATGCCCTCGCAGAGCATGCCGCTTTGCGGCAGCACCCCGAAGGCGACCGCGCACGCAAGCTGCATTTTCCGCAGCGCGTCCAGCCCGGAGACGTCCGCCGTCGGGTCGGACTCGGCATAGCCGAGAGACTGCGCTTCCCGGAGCGCGTCGCCGTAGGAAAGACTGCGGCGCTGCATGGCGTCGAGCATGTAGTTCGTTGTGCCGTTCAAAATGCCGGAAACGGCCTCAATGCGGTCGGTCTCCGCCGAGAGCGCGAGATTGTGGAGAAACGGCACGCCGCCGCCGCACGCCGCGCTGAAGAGAAACGCCGCGCCCTTTTCGCGCGCGAGCGCCGCAAGCTCCAGACCGTGCGCCGCGACCATCGCCTTGTTCGCGGTGATGAAGTGCTTCCCGGCCTCGAGCGCGCGCATACCATAGGAATATGCCGGGTCGAGCCCGCCGAGCGTTTCCACTACGGCGTCGACCGTCGGATCGCCGAAAATGAGCGCGGCGTCGCTCACCATGAAGCTCTTGACCGCCTTTCCGGGGCGTACGAGCACCGGCCCTGCCTCCATGCCGGGGGCGTCTGACAGCATCGAATAAACGCCCGCGCCGACCGTACCGTATCCCAAAACCGCAACTTTCACGGCATCGCCTTCTTTCTATGAACGGTCAAATGTCCTTGAGCTAACAACAAATGTTCTTGATGGAACGTATTGTAACAGAACGTCCGCGAAAAAGCAATGCTTTTTCGCGGACGATTCGATGAAATATACAGAAAAATGAAAGGAGTTTTTTACATATTGCCGGTGGCGTACATAAGCGCCGAGAGCGCGGCGACCGGCGCGGTCTCACAGCGGAAGATGCGCGGGCCCATTGAGCAGATGTGCAGCTTCATAATGCGGGCAAGCTCCGCCTCAAACGGTTCAAAGCCGCCCTCCGGACCGGTGAGAATGGCGGCGGAGGCGATGCTTCCGATGCTCTCCACGGCCTCGCGCAGCGTTTCGCGCTCGCCGGTTTCGTACATAAAGAGGGGCAGCGCGGTGGCATTCGCCTTGTTGAAGGCCTCTGCGAGATCGGGCAGGAATCCGACGGTGGGGATTACGCCGCGGCCGGACTGCTTGGCGGCTTCTTCGGCGATGCGCTGCCAGCGGGCGATCTTTTTGTCCGCGTCGCCCTGGATGCGCGCCACGCACCGGCTGGAGGCAAAGAAATAAATCTCCGACGCGCCCGCCTCGGTGCATTTCTGGAGAATGTAGTCGGACTTGTCGCTGCCCTTGGGAAGGCCCGCGAGAATGACGGTGTGCACGCTCGGCTCGCCCTGACAGGGGACGACCTCAAAGATCTCGGCCTCGACCTCGTTGGGGGTGATCTTCGTAACGGTGCAGTGGTGGTCCTTGCCGCCGTCGCACACGATCATCGTGTCGCCGACGCGAAGGCGCAGCACCTTGGCGTGCGCGGCGTCCTCTCCCAGAATAAACGCCGTGCCCCCGGCGATCGAGCTTCCGCCGGAGAGAAAGAATCTCGGCATGAGCACATCCTCCCACACATAACATTATTTCTTATTATGGCATAGTTTGGCGCGGATTGCAAGACGGGAACCGAAGCGCGGCGGCGGAATAGACTGTACCGGGGAGGCGGTCGTATGGATACCGAGCGCATGAAGCGCGTATTGGAGCGCGTATATGGGCCCGCTGCGCCGGCAGAGGAGAAAAAACCACCGGATGCGCTGCGAGAAAGCATTCGTCTTGAGGCGGAGGCCGCGGCACGGCTGCGCTATCTTATGCGCACGAGCCGCGCGTGTCAGAATGCTTTCGGCGAAGCGCTGTGCCGCTGTGAGACGCGGCGGCGGGCGCTGCACGCCGAGTTCTTCCTCCGCGAAGGGGAGCGGGCGCCGCAGCTTCGCTCCGGCACCGCGCCGGGCGTTCTATCAGCGCTGCGGCAGATCGTACTTTTGGCTCGCGCGCGGGTGCGGCTCTATGAGGGCGCGAAGGAAAACGCTTTGCCGCTCGCGCCGGAAACGGCGCGCCGCTTTGCCGCGGATTGCCGCGCCGAGGAGAGCGCCGCGGCGCGCCTGCTCGCGCTCTCGATGAAGTAATGCCTTGACAAAACGGTAAGGAGAAGGTATAAAAAATTATAAAATCGCAAAGGAGGGCAGACCATGACAAAGAAATTTCGTTTTATGACGGGCTTGCTGGCCGTAGTGCTGGCGTTTGTTATGCTGTCCTCGGTTGCCTATATCGCGGCGGAAGCCGGCCATGACTGTACCGGCGCAGACTGCGCCATCTGTCATCAGATCCATGTCTGCGAAAACCTGCTTCAGAGCATTGGACTTGCCGGCTCCGCCGCAGCTGCCGCAGCGGCGATCCGATATGTTCTGTGCCGGATCCTTTCCTCCTGCACGGAGGCTGCCCGCGCCTTTACGCTGGTATCGCTCAAGGTCAAACTTTCGGATTAAAATATAAGAATTTTTACAAGGGTGGAGTCTATCTGTTTTCGATAGGCTTTTGCGGCGCTGCCGTTGCCCTTGTATTTTTGCGCCCATTTTTACGTTCTTATTATGATCTGGAGGTCTATTTACCCATGAAAAGAATAATTCCCCTGTGCCTTGCGTTGATAATGACCGTTGGTCTGCTGGCAGGCTGCGGCAAGCAGAATGAGCCGGCGGCTTCGGATGAAACGAGACTGCGCGTTGTCACCACGATTTTCCCCGAATACGATTGGGTCAGAGAAATTCTCGGTGACAAGGCGGATAACGCCGAAGTGACCATGCTGCTGGATAATGGCGCTGACCTGCACAGCTATCAGCCCACCGCGGATGATATCGTCAAAATCTCCGAGTGCGACCTGTTCATCTATGTTGGCGGCGAGTCGGATGACTGGGTGGACGATGCTCTGAAAAATGCCGCCAACAAGAACATGAAGGTCATCAACCTGCTGGAAGCTCTTGGCGAGCGCGTTAAAACCGAAGAAGTGGTCGAGGGTATGCAGGAAGAGGAACACGACCACGACCACGAAGATGCCGATGAGCATGACGATGCAAAAGAACACGACCACGAGGAAGAAGCGGAGTACGACGAGCATGTCTGGCTCTCTCTGAAAAACGCCCAAACGCTTTGCAGCGCGATTTCCGCCGTGCTGCAGCAGATCGACCCAGACAATAAGGATACCTATGCTGCGAATGCTTCCGCTTATATCAAAAAGCTGTCCGCTCTTGACGCGGACTATCAGGCTGCCGTGGATGCTGCGGCCCGTAAGACCGTCCTGTTCGGCGACCGTTTCCCGTTCCGCTATCTGGCGGAGGATTACGGCTTGCGCTACTACGCTGCCTTTGCGGGCTGCTCCGCCGAGAGTGAAGCCAGCTTTGAGACCATTTCGTTCCTTGCCGGAAAGGTGGACGAGCTGAACCTGCCCTGCGTGCTGACCATTGAGGGCGTACAGCACAAGATTGCCGAAACCATTGTCCGGAACACGGCTGCGAAAAATCAAAAGGTGCTGATGATGGATTCCATGCAGTCCACCACTTCCAAAGATGCGGCAAACGGCACGACCTACCTCTCCGTTATGGAGCGGAACCTTTCCGTGCTGAAGGAAGCACTGGGTTGAGGAGGCAGGATAATGGCTCAGCTCATTTGTCAAGATCTCTGCGTCGGCTACGACGGAAAGGCTGTCCTGCAAGACCTCAGTTTTGCGGTCTTTTCCGGCGATTACCTCTGTATCGTAGGAGAAAACGGCTCCGGCAAGAGCACCCTTATGAAAACGATCCTCGGCTTGCAGCAGCCTGTCCGCGGCAGAATTTTGACGCTCGACGGGCTGAGAAAAAATGAGATCGGTTATCTGCCGCAGCAAACGCAGGTGCAAAAAGACTTCCCGGCATCCGTGAGAGAGATCGTTCTCTCCGGGTGTCAGGGACGCTGCGGCAGCCGTCCCTTTTACAACAAAGAAGAAAAGCAGCTTGCGGCGGATGCGATGGAAAAGATGCAGATCGCGCAGCTTGCAAAGCGATGCTACCGGGAGCTTTCCGGCGGGCAGCAGCAGCGGGTGCTGCTTGCCCGTGCGCTGTGCGCCACACGGAAAATGCTGCTTCTGGACGAGCCTGTCTCCGGGCTTGATCCCAAGGTCACGGCGGAGATGTATGCGCTTATCGAAAAGCTCAACCGGGAGGACGGCATCACCGTGATTATGATCTCCCACGACATTGCCGCAGCAGTCAAATACGCCAGCCACATTCTGCATATCGGCGACGCCGTTTTCTTCGGAACAAAGACGGAGTATCTCCAAAGCCCGCAGGGACGGCTGTTTGCCGCGGAGAAAGGCGGTGGCACACAATGACAGCTATTGTGGAGAAACTGGCCAGCTATTGGGCGTACCCGTTTGTCCGGTATGCATTTGTTGTCGGCGTGCTGATCGCCCTGTGCTCGTCGCTGCTGGGCGTGACGTTGGTGCTGAAGCGCTTTTCCTTCATCGGCGACGGGCTTTCCCATGTGGCGTTCGGCGCAATGGCCATCGCCGCCGTGCTGCAGCTCACCAACGAAATGCCGCTGGTGATGGCCGTTACGGTCCTCAGCGCCGTGCTGCTTCTGCGTACCGGACAGAATACGAAGATCAAGGGCGACGCCGCCATCGCCATGATCTCGGTGGGAGCGCTTGCCGTCGGTTATCTGCTGATGAACATCTTTTCCACCTCGTCTAACCTCTCGGGCGATGTGTGCAGCACGCTGTTCGGCTCCACCTCCATCCTCACTCTGTCGCTGACGGAGGTGTGGCTTTGCGCAGGGATGTCGATATCGGTGGCGGCAGTGTTTATCCTGTTTTATAACAAGATCTTCGCTGTGACCTTTGATGAGAACTTTGCCAGAGCGACCGGCACGAAAGCAGGACTTTACAATCTGCTGATCGCGGTTGTTGCGGCTGTCATCATTGTGCTGGCGATGAACCTTGTCGGCTCATTGCTGATCTCCGCACTGGTGATTTTTCCCGCGCTGTCCGCTATGCGCGTATTCAAGAGCTTCCGCGGTGTGACGATCTGCGTGGCGATTCTGTCGGTCGTGTGTTCGCTGACAGGTATTTTGGTATCGATCCTTGCCGGTACGCCGGTAGGCTCGACCATTGTCGCGGTTCAGATCATTGCTTTTGCTCTGTCCTGGCTGGTAGGCACGGTCGTTGGAGGTGTTAGAAAATGAAAAAACGACTCTGCGTATTGCTGATCGTCATAACGCTCTGCTCTCTTGCGGCCTGCGGCGCGGCGGCTGCGTCTGCACCGGAGCAGACGCAGCCTGCGCTCCCGGCGGAAACGCCGCTGCCGACAAGAGAGCCGACGCCTCTCCCGACGGCGGAGCCTACACCGCAGCCGCTTTCGGAGACGGAGACCGGCGAACTGGATCTGACAGGCATGAGAGGCACCATGCTCTATACGATGATCTATAATATGATGAAGCAGCCGGATGACTATCTTGGCCGGACGATCCGCGTCAAAGGGCAGTTTTCCGCTTATGTGGATGAGAAGAGCGGGAAAAGCTATTATGCCTGCTACATTGCCGATGCCGCCGGATGCTGCGCGCAGGGGCTGGAATTTCTTCCGGCCGACGCGCTTGCCTATCCGGACGATTTTCCCGAGCCGGGGACGGATATCAGCGTGAGGGGTGAGCTTGCCTTGATGCAGGAAGAGAACGGCTTTCAATATCTTGTGCTGAAGGATGCGTCCTTTACCGTAACATAAACATAAAATCACAGATGCAGACGCAGACAAAGAGCCGGTATCCCGAAAAAGGGGATACCGGCTCTTTGCCTGCAATGGCTTGAAATTTCTCGTTAAGGGTCGTTTTTCCAAAGGACTAGATCCCCCAGAACGATCTTCTGAATACCGTCTATGTTGATCGCGCTGCCCAATTCGCAATGGAGCTCCACCGCGCCGCTTGTGTACGGGGCGGTCAGCGCGCCGCCGGTGGAGAAGGCCGAGCCGTCGGAGAAGAAGAGCTGCGATTCGATGCATACCTTGTCCTCTAGCATGGACCAGACTTCCGCGTCCGCCGGATCGCCGTTCGGCGAATGGATGGCCTCGGCTCCCTCGTAGCGCACCTTCCACACCGCGCCGAACGGCGTCAGCTCGAGCCCGGAAATCTCGATCGACTTGCCCGACGCTGCGTCGGTGTAGACGGCGTGTCCAAAGTCAAAATACCGGGTCTGCTCGTCCACCGGCGTAAAGGACACCGGCCCGAAGGTCTGCATCTCGATATCCTTGTCGGACATATGCACGAGAAGCGGGAAGCTGCCCGTGCCGAGCGCCGCTGCGGCCTTTTCAAGGAACATGTTCTCAACGATGCACTCAAGCGTCAGCGTCTGCGTCTCTCTGTCGTAGGCGTATTGCAGCACGGCGTCGCGGATCGCTTCCTGTCCGTGCAGCGTGATGCCGGACGGGGTGCGGGGCGAGGCATAGCCGCCGAGATCGGTGCCGTCGATGCTCCAGGAAAAGTTCAGCGCTCCCGGATATCCGGGGTAATCGGCGATGCATTTCTCGCTTACCGGCGAGATATTCACATAGATGCGCTGAAATTCTCCGGCGTTTACGGCGGAGAGCAGGACAAGCTCACTTTCCGACCCTTCCGCTTCCGGAACGTCGGAGACCGTGCTGTTGGCTGCCTCCGGGACGGGGTATTCGGCATAGCTTCTCACGTTGTTTTCTTCGATCTTCAGATCGGCCTTGATCTCCTCCTGCCGGGCGGCGTGCGTGCTCCATGCCGCGTAAGCCGTGATCCCCAGCGCAAGGATCAGCGCCGCGGCGAGCACGATGCTGAGAAAACGTTTCTTTTTCATGCGTACGATCCTTTCCGGGCCTTCCTGCATCGTCCCGGGAGCATAGACCGCGGCTTCACTGACAAACCGGTCGTCCAGACCGCCCAGCGCCTGAGTGATGGTTTCCCGTTTCATACAAGCAATCCCTCCCTGATAAGGTAGTGTCGGAGTTTTTCCCGTAGGCGGTAAAGGCGGACAGCTACGCTGTTGGCGGTGGAGCCGGTCATGGCGGCGATATCCTGCATCGAATCGGAGTACCAGTACCGGCGCACGAAAAGGAACCGGTCGGTATAGCTCAGCGACGAGAGAAAGGCGTTGATCGCCTCGGAGAGCTCCTTTGCGTCGTACACCTCCTCCACGCTGCCGCCGGCGGCGAGACAGTCTTCCAGCTCATCGAGAGCTGCGTCGTAGCGGCTGTTTCGCTTTTTCGCGGTGTTGGCGTGGTACTTCGCCGCGGCAAGATTGCGCGCGATCTTGCATACGAACGTCCGCAGCGGATCGGGCTTCTGCGGCGGGATGGCATTCCAAACGGCGAGATAGGTGTCGTTGAGGCACTCCTCCGCGTCCCTTTCGCTGCCGAGAATGTTCCGGGCCACGCGCGCCGCGGCGCTGCCGTGCGCTTTGGCAAGCTCTGCGATCGCCTGTTCCGAGCGCTCAAAAAACAGGCGGATGATCTCATCGTCGGTCATAGGCTGTCACCTCCTTTCGCCTTCACCCATATACTATGGATCGGCACCCGGTCATTAACAGAAAAAAGAAATATTTGAAACAAATATGCGAAATGCGCCCCGAGCGGGGCGCATTTCATATTATGGATTCTTTAGAGCGTGCAGGCATAAACGAACGCCACGAGCGTGAGCAGCACGCCGGAGACGATCGAGCCGGACCAGAGAACATACCGAAGATCGGCGCCCCCCAGCGGCTTGCGCTTCGGTCTCACCGGCGCGGCGGGGCGCTGCGGCGCTGCGGCGTACGGCGGCGCGGGATAACCCTCCGGCGCGGGAATGCCGCTTCCGTAAAAAGCGGCCTCATATTCCGGCTGCGGGGCGCGCGGCATCTCCGGCTGCGGCGGGGCATAGGGTGCCTCCGGCGCGGGGGCGGAGCCCTGCGGCGGGTAGGGCGGATAGACGGGCTGCGGCGCGTAATATGCGTTCGGGGGATAGGGGGCGTTATACCGCGGATCGTACGCCGGAGCGGCGTAAGGATCGTAGTACGGCGCGCCGTAGGCGGGCGCGGCATAGCCCTGCGGCGGATAGGGCGCGGCGGCGTAAGGATCGTACCCGGACGGGGGATAGGGCGCTGCATAGCCGCCGTAGGGGTCATAGCCCTGCTGCGGCGCGTAGCTCTGCGGTATATACGCCGGAGCGCTGCGGCGCTCAAACGGCATATCGCCGCCGACCGTTTCATATACCGGCACATCCCGCGGCGGTTTCTTCGGCTTTTCGGGCGCGGTGAACGGGTTTTCCCATTCCGGCTGCGCCATGGCCTCGGGAGCGTATGTACGCGCGGCGGCCTCGTCGCGGGGGATGCGGTCCTGCATCTCTTCCGCGGGGCGGGCAAAGCGCTGCCGGATGCTGCCCATGACCTCCGCCGCCGTGGGGCGGGGCTTCGGCGGGGTGAATTCCTGCTTTCGCAGCGCCTGCATCATTTCCGCCTCCGAGCCGAAGGCGCGGCTGGGGTCGGCACTCGCGGCGCGATCCCCGCCGGAGAATTTCTTTCGGATATCGGCAAAATTCATCGGCGCGCCTCCACGATCTGCCGGGCGCGCTCGCCGTCGCGGGCGATCTGCGCGCCAAGCTCGTCGAGATCGGCAAAACGCCGCTCCGGACGCAGAAAATCAAAGAACTCAAGCGCAAGCGTGCGGCCATAGAGATTCCCGTCAAACCCGAGCAGATGGCTTTCCACGGTGACGACCGGCTCGCTGCTCACGGTGGGGCGAACGCCGATGTTCGTAACGGCGGGAAACTCGCCCTCCGGCAAAAGGGCGCGCGCGGCATAAACGCCGTGCGGCGGAACGAGCACGCCGGGCGCGAACTGCATGTTGACCGTCGGCGCGCCGAGATGATGGCCGAGCCGGTGGCCGTGGCGGACGACGTCCGTGAGGAAATGCGGATGCCCCATGAAATACTCGGCGCGAAGCATGTCCCCCTCGCGCAGAAGCGAGCGGATGTAGGTGGAGCTGACGGTGATGCCGTCGAGCTCGACCTTATCGACCACATCGCATGTAAGGCCGTTTGCCGCGCAGTAATCGCGCAGGCGCCCGGTATTTCCCTCGCCGCGCCAGCCGAAGCGGAAATCGTAGCCGACGACAAAGCCGACGACGCCGAGCTCTGCCTGGATGCTGCGCAGAAACTCCTCCCACGGCATATGCATCGTCTCCTCCGTGAAGCGGAAAAACTCCACGCGGTCGATGCCGAACAGCTGCCGGATGAGATTCGCGCGGTCAGGCGCGCTGTTGATGAGCGGCACGGGCGTGCCCTGCACGAGCGTGTCAGGGTGCGTGTCGAAGGTCATAACGGCACCTTCGACGCCGAGCGCTTCGGCGCGCTCGATCGTGCGGTTCAAAAGCGCCGCGTGGCCGCGGTGTACGCCGTCAAAAAAACCAAGAGCGAGAACGCATTTTCTCTCTGCCATGAATGATCAAACCTCAAAAAAACTTTTTACCGTAACGGCCTCGCCGTTTGCGACGCGCCCGATGGCGAGAAATTCGCCGTTTTCGGAATAAAAGCGCGTCTCTCCGTCCGGCGCGTCGGTCCGGAACGGATTTCCGCAGCGGCAGCGCTTTTCCTGCGCGGCGGTGAGCGTCAGAGACGCCGCCGCGGAAAAGAGCGTGTCCGCCGGGAGAAGCGTATCGCGGTCGGCGCGCGTGAGCTCGCCGATGCGCCGGGCATTTTCCACGGAAAAGCTCCCGGAGCGCGTGCGCCGCAGCGCCGCCATGCACCCGCCGCAGCCGAGATACTCGCCGAGATCGTGGCAGAGCGTGCGGATGTAGGTGCCCTTCGAGCAGCGGATACGGAGCATGTGATCGCCGTTTTCCTGCCCGAGATAGTCGATGGAATGAATGGTTATGCGCCTTGCCTCACGCTCCACCTCCCCGCCGCGGCGGGCGATGTCGTAGAGCTTCCGGCCGTTGATTTTAATGGCGCTGTACATCGGCGGGATCTGCTCGATCTCGCCGGTGAACCGGGGAAGAGCGGCGCGGACATCCTCTTCCGAGGGTAAGACGTCCGACGAGCGCAGAAGGTTGCCTGTAATATCCTGGGTATCGGTAACGATGCCGGGCCGGAACGCCGCGACGTATTCCTTCGTTTCCGCCTCGGCAAACGCCGCCGCGCGCGTGGCGCGGCCGACGAGCACGACAAGAAGCCCCGTAGCCAGCGGGTCGAGCGTACCGGCGTGGCCGATGCGACGCTCGCCCAGGATGCCCCGGAGCTTGGAAACGCAGTCCTGGCTTGTCCAGCCCTCGTCCTTATCGAGAAGCAGAATACCGTTTACGCCCATACTTCCTCCACGGCGCGGCGCACCGCGTCCGCCGTTTCGTCCGGCGGGAGATCCAGCTCGCACCCGGACGCCATTTTGTGTCCGCCGCCGCCGAACCGGGCGCAGACCTGCGAGGCGTCCACGCCGCCGTCCGTGCGCAGGGATACCTTGCTGCGCGGCGGGTCAACGGAGAGCTCGCGCACCGTTATGGCCACACGGTTGCCCCGGACCTGTCCGGCGAGCGAGGCGAGATCGCTGCAGTCGTCCTCGGTAACACCGGCGCGGCGCAGCATGTCAAGCGTGATGACGGCAATATTGATCGCGTGATCGCGGTAGGAGCGGAGCGAGGAGCACACCATGCCCTCAAGCGCGAGCCGTGCCGGGGACTTGGTGCGGAAAAAGATCTTGTTGAGCAGCGGCAGATCCGCCCCGGCGTCGCAAAGGCGCGCGGCGGCGCGGAACGTGGCGCTGTTGGTGTTCGCGTAGCAGAAGCAGCCCGTGTCGGTGGAGACGGCGATATAGAGAAGGTCGGCCTCCGTTTTGTCCGGCCCGCCGACCAGCTCATCGATGAGCGCGAGAACAAGCTCGCCGCAGGCGGCGCTGTGCGTCCAGATGACGGCGTTCTCCGGCTGCTCGCCGCGGGGGACATGGTGGTCGAGCTTGAGGGAGACCTTCCCTTCAAACCCGCGGGCAAGGAGCTTGTTCTCTGCCACGTCCACGCTTACGCACGTCTCGGGGACGAACCCCTCCGGCACATAGTACGGCGAAACGAAGGGGACGAACATCTCCGTGATCTCGGGGTTTTTATAAAGATGCGCCGTTTTTCCCAAACGGCGCAGTGCGTGGCACAGCGCAGAGGCGCTTCCGAGAGTGTCCCCGTCCGGCCTCTGATGCGTCACCAGAAGATAATTGTCGTGCGCGCGAAGATACGCGGCGCATTCCAGAAGTTCCATGGTTACCCGTTTTCCCCGTCTCTGGGCGAAGCGTCGTCCAGATGGCGGATGATGTCGTTGATGTGAGCGCCGTGCTCGATGGAGTGATCGAGCTCAAAGATCAGCTCCGGCGTATACCGCAGCGAGAGCGAGGTGCCCAGCTCGTGCCGCAGCCAGCCGCTGCACGATTTGAGACCCTTTTTGAGCTCTTTTTCGTTCACGTCGCCGAGCACGCTCAGATACACGGTGCAGTAGCGCAGATCGCCCGTCGTTTCGGTGCGGACGATGCTCAGCAGATCGCCCTGCTGCACGCGCGGATCCTTCACCTCGCGCAGGAGCGAGGCGAGCGTGCGCCGGATATCGTCGTTAATGCGCTGGATGTGATTGGACGGCATAATTTACCCTTCCTTTCTTTACAGCTGCTCGTTGACGAAGCACTCGATGACGTCGCCTTCCTTGATGTCGTTGAACTTTTCGACCTGCATGCCGCATTCGTAACCGGCGGAGACTTCCTTGACGTCGTCCTTGAAGCGGCGCAGCGAAGCAAGCTCGCCCTCGAAAATGACGATGTTGTCGCGGTTGACGCGCACGCTGCAGTTGCGCTGGATCTTGCCGTCCTGCACATAGCAGCCGCACACGGTGCCGACCTTGGACACGCGGAACGTCTGGCGTACCTCGGCGTGGCCGATGATGACTTCGTGGAACTTCGGCGCGAGCATGCCCTTCATGGCGGCCTCGACGTCGTTGATGCAGTCATAAATGACGCGGTACATGCGCAGCTCGACCTTGGAGCGCTCGGCGCTGTCGCGCGCGGCGTTGTCCGGACGGACGTTGAAGCCGACGATGACGGCGTTGCTCGTCGAGGCGAGCATGACGTCCGACTCGTTGATCGCGCCTACGCCGGAATGGATGACGCGCACGCGCACTTCCTCGTTGGAGAGCTTTTCGAGCGAGGTCTTGACGGCCTCGGCGCTGCCCTGCACGTCCGCCTTGACGATGATGTTGAAGTCCTTGAGATCGCCCTCCTGGATGCGGGCGAACAGATCCTCGAGCGAGACCTTCTTGCCCGCGCCCGCGGCAGCGGCGCTGCGCTGCGCGGCAAGGCGCTCCTCGGCGAGAGCGCGCGCCATGCGCTCGTCGGCGACGGCGTTGAACACGTCGCCCGCGGACGGCACTTCGGACATACCGGCGATCTCCACCGGGACGGAGGGGCCGGCATCGGTGATGCGCTCGCCGCGGTCGTTCGTCATCACGCGCACACGGCCGACGGCAGTACCGGCGATGATGATGTCGCCGGTGTGGAGCGTACCGTTCTGCACGAGAACGGTCATGATCGGGCCGCGGCCCTTGTCGAGACGCGCTTCCACGACCGTGCCGCGCGCCGGACGGTTCGGGTTGGCCTTGAGCTCCATGATCTCGGCCTGCAGCACGAGATTTTCCAGAAGCTCCTTGACGCCCGCGCCGGTCTTCGCGGAGATCGGGCAGACGATCGTGTCGCCGCCCCACTCTTCGGGGACGAGATCGTATTTGGTGAGATCCTGCTTGATGCGGTCGGGGTTCGCGCCGGGGAGATCCATCTTGTTGATCGCCACGACGATCGGCGTACCGGCGGCCTTGGCGTGGTTGATAGACTCGATCGTCTGCGGCATGATGCCGTCATCGGCCGCAACGACGAGAATGGCGATATCGGTCACCATCGCGCCGCGGGCGCGCATGGTGGTAAAGGCCTCGTGGCCCGGGGTGTCGAGGAAGGTGACGGGGCTGCCGTTGACCATCACGCGGTACGCGCCGATGTGCTGCGTAATGCCGCCCGCCTCGCCCGCAACGACGTTCGCGCTGCGGATGCGGTCGAGCAGGGAGGTCTTGCCGTGGTCGACGTGGCCCATGACGACGACGACCGGCGCGCGGGGGACGAGTTCGTCCTCGGTATCGACGTGATCGTCAATAAGACGGTCCTCGACCGTCACAACGACCTCGTGCTCCACCTTGCAGCCAAGCTCCATGGCGACGAGCGCGGCGGTATCGTAATCGATCACATCGGACACGGACGCCATCACGCCGAGCTTGATGAGCTGCTTGATGACCTCGACCGCCGTTTTCTTCATGCGGGAGGCGAGCTCGCCGACGTTGATCTCGTCGGGAATGCTGACCTTGAGCTGCTGCTTCTTCGCGACCTCAAACTGCAGGCGCTGCATCTTGTCGCGCTCTTCCTGGCGGCGCTTGGCGCTTGCGACCTGCTGCTGGCGCTGCTTGTTCTTGTTCTGGATCTTCTCCTTGCCGCCGCGGCGGATGTCCTTGTCCTTCCCGGCGTTGCCGGCGTTACCGGCGATCTTGTCGAAGCGCTCGTCGTATTTCGAGAGATTCGCTCCGGCGGAGCCGCGGGTATCGACGACGCGCTTTTCCACGACCTGCTTCGGCTGGGCGGGCTTCTCCGGCTTCGGCTTCTGCGGCTGCTGTACGGGCGCGGCGGCTGCTGCGACAGCCGGCGCGCTGCCGGCGGTCTTTTCCTGCGCGGGAGCGTCGGGCTTCTTCTCTTCCGGCGCCTTGGCGGGGGCCTTCTTCTCCTCCGGTTCGGGGGCGAAGATCTCGGCAATGCTGCCGACCTGGTGATGCTGCGTCAGATACTCGAAAATGAGATCCAGCTCGGCGTCCTCGAGAACCTGCATGTGGTTCTTCGGCGTCGTGGCATAGTCGGTGAGGATCTGGGAAATATCCTTGGAGGTCATGCCAAAATCCTTGGCAACCTCGTGAATGCGGTATTTAAAATCAAGCGCCATACTTATTTCCTCCTTTTTCCGCTCTCGGTGTGCTTACGGGGCGCGGCCTTCCGCCGCTTGAGCTTATCCTCGCGCTGGGCGAGAAGTTCGGCTGTTTCCTTCCAGCCGGGAAGCTCCTCGGCAAGCGCGGCGGCGAACCGCGCGGCGAGGGGCAGATCGGTGAAGCAGAGCATGCTGCATCCGCGCTTGCCCATCATGGCGGAGAGCTCCGCCTTCGTCCAGGGCAGCGTCTGCAGCGGTGCGCGGTGACCGTACAGAAAACCCGCGGCGCGTTTCTGCGCGTTGGGGGAAGCGTCGGCGGCGAGCATCAAAAGCCGCCCCTTTCCAGCGGCGATCGCCGTGCCGCTTCCTTCCTCGCCGACGGCGAGCATCCCGCCCTTCCGGGCGAGACCGAGATACTGCGCTGCCTTATCCATCGCCCGCCTCCAGTTCCGCCGTGAGCCGCGCCCACACGTTCTCCGGCACGGGGACGGACAGAGCGCGCTCGAGCGCGCGCGATTTGACCGCGCGCTTCAGACACTCGCTGCTGCGGCAGAGATAGGCGCCGCGGCCCGGCACCCTGCCGCGCAGATCGATGGAGAGCTCCCCCTCCGGCGAGCGGACGACGCGGATCAGTTCAGTTTTCGGTTTTTGTTCACGGCAGCCGATGCACTGCCGGAGCGGTACGGTTTTCGGCAAAAGCGCTCCTCCTGAAATGTATGTGGACTGGCGGGGTTTGTTTGATGGGTGGTTTATTCGTTCGCGGCGCTCTCCGGCTTGATATCGATTTTATAACCGGTGAGACGCGCGGCGAGACGGGCGTTCTGGCCCTCCTTGCCGATGGCGAGAGAGAGCTGGCTGTCCGGCACGATCACGCGGCAGCTGTGGCCTTCCTCAAGCACCTCAACGGAGAGGACCTCCGCCGGGGAGAGCGCCGAGGCGATGTACTGCTCGGGATCCTCGCTGTACTTGATGATATCGATCTTCTCGCCGCCGAGCTCGTTGACGATGCTCGCCACACGCCCGCCGCGGGGGCCGACGCACGCGCCGATCGGATCGATCTCGGGATCGGCGGAGTAGACGGCCATCTTCGTGCGGCTGCCGGCTTCGCGGGCGATGGAGCGGATCTCCACCGTGCCGTCGAAGATCTCGGGCACTTCCAGCTCAAAGAGCCGCTTGACGAGACCGGGGTGCGTGCGGGAGATGAGCACCTGCGGGCCGCGGGTGGACTTGCGCACCTCGACGACATAGACCTTGATGCGGTCGCCCTCGGTGAGCTCTTCGCCCTTGATGCGCTCGGTGGCGGAGAGCATGGCCTCGGTGAATTCGCTGTTGGAGCTGATCTTGATGGACACGGCGCCGGTGCGCGGATCGATGCGCGTGACGACACCGGTGAGGATCTCGTGCTCCTTGGAGGTGAACTCGTCATAGATGATGCCGCGTTCCGCCTCGCGGATGCCCTGGATGATGACCTGCTTTGCCGCCTGCGCCGCGATGCGGCCGAATTTCTTCGTTTCGACCGGGATGCGGACGGTGTCGCCGATGCCGGCCTTCTTATCATAGTGATGCGCCTCGTCGAGCAGGATCTGCGTGGCGTCGTTCACATACTCGCTCTCCTCCACGATGGTCTTGAGAACGAACATGCTGATGGTCTTTTTATTCTCGTCCATGATGACCTCGACATTATCCTCGCAGTCGGGGTTGTCGCGCTTGAAGGCGGTCAGCAGGGCCTGCTGGATCTTCTCCTGCATGTACCCGCGGGGGATGCCCTTTTCCTTTTCGATCTGCTCGATGGCGTCAAAAAATTCGGCGTTCATTGCACTCATCTATTTTTGCTCCTTACGTTATATCACGTTGTGATTTTTTACAGCACGCGCAGCCGTACCTGCGCGATCTGGGGCTTTTCAAAGGTGGTCTCTTTTCCGGCGATCGTCAAGGTAACATCGCCGTCGCGGTATCCGGAGAGCGTTCCGACAAAGGACTTGCTGCCGTTCACCGGCTTATAGAGCCGCACCTCCGCGCCGCTGCCCATAAAGCGCGCAAAGTCGCCGGGGCGCTTGAGCTCGCGCTCGGCGCCGGCGGAGCTGACCTCGAAAACGTAGCTGTCCGGAATGGGGTCTGCCTCGTCCAGAACGGGATCGAGCGCGCGGGAGAGCGCCTCGCAGTCGTTGATGGAAACGCCGCCGTCCTTGTCGATGTACACGCGCAGAAACCACTGTCCGGCCTCGCGGATGTATTCCACATCCCAAAGCTCCAGACCCAGCGTTTCGGCGACGGGCGCGGCCAGCGCGGTCACGGTCTCGGTGACTTTACTCATAAAAAATCCTCAATTTCCAGTTTCTGACAAATTCTTTTAAATCAACAAAAAGAGTGGGTTTTGCCCACTCTTCCTGTTTCTTACGTTCGTACGAGGGGATTATACCACCCTCCGCGCGCGATTGCAAGTGATTTCATTAAATTAATATAGAGTATACGGGAAATTTTCACCCGTTTACCCGTTCATTGCGGTGAGGACGTTGCCGTAGTCCACCTGATAGTTCGCGCCCTCGTAGGTGCCGTTGAGCATGGACATGGCGCGGTTCCAGGCGTCGCCGCCCTCGGTGTAGGGCTGGGGCTGGTAATTGTTCAGCGTGTTCGGCCCGAGCACGGTGCTGTCGGGGCCGACGGTGCTGCTCAGCGAGCAGGGGATGAAGGAATAGCTGTCGAGCGTTACCTCGCCGCCGACGCGCTTGAGCGTGAGCTGCGCGATGCCGGTGTCGTAAGCGCCGGGGTCGGTGCCGTTGCCGGGGTTGGTGTGGCCGCCGAAAATAAAGTTGCCGAGACCGTAGAAGATAACGCCGCCGTTATAATCCTCCGCCGGCTGCAGCCGGTGGGCGTGCGTGCAGTACACGGCGTTGAAGCCGGCGTCCACGGTGTAGCGGCAGAGCTCGGTCTGCACGTCGGTGGGTTCATAGTATCCCTCGCGGCCCATGTGCAGGCACGCGATGGTGAAGTCCGCGCCCGCCTCCTCAAGCGATTTGAGCCCCGCGGCGATCTTGTCGCGCGACGCCGCGACGAGCTTTTCCTGCGCCTGCACGGAGAGAATGCTCATGGCGTTGTAGGTGAGCTGGTTATAAAGGCAGTAAATGCCGACCTTCACGCCGCCGTCCTTTTCGTAGATATACGTTTCGTCCTCGCCCGCGTAGGCAACGCCCACGGCGTCGAGCGCGGCGGCCGTGTCGTCATAGGCGTTCTGGCCAAAGTCCATCGTGTGGTTGTTTGCCAGCGTCACGAACTCCACGCTGCCCGCGGTGAGGATGTTCGCGTAATCCGCCGGGGCGAGAAACACGAACTGCTCAATGGAATCGTAATACTTGTCCGAGAGGTTGCACTCAAGATTGGCGATCGTGAGATAGTCTTTTTCAAAGTACTGCACGGTTTTGGCGAAGGGATAGTCGTAGTTTTTCCCGACGACGGTCTGCAGCGCCGTGCCCCACCCGCGGCGGGTCTTTGCCTCGGCGAGCGTGCAGTCGCCCACCATGGAAACGGTGAAGTATTCGGGGCTCGGCTCCGGCGTCGGTTCCGGTGTCGCGGTAGGCTCCGCGGTGGGCGCAGCCGACGGTTCGGGCGTGAGCTCGGGGCCGGAGGTCGGCGGCACGGGCGTTTCGCTCGCCGCCGGCGCGAGCGTTTCGGCGCTCTCCGCGTTGTTTACCGAAACGGCGCGCACGGCAACGAGCACAACGAGCGCGAGCGCGAGCAGACAGAAAACGATCAGCGCCGGAACGGATACCCGGCGGGAAGGACGGTGTTGCATGGCGTATCTCCCGTGTTATTCGGTGAAATGGATGTGGTTGTTGATGTGATCCTGACAGAAGCAGTGATACCCCGCGCAGCGCGAGCAGTAACGGAACTCCAGCTCCGGATGGTCCGCGTCGGTGCGGCCGCACACGGCGCATTTGTAGCGGTACGGGGCGCTCTGCTGCTCGCGGCGGATGCGCTGCGCCTCGCGCTTGAAGTTCACGGTCTTGCGGATCTGCCCGGGTCGCCGGAAGTGTACGGAGCCGAAGAGCATATCCCCGCAGAAGAGCAGATAGTTGAGCGTCGCCACGACCGGCAGAAGATTGAGCGGGAAGCGGAGCGCGAAGATCTCATAGACGAAGTACGCCGCGTTCGCCACGGCGAGCCACTTGATCTTGATCGGGATGATGTACATGAACAGCACCCGCTGGTCGGGATAGTACGTTGCGAACGAGAAGAACATCGAAAGATAGATGAACTCCGCGCCGATGCTCATCGTGATGCCGCCGAACAGATAGACAAGGAAGGCGTACAGGATCGTGAACACCATACCGGCGAGAAAGTACATGTTGAACTTGGCCTGTCCCCACTCGCGCTCCATCGAGGTGCCGATGAAGTAATAGAAATAGAGGAACAGCAGCCCCCAGATGCCGCCGGTGTCCGGGATGAGCACGAAGGTCACCAGCCGCCAGATCTGCCCGCGCAGGACCATCTGCGGATTGAGCGCGAGAAAATAGCGCACCGTGCCGGTGCGGTCCATCAGCGTCAGCAGCCAGACGACGGCGTTGCCGATGATGAGATAGCGCATGAGATTTTCCACGCCGAAACGCGGATGGCGGACGCAGTAGCGCTCGACCCAACGCATGAATGCTTTCAAATCAAAACTCCTTTCCAGAGGAAAACTGTAACGGAATACTTAATTATACCACATCCGGACGAAATTTCAATCCGGGAGTTGGCCGTCTTATACTTTCCTCCGAAAGGGGGAAACAAAATGAATGTTTATGGCTATATCCGGGTGTCCAGCCGTGACCAGAACGAGGACCGGCAGCGCATCGCCCTGCACGAGCGTGGCGTGGAGGACGGTTTTATTTATACGGACAAGGTATCCGGCAAGGATTTTGATCGTCCGCAGTACAAAAAGCTGGTCAAAAAATTGAAGCCGGGCGATTTGCTCATGATCCAGAGCATCGACCGGCTGGGGCGCAATTATGAAGAGGTGCAGAATCAATGGCGCGTGCTGACCAAGGAAAAGGAGGCGGATATCTGCGTTCTGGATATGCCGCTGCTGGACACCCGGCAGGGGAAGGACCTGATGGGAACGTTCATCGCCGATCTTGTGCTGCAAATCCTGTCGTTCGTGGCGCAGAACGAGCGGGAGTTTATCCGAAAGCGGCAGGCGGAGGGCATCGCCGCCGCAAAAGCCCGCGGCGTCAAATTCGGACGCCCGCCGATCCCGCTGCCGGAGAATTTCCGCGCGGCGCATGCGGCATGGAGAGCGAAAAAGCTGACGATCCAACAGGCGGCGGACGCCTGCCATATGAAGGTCGGAACGTTCTACGACAAGGCGGTCAAACTGGAAAAAGCCCCATGACCGGCGCTGCTGTGCGTTTGGAAAAGTGTACTTTTTCATAAAAGGAATTATATCACATCTCTTTACGTAATGCGACCCCGAATCCGCTTTTTTCTCCCAATTTTTTCAATATCGAAAAAGTACACCTTATCGCAAAAGGAGGGAGAGAATGGCGGAAAAGCAGGTCAAGTCCAGACAGCGCGTTGCCGACCATGGTGAGGTCTTTACCGCCGAGCGGGAGGTCAAGGCCATGTGCGATCTGGTGAAATCGGAAACAGAGCGCATCGATTCCCGGTTTTTGGAGCCGGCCTGCGGCGACGGAAATTTTCTGGCGGAGATCCTCCGGCGGAAGCTCGCCATAGTAAAGCAGAACTACGCCCCGCGCCGCGGCAGCTGTCACGACTACGAGCTGTATGCCGTGCGGTCGGTCATGAGCCTTTACGGGGTGGAGCTTCTGCACGACAACGTTCTCGCCTGCCGGGAACGGCTCTTTCGCATTTTTGACGAAGAGTATATCTCCGTTTGCAAAAAGAACGCCTCCGACGAGGTGCGCGCCGTTGTCCGCTATGTGCTCGAAAAGAACATCCTGCAGGGCGACGCGCTCGCGCTCGTGCAGGTGGACGGGGACGGGCAGCCGACGGACAAGCCCATCATCTTTGCCGAGTGGACGTTCCCGATGAACGACGCGCGGGTAAAGCGCCGGGATTACCGGCTGGATGTCCTTTTAAAAGAGAACCCCGACGAGAGCACCCACGATACGCAGTTTTCGCTCTTTGAGGACGACGCGATGAACACCGGCTTCTGGGAGACGGACCCCGTCACCAGACAGCCCATCCCCAAGCCCGTCCGCGAATACCCCCTAATTCACTTTCGGAGGATAACGGAGAATGATGAACGGCTATAACCCCGATGTGCTCTCGTGTCTGGCCAACCTCTCCAACGACGAGGTCTTCACCCCGCCGGAGGTGGCAAACGCCATGCTCGATCTTTTACCGCAGGAGCTTTTCTCTGACCCGAACACAACGTTTCTGGATCCCGCCTGCAAATCCGGCGTGTTCCTGCGGGAGATCGCCAAGCGGCTGCTTAATGGGCTGCTGCCCGGCTGGAAGCAGCGGGTCGAGACCATAGATACGAAAAAGAGCTTCGGCGAACCGCTGACATCCGAAGAGGAAGAATTTCAGGAAAAGCTGCAAAGCACGCTGGATCATATTTTCCACAAACAGCTCTTCGGCATCGCCATTACGGAGCTTACGAGCCTTTTATCCCGCCGGAGCGTCTACTGCTCCAAATACCCCAACAGCAAATACTCCGTTTCCCGGTTCGATGACCCGAGCGGGAATATACGCTACAAACGCATACAGCACCGCTGGCAGAACAAGAAATGCGTATTCTGCGGAGCGTCGCAGGGGGAATATGACCGCGATCCATCCCTTGAAAGCCACGCATACGAATTCATTCATACGACAAAATCAGAGAAAATTTTTAATATGAAGTTTGATGTGATTATAGGAAACCCGCCTTATCAGCTAAATGATGGAGGTGCTGGAGCAAGTGCCTCTCCTATTTACCAAAATTTTATCACTCAAAGCATAAAATTGAGTCCCAGATACTTAACCATGATTATTCCATCTCGCTGGTTTGCAGGTGGAAAAGGTTTAGATGAATTTAGAGATTCAATGATAAATGATGATAGAATTCGAGTTCTTACAGATTATTTGGATGCTGCCGATTGTTTTCCTGGCGTAGAGGTGAAGGGAGGGATTTGTTATTTTCTGTGGGATAGAGATAATAAAGGCCCCTGCAAAGTTACTACAGTCAAGGAAAGCAGAGTTTTTTCTGAAGCTATACGTCCCATGAAAGAAAAAAACAGTGATGTCTTCATTCGATTTAATGAAGCTGTGAGTGTATTAAGGAAGATTCAGCGACAAAATGAAAAAACCTTTGACAGTTTCGTTTCTGCGCGTCAGCCGTTTGGTCTTACCACTACTTTTAGAGGACATAAAGAGCGAACAAAAGGCGATATCAAGATCTATGAGCGAGGCGGAATATGCTATACATCGGCTGATACAATCAATCGAAATAGCGAGTGGATAAATCAAGAAAAAGTTCTCATATCAAAAGCATATAACGCTGGTGATGGATTCCCTCATCAAGTAATTAACAAACCATTTTATGCTGAAGCAGGTTCTGCGTGCACAGAAACTTACTTAGTAATAGGACCGTTCAATTCTAAAGCACAATGCGATAATGTGATTTCGTATATCAGGACTAAACTCTTTCGTTTTCTCGTTCTACTTAAGAAAAGTTCACAAAATGCGGCGAAGGGCGTCTATCAGTTCGTTCCCCAGCAGGATTTCTCCAAACCATGGACAGATGAAGAACTCTACGCCAAATACGGCCTTACCGATGAGGAGATCGCTTTTATCGAGTCCATGATAAAGCCGATGGAGTTGGGCGGTGACGGCGATGAGTAACGCGGAGTTTTTCCCCCAGCGGCCGGATGCTCATCCGATGATCTACGCCTACGAGGAGAACAACCCCAACTATAAGGGCCTGCTGAAGGTCGGCTACACAAAGAGCGATGTGGAGCGGCGCGTGGCGCAGCAGTACCCGACGCTCCGCCCCGGCGGCGTGCCCTATAAGATCGTGTTCAAGGAGTCCGCCATGTACTGCGACGGCGGCTGCTTTACCGACCACGACATTCACCGGTATCTTGTGTGCCACGGCATCCGGCGCGTGGACGGCGAATGGTTCCGCTGCACCGCGGACGATGTCCGCGCCGCGTGGATGGCGGTGAAAAACCGGACGGAGAACAGCGAGAACCGCACACGGGATTTTCCCATGCGCCCGGAGCAGGCGGACGCCGTCGCGAAGACGATGGCATATTTCCGCTCCACCGACGGGGAGACGACGGCGCAGATCCCCCGGTTTCTCTGGAACGCGAAAATGCGCTTCGGCAAGACGTTCGCCTCGTATGAGCTGGCAAAGAAAATGGGCTTTACCCGTGTGCTGATCCTCACGTTCAAGCCCGCGGTGCAGAGCGCGTGGAAGGAAGACCTTCTCACGCATGTGGATTTTGAGGGCTGGCAGTTCATCGCCCGGCCGCAGAATCCCGCCGAGCCGACCATCGACCAGCAGTACGAACGCGCGGACAAGAGCCGCCCGATCGTCTGCTTCGGCTCCTTTCAGGATTTTCTCGGCCTGAACAAGCTCGGCGGCATCAAAGCGCACAACGAGTGGGTACATACCATCAACTGGGACCTTGTCATTTTTGACGAGTATCATTTCGGCGCATGGAAGGACAGCGCCAAAAAGCTCTTCGACGGCGAGGACGAGGACTCCGTGGACGAGGGCGAGGGCTTTGATAACAACAACGCCTGCGACGAAACGTGGCTCCCCATCACCACGCGGTACTATCTCTATCTTTCCGGCACGCCGTTCCGCGCGCTCAATTCCGGCGAATTCATCGAGGAGCAGATCTATAACTGGACCTACTCCGACGAACAGCGCGCCAAGGAAAACTGGGTCGGCGAAAAGAATCCCTATGCTTCGCTCCCCCGCATGGTCATGATGACCTACAAAATTCCCGACAGCATCCGCCAGATCGCCGAGGAGGGCGAGTTCAACGAGTTTGATCTGAACGTATTCTTCAAAGCGGAGGGGAAGGGCAAAAACGCCCGGTTCGTCTACGAGGATTATGTGCAGAAATGGCTCGATCTCATCCGCGGCGCGTATCTCGAAACGGCGGTGGACGAGCTGAAACTCGGCGCGCGGCGCCCCGCCATGCCGTTTTCCGATGCGCGGCTTCTCAACGTTCTTTCGCACACCGTCTGGTTTTTGCCGAGCATTTCTTCCTGCGAGGCAATGCGAAATCTGCTCGCGCAGCGGCAGAACGCCTTTTATCACGATTACACCGTCAATATGTGCGCCGGAGCTTCCGCAGGCATCGGGCTTTCCGCTCTTGCCCCGGTGCAGAAGTCCATGGCCGACCCGCTGGAGAGCAAGACCATCACGCTCACCTGCGGCAAGCTGACGACCGGCGTTACCGTGAAGCCGTGGACGGGGATCTTCATGCTGCGCAATCTCAAAAGCCCGGAAACCTATTTTCAGGCGGCGTTCCGCGTGCAGAGCCCGTGGGAGATCGACGGCGAGATCATGAAGCGGGAGTGCTATGTATTTGACTTCGCTCTCGACCGGGCGCTCAAGCAGATCTCCGACTACAGCTGCCGGCTGAATCCCAACGGAAAAGTCAGCCCCGAAAAAAAGGTGGAGGAATTTATCAACTTCCTTCCCGTTATTGCCTACGACGGCAGCTCCATGCGCCAGATCAGCGCCTCGGAGATCCTCGATTACGCCATGTCCGGCACCTCCGCCACGCTGCTCGCCCGCCGCTGGGAGAGCGCGCTTCTCGTCAATGTGGACAATGTCACGCTTTCCCGGCTTATGGCCAATCAGGAGGCTATGGCAGCCCTCATGAAGATCGAGGGCTTCCGCAGTCTGAATCAGGACATTGAGACCATCATCAATAAGTCTGAAAAGGTCAAGAAGTCCAGAAAAGAAGGCACCGCCGAGAACCCGGCGGAGAAGAAAAAGATCACCGACGAGGAAAAGGAATATAAGACCCTCCGCAAACAGATCCAGGAAAAGCTCATCAAGTTCGCTACCCGTATCCCGATCTTCATGTATCTCACCGACTACCGTGAGCAGACCATGATCGACGTTATCACCAATCTGGAGCCGGATTATTTCAAAAAGGTCACCGGTCTGGATACCAGAGATTTTGAGCTTCTCATGTCGCTCGGCGTCTTCAATGAATCGCTTATGAACGACGCGGTGTACAAATTCAAGCGCTATGAGGATTCCAGTCTCAGCTATACCGGCATCAACCGCCATGCCGGGGAAAAGGTCGGACTTTTCAGCACGGTGGTAGACTTTGACGAAATGTTTGCCGACCAGCAGTCCTCCATGGAAGCGCCTCCGGCCGATGACGGCGATATGCCGGAAAACCCGTTCGCTTTCGTCGCCGAGGAAGAGGAGGACGGGGAAGAGCCGCCCGTTCCCGAAAAACCGGCAAAGAAGCGCGGCGGGCGCAACGGCGAGGTGGTCGTCATCCATCCGGCGGCCGCGGCGAACCGCGCGCCGAAGGCGGCTGCGGCCGTTTCGTCTGCCGCGGCAAAACCGGCGCCGGCTCCCGCTGTCCCCGCCGCGCCGCCTAAGCCGTCCTTTGACGTATCCTCTCTCTCCGTCGGCACGGCGGTGCTGCACAAAGCCTTCGGCGTCGGCACGATCACCGCGATCGATCCCGACGACATCAAATTCCGGTATATCACCGTGGCATTTCCGGATACCGAAAAGCGGTTTCAGATCCCTAACGTCTTTCTGCAGGGGTTCCTGAAATTGCAGTGATTTAAGCAAAAACGCGCTATGTGTGATCGCGGTAGTATAAAATGCTGTAAAAAATATCGTTGAATTTTACAGCAAATCAGCGTATACTATTCGCAAAGGAGTTGATCACTATGCCGAACATCAAGCCGATCTCCGATCTGCGGAATTACACGGAAGTATTGCAGGATGTGGCGGCGGGCGCGCCCGTTTTCCTGACGAAGAATGGCCGCGGCCGGTACGCCATTGTGGACATTCAGGATTTCGAAAAAGCGCAGGCCACGCTGAAGCTTATGAGTGAGCTCGCAAAGGGCCGCCGATCCGGTGAGACCGAAGGCTATCTGACTCCGGAGGACATGAGAGCGCACTTCCGCGCCAGAGCGAATGAAGAATAACATCCATTATTCAACGGAGTCCCGCCGTGATCTGGACGATATATGGGACTATATAGTGTCGGAGCTTCAAAACCGTGTGGCGGCGGAGCGCGTGGTGGATCGCATTCTGGACGCGGTTGAACGCTTGAAAGATTTTGCGGAAATGGGCGCTCTGCTGTCCTCCGTCGCCGACGTCGGCGGGGACTATCGGTTTCTTGTGAGCGGGAACTATATGGTTTTCTATCGTGTGAACGGAAGAGATGTTTTTATCGACCGAGTTTTATATGGCCGTCGTGATTATCTTCGGGTTCTTTTTCGGGATATGAGCATGAAGCAGGACGATTAAAAGTAACCGCAGCGGTTCCGATTTTGGAGCCGCTGCGGTTTTCCTATCATATGCTCAATCCATCGGGAGCGGGATGGGCTTTTTTAGCTCCAGACGGCCGTAGCAGACGAGCTCTGCCGCTTTGTCCGGCGGGATCATGCGGTCGTCTTCGGCGTGGGCGCGGTTCACGGCGAAGAGATACACCGTGCCGCGGCTGTCGGCGCAGAACTGCCGGAAGACGATCCCTCCGTCCGTTTCAAAAAGCCCGATGTCGCCGTCGTAAAGCTCGGTGCGCCGCCGGAGATACGCCGTGCCGCCCTTTTTGATCCACGGCGCGAGCGAATCGTCCGTGACCGCAACGGCAAAATCGGCGTCCGTGCCCTTCGGCACGGGGATGAAGTCCCAGAGCATGCGCTCACCGCCTTTCGCTTGATCTTGCTCTCAGCATACCGATTCCGGACGGAAAGGTCAAGACGGCAGAAAAAAGAAAAAGCAAAAGTGGCGCTTTCCGTTGCAGATGGCGGGATCGTGTGGTAAAATATATTATCTATAGCTATGCGCATTGTTAATATGAAAATATAAAGAAGGAATTTAACGATATGGAAAACCGTGAACAGGAGATCCGTCAGGACAGGGAAGACCTGATCGAGGGGCGCAACGCCGTTGCCGAGGCGATCCGCGCCGGGCGGACGATCGATAAAATTTTCGTTGCCCGCGGCGACACCGACCGCACCCTTGCGCGCATTCTCGCCAAGGCGCGGGAAAACGGCATCGTCGTCACCGAGTGCGACCGGCGCAAGCTCGATTCTCTCAGCGCCACGGGCGCGCACCAGGGCATCATCGCGCAGGCGGCAATGCGCGAGTACGCCTCCATCGAGGATATTCTGGAGCGTGCCGCCGAGCGGGGCGAGGATCCGTTCATCGTCGTGTGCGACGAGATCGCCGATCCGCACAATCTCGGCGCGATTTTGCGCACCGCCGAGTGCGCGGGCGTCCACGGCGTCATTATCCCCAAGCGGCGCGCCGCCGGGCTCACCGCCGTGGTGGACAAGGCGAGCGCGGGCGCGGCGGAGCATATGCTCGTCTCGCGCGTGACGAACATCCCCGCGGCGCTCGGTGAGCTGAAGAAAAAGGGCCTCTGGGTCTACGGTACGGCGGCGGACGCTCCCGCCGATCTGTGGCAGACGAAAATGACCGGCCCCGCGGCGCTCGTCATCGGGTCGGAGGGCTTCGGCATGGGCCGCCTCGTTTCGGAGCAGTGCGACTTCACCGTGGGCATCCCCCTGCTCGGCAAGATCACATCGCTCAACGCCTCCGCGGCGGCGGCGATCCTTATGTATGAGGTCGTCCGCCAGCGCAGAGATTCCTGAGACGGAGGGAGCTATGGCAAAACGCGATACAGGCGGCGTTCCCCGGAGCTTCGGCGTGCCGGGCTTCTCGCTGGAGAGCATTCTCGAGGAGTGCCGGGACAAGGCGCCGGAGGAGACCGCCGCGCCGGAAACGGCGGAAACGGAATACCGGCCGGAGACGGAGGGCTATTCCTCCGAGCAGGCGGATTACCCGGCAGAGACGGAGTACGAGGCCGAATATCCGGACGAAGAAGCGGAATACCCCGAATACGAAGAATTTGATACCGGCGAGCCGGAGTATGAGACCGAGCCGGACACCGCGCCGGACGAGCCGGAGGAGACCGGGGAACCGGACGGGCGGTACTATGAGGATGCGCCGGAGCCGGAAGAGGCCGCCGAGGGCGAAATATACGACGAAGGCTTCGAGGACGACGCGGACTTTTATGCCCCGCCCCTTGAAGCGCCGGACGAGCCGGAAGCCTCGGAAGAAGCCGAAGAGCCGGACGAGCCGGAGAAAAAAAGCAGAAAGAAAAAGGGCATTGGCAGCGTATCCCGCCGCGGGCGGGGCCGCGCGCCGGGGCCTTGGGGCAAGCTCGTGGGGCTTCTCGCCGCGGCATCGATCCGCCGGGCGAACGATCTCTCCCAGCCGGACCCGGAGCCGGAGGACGTAACGCTTGAAATGCCGCCGCAGCGCGCGGCGAAGCATTATGCCGCGCAGATGCCGAGTCTGCGCCTGCGCTTCTTTGCGGCGGCGGCAGTCTGCGTGCTGCTCGCGTGGATCACTCTTTCGTATGACTTCGGCCTGCCGCTGCCCGGCAGTCTCGGCACGAACGCGAGAGCGACGTCGCTCGTGTGTCTCATCGGGATGCTCTCGGTGATGCTCATCGGACTGGACGTTGTAACGGCGGGCGTCATGGGTCTCATCCGCGGCCGCGCCGGGGCGGAATCCATGATCGTTCTCGCCGCGATCGCCGCGGCGGCGGACGTGATCTATATCGCCGCGAGCGGCGACGGCTCGCACGGCGTCACCTTCGCGGTGATCCCCGCGGCGGCGGTCATGTTCGCGCTGCGCGGCGCGTGGTACAGCTGCCGGGCGTACGCCGATTCCTTCCTTGCCCTGCATCACGCCAAGGACGCCTATGCCGTCACCTCCGAGGTGCTGCCGGGAAAGAAGGAGCGCATCCTCATCAAGTCACGCCGCTCGTCGGACGGCCTTGTCCGCCGCAGCGAGGAGCCGAGCGGCGCGGAAGCGCTCGCCATGGCGGCGTTTGTGCCGATGGCCGTCGGCTCGCTCGCACTGGCGCTGGCGCTCTCGCTCGGCGCGCAGGACATGAAGGCGTTTTTCCATCTCTTCTCGCTTATGACGGCGCTTTGCGCTTCCTTCAACTGGACGCTCTCGTTCCCGATCCTCTTCTCCCGCACGGCGCGCCATCTCATGATGCGCGGCAGCGCTCTGGCCGGATGGTCCGGCGCGCGCGATGTCGGCCGGTCGCGCCGGCTCGTGCTTACCGATACCGACATTTTCCCCGAGGACGCCATCGAGATCACGGGCGTGCGCTTTATGGACAAGAGCCGCGCCGCGCAGGTGCTCGGCATCACCGGCAGCATGCTCGATGCGGCAGGGACGGGTCTTGCCGCGCCCTTTGCCGAGCTGATGCGCCGGAAAAACGCCGCCATGCAGACCGTGGAGGATTTCTCCGTCGGCGAGGGCGGCGCGAAGGGTATGGTGCAGGGCGAGGAGGTCCGCATCGGCACGCTTGCGTATATGCATCTGAGCGGCGTGAAGATCCCCGACAAGATCAAGGAGGAAAATGCGCTCTATACCGCCGTATCCGGTGAGCTGGCGGCGGTGTTCCCGCTGCGCTACCGCCCGATGGCGAGCGTGCAGCGCGCCTTGGCCGCTCTGCGCCGCGAGCATCGCAAGCCGATCTTCGCCGTGCGCGACTTTAATCTTGACCCTCTTCTTCTGCAGAAAACGTTCGGCGTATCCGCCGAGGGCTTCCAGTTCCCGTCCTCCGCCGAGCGGTACCGCATTTCCGGCATCCCCGCCTCGGCGGGCAGCCCTGCCGCCGGTATGATGGCGCAGGACGGTCTCGACACGCTCGTGGACTTTGCCGAATGCGGCACGAAGCTCCATTCCTATGGACGCGCGTGCGCGTGGTGCTGCGTCATCTGCGCCGCGCTCGGCGCGATCCTTGCGGTGGTCCCGGCGTGGCAGGGACTGTGGACGGCAATCGGCGCGGGGCGTGTGCTGCTCTATATGCTCGCGTGGATCATCGTGCCGCTGGCGCTGCGGACGCTGCTGCAAAAATAATTATTGCCAAAAAAACTGTCATAGTGTATAATTTATCCTCGTGGCGCTCCCCTGTTTTTTCGGAAGAATGACAAGGCCGATTCACAGGACAATGAATTAAAGTTTTTTAAGATAACTATAAGGAGAGGACAACCCATGAGCTACACAACCAAGGACATCCGCAATGTCTGCCTGCTCGGTCACGGCGGCAGCGGCAAGACCACCCTTACCGAGAACATGCTCTACCTGACCGGTGCCATCGACCGTCAGGGCAAGGTCAACGACGGCAACACCGTCTGCGACTATGACGCGGAAGAGATCAAGCGTCAGGTAACGATCTCCGCGGCTATCGCTCCCATTTCCTTCGGCGGCAAGAAGATCAACGTGATCGACTGCCCGGGCTTCCAGGACTTCGCCGGTGAAGTCGCCGCCGCGCTGCGCGCGGTCGAGGCGGGCATCATCTTCTGCACCGCGAAGGACGGCCTTTCCGTCGGCGCGGAGCGCAACTGGAAGCTGCTCAAGGCCGCCGGCAAGCCGGTCGCTTTCTACGTCTCCAAGCTCGATGAGGAGCACGGTGATTACTTCGGCGTGCTCGAAGCGCTGCAGGCCAAGTACGGCAGCATCGTCTGCCCCGTGACGATCCCCGCCTCCGACGGCACCGGCGTCATCGATCTCGTGCACAACATCGCGTATGAGACCAACGGCAACAAGACCGCGAAGGTCGCCGTCCCCGCCGCCGACGCCGGCAAGGCCGAGGAGCTGCGCGAGGCTCTTATGGAGACCGCCGCGGGCGCTACCGAGGAGCTCATGGAGAAGTATTTCGAGGAAATGACCCTCTCCGAGGAAGAGCTTGTCACCGGCATCAAGGCCGGTCTGAAGGACCGCAGCGTCGTTCCCGTGTTCTGCGGCGTCGGTACGACCGGCGTCGGCACGCAGGCTCTGCTGCAGGCCATTCTGGACTATGTCCCCGCGCCCGACGAGGTCGAGGGCATCGATCCCAACGGCCCGACCGCCGGTCTCGTGTTCAAGACCGTGTCCGACCAGTTCGGCAAGTACAACTTCATCAAGCTCGTCAGCGGCAAGCTGACCGCCGATATGTCTCTGCGCAATTCGCGCACCGGCAACACCGATAAGCTCGGCCGTCTGTACACCATGTGCGGCAAGAAGACCACCGAGGTCAAGGACGTCTGCTGCGGCGACATCGTCGCCATCGGCAAGATGGACTGGAAGACCGGCGACACCGTGTGCGACCCGAAGGCCGAGATCGAGCTTCCCGCCATCGAGATCGCGGAGCCCTGCTACTCCATGTGCATCTTCCCCAAGACGAAGGGCCAGGACGACAAGATCGCCAACGGTCTTGCCCGTCTGAACGAGGAGGACATCTCCTTCACGGTCGTCAACAACGCCGAGACCCACCAGATGGTTCTCTCCGGCGCCGGCGATATCCAGCTCGACGTCCTCTGCGCCAAGCTGAAGAGCCGCTTCGGTGTCGAGAGCGAGCTCAAGCCCGCCCGCGTGCCTTACCGCGAGAAGATCAAGGCGAAGGTCGAAGCCCACGGCCGCCACAAGAAGCAGACCGGCGGCAGCGGTCAGTTCGGCGATGTCTGGATCCGCTTCGAGCCTCAGGAGGAGTCTGAGGAAATGATCTTCGCCGAGGAAGTGTTCGGCGGCAGCGTTCCCAAGAACTTCTTCCCCGCGGTCGAAAAGGGCCTGCGCGACGCCGTGCAGAAGGGTGTCCTCGCCGGCTACCCGCTCGTCAATCTCAAGGCAACGCTGTACGACGGCTCCTACCACCCCGTTGACTCCAACGAAATGGCGTTCAAGACGGCGGCGCAGCTCGCCTACAAGGACGGCATCCCCCGCGCGAAACCGACCATTCTCGAGCCCATTGGTCTGCTGAAGGTCACCATTCCCGACGCGAATCTCGGCGATATCATGTCCGATATCTCCTCCAAGCGCCGCGGCACGGTGCTCGGCATGACTGCCGAGGACGGTATGCAGATCGTTGAGGCCGAAGTCCCCATGGCCGAGATGAGCTCCTACACGATCGACCTGCGCTCCATGACGCAGGGCCGTGGCTCCTTCACCTGCAAGTTTGTGCGCTACGAAGAGGCCCCCGGCAACGTCCAGCAGAAGGTCATCGAGGAAGCCAAGGCCCTCGCCGACGCCGAGTAATTCTCCAATCCAATACAAAAAGAGGCGGCTCTCGGAGCCGCCTCTTTCGTATGCAATAAAAGCCTCGCAGAGTATGCGCCCGCAGGCGCAAAGAGAGATTAATATCAAAGGGGAGAACCGCGCAGCGGTTCTCCCCTTTGAGGGCGTTAGCCCTTCATATCCATGAGCTTCTGCTTGAGTTCGCCCTCGATGCGGCCAAGCTCTTCCTCGGCCTGGGCGCGGCGGGGGCGGCCGTCGTCCTGGATCTGGCGGACTTCCTCAAGCGTGGCGATGAGGTGCTCGTTCGTCTTCTTGAGCGTTTCCAGATCAACGATGCCGCGCTCGGACTCCTTCGCGACCTCGACCGAGCCGGTGTGCAGCGCCTCGGCGTTGCTCAGCAGGAGCCGGTTCGTCACATCGGAAACGGCGCGGGAGGCTTCCATCGCCTGCTTGGAGTGGTACATGCTCAGACCCAGCACCATCTGGCTCTTCCAGAGGGGGATGGTGTTCACGATGGCGGTCTGGATCTTCTCGGTCATGAGAAGGTCGTTGTTCTGGATCATGCGGATCTGCGGAGACATCTGCAGGGAGATTGTGCGGGTCAGCTCCAGATCGTGCAGCTTCTTCTCAAAGCGGCCGATGAGGTTCGTGAAATCGTTCACGGCCTGCGCGTCCTCGGGCAGACCGGACTTCACCGCTTTCGCGCGCAGCTCGGCGAGATCCTTTTCGCGCAGCTCCTGCACGCGGAGCTTGCCCGCGATGATGTACATCGTGAGCTCCTTGAAATACGCCTGATTGAGCTCGAACATGCGGTCGAGCGAGGCGATGTCCTTCGCGAGGACGACCTGGTGGTTCTGCAGCTGCTGGGTGATCTTGTCCACGTTGATCTCGGCCTTGTCGAACTTCGCCTTCGTCTCCTCCATGGAGCGGGAGGCCTTTTTGAAGAGACCGCGGAGACCCTTCTTCTGCTCGGCTTCGTCGTAGTCGAGATCCTTCAGCTCCACGACGAGGCTCGTGAGCATGTCGCCGACCTCGCCCATGTCCTTCGTGCGCACCTTGCCGAGCGCGGCGCCGGAGAAATCGGCAATGTTCTTCTGCGCGGCGGCGCCGTAGGAAAGAACAAGATTCGTATCGGTCACGTCGATCTGCTTGGCAAACTCGCGCACGGCGGCCTGCTCCTCGGGGGAGAGACGGCCAATGTCGAGCTTTTCCGGCTCAACGGCGGGCTTTTCCTCTTCAACAACGAGCTGCGGAGCGGCGGGGGCTTCCTGCGCGGCGGCCTGCGTGGGATTGAGTGTCAGGGAAGGAACGTAAGTTTTTTCATCCATGGGAGGTGCTTCCTTTCATCGTTTGTTCGGAGCTTGTATCGGATGCGGGAGCGGGCGCGGCCTCGGCTGCGCTCTGCTGCTGTTCGTACTGCTTCATGAAATCCTTGATATCGAGATACCCCTTGCCGCCGAGCCCTTCGCGGGCGAGCATGGTGTTCATGGTGTCAATGTCCATCTGGATATCGGCGGCCTGATTGGCAAAGAGCGCGTCGAGCTGCTTTTTGTAGGCCGCGATCGTCGTATCGAGCATTTCCTCAATGCGCTGCATCGAGCCGGTGATGTTCTCTCCGCCGAACTCCTGCGCGCTCATGCGGTCGTAGGCATTGAGCAGGCGGATCGTTGTGGGGAGATAGAAATCGAGAAACTTCCGGATCTGCGGCACATCGGCGGAATCGTCGATAGCGTCGCGGATGATCTTGTCGGAAACGCTCATCAGCTCGTTGATCCGGCTGCGGATCTCCGGGTTGGGGATGGAGGCGTACAGCCGGCCCATCTCCTTGAGCGCCGTGCGGCCCTCCTGAATGACGGCCTGCACCTCGGGCGAGTAGGGGCTCGGCTCGGCGGCGGGCGCTTCCTGCGCGGCGGGCTTTTCCGGTTCGGGCGTTACTTCCGTGTACTGCACGGGGATCGCTGCCTGCTCGTCCTTCCTTTTTTCCGCCTTCCGACGCAGCGCGTTGGCCGCCCACACGGACGCCATAATGGCGAGACCGGCGGCGATCAGCCCGCCGGACAGCCGGAGGACCGGAAGAATGAACGCAAAAAATACCCATATAAGAACGATCGTGCCGACCGGCCCGATGCCGCGGCGACGCTTTCTCCGCATAAAACCGCCTCCTTCGAGAATCACACTACATTCTACATGGATTCGCCTTTTCCGTCAAGCACAGTTGTATATCTGTTCACTTGAATTATGAGGCGGTTTGGTATATAATACAAGTTGGCCCGGTAGGCGCACAGCCGGGAGACACCGGACGGCCGGTGTCCCCCGTATCGAAAAAGACAGTGCTCGAGCCTCTGCCCGCAACCATACTTATGCCGGGGGACGACCCCGCGACACATACCGGAGGAATACCGCCATGCTGAAGATCGCCCCGTCCATCCTGTCCGCCGATTTCGCCCGTCTGGGCGAGGAGATTGAATCCGTCCGGCAAGGCGGCGCGGACTGGATCCACTATGACGTGATGGACGGCGTCTTTGTCCCGAACATCTCCATCGGCCTTCCCGTGCTCGCCTCGGTGCGGAAGGCGACCGATATGTTCCTCGATGTCCACCTTATGATCGAAAAGCCCGTGCGCTACGCCAGACGCTTCTGCGACGCGGGGGCCGATCTTGTAACGGTACACGCGGAAGCCGACACGCCGGAGAATATCACGGCGGCCATTGCCGAGATCAAGGCCGCAGGGAAAATGGCGGCCGTGGCGCTCAAGCCCGCAACGGCGGCGGAGGCGGTGCTCCCGTGGCTCGATACGCTCGACATGGTGCTCGTGATGACGGTCGAACCGGGCTTCGGCGGGCAGAAGTTCATGGCGGATATGCTGCCGAAGATCGAAACGATCCGCGCCTGGATCACGGAGCGCGGCCTTTCCTGCGCGCTCGAGTGCGACGGCGGCATCGACGCGAACACCGCGCCGCTCGTGAAGGCGGCGGGGTGCGATGTGCTCGTGGCGGGCAGCGCCGTTTTCGGCAGGGCGGACCGCGCCGCGGCCGTCTCTTCGATCCGAAACGCCTGATTTTTCAAGGAGTGTAATATAGTATTATGGCATCGTTCTTTCCGGCGGCTATGGAAAATCTCATCGACGGCTTCGCCTCGCTCCCCGGCATCGGGCGCAAAAGCGCGCAGCGGCTGGCGTTTCATGTGCTCTCGCTCTCGCAGGAGGAAGCGGACCGCTTTGCTAACGCTGTGCTCGAAGCGAAGAAGAGCGTCCACACCTGCCCGGTGTGCCAGAACCTGACGGACGGCGAGCTCTGCCCGGTGTGCGCGTCCGACAGCCGGGACAAAACGACGATCTGCGTCGTATCCGAGCCGCGCGATGTGCTCAGCATCGAGCGCAGCCGGGAATACCACGGCGTATACCATGTGCTCCACGGCGCTCTCTCGCCGATGAACCGCGTCGGGCCGGACGATCTGCGCATCCGCGAGCTTCTCGAGCGCGTGGCGCAGGGCGGGGTGGAGGAGGTCATCCTCGCCACGAACCCCGACACCGAAGGCGACGCCACGGCGATGTACCTCTCGCGCCTTTTGAAGCCCTTCGGCATCCGCATCACGCGCCTCGGCTTCGGCGTGCCGGTCGGATCGAATCTCGAATACGCGGACGACGCCACCATGCTCAAAGCGCTCGAAGGCCGCCGCGAAATGTAACGGAGGTATAAACCTCACCAACTGCGAACATAATCCGGTAAGGGCGCGGCCCGTCCGGATACATATCTAAATCTATCTAACAGGAGTAACTATTATTTTATGGCACAAAAACTGAAGATCATTCCCCTTGGCGGTCTCAACGAGATCGGCAAGAACCTCACGGCGTACGAGTACGGCCGGGACATCATAGTCGTGGACTGCGGCATGGGCTTCCCGGACGACGATATGTACGGCGTGGATGTTGTCATTCCCGACGTGAGCTATCTTGTGAAGAACAAGAGCCGCATCCGCGGCGTATTTCTCACGCACGGCCACGAGGACCACATCGGCGCGCTGCCGTATGTGCTGCAGGCCGTCAATGCCCCCGTGCACGCCACGCCGCTGACGCTGGGCCTCATCAAGCTCAAGCTCGAGGAGCACGACCTTGTGAGCAAGACGCAGCTCGTGACCCATCACCCCGGCGACGTCGTAAAGGCTGGCTGCTTCTCCGTGGAGTTCATCCATGTGAACCATTCCATTGCCGACGCCGTGGGCTTTGCCATCCATACGCCGGTCGGCACCGTTATCATGACGGGCGATTTCAAGATCGACCCCACGTCGGAGGACGGCATGACGGACCTCGGCCGCTTCGGCATGCTCGGCAAGGAGGGCGTCTACGCCCTGCTGTGCGACTCGACGAACGTCGAGCGTCAGGGCTACACCCCGTCGGAGTCCGTCGTGTCCGAGAGTCTTGACCGCCACTTCAAGGGCTGCAAGAACCGCATCATCGTCACGACATTCGCCTCGAACATGCACCGCATCCAGGCCGTGTTCAACATCGCCCACCGCCACGGCCGCAAGGTCGCCGTCACGGGCCGCAGCATGGAGAACATCCTGAAGGTCGCAACGG
>OLGA01000295.1_pt1 | contig 44696 bp, 51 predicted proteins | sample 1604881 | NCBI WGS metagenome assembly OLGA01 (sample SAMEA3888896, study PRJEB22519) | human gut metagenome | biome: human gut; feature: human-associated habitat; material: faeces | place: Denmark | collected 2009 | reverse complement strand
GCTGCGGGAAAAAGAAAGATATTAATTAAAAACGAAAAAATCAGAATTATGCTTTCAAGTGTTTCGCATCCGTTTGATTCTTTTACTAAGATTAAGTATGAAAACAAAGGATCGGTTTTGCTTGCCTTTATTCTTTTAACCCTGTTTTACATTACCTCGGTTATGAAGAGCACCATAAGCGGATACCCCTTTGTAGACTACCCCGCTATTAATTATAATTCTCTGTATGTTATAGTGCGAACATTCGGACTGGTTATTTTATGGTCTGCGGTAAACTGGGCGGTTTGCGCGCTTATGGGCGGAATCGGCAAGCTGCGCGAGATTTTCATTGTTTCCTGCTACAGTCTCATTCCGTTGGTATTCGGCAATTTACTGTATGTTGCGCTGACTAACATCATGCTGCCGGCAGAGGTTGGATTTCTATCGGTTTTGATGAATGCCGTCGTTATTTATACGGGCTTCATGCTGATAGTGGGCATAATGAAGGTACATGATTATGATTTCGGTAAATTTGCAGGAACTGCGGTTATAACCGCGGGCGGTATGGCAATAGCATTATGCCTTATGGCAATAATAATTATATTGGTTCAGCAATTAGGCGCGTTTTTATTAACGGTGGTTATTGAAATTGCTTACCGCTGATTATCGGGAGGAGACAATGAATAAGCTGTTTAGAAATTTGCTTGCATTAACGCTTGCCTTTTTAATGCTTGCTTTATGCTCCGGCTGCCAAACGGCTGTCGTTAAACCGCGTCCGTTCAATGCGAATTTTGAAATTCTGTCTGTCGATAAAGAAATTGTTGCGGAAAACGAATCCTTTATTCTCGCTTGGGAGTCGGAATATAAAAGAATTTTACTTAAAGATAAGAGTAACGGTCATGTATGGAGCACAACCCCTTCATCTGCGCTTACGCCTCGCTATGACACATCCGGCAACCGAATAATCGTTAATCCGCGGGTAAACTCGCCAATAGTTATTGAGTATTCGGACTTTGAATCTCAGGAGCTTATAGACGCAACCGCATATGTCGCGTCAATTAAGGAAAACAGTGTTTCCGAGGAAATTACGGATAGCGGAATTCGGGTGACATATTATTTCCCCGATGCTCAAATTTCCGTACCGGTTGAATATGGCCTGAGGAATAACGGAATTAATATCAACATAGATATCGGTGATATTACGGAGGGAGATTATAAGCTTTGCGGGATTTCACTTGCTCCGTTTATGTGTTCGATCGAAAATGCGGAAGAAAACGGCTATTTGTTTGTTCCGAGCGGAAGCGGCGCCCTTATTTACAAAAAAAACGAAACCGACATTCCTATTACATATACACAGGAGGTTTACGGTGCGGATAAGGCGAGACATCTCGAATATGAAGAAAAAGCAACCTCGGAAAAGGAAATCAGACTTCCGGTTTTCGGCTCAAAATCGGGGGACAGCGCCCTTTGCGCAATAATCGAGGACGGAGCCGAATCGGCTTCGATAAATGTTTCTGCCGGAGCCGCTAATATTGGCTATTCCGGAGTTTATGCATCATTTTCCGTTCGCGGCTATCAATGGGTCAAGATTAAAAACAAATATCAACGGCTTTATTGCGAAAGCCCGGCAACCGGCAAATTTTCGGTCACATATTCTCCGCTTTACGGCGAAAAAGCGAATTATATCGGAATGGCGGATACATATCGTTCATACCTAAAAAAGAAATACGGGCTTACAGAGTGTAAAGACGAAAATATGCTTTCGCTTGAAATAATAGGCGGAACAAATATACGAACAACCTTCCTGGGAATACCGTATAATAAATTTCTTCCGGTCACAACAGTAAAAAAAGCGGAGGAAATAATTAAGGATGTTCAAAACCTGACAGGACAGAAGCCATCGGTTAAGCTTTTCGGTTACGGACAAAGCGGCACCGATATCGGAAAAGCGGGCGGCGGATTTTCTGTTAATCGTTCCCTCGGAAGCAAAGACGATATGAGGAATTTGACTCGATTTTGCAAGGATAACGATATAGAGCTTTTTACCGATTTTGATTTGGTGCGTTTCAACAGATCCGGCGGTGGAGTTGCGCCAACGGATAAAGCGGTCACTGTTAACGGTCAGACCGTAAACTGCTATGATTACGGTATTTGGTCCGGAACGAGAAATTACAATTTGGATAAATATTTTTTGGTTTCCCGTTCAAAGCTTACAGGCTTTACCGAAAAGCTTGAAAAAACCGCCGATAAATACGGTCTTGTCGGTGTTTCCCTTGATACGCTTTCAAACTATTGCTATTCGGATTATTCTTTTGCAAGCTTTTTTGTCAAGGGAAAAATGGCAAATGATGTTTCATCGGTATATAAAGCCCTAAAAAACAGCGGCATCGGAATCGCCTCCTCAGATGCGAATGATTACGCGGCGGCGTATGCCTCCCGAATCTTTGACGCGCCGCTGCAATCTTCGGCTTACAATCTTTTTGATGAAGATGTTCCGTTCTATGAAATAGTGTTCAAAGGTTATGTCCCGCTAAGCTCAGGTCCGCTTAATCTTGCTTCAAACGATAGGGAAAGGCTGCTCAGGACGATCGAGGGAGGCTGCGGACTCGATTATGTAATTTCGGGAGAATTCGATATGCGTTTGGTTACTGCTCCGACACCGAATTTTTACGGATCCGATTACAATGATATTAAATCGTCAATTGAAAAGACGGTATCGGAAAACAGCGAATTCTACGAAAACGTGAAAGGCGCTAAAATAACAGCCCACAGTATAATGGGTGACGGATTGCGCAAAACGACATTTGATAACGGCAGGATAGTATATGTAAACTATTCGCAGCAGGCGATAACTGTCGAAAACACAGTTATCGGTGCTATGAGCTATAAGCTTTTAAAGGGGGAATGAAAAAAATGAAAAAGTCAAGACCCGGTGTTGAACGGCTTAAGGCGCGTTACGGTCTTATGTTCGTGGCTCCCTTTATATTCGGACTTTCGGTATTCTTTGTTTTTCCTTTGTTTCAATCTATACGGTTTATGTTCAGTGATCTTGAGTTTATCCCCGGAAGCACTAAAATCACATGGACCGGACTTAAAAATATTAAATACGTGCTTTTAGAGGATCCTAATTTTACTAAAAATCTTCTCAAGGGACTTTCGACATTTCTTTATTCATTTCCGCTGATTATGGTTATAAGCTTGATTATGGCGCTGATTCTGGCTCAAAATTTTAAAGGCAGAATAATCTTCAGGGGAATCAGCTTTATGACGGTTATAATAGCAAGCGGAGTTGTTATTGAGTTTCTTCTGTATTATCAGGGTGCCGATGTCACAGGTGCGGGAGTAGAGGCTTCCATAATGGAAGAAATGATAAATGTTGACAGCATCCTGAAGGTTTTGGGGCTTCCGGCAGAAATTTCTAAATATTTTCAGGCGGTTTTGAACAGCATAATGACGGTTATTTGGAACAGCGGAATACAAACACTTCTGTTTATATCCGGATTGCAGTCAATACCGGATCAAATGTACGAGGTAACAAAGGTTGAGGGCGCTACCAAATGGGAAGAGTTTTGGTTTGTTACATTTCCTATGCTTTCAAAAATATTAGTGCTTGTTTCGGTATTTACGGCGGTAGATTTATTCACCTCGAAAACCGACAGAGTTGTTTCAAATGCTTATAATATGATGCAGTCGCAGAATTATAATGAAAGCACCGCAATGCTTTGGATATATTTTCTTGCGGTCGGCGCGGTTGTCGCGATTATTTTCGTGCCGTTCAATAAATACTGCCTGAAGCGTTGGGAATAGGAGGCGCATAAAATGAACGTTTCCGTAGATAAAATCGGATTTAAGCGAAAAGTCAAAGGACTGAAGTCTGTTCTTTACAGTATCTTCCGTTTGATTATATTGCTTGCCGTAAGCTACATAATCATTTATCCTTTGCTTTATATGTTAAGCTCGGCGCTTAAAACCGCATCGGCTTTTCAGGATCCCGGCGTTTTATGGATTCCGAAGGTTTTGACTTCGGCAAACTTTAAAAATGCGATCGAAGCGATGAATTTTAAAAATGCTCTGTTTTCAACCCTGCGGCTTGAAGTTGTAAGCGCTGTTATAGAAACCGCCGCATGTGCCGTTACGGCATACGGTCTTGCGAGATTTAATTTTCCCGGAAAAAAACTTATAACTGTAATGCTCGTTTTTCTGATTGTCGTTCCGTCTCAAATGCTTGTTATTCCGATGACCGTTAATTTTTCTCAGCTTGATTTTTTTGGGATTTTAAAAGCTTTAGGAACCGTGACCGGCAAGGAATTAAGACCTAATATTCTTGATACATCATGGTGCTTCTACCTGCCGTCGTTATTCAGCGTCGGTTTACGCTCGGGCATATTGATTTATATATATCATCAGTTTTTTCTCGGACTTCCGAAGGAATTGGAGGAGGCGGCTTGGATAGACGGATCTGCTCCGCCGCGTACCTTTTTATGTATAGCGCTGCCTTCGTCAACTGTAGCTGTTATAACGGTATTTGTTCTCTCGCTTGTTTGGCATTGGAACGATTATTATCTTGCCGTTATGTATACGAGCGAAAATTTTCCGTTGGCGGTATCTCTGGCATCACTCCCCCAAAAACTCTCACTTCTCGGCATTTGGCCGGGCAACATTTTGAATACAACCGGTGTCATGGCCGGATGTGTTATGTTTGTAACGCCGATTCTGCTGTTCTATTTGATTTTGCAGCGTAAGTTCATAAAAAGAATAGACAGAGTCGGAATTACCGGATAAAATATCTTCAGGAGGAATATCTATGATTACAACAACAAAAAAACTGACGGCAATTATTACGGCGCTTATTATGATAACGGCAGTCATATCGGGTTGCCGTTCCAATTCGGATGAATTATCATATTTAAGTTATTATGAGTATGATTCCGACGGTCAGGGCGGCGGCAGTAATTCTTCCGTAAATTCTGCAGATGGCAAAACCTCGTCGGAAAACAAAGGCGGCAATACATCAAACACTTCCGATAAAAATAGCTCTACGGCATCGGCTAAACCGTCTACTCTTAAGGGCTCAACCGTAAAATTTGCAACATGGGAAGATATAAGTAAGACGGAGTACGGTCCTGTCATTGAGGCATTCACCAAAAAAACCGGAATTCGTATTAAAATAGTCTCCGTTCCTCAGCATGAATACATAACCAAGCTGACAGGTCTTATTGCCGCCGGAAATTCGCCCGATGTTATAAAAGATAACGGTGAATTTCCGCGAACCGTTGCAATTGCACAGTCAATAGATACTGCGGGAATAAATCCTGCCGACACAAGATGGGATCAAACCGTTACTAAAATGTCGACCGTAAAGGGCAAGGTATATCTTATTGCTTCAACACAGACGAATTTTCAATGCAGATTCCTTTGCTATTATAATAAACGCCTTTTCGCCAACAACGGAATCAATTCTCCCGCGGATTATGTAAATCAGAAAAACTGGACATGGGAAACATTCAAGAAGGCTGCTTCGGAAATAAAAACGGCTGCCGGTCTGACATACGGTGTATCAATAGACACGGGGTACTTTAACCAGGCTTACGGCGCAGGCTTCGTTAAATTCAAAAACGGCAAATTCTATAACGGAATAAACGAAAACGCAATGACCGATTGCTGGAGATATCTTCTTGAAGGTTCAAAGGATGGGACATTCTATCTGCCCGGTAAAAGTCAGCCGTTTATAGACGGTAAAGCGGGCATGATAATTTCCGACACCTACGGTCTCAAAAACGCAGGTTATTTCAGCACTATGAAGGTTTCGGATGTCGGTGTTACATATCTTCCCAAAAAGGCGGCATCTGATTCCGCTTACCCGAGCACCGGCTTTGTTTCTGCCTTCGGAATTGCAAAAGGTGCCAAAAATGCAGCCGGAGCGGGAGAATTTCTCAAATTCTACCTTGATATGAATAATTACGATACTAAGCTTATTTACAGATCTACCGAAAATAAACAGTTTGCCGATACCATTGCAAAAACTCCTATCACTTTTGACACGCTTTATGTTACCATGGCGCTTCAGGAAATAAGCGGAGACAATTTCAGCAAATATATGCTCACATCCGATGTGGCACAGATAAAAACAAATCTTAACAAGGTCAACAATACCGTAAATTCCGCAGTTTCAAAGGCAAACGATATGCTTGAGGCGGCAAAATAATAATTTAATTTATATTGCTATGAAGCATTTCAGAAAGGCGAGGGACGATGAAAAACAGAAAAAATACGTTTTTGGCACTTATCTGTTCGGCAACGCTTTTGCTCAGTACACTCTCAAGTGTTTTTATGACCGTCTTTGCTGACGATTTCAAAATTTGGGACGGTTCTCACTCCACCGTATACGACGGCGGAGCGGGAACCGAGGAAGACCCTTTTTTGATTTCAAATGCGCGTCAGCTTGCCGGAATGATAAATTCACAGAATGACACAAAGGGAAAGTACTATAAGCTGACGGCAGATATTTATATCAACGACACAAGAGATCCGAACTGGAAATCCAAAAGCCCGAAAAACTGGTATTTTGAAAAATATTTTTACGGTTCGCTTGACGGTGATTTTCATACCGTCAGAGGGCTATATTACAACAACAGCAGTTCACCTTCGACAAATACATATGTGGGTCTGCTGCCGTGGATAAAGGGCAGCGGTGTTACGGTCAAAAACATAACGGTTTCCGATTCGGAAATCACAAATATGGGATCATCCTCGTGCGGAACAGCCGTATTTGCAGGATATATTGCCAATGACACCAATGCCGTCTTTACGAACTGCTATATTGATGAGACTGTTTCGGTAACTGCCGCAGGAGCCGGCTGCGCCGGTTTTATAGGCAGCGGTGGCTGCAATACGGTTTTATTCCTCCGCTGTGCTAATTTCGCTGAAATTTCAAAGACCTCCCGTTACGGCAGCTTTGCGGGAAATCTTTACGGCGGAAATATGAATTTAACATTCAATAACTGCATAGGGCTTGATGTCTATACAAATTATAGGATGAATCCTACCTTTACCGCTTCTTATTGCGGGGCGGAGGGAACTGTGGGCGCTAATGCGTCTTTGATTGTTGTGAGCCCGGAAAATATGAAGGGTGCCTCTGCAAAACAAAACCTTTCGCGACTTAATTGGAATTATTGGAAAACAACCGATTCATATCCGATTTTAAATACGACGGCAAATCCCGAAAATCAGCTTTTTTCATTTGAGGATTGGAACGGTTCTTATCTTGCCAAATCACTCACCGGAATTAGCTTTGAAGATGTTGCGAAGGACGGTCAGAAGTCTCTTTGCTACCGTCTGCCGGAAACGCAGGGTAATTATAGAATTCCGCGGCTTGCCATGCTGTGCGAGGGCGAAGATGTTTGCAGGGTTAAGAGCGGAAGCACATACGAGTTGAGCTTTTGGTATAAGGTTGACGGGACTCCGGCAAATGCGGGTCAGTTTTCGGTTTATGCTGCAAGCGCTTCAAATGTCACCTCGGACGATTCCCGAAGGCTGCAGTCTCTTAATAAGGAAATAGTATTCAACAAAGATACCTCCGACCTTGGCGAGGACGGTTGGGTAAATGCAAAGGTTAGGTTTGTTGCAACTCTGTTGAATAATGACTGCGACCGTATAGCCGTCGGCGTTATGGGAATCGGCGACGCCCCGGTTGACAAGAATATTTATATAGATGCTGTTACGGTTCGTCGACTGCAGCAGGGAGACCCTATGCCGGGTGATGTATGGACCGGACTTACCGCAACTAAATTTGCCGGCGGCGACGGCACTCCCGAAAAGCCGTATCTTATTGAAACGGCTGAGCAGCTTGCTCTTATGATGACTCAAAATAACGAGTCTAAAGGGAATTCGTATAAGCTTGCAGCCGATATAAAGCTTAACGATATACCTGAGGACTGGTCATTTGAGGATTGGCAAAATTCAGAAAAAACGGACACACTGAACAAATGGTTTACAGGCTATTGGGGCGGCCCGGGCTTCAGGGGTAACTTTGACGGCGCGGGATATTCCGTAAGCGGTGTTTATATAAATGACTCCGGAGATAAATACGGCGGACTATTCTCGTATATTGTCGCGTCCGATACCCGTTATTTCAAAAATTTAACGCTTAAAAATTCATATATTTATTGTAAAGACGGGTATGCCGGAGGAATAATGGGAGCGTGCCGCGGCTATCCCTACGGCGCAAATGTTATCTTCGAAAATTGTTATACCGAAGAAAGCGTTTATGTGTATAGCGGAATGAAAGGCGGCTCGGGACTGTTCGGCTATTCCAATGCCAATGTTACGGTTAAAAACAGTGCTTCGGTTGCGCGCAGCGCCGAAAACGGCGGCTTTTTGAAATACGGTCTTGCCGTTACGGATTCCGATGCGAAGTCATACGATTTCATATTTTATAACTGTTTTTCACTTTGTTCCGAAAATATTTATGATATATATCCGGGTGCTAAGCTTACCGAGCTGCGTATTGCAAGCATTTCCGAGGCTGAAAAAATCACAGGAGAAGCCGCAAAGGAAAATATGCCGCAGTTAAACTGGTCTGTTTGGAAAACGTCCGATAAGTATCCGATTTTAAACAGTAATGCAGCGTCAAACGATGATATATGCAATATCAGGGCACATTATAATGATACTGCCGATACTGTGAAAACCATAGAGGTTATAAAGGGAATTCCTTTTGAAATACCCGCCTTAAAACGCACCGGATATTTATTTGACGGTTGGTTTGGCGATTATGACTGCAGTTTACCGTTTGATGATTCCAATCTCCCAGCCGGAACTATTGATATATACGGGAAATGGCAGGAAGTAAGCGACAATATGTCGGTTTGTGATTATGAAAACTATCCTTATTCGGCAGGCGATCTTAAGGGCATGAGTTATCTCGGATATGCCGTTGTGGGAAGTAAAGGAGTGGGCTACAGTAAGGCGCTGCGTTATAGAACCGACTCCTCACAGTCCAACTGGTGGATTCCGAGACTTGCGGCAGTTGCTGTTGACGCTAAACCGTACTATCTTAAAGAAAATGCTTCTTATAAGGTATCATTCAGCTATTATGTCGCACAGAAGGTTGATACACCGGTTTATGTTCAGCTTTGGGCGGCAAACCGAAATGATGTAAGAGACGACAGGACAAACAGACTGCAACAGAATCTTACCGAAAAGCTTAATATCAGTTATAATTCCGAAGTCGGAAAATGGAATAAATTTACTACATCTTTCACTTCTGAATTCTATAACCCGAAGGAAGACGGAAAGGCCGGAAATGATAAGCTTACCGATCTCGATCTGCTTTGTATAGGTTTTCAAACCGGCTTTAAGACTTCCGAAACCGTTGAAATATATATTGACAACATAGTTATTGAGGAAATATCTGCTGAAAACGCTTCGACAATAACAGCTCATTATAATAACGGTACCGATAAAACAAAGGTCTTTACCGGAGTTGCGGGCCGGCCGTTTTTGCAGCCGATTTCTCAGCCGGGTTATCTGTTTGAAGGATGGTATACAGATTCTTCGTTATTAAATCCTGCTGTTGATATAACCTTCCCGCAGAGCGGAACGATAAATCTTTATGCTAAATGGAAACGCTTCGCTGCCGGCGATTCAATAACCTTAGGCTTTTCGGATTATCCGTATGATCCGGAAATTGACTCTGAAATCAGCTCGCTTTTTGCGATAGATAAAACGCATTCGGCAGACGGAGATTCCGCAAGCCTGCGAGCGGATATGAATTCCCGGGATACTGCGACGGCATTACTGACATACAAAGGATATCCGCTTTTGGTTGAGGATAATGCCAGATATGTTGTCAGCTTCAGTTATAAGAACTTAAGTGAAATTGAAAATAAATGGTCTGTGAGAGTTTATACGGCAAGTCCGTTGAACAGTGGTATAGGTGAGATTGTTCAAAGCTCTGAGGATTTGCAGCAAAGGCTTACGCTTTCAGGCGCTGCGGGATTCGGAAGCTGGAAACGTCACAGCTACAACCTGACGATCAAGCTCGATTATAAGCATTATAATGCGCTTGCTTTAAATGTTCAGACAAACGCGTTCGACGGAGATACGCTGCGTTCGTGCATAGATAACGTAACAATACGCAGAGTTTCCGATGATGATGTTGTTTGTCTCACCAACACACTCGCGGGTCCGGATGCGTTAGTAGGTAAAAGCGGAGAAAAAATAAATCTTCCCAATGATTTACGGCTTCCGGGTTATAGCTTCTGCGGCTGGTTCTTTGACAGTGCCTATACTCTTGAGGTTAAGGATGCCGAGTTTTATTCCGACACGACATTTTATGCCAAATGGGCAAAAATGAAGATAGGTCAGGATTTTGAGAACTACCGATTTGACGGCTATGGGTTAGGATATGATATTGATATAGAGCATTATAACAATATTACTCCCGGTTATAACAAAGCCAATGTCTTTTCAGGCGGCAGCTCGATTCATCGTATAGGTAATGCAGCGTCACCTAAAAAATTCACGCTTATCACGGAGGCTAATAATAAAATAGCGATTGGCGAAAATTACAAAATTACCTATTATGTCAAGCTTGAAAAAACGGAAGATACCAATCAGAGCATTCATTTACTTCCGACCGATTCTTATTTTTATCCCGGCGCTTCCGATCCGGATTATGCAATAGAATCCGTTTCGCTTGATAAACTGTATCCGGGTGTGTGGTATAAAATAACCAATATCGTGCAGCTTTATTCTCCCTATCTTGCAATAAGAACTCCGGGGAACAGCAGTATTTTCTTTGATGATTTTACTATTGAATATCTTCCTTCTAAAATCAGTCTGAATCCTGCGGAGGCAGTTGTGCCGTTGGGCGCAGTTCCTTCCGTATCTGATAAAAATAACGAACAAATCGGCTCTGATGATATTTCCTCGGACGGTACGGATAATTCTTACGACTCCTCTGATGAAGAATCTGATAATAACGGTGATAATGACGAGGGCACAAAGAAACCGAGGAAAAAGGTGCGCGTTGTAATTAAAAAGTCCGGCAATACCGTAAATTATTATGTTATAGCGGTAATTGCCGCCGTTACGGCGCTGGTGCTTGCGGCGGTTGTCGTATTTATAATTCTCATAAGGAAAAAGAAGCGGAATATCTCAAAATAATAATTTGAGAAAAGGAGAGTTGAAATGAATAATAAGCTGATAAAATCGCTTGCAATAATGCTGGTTGTTTTGATTTTTCTGACCGCCTGCGGCAACCAAAAGGCCAATAAAGGCAAAAATCCGATCAAAAAACCGCAACAGGGGATAACCTCCTCGGACAATTCTGCCTCTGATATACGCGATACGGATTCAGACGGCGATGGTGATAACGAGGAAAATAACGGTTATGATTCCGACGGCGATTTTAATCATTCGAGCGATAACAAAGCGGACACAGAGGCTGTTATTGACTATTCATCATACCCGATAATATATCCTGCCGGACTTAATGAGGCGGCGCAGTATTCCGTAAATCGTTTGGCTGCCAAGCTTAACGCAAAATATGCAATGATAGATGTCTTTGACGATTCGTACAAGTCTAAACCCGGACAAAAAGAATTGCTTATAGGCAATACAAACAGACCGGAATCAAAAAAAGCATATAATATGCTGCTCTCAAATCGCAGCAACAATGCGGCGGATTATATCATAATGGTGAATAACGGAAGCATTGTTATAAACGCAACAAGCAATTATGCTCTTGAAAAAGCGACTAAATATTTTTTTGATAAGCTTTGTGTAAATGAATTTGCGGAAATCAAGGAGAATTACAGTCGTTTTTATAAGGCTCCGCTTATAGCCCGGAGCGGGCAAATTGCCGGAACCGATATCGGCAAGTATAAAATAGTTATGCCGAGAGATAAATCGTTCATATATTCAAGCAAGGCAGAAAGCTTGGCAGCCGGGATATGTGAAGCCATCGGTATTGAAATCCCGATTACCGACGACCGCTCTTCAGAACAAAAGTATGAAATACTTATCGGAAGAACGGCAAGAACCGCAAGTAATATCAAAGTTGACGCCGGCAAATATATCCTGCGTGAAACAAACGGTAAAATAATTGCTCTCGGTGACAGCGATATATCTACGGCATCGGCAGCCGAAGAACTTGCTGCACGGCTAATCGGAAAAACAAAGGTGAATTTAGCTGCGGGACTCAATATTAACAAAAGCTATTCTAAAAGCGGTAAAGACTATAACCTCACTTGGAGTGATGAATTTGACGGAACCGCATTAGATACAAAAAAATGGTTTCGGCATACCGAGGAAGCAACCGCTTATGACGGAGGCATATTGTATCGCGATGACAGTGAGCTTAATTCCTATGTTGAAAACGGCAGACTGGTTATTAAGGGGACACGCAACGGAATCAATTACAAATCCGCAAAGCTTTCAACAAGTAGCTCAATGAATTTTCAGTACGGATATTTTGAGATACGAGCAAGGCTGCCCAAAGGAAAGGGTATGTGGCCGGGATTTTGGACTCAAACACCGTTTTTCAAGGCATTTGCCGAAATAGACATAATGGAAATGTTCGGTGAAAGCGATACGATACATTCTACCGTTCACCGTTGGTGGATGGTAGATGCCGGAAACGGACACGAGCAAATAAACAGTTATATACCGTCGCAAAGATCTTATACCTTGAAAAACGGCGAGTTATTTAACGACTCATACCATACAATAGGCTGTGAATGGACCGAGGAATATCTGGCTTTTTATTTGGATGGATTTAAATATACCGAGGTCGATATAACGGTTGAAAATATGGATGTGTTTCATCAGCCGGCTTTCCTGATAATAAGTATGGCGGTAGGACTGACCGGAATTGAAAAGCCTGATGAAAATACACCGTGGCCGGGACTTTATGAAATTGATTATTGCAGGGTTTACCAAAAACCCGGCATCGGCAGTATGAATATAAAATAAGGAGACTTCCGAATGAAACGTCAACAAGCCTTTACGGAAAACGGAAAAAAATTTCTCAAGGGTGGGCTTCACTGTCATACAACACGCTCTGACGGCAAGCTTACCCCCGAGGAAACTATCAGGTATGCCGCTTCACAGGGATATGATTTTATGGCACTTACCGATCATCAGATATATAATTTTATTAATTATGCTCCTGAAACCGGAATGCTTATTATTCCCGGAATGGAATACGGTAATGATCTGGTTAAGGGAAACGGCTTTCGTTGTTTCCATACCGTTTGTTTAGGACCCTCAAAGGAGGACGGCAACGGCTTTGAGCAAGATCAAAGATTTGAATGGGGCACGGAACCTACCTCGGAAAAATATCAGCCATGGCTTGATGCCGCTCACGAAAAAAAGAATCTCACAATTCTTTGTCATCCGATATGGAGTCAGACAAGTGCAAAATACTTTGAGACACAGCAGGGTAATTTCGCTATGGAAATATGGAACAGCGGCAGTGCAATATACGGAGACTGTGATGATGATGCGGCTTATTGGGATGAAATTTTAGGACAGGGGAAGCTTTGGTACGGCGTTGCAACGGATGACGCTCACGAAACCGAGACCTTGTGCAAGGGCTGGGTAATGGTTAAAGCCGATAAGGAGATAAATTCGATTTTGAGTGCGCTTGAAAAAGGAGAGTTTTATTCTTCCTGCGGTCCGGAAATATATGATTTTTATGTAGATTCAGGAAAAGCAGTTATAGATTGTTCTCCGGTTTCAAGAATACGGCTGCAGAGCGATATGCACCCTAACAGGGTTATTATTGATGAAAACGGAAAACTCACACACGCTGAGTTTGACATAGTGAATTTTTGGGCCGGGGCATATGATTATGTGCGGATAAGCATAGTCGACGGAAACGGCAAAAAAGCATGGACTAATCCCATATTCCTGTAATCTTCGGTGATTAAGATTCCGCGATGGTTTCTGTAACTTTTTGTCGGTATTTGGGTTCAAGAGTTGAAACAGTATTTCAGAACAGGTATTTCTCCGGTCTTTAAGCCGAGATTGCTTTAAGAATCAAACAATAAAAAAACGGGATAGGGCGTAATGCCTTATCCCGTTTTTTTTGTGTTGACTTTCTGCCGAATTTAAGGGTAATTTTCTTATTTTCAAACATAATTTCTTATGGCTGAAAACAACCGCAAACCCGCATAAACAGCGGAAATTTATGGAGCGAAACAACACTGAAGCATTTGGCGCCGATACTTGCAGCCGGTAAGCTGACTTTAAACCGCAAATCTGCCGAGTTCCAATGCTATCGGCACATTGCAAACAAACGGGAAAGTCACATCTTTACAAAAAGTTCTCAAACTTTAGGCAAACGAGAATAATCCGAACCCATTCTGCAAGCCGATATTGCATTTTTTCGGCAACTGTGATATAATACATAAAATTGCAGTATAATCGGGAGGAAGCAGAAATGGCTTATTATTTCAACGAGGTTTCACACACTTTTAACGAGTATCTTTTGGTGCCGGGTTATTCGTCTGCCGAGTGCATACCGGCAAATGTCAGCCTAAAAACACCGCTTGTAAAGTTTAAACGAGGCGAGGAGCCCGCGATTTCAATGAATATTCCGCTGACCTCCGCTATAATGCAATCGGTTTCAGGGGACAGGCTTGCAGTAGCGCTAGCGCGTGAGGGCGGCGTTTCGTTTATCTACGGTTCACAATCTATAGAGGACGAGGCGGCTATGGTTGAGCGCGCAAAGTCGTATAAAGCGGGCTTTGTTGTGAGCGAATCCAATGTAACGCCCGACAGCACCTTAAAAGATATTTTGGAGCTTAAAGCCAAAAACGGACACTCCACCGTTGCGGTAACTTCCGACGGAGAGCCGAACGGCAAGCTGCTCGGTATAGTCACAAGCCGTGATTACAGGGTGAGCCGTATGTCCGAGGATACGCTCGTAAGCGATTTTATGACCCCGCTCGCCTCCCTTATAGTAGGCGAAGAGGAAACCACTCTCAAACAGGCCAACGATATTATATGGGATCACAAGCTGAATTCTCTGCCGATAGTGGACAGAGACGGCAATCTTAAATATTTTGTATTCCGCAAGGACTATGACGCGCACAAGGAAAACCCCAATGAATTGCTTGACAGCCACAAGCGCTATGTTGTCGGCGCGGGAATCAATACCCGTGATTACGAGGAGAGAGTGCCTGCGCTTATAAATGCCGGAGCGGATGTGCTCTGCATAGATTCATCTGAAGGCTTCAGCGAGTGGCAGGCTCGTACGCTTAAATTTATACGCGAAAAATACGGCGATACCGTAAAGGCAGGCGCCGGAAATGTTGTTGACCGCGAGGGCTTTTTGTTCTTGGCGGAAGCAGGCGCCGACTTTATAAAGGTAGGTATAGGCGGCGGCTCTATATGCATTACCCGCGAAACAAAGGGCATAGGCAGAGGACAGGCCACCGCGCTTATAGAGGTATGCAAGGCAAGAGATGAATATTTTGAAAAAACCGGCGTTTATATTCCGGTTTGCTCCGACGGCGGCATTGTTCATGACCATCATATGACTTTGGCGCTTGCTATGGGCGCCGACTTTATGATGCTCGGCAGATATTTTGCCCGCTTTGACGAAAGCCCGACAAACCGTGTTACCATAAACGGCAATTATTATAAGGAATACTGGGGTGAAGGCTCAAACCGTGCGAGAAACTGGCAGCGCTACGATCTCGGCGGCGATAAAAAGCTCTCCTTTGAAGAGGGTGTCGACTCCTATGTGCCTTATGCCGGCAGTTTAAAGGATAATGTAAGCCTTTCGCTTTCAAAGGTACGCTCTACCATGTGCAACTGCGGCGCGCTTACTATACCCGAGCTTCAAAAGAAAGCAAAGCTCACCTTGGTTTCGGCAACCAGCATTGTTGAGGGCGGCGCGCATGACATTATTCAGAAGGACACCTCATCGGGTCTTGTAAAATAATAAACGGAGAGTAAAAATGAAGCCTGTATTATATATAGTAATACCCTGCTATAACGAGGAAAAGGTGCTGCCTATAACAAGCGGAATGTTTTTGGAAAAGCTTAAAAGCCTTATTTCCGAAGCCGTTATATCGGATGACAGCCGCATTATGTTTGTAAATGACGGCAGCCGCGACAGCACATGGGATATTATAACAGGATTATCGGAAGAGGAAAAATATTTCACCGGAATATCCTTAAGCCGCAACCGCGGGCATCAAAACGCACTGCTCGCGGGTCTTACAGAGGCAGGCAAGCTTTGCGATATTACTATAAGCATTGACTGCGACGGGCAGGACGATATAAACGCTATGGACAGTATGGTACGCGAATATCTTGACGGCGCCGAAATAGTGTACGGCGTGCGCTCAAGCCGCGAAACCGATACATTTTTCAAGCGCACAACGGCGCAGGGCTTTTATAAGCTTATGAACCGTATGGGTGCAAATGTAGTTTACAATCACGCCGATTACAGGCTTTTATCCGCCAAGGTTATAAAGGAGCTTGCGAATTTTAAGGAAGTAAATATTTTCCTGCGCGGAATGATTCCGCTTGTAGGCTTTAAAAGCACCTGCGTTTATTACGAACGCCACGAGCGTTTAGCGGGAGAAAGCCACTATCCGCTTAAAAAAATGCTTGCCCTCGCAATTGACGGCATTACCAGCCTTTCCACCAAGCCTATAAGAATTATAACCACCTTCGGGTTTGTTACTGCAATTTTAAGTCTTATAGGCATAATATGGTCGGTAATAGCCTTTGCGCTCGGCAAAACCGTGGCGGGTTGGGCTTCGCTTGTAACCATTATTTTCTTTTTCAGCGGAATACAGCTTTTAAGCCTCGGCGTAATAGGCGAATATATAGGTAAAATATATCTTGAAACAAAAGCAAGACCGCGCTTTATAATAGAAAAGCACGCCGGCGACTTTAGCAGGACGGAAAAAAATGATTGATATTAAAAACACAAATACAAGTGAGCTTTTAAATCAGGCAAATGAGATTTTTGACCAAACAAGACCCTTTGCCGAGCTTATGATGCGCTACAAGTGCGCCATGCTTGAGGTGAAGACAAAGCTCGATGTGCTCAACACACAGCTGTCCCTTGAAAATGACCGCAATCCCTTTGAGTCGATAGAGTGCCGTCTTAAAAGCGTTCCGAGCATAATCGAAAAGCTCAACCGCAAGGGTCTGGAGCTTTCCGCCGAAAGTATTGAGAAAAATCTCAACGATGTTGCGGGAATACGCGTTATATGCTCCTTCCCGGAGGATATTTATATTTTGGCGGAGGAGCTTTGCTCACAGGATGATATCCGTCTTATCGCCCGCAAGGACTACATAAAAGATCCGAAGCCGAACGGCTACCGCAGCCTGCATTTGATAGTGGAAATTCCGATTTTCCTTATGACCGAAAAGAAATTCATGCGGGTTGAGGTGCAGTTCAGAACGATTGCAATGGACTTTTGGGCAAGCCTTGAGCACAAGCTTAAATATAAAAAGGATATAAAGCAGGATGTCGAAGAAATATCCGAGGAGCTGCGCGAATGCGCCGAGGAAATAAGCCGCCTTGATATGAAAATGCAGAGCATACACCGCAAAATTTCCGGCAGCGTCGGCGAAGCCGAAGGCACATCGGGCGTACAGCGTGAAAAAATATAAAATTCACTATTGACAAATGACATTTGTATATGTATAATAAATTGGTCACGAGTAATTCGGCTGTATAGCTCAGTTGGCTAGAGCATGCGGTTCATACCCGCAGTGTCATTGGTTCGAATCCAATTACAGCCACCAACGGCCCGGTGGTCAAGAGGCCTAAGACACCGCCCTTTCACGGCGGTAACACGAGTTCGAATCTCGTCCGGGTCACCAAAAGAAACGGCATTCATCGATAGATGATTGCCGTTTCTTTTTTCTTTTCCCTTTTCTCTCCTATCACCGTTTCCGAAGAAAAGACAGATGAGAATATGACTACACACAAAACAAGCCTACACTTATCGGCTTTGCCGACAAAGGCAGGCTTGCGGTTTATATTAATGCCTGCTGAACAATTCAAAAGTACCTTAACCCGAGCATGTTGGTGTAAACTTTTGAATTGTTCAGGTGCAAGGTTTTTGCGCAATTTTGCGAAAAAACCTTGCACTTTAAAAAGAATCACATTTTGATTCTTTTTAAAATCAGGCGACAATCAATGGATACTGACGGTCAAAACAAAGGTTTTGACCCATAAAATCGAGATTTTAACTCGATTTTATATAATTGCATTTGCTAATGCAATTATTCAGTAGACATTATATTATCATCGACGCACCGAATTATTCCGAGCGGAAATCAAGGCGTTTTATAAGGCTGCCGTCACAGTCGGCTCCGGCATACGCCGTTTGCAGATGTTAACCGGCACAACCCGTTTGATGCGTCCGCCTTTGATAAAAGTCGATTCATTTCCTCGCCGTTAATAAAAAGCTCCGCTGTGCCAAGTCCCGTATCAAACCTTATTTCAGGCTCGCTCGGTTTGTTCCTTTGTTATAACCTCACAAAATCCCTTCCCTTTAAATCAATTCAAAGGAAAGGGAGGGGAAATATGTTGAATATAAGAGTAATGCTGTTTCTTAGAAACGGCATTATCCGGTCAAATCACAAATTTTTCAAATAAGCGTCAAGAATATCAAGTGCGGTTTTAAGCTGTTTGGGGTCAAGGTCCTTTAATCGCTCGGTTATCTCATCAAAAACATACGGTGCGCCGGATGGCAGCTCATTGCACAGAATATAATCTGCCGAAACATCAAGCGCTCGCACCAGCTTTATAAATTTATCAAGCCCGACTACCTTCTTGCCGCGCTCTATTTCGCCCAAATATACCGTACTCATGTCGGAAAGCTCCGCCAGCTTTTCCTGTGTATAGCCCGCCTCGGCGCGCAGGTATCTCAACCTTTTGCCGAATTCTGTTTTATCCATTTTTTACACCTCTGCTATAGCATTGTTTGTACTTTATAAAGTATAGCTTAATTAATGTGAAAATGGAATACTCAATAATATGCTAAGTATGCTATAATATATGTCAATTTAAAAATTTTACAGCGTCAAATTTCCCCGAAAAAGGAAGCAACGGTCCGTCCTTCGGGTGCTGCATAAAGCGCTTCGGCGCTATGCGCGAAAAATCCGCCCCGCATCAGTCGTTTAACGACCGCTGCGGGGCGGATTTCCTGATTTAACCGTTTACGGCTAAATCAAAGAGCACCGAAACACATCCGATGCTCTCCGTCTTAGTACACACATCATCGGCGCATACAACTGCGCGTAAAAAATGTGAGTACTAAATTTCGGCTTAATGCCTTAAAATCATATTAACTCGATAATTGCCATTTCGGCAGCGTCACCGCGGCGCGGTCCGGTCTTAACAATGCGGGTATATCCGCCGTTAACATCCGAATACTTGGGAGCGATTTCGTTGAAGAGCTTTGCAACAACATCCTCCTTAGTAATAAACGCCAATGCCTGACGCTTGCTGTTCAGGTTATTATCCTTAGCGAGCGTAATATACTTCTCTGCCATTGCTCTTACTTCCTTAGCGCGGGTAACGGTGGTCTCAATTCTGCCGTTTTCGAGCAGGTAAGTAACCATTGCCCTGAGCATAGCAGTTCTGTGATCGCTGGTTCTTCCGAGTTTACGGGTACCTGGCATTTCCATTCACTCCTTATTGCAGCAAGGTTTGCTGCGGTTTTGCTTTATTCGTCGTCGTTTTTAAGGGTGAAGCCGAAAGAATTCAGCTTTGCAATGACCTCTTCAAGCGACTTGCGGCCGAGGTTTCTCACCTTCATCATGTCCTCCTCGGACTTGTTGATAAGATCCTCTACCGTATTTATACCTGCGCGCTTCAGGCAGTTGAAGCTGCGTACAGATAAATCCAGCTCGTCGATCGTTAAATCGAGAACCTTTTCCTTCTCGTTGTCGTTCTTTTCTGCCATAATGCTCTCGGTCTCGCTTACACCCTCGGTCAAATCGAGGAAAAGCTCAAAGTGCTCAATAAGCACCTTCGCCGACATGGAAATAGCTTCGTTCGCTCTTATAGAGCCGTCTGTCCAAATTTCCATTGTAAGCTTGCCCTTATCGGTGACATTGCCCACGCGGGTATTGTCAACCTTAAAGTTAGCCTTGAGTACGGGCGTATAGATAGAATCAACGGGAATAACGCCGATAACATTCTGCGCCGGTCTGTTCTGCTCGGCGGAAACATAGCCTCTGCCCTTATCGAGAGTCATCTCCATATTGAGCTTTGCTCCCGCGTCAAGAGTGGCTATATACATATCGGGATTTAAAATCTCGACTTCGGAATCGGCTTTTATAGAAGCGGCGGTAACCACACAGGGGCCCTCTGCCTCAATATAAACTTTTTTCGCCGTATCGGCATGGAGCTTCGCAATCAAACCCTTTATGTTGAGGATAATTTCGGTAACATCCTCTTTCACACCGGGAATGGTGGAAAACTCATGCACAACACCGTCGATCTTGACCGATGTAACGGCAACGCCGGGAAGGATCGAAAGCAGCACGCGCCTCATGCTGTTGCCGAGGGTTGTGGCGTAGCCTCTCTCCAGCGGTTCCATAACGAACCTGCCGTAAGTGCCGTCGCTTGTCAATTCAGCGGTATCTATTCTGGGCTTTTCAATTTCTATCATTTAAAAGCTCCGTTTCTCCGTACCGTAATTTTATGTTCCGCAGTGCCCGGCACGGTGAACGCTGCGTTATTTCGGGTCTATTACTTAGAATAGAACTCGACGATGAGCTGCTCGTCAACAGGAGCTTCAATCTGTTCTCTTGTCGGGAGAGCTATAACCTTTGCCGAAAGGTTGTTGCGGTCAACGTCAATCCACTCCGGAACGGGTCTTGCGCTGTTAGCCTCTACAACTGCTTTGATCTTCTCGCTTGCGCGGCTCTTCTCGCAGATAGAAACAACATCGCCCGCTTTCAGGAGATAGGAAGCAATGTCAACGCGCTTGCCGTTCACTTCGTAATGACCGTGACCTACAAGCTGACGTGCCTCTGCTCTTGACGACGCAAAGCCTACTCTGTAAACAACATTATCAAGGCGGCTTTCAAGTATTCTTAAAAGGTTATCGCCGGTAATGCCCTGCTTTCTTTCAGCAATTTCAAAATAATGATGGAACTGATTTTCCTGGACGCCGTAGAAACGTCTTGCGGTCTGCTTAGCGCGAAGCTGCATACCGTATTCGGACGATTTCTTTCTGCCCTGTCCGTGCTGACCGGGAGCGTAGCCTCTCAGTCCTACCGAGCATTTCTCGGAATAGCAGCGCTCGCCCTTAAGGAACAATTTCTGACCCTCACGGCGGCAAAGTCTGCAAACTGCACCGGTATATCTTGCCATCTGTTACACCTCCAAAATTTTAGCTGCAATATAAATTGCAAATTAGTTTTAAACGATTATACGCGTCTTCTCTTGGGAGGACGGCAGCCGTTGTGCGGAATCGGGGTAACATCCTTAATCATGCTTACCTCAAGACCTGCGGTCTGCAGTGCGCGGATAGCCGCTTCACGTCCTGCGCCCGGACCCTTTACATACACTTCAACAGTCTTAAGACCGTGCTCCATAGCAGCCTTGGCAGCGGTTTCTGCCGCACTCTGAGCCGCGAAAGGAGTAGACTTTCTTGAGCCTCTGAAACCTAACTCACCGGCAGATGCCCATGAAAGAGCGTTGCCCTGCGTATCGGTGATGGTAACGATAGTGTTGTTGAAGGTAGACTGGATATGAGCAGAGCCACGTTCGATATTCTTTTTCTCACGGCGACGGCGTGTAGCGGTCGTCTTGCCCTTTGCAGTAGCCATATTATCTTCCTCCTACTTATTTCTTCTTGTTAGCTATGGTCTTCTTCGGACCCTTGCGTGTACGCGCGTTAGTCTTTGAGCGCTGCCCTCTTACCGGCAGACCCTTTCTGTGGCGCAAACCGCGGTAGCTTCCGATTTCGATAAGTCTCTTAATATCAAACGCGATTGTACGGCGACGGTCACCCTCTACCTGAAGGTTGTGGTCGATATATTCACGCAGTTTTGAAATATCGTCTTCGGTTAAGTCCTTGACGCGGGTATCGGGATTGATACCTGTATCGGCAAGGATTTTTTTAGATGTTGTAAGACCTATGCCGAAAATGTAAGTAAGTCCGATTTCGACTCGCTTTTCGTTCGGAAGATCAACACCAGCAATACGTGCCATTTATCAAAGCACCTCCATTTTTTTCTTCACGCGCAATTAACCCTGACGCTGTTTGTGCTTGGGGTTTTCGCAGATAACCATTACCTTGCCCTTGCGCTTGATAATTTTGCATTTTTCGCAAATCTTTTTAACAGAAGGTCTGACTTTCATTTGGATTATACCTCCTTAAATTTTTGACTGTTATTTTGAACGCCAGGTTATGCGGCCCTTTGAAAGGTCGTACGGAGACATCTCAACAGTCACCTTATCGCCCGGGAGTATGCGTATGAAATTCATACGGAGCTTTCCCGATATATGGGCGAGGATTATATGTCCCCCCTGGATTTCCACCTTGAACATTGCGTTAGGCATTGCCTCAACAACGACGCCTTCAAGCTCTATCATATCTTCTTTAGACATTTCGGTTCCTCCCTTTCAAGCCTTCGTCCCTGAGTCGGGCTAATTCCCGCCTCAAAGCCTTATCGGTTTTATAGCTGTTTTCATCAAGAATTGTGTTTGTAAACGCTGTGTGCTTCACATTTTTGCGTTTAGGTTTTTCAAGCGGGCGTTCCTTACCGTCGCACAGGTAAAGGAATTTATCGTCCGCGCTCACCACCACCATAAGGTGATTTTTATCGCGCCCCGCCTTTGAAAAGACTATGCGACCCACCATAAGCGTTTCCTCAAACCACGGTCATAATTTTAGGACCGTCGGCGGTTATCACTATCGTATGCTCAAAATGAGCGGAAAGCGAACCGTCCTTGGTTAAAACAGTCCACCCGTCCGGCTGAACCTTAACATCATAGCCTCCGGCATTTACCATCGGTTCTATTGCTATGGTCATTCCGGGCAGCAGGCGTATCCCCCTGCCGGGTGTGCCGAAATTCGGAACCTCGGGAGCTTCATGCAGGTGTGTACCCACGCCGTGACCGACAAACTGCCGCACGACCGAATACCCACGCGCCTCAACATAACTCTGAACAGCGTGACCTATATCACCGATTCTGCCGCCCGCGCACGCCGCGCGTATTCCCTCGTAAAGGCTTTCGCGCGTTGTGTCCATCAGCCGCTTCGCTTCCGGAGATACATCTCCGCAGGCGAAAGTGGCGGCGTTATCGCCGTGATACCCGTCGAACTTGGCGCCGAGGTCGATACTTACTATATCGCCGGCGCGCAGCTTGCGATTTTCGGAAGGTATGCCGTGAATTACCTCGTTGTTTATAGATATACAGGCAGTAGCGGGGTAGCCCTCGTAATTTTTAAAGTTGGGCTCGCCGCCGCGGCGTCGGATGTATTCCTCCGCCAGACGGTCGATCTCAGCCGTTGTTACTCCGGGCTCTACCGCTTTGCCGGCTGCCTCTAATGCTCCGGCCGATATACTGCAAGCCTCTTTCATTATTTTAAGCTCGCGGTCGGTTTTAAGCACTATCATATATTCTTCTCCAGCGCTTCGAGCACAAGACGGGTAGTATCCTTAACCTCGTCCTGTCCCTCGACAGTGATGAGCTTTCCGCAGTTTTTGTAATAATCTTTCAGCGGCTCGGTCTGCTCGTGATAAACGTTAAGTCTGTTCTTCACGGTTTCCGGCTCATCATCCTTACGGGTAACAAGCGCGCCGCCGCAGGAATTGCAAACGCCGTTCTCAGCCGGTTTTTTATACTCGGTGTGGTAGCTGGCGCCGCACTTTTCGCAAACGCGTCTGCCCGACATACGCTTTACTATCTCGCTGTCCGCAACCTCGATAGAGAGTGCGGCGTCGATACCGAAGCCCATTTCGTCAAGCGCCTCTGCCTGCGGAATTGTGCGCGGGAAGCCGTCTAAAATGTAACCGTTTGCACAGTCGCTTTCAGCTAAACGCTCCTTAATGATGCCGATAACGACATCATCCGGAACAAGCTCGCCCGCGTCGATATATGATTTTGCTTTCAGTCCCATTTCCGTTCCGTTTTTAAGTGCAGCACGAATAATGTTGCCGGTGGAAATGGTCGGAATATTATATTTTTCGGAGATTATCTCAGCCTGGGTGCCCTTACCGGCGCCCGGTGCTCCCAAAAGAATGAGCTTCATAATTTAATACTCCTTAATGCTTAATCAAGGAATCCCTTGTAATGACGCATCATCATCTGGGATTCAAGATTACGGACAGTGTCAAGCGCAACGCCTACCATAATGAGTACCGACGTACCGCCGAGGGAAATGTTGATTCCGCCGACGCTGCCGATGAGTATAGGCAGGATAGCGATAACACTTAAGAATATAGCACCCATAAGCGTTATTCTTGACAAAATCTTTGAAATGAAGTCCGAAGTGGACTTGCCGGGACGTATACCCGGTATTGCGCCGCCGTTTTTACGCAGGTTGTTTGCCATTTCAATCGGATTAAACTGGATTGTTGCATAGAAGTATGCAAATCCGATTATCAGAACGAAATAGATTACCGCGTAGAAAACGCCCTGAACGCTGAAGAGCCTTAATACCTTATAGAACCAGTGGTTCTCGTTCTTCCAGAACGAAAGTATCATCGTGGGGAGCATAAGTATGCTCGAAGCAAAGATTATCGGCATAACGCCCGACATATTGACCTTGATCGGAATGTGGGTGTTCTGTCCGCCGTACATCTTATTGCCGACAACGCGCTTGGCGTACTGCACCGGAATGCGGCGCTCCGCCTCGGTCATCCAAACGATGAAGGCTATAACCAGTAAGAACATAACTACTATTCCAACAACCGCAAACTGCTTATCGAGCTTCCAGTAAGCGATAAGTGTGTTAAGAGCCTGCGGGCCGCGGGAGATAATACCTGCGAAAAGCAGTATTGAAATACCGTTGCCGATACCCTTAACATCTATCTGCTCGCCGAGCCACATCACAAGCGCGGAACCCGCCGTAAAGGCAAGTATTATAACGAACGCCGCAAAGATGACGGCACCGCCGGACACGCTTAAATAGTTGCTGTTTTTGAGATAGAAGAAATATGCCGTACCTTGAATCAGCGCCAAAATAACCGTTGTGTAACGGGTTATCTGGGCCAATCTCTTCTGTCCTTCCTCTCCCTCTTTTGAAAGCCTTTCAAGATAAGGGATAGCCACACACAGAAGCTGTACTATAATTGAGGAGTTGATGTACGGGGTAACAGACATTGCGAATATTGCGCCGTACTCAAGACCGCCTCCGGTAAGAATAGACAGGTAGCTGAAAAATTCATTCGTTGTTCCCGATTCGGTTGCGGATTTTAAAGCAGCAACATCAATGTACGGTACAGGTATTACCGAACCGATACGGAAAATCAAAACGATGAAAACGGTAAAAAGAATCTTATTACGAATTTCTTTTATTTTCCAGGCGTTTCTTAATGTTTCTAACATCAGATCACCTCAGCCTTTCCGCCGACTGAATTGATTTTCTCAGCAGCAGCCGCAGAGAAAGCGTTTGCCTTAACGGTGAGCTTCTTTGTAAGCTTGCCGTTAGCCAAAACCTTAATGGGAAGGCTTGCTTTCTTTACTATACCCTTATCAGCCAAAGCTGCAGCGTCAACCGTAGCGCCGTCCTCGAACACCTCAAGTGCGGAAAGGTTAATCGCTATCCATTCCTCGGCAAAAATATTATTGAAGCCACGCTTAGGAATACGTCTTTGCAGCGGCATCTGACCGCCTTCAAAGCCGGGTCTCATACCGTGACCCGCACGAGCCTTCTGACCCTTATGACCTTTACCGGCAGTTTTGCCGTTGCCCGAGCCGTGACCTCTGCCTATACGCTTCGCCTCTTTTGTAGAGCCGAAAGCCGGAGATAATTCATGCATTTTCATTGTTCGCACCTCCTTGCTTAATTCGCGCGGTTAAAACCGCATTTCCGCTTTATGCGGATTGAAAAAATCATTTTGCAGCCGTAACCTCAACAAGATGAGAAATCTTGTTGATCTTTCCCTTGGTCTGCTCGTTATCCGGCTGAATTTTCTCATCGCCGATTTTGAAGAGACCGAGAGCATTTGCGGTAGCTATCTGATCCTTTTTAGCACCGATGGTGCTTTTTACCAGCTTTACTTTAAGGCCGGCAGCCTTTTTTGTTGCCATAACGCTGCTCCTCCTTAACCAATGATTTCCTTGACAGACTTGCCGCGTACAGCTGCTACTTCCTCGGCGCTGCGAAGCGAAGCGAGGCCGGCAACAGTGGCGCGAACAACGTTGCAGGGATTGTTCGATCTTAAAGCCTTGGTACGAATGTCGGAAATACCGACAGTCTCAACTACCGCACGAACAGCGCCGCCGGCAATAACGCCGGTACCGGGAGCCGCGGGCTTAAGAAGAACGCGGCCTGCGCCGAATTCGCCTATAACCTCGTGCGGAATTGTTGTACCCTTTAAGGATACCTTTATAAGATTCTTTTTAGCGTCTTCAATTCCTTTGCGGATAGCGTCCGGAACCTCGCCCGCCTTGCCGAGCCCGTAGCCTACGATGCCGTTGCCGTCTCCTACAACCACAAGCGCCGCGAACTTCATAATGCGTCCGCCCTTAACGGTTTTGGAAACACGGTTTATGGCAACTACGCGCTCTTTTAAATCTAATGTTGATGCGTCAATATTTGTAGCCAAAAGTATTCCTCCTTATCAGAACTTGAGTCCGCCCTCGCGGGCACCTTCGGCAAGCTCCTTGACACGGCCGTGATAAATGTATCCGCCGCGGTCAAAAACAACCTCGGTGATGCCCTTTTCTGCGGCACGTTCAGCAATTAACTTTCCAACCTTGTGAGCGCCCTCTTTGTTGCCGCCGGAAATTCCGAAATCCTTCTCGTTGGAAGAAGCGGCCGCGAGTGTAACGCCGTTTACATCGTCGATAAGCTGGGCGTAAATGTTGCTGTTGGAGCGGAATACATCAAGGCGAGGACAAGCCGCCGTACCGCTGACCTTAGAGCGGACGCGGGCGTGACGCTTAAGTCTTGCCTGATTGCTGTTTGGTCTTGTAACCATCGTTTATACACTCCTTTATTATTTCTTAGCACCCTTGCCGGCTTTACCTTCCTTGCGGCGGATATGCTCGTCGGCGTACTTAATACCTTTGCCCTTATAAGGCTCCGGCGGACGCTTCTCGCGAACTTCCGCGGCAAACTGGCCGACCTGTTGCTTATCCGCACCGCTTATAACTACCTGGTTGGGAGTCGGTACGTCAATGGTGATTCCCGGAATCTCAGGAATGATTACCTGATGAGAATATCCGAGGTTCATTACAAGATTTTTGCCCTGCTTCTGGGCACGGTAGCCTACGCCGTTAACCTCAAGCGTTTTTGAGTAGCCGTTGGTAACGCCCTCAACCATATTGTGGATAAGGGTACGGGTAAGACCATGGAGCGCACGGTGATTTTTGTCATCGGTCGGGCGGGTCACGATTATTTCATTGCCCTCAAGCGCAATGTTTATTTCGTGATTGAAGGTGCTTTCAAGTGTACCCTTGGGTCCCTTTACGGTCACCTTGCTGCCGTCAACCTTAACCTCAACACCGGCAGGGATTGCGATAGGTTTCTTTCCTATTCTTGACATCCTCTCGCACCTCCTTACCAGACGAAAGCGAGGACTTCGCCGCCGACATTGGCTTTGCGTGCCTGCTTGTCTGTCATTATACCCTTTGAGGTGGAAAGGATGGCTATGCCGAGGCCCTTCATAACCTTGGGCATATCCTCTACATTTGTGTAGATACGCAAGCCGGGCTTAGAAACTCTTCTAATGCCGCTTATAACCTGCGATTTATTATGGCCGTACTTCAAAGTGATGTGAATTACGCCCTGCTTTCCGTCTTCTTCGACCTGAAAGCCCGAGATGTAACCCTCGTCAAGTAAAATCTGAGCGATTGCCTTTTTTACATTCGACGCCGGAACATCTACCGAATCATGCTTTGCAGCGGATGCATTACGAATTCTCGTAAGCATATCCGCGATTGTATCGCTGATTTGCATGCCGTCAACCTCCTTCAGCTTTGTGCCTTACCAACTGGCCTTCTTCACTCCGGGGATCTCGCCTTTATAAGCAAGCTCTCTGAAGCATATACGGCAAATGCCGTACTTGCGAAGATAAGCATGTGGGCGGCCGCAGATTTTGCATCTGTTATACTCTCTTGTTGAAAACTTAGCAGGTCTTGCCTGCTTAACTTTCATAGCAGTCTTAGCCATTATTACTTCTCCTTATCTCGCAAACGGAGCGCCCAAAAGCGTTAATAACTCGCGGGCCTCTTCATCTGTCTTCGCAGTTGTGACAAAAATTATATCCATACCGCGCACCTTATCGATCTTATCGTACTCGATTTCAGGGAAAATAAGCTGCTCCTTAACGCCCATAGCATAGTTGCCGCGGCCGTCGAAAGCGTTCGGGTTAATTCCTCTGAAGTCGCGAACGCGCGGAAGAGCCGCATTGAAAAGTCTTTCAATGAACTCATACATACGCTCACCGCGAAGCGTTACCTTCGCACCGATCGGCATACCCTCGCGGAGCTTGAAGTTCGCAACCGACTTCTTTGCGCGGCAGGGAATTGCCTTCTGACCGGTGATAAGACTCAGGTCTCGCAGAATAGCGTCGATGACCTTGGAGTTTTCCTTGGCCTCGCCGGCGCCTACATTGATAACGACCTTTTCGAGCTTCGGAATCTGCATGACGCTCTTGTAGCCAAATTTTGTCATCAGTGCGGGAGCGATCGAATTTTTATATTCGTTCGACAGTATTGACATGTCATGTCCTCCTTATCTCTTAAAAAGTCTCGCCGCATTTTTTGCACATGCGGTCTTTTTTGCCGTCCTCGTAGACCTTAGTGCCTACTCTGGTGGGCTTATTGCATTTCGGGCAAACAACCTGAACCTTGCAGGCATAAACAGCACCGTTGGTTTCAATTATACCGGACGGATCTCCTGCCTTCTTCGGTTTAGCGTGTTTTTTAACAACGTTGATGCCCTCAACTATAACCTTACCCTCTTTGGGGCTGACCTCAAGCACCTTGCCGGTCTTCTTGCGGTCCTTTTTGTCTCCTGTAAGGAGGACTACGGTATCACCGGTTTTAACGTGAAGCTTACTCATTGTTTTCTACCTCCCATTAAAGCACTTCCGGAGCAAGGGACAGAATCTTTGTATAATCCTTGTCGCGCAGCTCACGGGCTACCGGCCCGAAAATACGGGTACCGCGGGGGTTCTTGTCATCACGGATGATAACAGCCGCATTTTCGTCGAATCTGATGTATGTGCCGTCATTGCGGCGAAGACCTCTTGCGGAACGAACCACAACTGCCTTTACTACATCGCCCTTCTTTACAGTACCGCCCGGAGCGGCCTTTTTAACAGAAGCCACGATGACGTCGCCAATGTTGGCATACCTCCTTCTGGAGCCTCCAAGAACGCGGATGCACATGATTTCCTTAGCACCCGTATTGTCGGCAACCTTGAGGTAACTCTGTTGTTGTATCACAGTGTTTTCCTCCTTGTAGACTACTTAGCCTTTTCGATTATTTCCGCCACGCGCCAACGCTTATCCTTGGAGAGTGGTCTGGTCTCCATAATAAGAACTCTGTCGCCTACGCCACAGGAATTGTTCTCATCATGAGCTTTGAGTCTGATAGTGTTTTTAATGATCTTCTTATAGAGCGGGTGCTTAACGTTGTCCTCAATGGCAACTACGACGGTTTTATCCATCTTGTCGCTTACAACCTTACCCACTCTTGTTTTACGAAGGTTTCTTTCGCTCATTTAGCCTTTCCTCCCTCTCTCAAGCGTTGGTGCTGTCGTTTTTGAGCTCGTTCTCGCGAATGATTGTCTTAACGCGGGCGATGTCCTTCTTAACGGCAGCTATACGCATGGGGTTGTCGAGCTGGTTAATGGCGAGTTGGAAACGCAGATTAAATAATTCCTCTTTAAGCTTTGTCAACTGGTCATTCAGCTCCGGCAAAGTGTTCTGTCTGATTTCCTTTGCATTCATTACTGCTCACCACCCATTTCCTGCTTTGTTACAAACTTGCACTTAATAGGAAGCTTGTTTGCGGCGAGACGCATAGCCTCGCGAGCCAATTCCTCGCTAACGCCGCCGATCTCGAACATTACGCGACCGGGCTTAACAACCGCCACCCAGTACTCGGGTGAGCCTTTACCTGAACCCATTCGGGTCTCAGCCGGCTTTTCGGTTATCGGCTTATCGGGGAATATCTTTATCCAAACCTGACCGCCACGTTTAATGTAACGGGTCATTGCAATACGCGCAGCCTCTATCTGGTTAGAGGTGATCCACGCCGGCTCTAAAGCCTGAAGACCGAAATCGCCGTGTGTTACGGTGATGCCGCGCGAAGCGGTACCGGTCAAACGTCCGCGGTGAACTCTGCGGTATTTAACTCTTTTAGGCATTAACATCAGCGGGCGCCTCCTTCCTTTTTAACCTTGCGGTTATCAGCGAGAACCTCACCCTTGTAAATCCAAACCTTAACGCCTATACGACCGTAGGTGGTGTTTGCCTCGGCAAAACCGTAGTCGATATCGGCACGCAGGGTCTGAAGCGGAATTGTTCCCTCATGATACTGCTCGCTTCTTGCGATTTCAGCGCCGCCCAAGCGACCCGAAACCTGAGTTTTTATACCCTTTACGCCAAGACGCATAGCTCTGCCTATGGAGAGCTTCATAGCGCGGCGGAAGGAAATACGCTTTTCAAGCTGAGCCGCAATATTTTCGGCTACGAGCTGAGCGTTAGCGTCCGGATTCTTTATTTCAACAATGTTGATAAGAACCGGCTTGCCGAGCATCTGCTGGCAGGTGGCGCGAAGCTTTTCGATTTCGCTGCCGTTGCGTCCGATCACCATACCCGGCTTTGCGCAGTGGATATGAAGTCTTACGCGCTTGTCGTCACGTTCGATTTCGATTTTTGCAATACCTGCTGTGAAGAGGGTCTTCTTGAGGTATTTACGGAGGTTATAGTCCTCAACCAATGTATCGCCGAAAACGCTGTCATTGGCAAACCAACGCGAGTCCCAGTTTTTAATTACGCCTACACGGAAACCGTGCGGATTAACCTTCTGGCCCATAACTTAACCTCCTTCTTAGATTTCGCGTTCTTTAAGAACGATTGTAACATGGCTTGTTCTCTTCAAAATTCTGTGGGCTCTGCCGTGATCCTTCGGACGGATTCTCTTAAGAGTCGGTCCGGGGCAGACAAAGCACTCTGCAACATAAAGACGGGAAACATCCATGTTATGATTGTTTTCTGCATTAGCCATAGCTGACGCTAAAAGCTTCTCCAAATACTCGCAAGCGGACTTAGGAGTAAATTTGAGTATAGCCATAGCTTTTTCAGCATCCTGATTGCGGATCAAATCCAAAACAATCTTCACCTTGCGGGGTGAAATACGGGCGTATTTAAGTGTAGCCCTTGCTTCCATAGTTAAACTCTCCTTTCAGCCGCTTACTTACCGGTGGTCTTTGAACCGGCGTGACCCTTAAAGGTTCTCGTCGGAGCGAACTCACCGAGCTTGTGACCTACCATATCCTCTGTTACATAAACCGGAACGTGCTTGCGGCCGTCATGTACCGCAAAGGTGTGTCCGACGAAATCGGGGAATATGGTCGAAGAACGGCTCCAGGTCTTAAGAACTCTCTTTTCACCGGCTTCGTTCATTTCCTTGACTCTTTTGAGCAGAACAGGCTGCACATAAGGGCCCTTTTTAATGCTTCTTCCCATGATTAATCTCCTTTCGTCGAATTACTTACGGCGCTTTACGATATACTTATCGGTGCGCTTATTCTTCTGACGGGTCTTGTAACCGAGAGCAGGTTTACCCCACGGGGTAACAGGTCCCGGACGACCGATCGGTGATTTACCCTCACCGCCGCCGTGCGGGTGATCGCACGGGTTCATTACAGAACCGCGGACGGTCGGTCTCCAGCCCATGTGACGCTTACGTCCGGCTTTACCGTAATTAACGTTTGCGTGCTCCGGATTGGATACAACGCCTACGGTTGCCATGCAGTTTGCCGGAACGTTGCGAAGCTCGCCCGAGGGCAAACGCAAAAGCGCCATTCCGTTTTCCTTAGCCATAAGCTGAGCGGTGTTGCCGGCAGAACGTGCAAGCTGAGCACCCTTGCCGGGGTAAAGCTCGATATTGTGCAGGAATGTACCTACCGGAATGTTGATAAGCGGAAGTGCATTGCCGGGCTTAATATCAGCCTCGGGGCCGCTTACTATCTTATCGCCGACCTTTAAGTCCTGCGGAGCGATTATATAACGCTTTTCGCCGTCCTCATACTGAACGAGGGCGATGAACGCAGAGCGGTTCGGATCGTACTCAAGAGTCTGAACGGTAGCGGTTATACCGAAACGCTCTCTCTTGAAATCGATAACTCTGTACTTTCTGCGGTTTCCGCCGCCTCTGTGGCGAACGGTGATTCTGCCGTAGCTGTTGCGTCCGGCATTCTTTTTAATAGGCTCAAGCAAGCTTCTCTCGGGAGCAACCTTTGATAACCCGGAATAATCCATAGTTGTCATATTGCGGCGGCCCGGAGTAGTCGGCTTGTAAAATTTAATTGCCATTTGTTTCACTCTCCTGTTTTGGCTTAGCGAAGTCAATTTTTCGACTTCATACATCACCGGAAATCCTTGATTTCCCGGTCGCAGTTATCAAATAAGACCGTCGAAGAACTCAATCGGCTTTGAATCAGCCTTTAAAGTAACGATTGCCTTTTTCCAGGCTGCGGTGTAGCCGTTGTAACGGCCCATACGCCTTGCCTGACCGCGAACGTTGATTGTGTTGACCTTAGCAACATCAACCTTGAAAAGCTTTGCGACAGCGTCGGCTATTTCAATCTTGTTAGCGTCCTTAGCTACCTTAAAGGTGTATTTCTTATCGGCTATACCCGACATACTCTTTTCGGTAATTACCGGAGCTATAATGATATCCTGTGCGGTTTTCATTATGCATACACCTCCTCAAGCTTCGCTACGGCATTCTTTACCACCACGAGAGTGTCGGCATTGATTATGTCGTAGGTGTTGATTGTTCCGACCTGTGCGGATTTCGCACCCGCAATGTTGGCAATGCTCTTTACGGCGAACGCGTTGTTATCCTCAAGAACTATGAGAGTCTTTTTACCGGCGCCTATTGCCTTTAAGCAATCGGCAACGACCTTGGTTTTGTAGGTCTCGGTTTTAAGCTCGTCAAGAACAATCATATCGCCTGTGAGCACCTTATCCGACAAAGCGGATTTGAGAGCCAGTCTCTTAACCTTTTTATTGAGAGAGTAAGAATAATCTCTCGGCTTCGGCGCGTGAACTATACCGCCGTGTCTCCACTGCGGAGCTCTGGTAGAGCCCTGTCTTGCGTGACCGGTACCCTTCTGTCTCCACGGCTTTTTGCCGCCGCCCGATACCTCGGTACGAGTCAGAGTGGACTGCGTGCCCTGACGCTGATTTGCAAGGTAGTTTACAACCGCCGCGTGCATAACCGCCGCGTTAGGCTTTATTCCGAAAACGGCGTCGCTCAAGGTGATTTCTCCCACGCTTTTGCCCGCCATATCGACTACTGCTATATTAGGCATAATTTAGAACACTCCTTCCCTTACGCTTTAACGCTGTCGAAAAGAACCACTATTCCGCCCTTGGGACCGGGAACGGCGCCCTTAACGGCGATGATGTTCTTTTCCGCGTCTACTTTAACGACACTCAGGTTCTGAACGGTTACGCGCTCATTGCCGAGGTGTCCTGCCATTTTCTTTCCCTTGAAAACTCTTGACGGAGTTGAGCAGGCGCCCAAGGAACCGCCGTGACGGTGAACAGGGCCTGTACCGTGAGTTTCCTTAAGTCTTCCGAAGTTCCAGCGCTTAATGGTGCCGGCGTAGCCCTTACCTTTGGAAGTGCCGCGCACATCTACCGAATCGCCCTCCGCAAATACGTCAGCCTTGATTATATCGCCTACGTTCATAGCGCTGATATCTTCAAAGCGGAACTCGCGAAGAACCTTTTTCGGAGCAACGTCGCCCTTCTGGAAATGACCCTTCTGGGGCTTGTTTACCTTAGAAGCTTTCAAATCGCCGTAGCCTATCTGAACAGCCTCGTAGCCGTCGTTCTCGGCGGTCTTCTTCTGCGAAATAACGCAGGGGCCTGCCTCGATAACGGTAACCGGAACAACGTTTCCGTTTGCGTCAAAAAGCTGAGTCATACCGAGCTTTTTGCCCACAATACCCTTTTTCATATGATTTTCCTCCTTTGGTTATTGGTTGGCTTTCACCAACTTGACCTGCGGTGTGCGATTAAAGTTTAATTTCAATCTCTACACCGGCGGGAAGCTCAAGATTAGTCAGAGCTTCAACGGTTTTGTTGGAAGGTCTGATTATATCAATAAGCCTTTTGTGCGTTCTCGTTTCAAACTGCTCGCGGCTGTCCTTATATTTATGAACGGCGCGGAGAATGGTAACAACCTCTTTTTCGGTGGGCAGCGGCACGGGGCCTGATACCCTTGCACCTGTACGTTTAGCGGTTTCCACTATTTTCTCAGCGGACTGGTCTACAAGCGCGTGGTCGTAACCTTTGATACGAATACGGATTTTTTCTTTCACTGCCATGTGAAATTCGCCTCCTTAAGTAGTTGGCGGGCAAAACTTACAACGCGCCGTGTTTTTCTTTACTGCGCATTATAAAACCGGCATTGCTGGGGTCACAGACAATTCCGGACAGCAGATCGCTCTGCCGCTGTATACAAGAGCCGCAAGATCCCTTATATACTTCCTGACTTTTCGCCCGGTTTAAAATCGGACATACTCCGCGGAAATTTCCCGACTCAGGGTCGGCCACCTCCCGCATCATCGCATGTTTCACGCCGCATTTAGGCAGCGTACTGTAGTATCATAACACACTCTTTTTCAAAAATCAAGCTTTTTTTGCCGTTTATTTTGATTTTTTTCGCGTTTCATTATAAAACGGGTGTATCCGCCGAAGCTGAAAATAGGATATATTATGTTTCCGTGCGTTCGGAGCTTAAAAAATGCCGTTTTGCGTTGTTATACGCATGTAACACTTTTTCGGCTGTTACATATCATAATAGTGAAGTTAATGTGTTGCCCCGGCGATACGACTTCAATTATTCTACAGGAGGCTTTTTATATGGCAGATTTGAAAAACGGCTGCCCGCCCGAGAACGGTACATTTAAGGAAGCCGTATGCGTAGACGCCGGCAGAGTATACGATTCCTGCTGTGACCGCGATTGTCTTGAGGATCTCCGCTGCTTTTTCTTGGCAGAGGATCAGGCGCTTATAAACAGCGCTATCAGCGTTAGGCTGCGCTCGGCAGAGGTACTTAATGTTTTTATCGATGTTGAACCGGTAAACTTCAACAAAGGCTTTTATTCCTGCGATTTGACCTTCTTCTTCCTGCTCGGCTTTGATATTTACACCGCTCCGCATTCCTGCCCGCAGTATATCCGAGGCATATCCTCTTACTCGAAAAAGGTTATACTCTTCGGCAGCGACGGCAATGTGAAGGTATTTTCAAGCCGTGACAGAGAGGACGGAGACTGCGACACAAGCGCGCGCAGAAGCACGAATATGCCGAAATGCGTGGTTCAGGCGGTCGATCCGATTCCGCTTTCGGCGAGAATCGGCGAAATTCACGATTGCTACGAGAATGTCCGCTGCATTCCGAAATGCGTATGCGAGGTGCTCGGCGGCAATGCGGTCACCGAGCTGCAGAACGGCACGCCGACCGTTTATGCCACATTGGGGCTTTTCACGATAGTTCAGCTCATAAGAAATGTTCAGATGCTGATTCCGGTATACGATTTCTGCATACCCGAAAAGCAGTGTGACGATTCCACCGACCGTCCCTGCGACACCTTCAGAAAGATCAAATTCCCGACCGATGACTTTTTCCCGCCGCGCCCGTGCGACGCGGATAACGACTGCTGCGGCTGCCAAAGAACCGAGCAGTAGAAATTTGTGAAAAACAACGCCTCCCTCTGACGAGGGGGGCGAAAGCCGCAATTTTCTCCGCACACCGAAAGCAGCAAAGCCTCCTATTCGGCAAGCAGAATCGGCGATATATCAAGCTTATCAAAGCCTTTAAAGAAATCCGCTATTCCCGCTATATCCCTTTTAATACCGCCGGGGACGCGGCTTTCAAAGTTTATGGGCATAACCGGGTCGTGAACGCTCAGCCGCAGTAAGAAAAATCCGTTTTCGGTGGATATTCTCACGCCCTCGCGGTCATCGTCGGCAGTTTTGTAATCGGGTCTTGCTTCTGCGTATTCGCGCAGTTTTTTTATAACCGTTTCGCCGTACTCCCTGAAATCCTCCGCATTTATGTTAAAGCGGAACTCTGCTTCCTCGGCGGGCATTTTAAGGGGAGCAAGAATTTTTTCGATATCGCGCCCGCGTGCTAATTCTATTACTATTTTGGTAACCAAATACGCGCCGTCGTCAAGAAAATAGTTTTCCCTTAAAGCCGCATGACCCGAGGTCTCTATGGCAAGGGGGCAGTTTATGCCGTCACGACACAACTCAATCGCCTTGTTTATAACATTTTTATAGCCGCGGCGGTAGCGGTAGTGGGTATCGTTAAGCGTATTTTCAAGATATTCGCGCAGCCCGTCGCTCGTTACGGAATCGGTAACTATGGTGGCGCCGCCCTTTTCGCCCGACACCATATATGCGGCAAGCGCTATAAGGCGGTTGCGGTTGATTTCCTCGCCGTCAGCCCCAACGCAGCCCGCGCGGTCAACATCGGTATCGAAAATAATACCGAGATCGGCGTTATTATTCCTGACCGCCGCGCATATGCTTCTCATAGCATCCTCGTTTTCGGGATTGGGTATGTGGTTCGGGAACATTCCGTCAGGCTCTAAAAACTGGCTGCCCGATATATCCGCTCCCAACCTTTCAAGTACATCCGTAGCATAAAAGCCGCCGGCGCCGTTGCCTGCGTCCACCGCTATTTTATAGCCCGAAAGCGGCTTTTCTTCTTCCGTTTTGCCCACAGCGTCGCAAATCATTTTGCGCAGCCTTGCGGCGTATTTTACCATATAGTTCAGCTTTACGGCAACGCCCGCGCGGTTGCAAATAATTTCCTCTCCATTATCGGCGAGCTTTACAATCTCGGTAATATCGGTCGAATCAAGCCCGCCCGCGGGGGTGAAAAATTTCAGCCCGTTTCGGTCAAACGGGTGGTGGCTTGCCGTTATTTGAATTGCGGCGTCGGCTTTTAAATCGACCGTGGTCATAAACATGGCTGGAGTAGAGCAAAGCCCGCAGTCTATTACCGATATTCCCGCGTTAATAAGCGCGCTTATTACCTGCTTTGCTATTTTTTCGCCGGTTATTCTGGAGTCTCTGCCCACGGATATTGTAAGCTTTGAGGGATCCTTATCATATTTATTTATGTACCATGAAACAAATGCGGCGGTAATATCGTAAACCGCCTCGCCTGTCAGGTTTACCTCTTTTCCGCCGAGGGGAGAGGCTACGCCCCTTATATCCGTGCCGCTTTTAAGTGAAATGTAACTCATTTTAAAACTCCTATCCGAAAAAATATCCGGCCGAAAAATAGCCGATTATTATAAGTATTACGGCGGACGCCGTGTAAAGCATCGCCTTAAAAAACGCGGTCTTTCCGCTGCTTTGCATATCAATCACCCGATAACAGTGTTCCCGAATACATAAAATTTATTTATCGGAGGCAGACGAATGACGGTATACAGGCTATCAGGCGACAAAATAAGAATCGCCCTTTCCGACAGCGAGGTGCTCTCGTTTTTCGGGACTTATGAAAAATTCGCCTCCTTAAGCGGCGGCACACGGCTTGCAGTGAGTCTTTTGCTTAAGGAAAGCCTTGAAAAATACGGCGATATTTTAGGCGACAACCTGCTTGTGGAAATAAAGGCAAGAAAATCCGCCGGGTGCGTTATAACCGTATCCCCCGCTGTCGGCAGAGCGCACGGCAAAGACCGCGTTATGCTCATTTTCCCCGACAGCGAAAGTATGATAAGCGGGATTAAAAGGCTTTATTCACGCCGCCTGCCGCGCGGAAAAAACAGCCTTTACCGCCTTAAAAACAGCTACCGCCTTGTCATAACGGGGCACAGCCGCGATTTTTATTTTATGACCGAATTCTGCACCGTAAAAAACGCAAGCGAGCCCGAAATCGCCTACACCGAGGAATACGGCGGATTGCTCTGTGAGGATACCGCCGTTGAAACTGTAGGCAGGGCTTTTTCTAAAGATTTTTAAGGTCGGCAACCGCCTTGCCCATATCCTCCGCCGAAAATACGCAGCTGCCCGCCACAAGCACCGTGGCTCCCGCATTTACCGCAAGCGGCGCGGTTTCGTAGTTTATGCCGCCGTCAACCTCTAAATCAATGTTCAAGCTCTGTTTTTTGATTTCATCCCGCAGGGTAGAAAGCTTATAAAGCGCCGAGGGCATAAATTTCTGCCCGCCGAAGCCCGGCTCGACCGACATTACAAGCACCATATCGCAAAGCGGCAGAAACTCAAATATCTCCTCGGGCGCAGTGCCCGGCTTTATTGTAAGACAAGCCCTGCAGCCGCGCTCCCTGATTTCGGTAAGAGTCGCACGCACATCGCTGCCCGCCTCGTAATGAAAGCCCAGAATGTCCGCAGCCTCGGCAAACTGCTTTATATACCTGTGCGGACGGTCTATCATAAGATGCACATCAAGCGGCAGCGAGGTGTGCTTTTTAATAGACTTTATAACCGGCACGCCGAACGAAATATTCGGAACAAAGATACCGTCCATAACATCCAAATGCAGCATATCCGTTCCCGCGGCCTCTAATTTTTTTATATCGTCCTTAAGCGTAAGAAAGTCCGCCGTTAATACCGACGGTGAAATTTTAACCGACAAGTTGCTCACCCCTGCATATATTTAACAGTAATATTTTAACCCCTGCGGACATTATTGTCAATGAAAAAGCGCATTTTGAGCGCCGAAATACTTTCCGGGAGATACGCCCGTTGCACGCTTGAACGCAATATGAAAGTAAGAGGTGCTTGAAAATCCCAATTGCTCGCTTACCTCCGAAATGCTTTTTCCTTCCCCCAAAAGCTTTACCGCCATGCGCATTCTTATTGAATTGTGGTATTCTATTACGCCCTTGTCGCAGAACATCCTGAAAATACGTTTAAGGCTGCTGCAGCTCAAATTGCAGGCACGCGCGGTCTCCTCGACAGTGACGCTGCGGCAGCAGGCATCCTCAAGATAGCTTACAATCTGCCTGTATATCGCGGCATAACGCGAATCCTCACGGTATGCGGTTTCCTTTTCTCCGCGCAGTCTTAAAAGAAACGCCTCAAGTCCCACCGCCGCGGCATTGCTCTGCCAGGAATATTCCGACATATCGCCCTTATCAAACAGCTCGATTGCTCTGCGGCAGGCGGCATTTATCCCGCCGAATTCCTCAAGCAGCAAATCGTTGAGCGTGAAAAGCCGATCGCGGAAGTAAGCCATTCCGTCGCTCTCGGCCTCAAAGGATATTATAAAGAGTCTCGGCGCAGTACCCTCCGCAGACCACACCCTGTGAAACTCCATCGGCTTGTGAAAAAGCAGATTGCCTTTTTTGAGGTTATATACCCGTTCGTCGGCGGTCGCCATTGCCGCACCCTCCGCCACACAGACTATCTCCCAAAAATTGTGCATCTCCCCGGGGAAATAAAAATCCTTCGGCCGCACCGCGTCGATTGCGGTTATAACCGATTTTATGAAAATTTTACGCTCCGTTTTATGAAATTCAAATTTTTGCAGCATATTTTTCACCGTTTGTCCGATTTTAAATCAAATCCGCCCGATTTCCGATAATATTATAACATCGGGCAACACTTATTTCAAGAAAAAAGAGTGCATTCTCAAAAAAACCGCAGACGCGCGCAATTCCACCCGCGGTAGAGCAAATTTCGGGCGGCTCTACCGCGGCTTTACCGCAATTAGAGACCGCCCGTTCGGCAGTTCATTGCTTTGACGGCAAAAATAATTTAAAATAATTTTCGGTGATTAATTATGATGAAGCTTTGCAAAATTATAAGGATTATAACCGTAGCTCCGCTCGCGGCGGCGTTGGCTGTAACGCTGCTTTTCCTGCACGGCGGATTTTTTGCAAACGGTGCGAATTTTGCGGCGGCGATAATATCTCTTACGGTCTTTCCGCTGCTTGCATACCCTGTAAGTCTTATTAAAAAGGGGGATGAACGGCGCAGATTTCAGCGCTCGCTGGCAATCGTGCTTGCCGTTGCCGGGTATATAGGCGGATTGCTGTTTTCCCTTGCCGCAAACGCCGCTGACGGCGAAAGAGTGCTGTATCTTACCTATCTGCTTTCGGGCGTTGCCATCGCCTTCAGCTCCTTTTTGTTAAAAAAGAAAAGCAGCGGCCATGCCTGCGGAATCGCAGGGCCCGTGGCGCTGCTGGCATATTATGTTCACCCGCTTTACCTTTTAGGGCTTTTGCTGCTGCTCCCCGTCGGATATGCCTCACTTAAAATGAAAAGGCATACGCTGCCGCAGCTTATTTCAGGCGCTGTTATTCCGATAGTCTGCCTTATTCTCTCGGCGGCAATATGCTCACTTTCGTGATTTCCCGACCAAAGTCTTTGCTCCCGCGCATCACTCCCGATTACGGCTTCGGCGAATCGGTTCTGCCCAATATATAATCGGTTGTGGTTTTATACAGATCCGCAAGCGCCGTTACATAACGGACAGGTATCTCACGCTTGCCGGTTTCATAGGTACTGTAGACCCTTTGGTCGATTCCCAAATATGCGGCAACCTCTTTTTGAACGAAATCATTGTCTTCACGCAAATCCTTAAGTCTCGGATAATACATATACATTCACCTCAAAATTCAGTATATGTACTATCAAAAGATAGTATTGATTTTACTATCGTTTTATAGTAAAATAGTCGTGAGGCGTATAAAATGAGAGAAAATAAATATGTGCTTATTGCGGGCTGCCGTGATTATAACAACTACGCAGAAGCAAAGTGCTATATTAATCGTTGTATAGCCGAGATACGAAAAAGGTATAAAATCACAGTAATTTCCGGAGGCGCACGCGGCACGGATAATCTCGGCGAGCTATATGCAATTGAAAACGGATTTGATGTGAAAAAGTATCTCCCCGATTGGGAACGGTACGGTAAATCCGCCGGGCCGCTCCGCAATAAAATAATGGTCGACAAAGCTGATTTTATAATATGCTTTTGGAACGGTAAAAGTCGCGGAACGGCTTCAACCGTTAAATATGCCATAAAGACCGGAAAGCCGCTGCGAATCAAATATATATAAAGCCCGTCTTGAAAAATTAATATTTAAGGTATAAAATAAAGATGAAAAATTTAAAAGGAGACGGTTATATGTCAAAAAAACTGGTGGCATATTTTTCGGCAAGCGGAGTTACCGCAGCCGTTGCGGAGCAGCTTGCAAAGGCAGCGGGAGCTGATATATACGAAATCAAGCCCGAAACACCCTACACCGCGGCGGATCTTGACTGGACAAATAAAAGCTCACGCAGCTCTGTAGAGATGAGCAACAAAAGCTTTCGACCCGCAATATCAGGCACGCCCTGCGACACCGATCAATACGATGTTATTTTTCTCGGCTTTCCGATTTGGTGGTATGTCGCCCCGACAATAATCAATACCTTCCTTGAAAGCTATGATTTTTCGGGTAAGACGATAGTGCTGTTTGCGACCTCGGGCGGCAGCGGCTTCGGAAAAACCGTATCGGAGCTTAAATGCAGCGTATCTCCCGATACAAAAATAACCGAAGGCTGGCTTTTAAACGGCAGGCACAGCGAAAAGGAGCTTGCCGATAAAATAAACGCTCTCGACATTTAATAAAAGAACAAAAATTCTATTGTGCCTTGGCAGATAAATATTCAATCGGATTATAATTTGAAGTCAAAAAAATCCCTGTGCGGTTCTATTTTACCGCGCAGGGATTTTTTATGCCTTGTAAAGACCTAACGATTTTTATTCACAAGCTTTATAAGCTCCGTCACGGGGACTATTGCAAACGCCAGCAGCAGGCAGATAAAGAACTGCTTGGCCGAAATTACGGTCATTCCGAAAACATAGCCCGCGGGAGTGAGCATAAGGAAGATAAGAATAAACAGCGTAAGTATTGCCGAAAGGTTTAAAAACCTGTTTGCAAAAATACGTTTGCCGAAAAGCGTTCCGTCAAGCCGGTTATTATAGCAGTGGAATATTTCCGACATACCGAGCACCCCGAACGCCATTGTCATGGCGGCAGCGCTGCCGGTACTCCTGCCCAGCGCAAAGGCAATAAGGGTTGCGGCGGTAATGGTTAGGCTTTGAATTGCAAGTCCGATAAGCGATTTGCCGTCAAAAAGCTTTCCGAGCGCGGTATATGGCTTGCGTTTCATTACCTCGTCCTCCGCCTTTTCCATGCTGATCGAAATGGCGGGCGCGCAGTCGGTAAGCAGATTTATCCATAAAAGCTGAACCGCGGACAACGGCGTACCGGAAAATACCAGCATACCGATAAATACAGAAAGCAGCTCCGCAAAATTGCAGGAAAGCAGATAATAAACCGATTTTCTTATATTATCGAAAAGCCCGCGGCTTTCCTTTATCGCGCATACTATTGAGCCGAAGCGGCTGTTTGATATAACTATATCCGCCGTTCCCCTTGCAACATCCGCACCGAATTTGCCCATGGCACAGCCTATATCCGCACTTATGAGTGCCTCGGTATCCTGCACGCTGTCGCCCGTTACGGTAACCACGGCGTCGTTTTGCTGCCACGCCTTTACTATTCGGGTCTTATCGGCAGGGGAGACCCTTGCGTAAACCGAATAGCTTTTAATGCTTTGCGCCAGCTCCTCATCGCTTAATGACGCTAACTCTTCGCCTGTCACGGCGCTGCTGTCGTCGGTTAAAATACCGATTCTGCGGGCAATCGATTTTGCGGTTATAAGATTATCACCGGTTATCATAACCGTTCTTATTCCCGCCGCCTTGCAGGCAGCTATATCGTCTGTAACATTATCCCTCGGCGGATCTATAATTCCGAGCAATCCCACAAAGGTAAGCCCGTGCTCTATCTCCTCCGGATTCGGGTTTGCGGGTATACTGTCAAGCGGGCGCATTGCAATGCAGACGATTCTCAAGGCGTCCTCTGCCATAGCATCGTTGATTTTTAATACTTCCTCTGCGTTTATGCCGACGCATTCGGACAGAACCACCTCGGGCGCGCCCTTGATTATTGCAAACGGCTTTTCGTTTATCATGGAAATAACCGTCATGGTCTTGCGCTCGGAGTCAAACGGAATAACGCCGAGCCGCGGGAAAAAGCCCGCAATATCCTTTTCGGACATTGAATTATAGGCAAGGCAGGCTTTTTTTATTGCCTCCTCGGTCGGATCGTTGCGCAGGGTTGAGCAGGCGGTGGCAAGCTTTAAAACAAGCGCCGGTTTTTCAGTTAGTGCCTCGCTTTCCACGTCGGTCATTTTGTCGCCGTCGTAAATTCGGCTCAGCTGCATTTTATTGCGGGTGAGTATGCCTGTTTTATCCGCGCAGATGACATTTGTTTTACCCAGTGTTTCAAGCGCGTCGGAGTCCTTTATTATTATTTTATCCTGCACAATGCGCTGAATACCCACTGCCACCACAACGGTTGCAACCGCGGGTAGCCCCTCAGGTATTGCGGCTACCGCAAGCGCCACGGAGTTTACAAGCACGCGCAGGGTCATTGCGGCGAAATTGCCGCTTGAAAAGTTTTGAATAAGCCCGATTATAAAAGCTATAGCGCAGATTATAAGCACCGCTATGTTTACGATTTTGCCGATTCCGTCAAGCTCCTTTTCAAGCGGGAGCTTTTTTTCGCCCGTCTGCTGCAAAATTGCGGTTGTGTGCCCCGTTTCGGTGTTAAGCCCCGTTGCCACAACCACCGCCTTTGCGTTGCCGTGGGCTACGCTTGTGCCCGAAAATACCATATTGAGCTGGTCGCCGAGTGAAAGATTTTCCATATGCAGCGAGTCGGAAGTTTTTTCGATGCTTCCCGTTTCGCCGGTAAGGGCGGATTCGTTTGCCGACAGATTGTGCGTAAGGAGAAGTCTGCCATCGGCGGGAACAAGACAGCCGGTGTCAAGATAGACTAAATCTCCCGGTACAAGTTCCGGAGAAGATATGGTCTGGCGTTTTCCATCTCTTAGTACCTGACATTGTGGCGTTTGCAGAGAACGAAGGTGAGCCAGCGAATGTTCTGCCTTTTTCTCCTGATAAATGCCAAGCAGAGCATTTAGTATAACGATTGCCAGAATGATTAAAGGGTCGGTCAGATTCATTTCTCCCTGTGCATAAGAAGCAAAAAAAGAAATGCCGGCAGCTGCCAGTAAAGTAAGAATCATAAAATCTTTAAACTGCGCGGTAAACTGACGGAAAAATCCGGGACCTTTTTCGCTTTGCAATTCATTTTTTCCATAATGTCTCTGGCGTTTGATAACTTCTTTTTGGGATAAGCCCCGGTCTTTGAAACGGTTGAGTTTATCCATTACTTCCTGT
>OLGA01000293.1_pt1 | contig 44793 bp, 32 predicted proteins | sample 1604881 | NCBI WGS metagenome assembly OLGA01 (sample SAMEA3888896, study PRJEB22519) | human gut metagenome | biome: human gut; feature: human-associated habitat; material: faeces | place: Denmark | collected 2009 | reverse complement strand
GGAAAATGAACCATATTAGTACTGATATATATAAATAATTTAGATCATTTACTTATCATTAAATTATTATAAACGCGCGAGATGATATTATTTGATTACAAACAAACATAAATAAGAGGAAGAACCTGGTGCTGACGCCTCAGCGGGTTCTTCCTCTACTTATCATATTAAATAAAGAGAGAGTTATTATTTCCCTATCGCCAAGATAGAGAAATATATCGTTATCGTCTTATTAAGACCATTATTTCTTCACTATTTTAAGAGTCTTTCCTGACGCTTTGCGCACCACATACACGCCCTTTTGAGCAGTAGTGGGCACCTGGCGACCTTCAAGGTCGTACACTGCAGTAGCGCCCTCGTTGGCGGTTTCTATGGTGCCAATGCCCGTTGATGTGCCAGCCACATTGCTGTGTGCCGACTCTCCACGGCTATACAGAGCCGTTATGGTGTAAGCATGGTCGGTATCGCCCGCCGTAGCATCGATGTATGATGTAGCAGTGGCAGCAACATTATCAATCAACTGACCATCGCGATACACGTTATATCCCATGAGTGTGCCATCGCCCGTGGTATAACTGATATCGTCGAGCAGCATCATAAACAAATTATCTGAGCAGTAGCGTATGGCAAAATACTTGGTATTGGCAGGCAAGTCATACTCATGTAGCTTCCAACCATCACGGTTTGTGCTCGTCACGTCGCGATTGAGCAAGACAAAATCTTCAACGTCGTTGCTATTGGTCGACACATATATCTCGAAACTTTCGCCCCATGACGACGGACTTGCTGCATAGAACTGCAGCTTCTGTGCTTCGCCCGAGAGTAAGGGCGAGATAAGCCAGTCGTCGCTGGTGGTAGAGGTCGTGGCAGGATCGGTAGCGGTGGCCGCCATGAGATATTGCTTTCCGCTATGCGGTGTAAACTGCCCGCTCGTATACAGTTCTTCAACATTTGGTGTGGTCTGCGAGGGTGCAAACACCATCCATGCGAAGGCATCCTCTTGTATATTGCCAGGATAAGCTACCATATAGGTGGCCGACACTCCTGTTTCATCTACCTTAGAGTACGGAATGCCTTGCGTATAGCTTTGGTCGCCGTCAAGCATGCGCCAGGGCCCTATATTATAATAATTGAGGCTGGCTGCTGAAATATCAAAGGCCTTATAGCTTTCAAAATCGTCAGTCACTACCGTGTTCTTCACGTCAGGCGCCATCCAGTTCAGCGTTACCTGTGCGTTACCCTTTGTAGCCTTCAGCCCCGTGGCAGTGCTCAACGTTGAAGGTTGCAAGGTTATCACGCGCTCGGCGCTAACATCGTTGGTGGCGTTCTGGTCGCCCTCGGCTGTCACCTTTACGCTCAACGCAGCTTTCGTTGCATCAGAAGGCAGACGGAATGTCATGCCTATTGTTTCAGACGACATTGCCTTCAGCGCCTTCGTCACCGTTTGGCTGGTTTGCTTTTCGCCATCAACCGCCAGCACAACATCGTTTACAGGCTTTCCATCATTCAGCAGCTGCACATCATAGCTGCGCATCGTCTTTGTTCCATAGTTGGCTACACGCGCATTCACCGTGATAGTTTCGCCCGCCACTGCCGTCTCGCGTGCGGTGAGGTCGGCAGCCAAGTCGGTATCAAAGTCGCCATCACTGATGCTTACATTATCAAAGTCGATGTAGTTTCCATCAGCACCCTTGCCCCAAAACTTCAATATCACGTAAGGCTCGTTGATGTATTTCGAGAGGTCAACCTTGGCGCTGTGCCATCCATTGGCCCCTTCTTCGCGCTCTGCGCTAAATACCTCTACATCGTCTTTTCCAGGCACTTTTACCAATACTTTAAACAAAAGTATGCCCTTAACATCAAAACGATAGCCAAACTTCAAGATAGGTTTAGTAGTGCCTTTGAGCGAAATCTTGCCTGTGTTATACGAAGCCCAGCAGTTGTCTTCGTCCATCTCCATGGGATAGAAGGTGGCATACGAGCTGTCATCATAGCCATCATAAGGCACGCCTGGTTCAACCTCTTTCGATACGATAGAGAAATTATAATAAGACGAAGCATCCTTCCACCAATAGGTTTGCGTCTTTCCGCCCGTAAAGGTCTCGGCAAAAGGCAAGGTATAGTTGGTGCCCAATATCAGCTCAGGGGCATCGGCATGCGCACCTTCGCCAGCAGAGTTTTGTGCCGTGATGCGAAACTTAGCCGAATGTTGGGCACCCGAGAAGTTATTATCAAAGTCGATGCTGGTGCCCGAGATATTACGAGCCACCTGTTCAACGTTCGACCATCCGCTCACCGCATACACATTATACGTAAGCTTAGCGGGGTCGATATAAAAGCCATTCTTACCCTTTGTGGGGGCAGTCCATTCAAGATGCATCTTATCGCCAAGGTCGGTTGACTGTACATTGCTGGGTGCAGCCGGCACATCTACACCCACATACACGGTACGCGCGGTTACGATACCGTCGCCCGAAGCGTTTGTGGCCACTACCTGATAGGTATTGTAGCCATCAAGGGCACGCGTGTCGGTAAAGCTAAGCGCGGTGCCAGCGGCTGGAGCCATAAACACCTTGATAAGCGTGCCATCGCGATATACCGACACCTTGTTAAGAGCACCGAGAGGCTTACCATCGGCCGTAAGGGAGGGCGTTGTAAAGTTTATGGTAGCACTGGCCACACCTTTTTCTGCAGCCGTGACGGTAAAGGCCGACACACTGTCGGGGGCCTCAAGCAAGCATCCCTTCGTGAGGAAGATGTCGTCGAGTTTTAGTATATACGAGTCAGCATAGCTCACATCTTCAAAGCCCACACGATAGTCGTCAGCACTCTCTTTCACCTTTATATATAGGCGATAGTTGCGAAAGGTTGTGCCAGGCTTAATCTCCTTGTCGGTGCTCACCACAGTATAGGCATCGGGCTTAGGTCCACGGCCGAAAGCCACATTCATATACTGCGATATCAATTCGGGCGGGAAGTAACCATTACCGTATGCCTTATAATCGAGAATATACATACGTCCACCCTCAAGGTTCAGGTCGGGGGTGATGAGCCAGTTGTCTGAATCGAAATCGAAGTTATGTAGCGCTTGCGCATAACCTTTCTTATGGCCATCTTGATCAAAGTCCCATTGTTTGCCATTCTTATCAGCATCAACCAAAGTCATGGTCATGAAGCTGGCTTCGTCATCAAATGTTTGTTTATAAATGGTATCGGGTTGAGCTAATTGAGCAAAGGCTGCGTATGGCAGAGCCTGTGCCAAGACAGCCAACGCCACCTTGGTGTACAAATTAGTTTTTATCATAAGCAATGTTTAAATATCTCTTTGCAAATATAGCAAACTATTTTCAAATCAACACAGAAAAATCAATATTTCTTACGTTTTGTTTATTATTTTTCAATTATTATACGAATATGTAATATTTATACAGTCTTATTGCTTACTATTTCACAGCAAGGCAGCAACATGATTATACAGTAACGACTAATGTCGGGAGGACGTGGCACGGAGGCCACCGTCCTACTTGGATAATTCATAGAACATCGTGTTCAAGTAAAACACGTCTATAGCGCGAAATAGATTGTTAAAAACACGACAATATTATCTGAACCGTTAAAACGAAGAATAGTGGGTTAAAACGAAAATAGTGGGTTAAAACGAAGAAAACTCTCGCGAGCGGCTGTTGACCACTCACGAGAGCTTTCATTATTTTAGAGATGTGTTATGTGCGAAGTTATTTCACCACCACCTTCTTGCCATTAACGATGTACAGGCCAGGCTTCAAGCCCTTCAGACCCTTGTCGCTAACCTTGATGCCTTCAATGCTATACACCTTAGTGTTAGCAGCGCTGGCAGCAGGAGCTACGGTATTGATGCCCGTAGCAAACGGCAGTGTGAAGTTGACAGTCTTGCTGGTCTCGCTTCCGAATACTACATCTTCATCAGCAGTTACCATAAACTCGCCGCTTACGGCAGTAGCCTTATAAGTGAGAGCAGACTGAATAACGTCTACGCTGTAGGTACCATCCTCAGCAGTAGTAGCATAATATTCTACGTCGTCGCTCTTCAGTGTGATGTTTGCATTAGCAATAGCCACACCCTCGTTATCAGTAACCTTACCTACAACCTTAGCAGGTTCCAGCTGCAGAACGAAGTGGTATACGGGCAGAGGCTGAGCGCCATACTCTTCAACACCAGTCTCCCACAGTTTGTTGTTTTTGCGGAAGCAGAGGTTCTCGTTGTCGGCTACCTTCTCATACTTGATGTCGTAGCACTCCTGATCGCTTTTGTGTACGAAGCGCAGACGCAGACCGTTGCCATCGTAAACGAAGGGCTCATCGAAGACAATCTCGCAAAGCGGACCATCAGCAGTTGACCAGCCAGTATAGGTACGTGCATATTCTACCTCGCCATCAAACACCTGAGTCATCTGAGTGGTGTCACGGTCCACAAACTTGGTTGTAGTAGCATCATCAGCGGTAGAGGTTTCGCCATCACCTGTAGCAGCATCAACCAGTTTGTCGTCAGTGGTGTTCTCCATCCAAATCTTCACGTTAGCCTTGTAGCCATCGGTACCACAAGTACCAATAAACTTGATACGGCTAATCTTATCACCCTTGCTCAGCTGGCCAGCCAGCATAGAAGCGGGAAGCAACGACTCTGACTCAGAGTACTTAGAAGAGTGATACATAGGAGCTGTACCTTCAGAGTATCCCTTAGGAACACTGCTCCAGTCTAATCCATAAGCCACAGTACCAATGGTTACGTCCTTCAAGCTCTCCTCACGGTTAACAATTACAGTAGCCTCAGTGCTTTCTGCCTTGTAGTCGCCAGCGGTAAGCACCACCTTAGCAGTAATCTCACCAGCCTCATGCGGTGTATAGGTGAAGGTGTACTCGTTCTCAGCGCCAGCTTCAACCTTTACAGCCTCAGCCTCGGCAACAGCCTCATCGTTTACATAGAGTTCTACCTTATAAGCGCCCTCTTCTTCTGCCTTGAGATTGTTGTTCAACAGTGTAGCAGTAGCAGTGTACTTGTTGTTTACCTGACCCTTAGAAGGGAAGTTGGTGGTAGAAACCATCCAGTCGTGAGCCACCTCAACGGGTGTACCACCAATAAGGTTATCCACCTTACCATTAACAGCAGCAATAGCAATGTAGTGCTTACCAGCAGGAATGTTATCAACAACGAAATGTTTAAACTGATATTCAGTGTAATCTAATACAAGCGAGCTCAGGTCGTCAAACTTAATTTCCTTAGCCGATGTCCAATTTACACGGTCGTCAGAATAGAGTATCGAGAAGTTGTATGTGCCGTAGCTATCTGTTGTAGTGTTACGAGCCAAATCCATCTCAAAGGTCTCGCCCTCAGCAAAATCAAGCAGCGGAGTGATAAACTTATAGGGCTCAACATCAGAACCATACTTAGCAATCTTCATGTTGCGCTGGTCGTTCTCTGTTTTCCACGAGCTGGCCTTATATTCCAGTGTCCACGCGCTCTTGTCACAAATAGTACCAACAGGCATGTTTACACCTTCAAAGTCGGCATACCATGTAGTTTCGGGAGCCACTTCGCCCTTCAACTTCACGGTGAGGTCACCCTGATTGGTAGCAATTACGAGGTCGCCCTCTTTCTTACCAGCAGTGCCAGCCTGCAAGGTAACATCTACGTCTAAGCTGTCGTGCTTAGCCACTACGGCATCTGCAGCGAGGTTTAGTTTGTATCCCTTAGGAGCGGTTACCGATGTAATTTTCAGTTCTTGTCCGCTAACATTCTTCAGCGAGAACATCATGTGCTTGTCAGCAACAGTCTTATTGAAGTTAGCCTCAGCAACGGTCTTATCGCCTTCAAATTTCGGTGTCAGCACAGGTGCAGCGGCATAGGCGCCAGGTGTAATGGTACCAATCTCTACAGTTTTCTTTGAGAGGTCGTCGCGCAATGTCCAAGTATCCTTGTTGGGGAATTCAGTATAGCTACGTTTTACAGCAACATCAACCGTTGTCGACTCATTGGGCTTAAGTTCTTTGTCCATAGCCACAGTTTTGATAACGCTACCATCAGCGCTCAACACACTAAGGCTATAGTTATCCATTCCCGGTGTAAGGGTTACGTTACCCGTATTGGTTACACTGGCCTGGAAGTTTACAGTATAGTTGTTTGTTTCATCAGCATCAACAAAATCGCCAAAGCTGCTCGGTGTAATTTTCTTGATGGTAAGTTTCGATACCTCAGGTATCTCTGCCGACTCGGCTTCAAAATCATCAATACCGCAGTTGCTAAAATAGAAGCACAGACGTTTCCCCTCTACATTAGGAATTTCAAACTGATAGAATGTGCGGCTCTGATCTTTAAAGTCCTTTGTTTTATCCAAGTCGAGGAGCTTTTGGTCAATAACGAGCTTTCCGTCTTCCTCTTTCATGGTATAAACACGGAAGAAGAAGTCGCTTGCATAAACATAACAAGCAGAGAAGGTTACCTTACCATTAACAACAGGGGTGATAAGATAATCATGGTCATCTACATAATCCCAGTTTGCGTTACGTTTGTTCTGTGAACCACATGAAAGCCAGCCACTGGGGGTTTCTTCAGTATCACCATTTCCACCTGTCTCAGAGTAAGTCCAGTAAGGGTGAACAATAGACCAGCCATTATCAATGCCAGGAGCCTGATGGTCCCAACCAGGTGCTACGGCAAAGTCAGGCTCGCTCGTATCAATCGGTGAGTTGAAATCCACCTTATACGGAGCTACCGTTTTAGCCATGGCATACGTCATACCTACCATCCAAAGCAGTAGGCAACTGAAAAGGAAGTTAACTTTTTTCATAAGCATACCTATTAATAAATATATAAAAATTATTTGCTCTCTTTATGTATATTTCTCAATACGCTTTTTATCCTTTCGCAACATCAGTTTGTTGTGGGTCTTTAAAGGCTATTGATTGGTTCACTTTGCAAATTTATATATATTTTTTGATAAATAAGCAATTTTATATTATTTTTTTCAAAAAACTTTCATATCGTATGCTTTACGCCTGTTTTAGCATCAAATTGTCGTAAACCAACGTCTCGCGCGCATACCTATTACATATTATGTGCAATAAAATAAGTTAAAAGCAAGGCATTCAGAAAGATATTTCGTACAAAAGCACCACAATCAGAAATATTTGTGGTACTTTTGTACCGATATCTATTTAACACTTTACATCACGTTACATCACGTTAAACCCCTCAAAACAAGAAGCTTATGTCATTATTACGAAGAACACTTGTTGCGCTTTCTGTCCTCAGTAGCTTTTGTGTTGCGCTTTGCTGCTTTAGCAACCTTTCTTGCTATAGCAGCCCCAGCGATGAGATAGCCCTTGTTACCGACACCATTTTTAAGCCCTTTGCCCATCTCGATAACAGCAATTTGGCAAACATCACCAGCACAGTATATCGGTTTAGTCAACAGCGCACGCCATCAGTGCTGGCGGTAGAAGTGCAAGAAAATGAGGGCAAGGTGGTAAGCGTACGCGTAGGCACAGGAGAGCACACCCCCACTCTGCCACAATATAGATGGATGTCGTACGACGAGATTGTGAAAGGCATAACCCTTTTGACAACGCAACTGTCGGCCCACGACGACTTTAGCCACTTGCGCAACATCACTCTCAACCTTAGCGCCTTTAGCGAGGCCAGCATCAACCTGAACCGTCAATATGAGCAACAGCTCATTGGCAGTTATAACAGCGAGGTGCTGCGCAACGTGCTCTTTAACAGCATGCTGCTAAACGACCTGTCGGCCCTCCTCGCCCAGCACGGTCTCGACATTACTGATTATGAACTGGGGCACCTGCTAAAAGAGGATATGAGTCGCGACAAATATATCAGCACCTACCACTATACGGGCCAGGCCAATGCGTTGCCCACAACGTTTGCCCTGGATACCTACCTGAGCCTAAGAATAGCAAAAGCGCAGCACGACCCTTGGGCGGGCACCGACATACGTGCAAGGGCGCTGTCATGGTATAAGAACGCTGCCAACATTGAAACACTGACCACCAACGTGCCTGGCCTTACCCTAAAACGCGAAGGTGTGTACAGACCCTTTACACGCTTCTGCCCCATCGCAAGAAGGGGTATCGTGCACGAGGTGTATCGCTACTGCCAAGATAATGTGGCGCTGGGTGTTACGCTGACGATACAATCGGACGAGAACGGAATGGCGAAGAGCATAACACTGAACGAAGACGCGACAAAACACGACAAGGGCCCTGTTCTGACGTTTGCCCAGCGCATGGCGGGTATGCAGTGTCTCATGGGTATGCTGAAACAGCAACGCGATTTGTCGCAGCTGAACAGCATCAACATCAACCCACTGGCGCTGGCCGACGAAACAATTGCTATGTGCAAAGCCTACGGCAAGATGAAGGAAGACCAACTGGTTGACACTGAACGGTTAGACCTTATTCTGCAACGCAGCCGACTGCTGCCAGCCCTACAAACGCTGCTGCCTGGGAAAAAGCTGGAGATTGAAAACGGAAAGTTGGAGTCGCCTGTTCAGGTGCTCTCGCGCGACGAGTATGCTCGCCGCTATGGCTTCAATGGCAACACGCTGTCTCTGCCCACACTGATGTGTGGATATGAACTGGTGTGGGTGTACTTCGGCGAATAGATGGGGGTTATTTACCATAAGGCTACCTTACCGTAGCTTCCCATATCAAAACTAGCACTAATACCCATTGCACGAAACACACGTGCTATTGTACCGAAGGATAAGTTCTTGCCATTTTCTATACGACAAACTTGCGACCTTGTCACTCCCATCAGCTCACCTAATTGTTCTTGACTAAGTTTCTTAGCCTGACGTACCTTTTTAATTGTCTCGCCCATAAGATATGAATTGATGTCGGCTTCATATTTATCACGCAGAGCCTCACCCTTTTTGCCTAACACTTTATCAAGCATTTCTTCATGCGAATATAATTTCATTTCTGCCATAATCATTTGTTTTTAGATTTGAAATATTTTCTTCTTATAGCTTCAGCTTTTTCTATTTCATTCTTTGGAGTTTTCTGAGTCTTCTTAACAATACCATGAGTAGCAATGACTAATTTATTTTCATCAGAATCCCAAAAAGCAAAAAGACGATATGATTGCTTGAACGTTTTGCCGAGATGCAGCCTATCTTATGCAAAGATACCAATAATTGTTGACATATAACTCAACATTCTTATTTTTATTTTATAATAGTTAGCTATTGATATTAATCATTCAACAATTGTCAATCATCAACAAAATGTCATAAGAGTTTTTTATTAGAGCTGGTAAAGCAGGCTATGATTGCGTAATCTAAGGTAACAAGGTATAAAAGGCGCCCTCAAAGAGAGCGAACATACTTAGTGTATTAACTAATTATTACGTTCGCCCTCTTTGAGGACGCTTTCTTTTACTTCGGAAATACCGTAGGTTCCTTCACTGTGTTCAGTCACCCACGGCTATGTACATTCGCCGCCTTTGGCGACGAAGGACACATAAAGTCGAGTGCACCAACAGTTCTATTCGCTCTCTAACCCCTCGGTAAACTCGCGATGGAAGGTAGTAGAGAGGGTAAGAATTTCTCGACGGTCTTCTTCAGGCAGTGTCCACAGTGGGATTTCGCCTGCGCGGTGCGCCTTTACGCGTCGCACACAACGTGCTATCTTGCGTTTATTGTTACGCGCCTGAAGTTGGTCGCCCTGAATGGGTTTCTGGTTTACATACGAGAATGCAGCAAGACGCTTCATGAAACTCTCGAAACGATTGAACAACAGAGCCTGACGCATCATCTTCTCAGGGTCGGCATCAAGCCCCTCCATATCCATCAGGTCGTTCATATGCTCATGGCTCCAGTCGGCCTCATCCAGCCAATACCACTGAAAGGCCAACTTCTGCTCAAGGTGCATCAGCTGGTGTGCCAAGTTGCCCTCGGCCTCTTCAGCCTCATCGCCCTCGGTGGGCAACGCCACAAAGCCCTCGAAGGCATAACGTGCCAAGGGCACCGCCTCGCAAGCGAGCGACGCGTCAACCTCGTCATGACTGCCCGTGAGCGTAATGCGCCAGCGGTTGTTCTTATTTTTCACCAGCACGGTGTGGGCACCCATCATCAGTTGCTTCAGTGTGCCACGGTCGGCTATCTGGTCAACCTCAGCCAGGCGGTCGCGCATATCGCGCACAGCCATGGTGCCATCGTCGCGCAACACGCACAGGTAGTTAAGGCGGTTGTCATCGAGTGTTATCGAGAAGCGGTCGTTAGCGCCATCGCCCACAAAGGCATACTGATACTGATCGAGCTCGTCGTGCGTAACGGTCAGTTCGCCATCAATGCGGTTGCCGTCGGCATCGGTGAGCGAGAAGCCCACGTAAGGCACCACCAAACGTATGGTGAAGGGTGTACCCTCGTCGGGAAACAGTTGGCAGGCAATGCCCTCATCGCCAAAGTCTTCTTTCTTCAGCACGAAGCCATCGTCTTCAAGGCGAGCCTTGTCAATGCGCACCTCGCCATCGGGGAAGTTGATGTCGAACACAATCTCTTGCTCGTCTTCACGGGTTACCTGAATAAAGTCGGAGGGCTCCATGCCCAGGTTCACCATCGACACAGGAGAGACCTCTTCATCGCCGTCGCCCAACACTTCGGCTTCTATATTACCCAGCATAGGGTCGTCGTCCCATTGATCGTCGGCGGCACCTTCGGCCTTAAACACCACAAAGGTAAGGCGCACGGGCTTGCGCGAGCCATCCTCGCGGCAGAGCACCAGTTGTGCCTCCTTAGGTACGAAAACAGGAGTGGAAAGATACGGGCTGACGCACACCGACGAGTATTCTACCTCCGTCCACGCACCAGCCTGTTGCTGCGTTGTTGTTGTCATTCTTTATACTATAGTTATCCTATTATTATCGTTGGCCCTGCCTTACAGCCATCCTGCTGCCATAGGGTTGCCAACCGTCTTTTAGCAAACGGATTGCAAAATTAATATAAAAATAGGAATTTCACAAGAAAGTAACCATTTAAAATTCATTGCAAAACGCCCCTCTTCCGTTCTTTTCTCAAAACGATAAAAAAGATATAAAACGCCATAAATAGTTATGATACAAGCTGATAAAACAAGTGGAACACTTTAAATCATTGTCATAGCTGACGTCAAACTCGTCTTCATACATCAAATTCTTCTTCAAATAAAAGCATAGGAAAAGGCATCAGAAAACAATCTGAAAATCAGGCAGAAACAAGCATAACATTGCCTAAAACCTTTGAGAAAGTCATGCCGCATCGACCGTTATGAACATGGAGAACGGTCGATACTCGTGTTCACGCCGACCGTTATAAACATGGAGAACGGTCGGTGTGAGATGACTTTCTCCATGCTTTCGCACAATTTTCTCAATGCTTTCGCCCGATTTTCAAGTTGATTTCAGACAACAATTACCTTAATTCCAGCCTATCATTGCCTTAGCTTTAGTGAACAAGAAGATGGAAAGGTGGTAATGAGTAAGATACACATTTTATCGTTTATAGACGATAAAAAGAATATAATATTATCGTTTATAGACGATAAAAAGAATATAATATTATCGTTTATAGACGATAAGGGCACAGATAAGAGTATTGTGGTTTACAATCAATTTCGCGAGTTTTGATGTAAACACGAACATTTATTATATCTAAAGGGATGCGCCCTCAAAGTGAGGGTGTGTCAAAATAGAAGTTAAAAGAAGTTTGGGCTTCGCCCGAAGTTAACAGAAGTTAGCGGACATATGTATAAATTGCTGAAAATAAAGCATTTGTCTGTTAACTTCCATCCATCGTAGATGGATTAACTTCTTCTTAACTTCCTCTAACTCCTATTTTGACACACCCTCCCCAATGATAACATAAATTGGGGGCTGGAGAACAGGGCGCAAAATAGAGGGCACAAAAAAAGGAGGTGCTTTATTTCACCTCCTCATAGTCAACATATTCGCCTTCTTCTTTGGCGAAAATCTTTTTGTTTCGATCTTCTGTGCTTCGGCTGTCGTATAGCGTTTCGTCGGCCGAAGTGGCATTGGTGCGCTGCTGAGCACGTTGCTGTGAACGCTGTTGCGAACGGTGTTGTTGCTGAAAGCCACCGTTCGCCCCAAACTGTTTACTCATCTGCTTCACACGAAACAAGAACTTAAACACCGTGAAGCCGCCCACCAAGAAGATGATGAGCACGGGCATGATGATAAAAAGGAAAAAGAGTTTGAACATAAATAGTGTATGTTACAATAAGAAAACCTTATCGGCGCAAGGCAAGAGCGGCCGAAAGGATAATGTATACCAAGATGATGGCCCAGAAGCTCTGCAGCGGACCAAAGGCCACGATGCATGCCACGGCAAAGGCGGCGAAGAGATATTTCACCTCGTTGCCCTTCCATCCCCACTGCTTAAACTTGAGAGCAAACATGGGCAGTTCGCACACCAGCAACCAGCTTGACAAGCATATCATAACAAGCACCACTGGCAGCATGTATGAAGGGCTGGTGAGCCAATTGGCATGGGTAGAGAGCAGCGAGCCCCAGAACAGGGCGTTGGCAGGTGTGGGCAAGCCTATGAACGAGGTGGTTTGACGCTCGTCGAGGTTAAACTTTGCTAAGCGCAGGGCCGAGAAGGCAGCCACCACAAAGGCAAAGTAAGGCAGCCAAGGGCGGCAGCACTCAAGGGCCGAGGGATAGTCCATCACCTTAAGATGTGCAAAGATGATGGTGGCAGGTGCCACGCCGAAGGTGACATCGTCGGCCAGCGAGTCGAGCTCCTTACCAATGGGCGACGACACGTGCAAGAGGCGCGCACTCATGCCATCGAAGAAGTCGAACGCGGCACCCAAGATGATAAACATCAGCGCCATGCGCACATCGCCCTGAAAGGCAAAGCCCGTGGCGATGCAACCCGAAATGAGGTTGCACGAAGTAAGGGTGTTTGGAATTACTTTCTTAATGTTTGTTAGAATATTCACTTGAATGATCCTCCTTATTTCAAATGTTTATTTCAAACGTGCAATGACCGTTTGGTCGCCCACGGTGGCCTGTCCCATCTTTACGCACACCTCGGTGCCCAGAGGCAGGTAAACATCTACACGCGAACCAAACTTGATGAAGCCCAGGTGCTCGTCGATGTAGCAATCTTCGCCCTCCTTAGCATAGGTTACAATGCGGCGTGCCACAGCGCCAGCAATCTGTCGGCAAAGAATGTCGACACCATCGGGGGTAGTGATGAGCACGTCGGCATGCTCGTTTTCTTCGCTGGCTTTGGGCAGCCATGCTTTATGAAAATTGCCGTTGGTGTGCTTCACCGCCTTCACGCGTCCGTCAACGGGGAACCAGTTGGCATGCACGTTAAACAGGCTCATGAAGATGCTCACCATCAGGCGGCGGTCATGAAAATATTCGTTTTCTTCTACCTCCTCAATTACGACCACGCGGCCATCGGCAGGTGCCACGACAATCTTTTCAGTGTCTTCGCTGGGGAAATAGCGTATGGGGCAACGGAAGAAATTCACCACGATGCCGTAGACAACGGCCATCACGGCTAAGAAGCACCAGAAGGGAGCAGGGTTATCAACGAAGCGCCACAACAGTAAGGCAATGGCTGCAATAAAGATGAAGCCATACACCAAAGTGTCGGTGCCTTCACGATGCAAACGAATTTTCTTGAATTTCTTTATATTTTTGATCATAGTTGTCAGGATAATAATTATTTTGCAAAGGTAAGGCTATTTTTTCAATCTCGCAAAAAATAGTCTTATTCTTTTGCACATGTCAATATTTAGCCTTAACTTTGAAACAAAATTCACACTCGTAATAATCATGCAAGATTTCGTTCACCTACACGTACACACTTACTATTCGATACTCGACGGACAGTCGAGCGTGCAGAAACTCGTAGACAAAGCCGTGGCCGACGGTATGCGCGGTATGGCTATTACTGACCATGGTAACATGTTCGGCATCAAAGAGTTGTTCAACTATTGTAACAAGGTGAACGGAAAACGCAAAGACGAAGGCAAAGAACCCTTCAAACCCATTTTTGGTTGCGAGATGTATGTGGCACACCACCGCAAAGAAGATAAGGTGAAGGAACATGGCGACATGGGCGGCTATCACCTTATTGTTTTGGCCAAAAACTATCATGGCTATAAAAATTTGATTAAGCTGGTGTCGAGGGCATGGGTAGACGGCTATTATATGCGCCCACGTACCGACCGCGAAGACCTTGAAAAGTATCATGAAGACCTGATTGTGTGCTCGGCCTGTATTGGTGGCGAGGTGCCCAAAAAGATATTGAACGACGACATTGCAGGTGCCCGCGAAGCCGTTGAATGGTACAGACGCGTGTTTGGCGACGACTATTATCTGGAGTTGCAACGCCACGAGGTAACCGACCCCTCGGTGCGCGCTAACCGCGAAACCTTTCCGCTACAGCAAAAGGCCAACCGCGTGCTCATTGAGTTGGCACACGAATATGGTATAAAACTGATATGTACCAACGATGCCCACTTTGTTGACCAAGATAACGCCGAGGCCCACGACCACCTGTTGTGTTTGGCCACGGGCAAAGACCTCGACGACCCCACCCGTATGCTCTACACTAAGCAAGAGTGGTTTAAAACCCGACAAGAGATGAACGACGTGTTTAGCGATGTGCCCGAGGCACTGAGCAACACGCTGGAGATACTGGACAAGGTGGAGATGTATAGCATTGACCATGCCCCTATCATGCCCTTCTTCCCCATTCCTGCCGAGTTTGGTACCGAAGACGACACGCGTAAACAACATTCGCCCGAAGACCTGTATCACGAATTTACCTCTGACGAGAACGGCGAAAACCCATTGCCTAAAGACGAGGCCGACAAAAAAATAAAACGCTTGGGCGGTATCGACAAACTGTATCGCATAAAATTTGAGGCCGACTATTTGGCCAAGCTGGCCTATGATGGTGCCAAGAAACTGTATGGCGACCCGCTGCCCAATGAGGTGGCAGAGCGTGTGAAGTTTGAGCTACACATTATGAAGACGATGGGTTTCCCAGGCTACTTCCTTATTGTGCAAGACTTTATCAACTCGGCACGCGACGAGCTGGGCGTCATGGTGGGCCCAGGCCGTGGTTCGGCAGCAGGTTCGGTGGTGGCCTACTGTTTGGGCATCACTAAAATCGACCCCATCAAATACGACCTTCTGTTTGAACGTTTCTTGAACCCCGACCGTATCTCGCTGCCTGATATCGATACCGACTTTGACGATGACGGACGTGGCAAGGTGCTGGAATGGGTGGAAGATAAATACGGACACGATAAGGTGGCACACATTATCACCTACGGCACCATGGCTACGAAAAACTCGATTAAAGACGTGGCGCGCGTTGAGAAGTTGCCACTGCCCATATCAAACGCGCTGTGCAAAGCCATTCCTGATAAGTTGCCCGACGGCATGAAAATGAACCTGCCCAACGCTATTAAGTGTGTGCCAGAACTGCGCGACGCTGAAGCCAGTGCCGACCCGCAGATGGCCAACACCATAAAATATGCCAAGATGCTGGAGGGCACGGTGCGCGGAACAGGTATTCATGCCTGTGGCACCATCATCTGCCGCGACGCCATCAGCGACTGGGTGCCAGTATCGACAGCCGACGACAAGAGCGACCCTGGGCACAAGCTGCTGGCTACGCAATATGACGGACACGTGATTGAGGAGACCGGACTGATTAAGATGGACTTCTTGGGCCTCTCTACCCTATCAATCATGAAAGAGACGGTGGAGAACATCAAAATCACTCACGATGGCTATGAGCTCGACCTCGACACCATTCCTATCGACGACGAACTAACCTTTAAGCTGTATCAGGAGGGAAGAACTGTTGGCACCTTCCAGTTTGAGTCGGCGGGCATGCAAAAGTATCTGCGCGAGCTGCACCCCACGGTGTTTGAAGACCTCATCGCCATGAACGCCCTGTACCGTCCAGGACCTATGGACTATATTCCCTCATTCATTGCTCGTAAGAACGGTAAGGAGGAGATAAAATACGACATCCCCTGCATGGAAAAATACCTGAAAGACACCTACGGCATTACGGTGTATCAGGAGCAGGTGATGCTTCTGTCAAGACAGCTTGCCAACTTTACCCGTGGCGAGAGCGATGCCTTGCGTAAGGCCATGGGTAAGAAAAAGAAGGCCATCGTTGACGCCATGAAGCCAAAGTTTATTGCTGGCGGACAGGCTAACGGACACGACCCCAAGGTGCTGGATAAAATTTGGGGCGACTGGGAGAAGTTTGCTTCCTACGCCTTCAACAAGTCGCACGCCACATGCTATTCGTGGGTGTCGTACCAAACAGCATACCTCAAAGCCCACTACCCCGCCGAGTTTATGGCTGGCAACATGAGCCGATGCCTCAACGACATCAACAAAATTACGAAGCTGATGAGCGAGTGTAAAAGCATGGGCATCAAATGCTTGGGACCTGACGTCAACGAGAGTTGGCAGAAATTCAGCGCCAACAAGAAGGGCGAAGTGCGCTTTGGCTTGGCGGCCATCAAGGGCATGGGCGATGCCGCAGCACTGGCCATCATTGACGAGCGACGCAAGAACGGCCCCTACAAAGATATCTTCGACTTTGCTCAACGTGTCAATCTATCGTCGGTAAACCGTAAGGCGTTTGAAAGTTTGGCACTAAGCGGCGGTTTCGACAGCTTTGGCATCAAGCGCGAACAGTATTTCGGAAAGAACACTAAGGGCGACTCGTTCCTCGACACGCTGCTGCGCTATGGTCAGCTGTATCAGGCAGAACAGGCCGAGGCTCAAAACTCGCTCTTCGGCGATACTGAGGCCGTAGAGATAGCTACGCCTCCCGTGCCCGAGGCCGAACAGTGGAGCACCATCGACAAGCTGAATAAAGAGCGCGACCTGGTGGGCATATACATCTCTGGACATCCGCTGGACGACTACCGCATCATCCTTAACAATATGTGCAACACGCGCTGCAACGAACTTGACGACAAGACTGAACTGCTGAAGAAAGGTAACGTAACGCTGGGCGGCATTGTAACAGGTGTGCGCCGAGGCATCACAAAAACCAATAAAAACTTTGGCATCGTCACGATCGAAGATTTCACAGGAGCAGGCGAACTGGCGCTCTTTGGTGAAGACTGGGGGCAATGGAGCGGCATGCTGGTTGAAGGCTACTCGATATATGTAGAAGCCAGTTGCACAGTGAAATATAAGAACAGCAACTATGTTGACCTGAAGCTTACACGTGTGCGCTTCTTACAAAGTGTGAAGGAACAAAACATTGAGCGCATAACTATATACATCGACCCACTGCGATTGAGCAAAACAACAGTTGAAGACCTTACCACACTGGTGAACGATAACCCTGGCGACACGCAGCTATACATAAGCCTACACCGCCCCGACAACAAGGGCGAGGTGCTGATGCGAAGCGGAAACAAGAGCATAAATGTGACGCACGAAATAATAGAACTGATTGATGATGACCAGGCACTAAGCTATACCATCAACCAATAATAAAAGGGGCTTGCCACAAAGCATTATGCTTGGGCAAGCCCCCAGTGCTGTTATAAAGTAAAGAAAAGAGGAAATAAAACTTTTGAAAAAAGATTTAAAAACACTTTACCCAATAAAGAAAATCATAACAAAGGGGTAAATATATCATTTTTTATGTTTAACTTTGCCATGCTTCAGTGGCTCATTATAACTGACATTGGTTCATTATAAATGGCATTGGCTCATTATAAATGACAATGATACTGAAAGCAATCACACTACAACAAAAAAACAAAATACATAAAAAAAGAAATGGAAGTAACAATTACATCTGAAAACTTTGAGACTTATAAAAATGGTGAACTGCCATTGCTCGTTGACTTCTGGGCTACATGGTGTGGACCCTGCCGCACACTGAGCCCCATCCTCTCAGAACTGGCTGAAGAGTATGACGGCAAAATTGTTATCGGCAAATGCAACATTGAAGACGATGACGACCTGGCTGTGCAGAACGGCGTGATGACACTGCCCACCATGATTTTGTTCCAGAACGGAAAAGAACCCGTGAAGAAGGTAGGCAGCATGCCCAAAAACAAGATTAAAGAATTTATCGACAGCGCCCTGTAATTAGTGGCTGCAACAATATAATAAAGGCAGTAGATAAGTAAACGCTGAACAACTATAAACAACAAAAGGACAACAAAAACAACTTGTTTCATACAATAGTGTAAGAGAAAACAATGTTGTTTTTATTGTCCTTTTATTGTTTTTGTTGTCCTTTTGTTGTTTTTGGTTGACGTCTTATTATATTTTTTTGTTAAAACGTCTCTCACATTATATCCCATTTATATTAAATGAGATGTCTACATTTAATGTTTGTATCAAAACTCGATGGTGCGAGTGCCGTCAGGCTGTTCAGCAATATGAACCTCAACAGCATCTTCAGGAAGAAGCGTCTCTATCAGCTCAGGCCATTCAATAAGGCAAAGTCCACCATTATAAAAATAGTCTTCATAGCCCATATCATACACCTCGTCGAGCTTCTTGATACGATAAAAATCAAAATGGTAGATGGGCGAACCATCACCAGCAGTATATTCGTTAACAATGGCAAAGGTGGGCGACGTAATGACATCGTCAACACCCAACTCGGTACACAACGCCTTGATAAAGGTGGTTTTACCGGCTCCCATCTTTCCGTAGAAGGCAAATACGCGATTGTTGCCCATAGCGGCAACAAACTGTTTGGCGGCTTCGTTGATGGCGTCTAATGACGAAATGGTTATCTTCATATTATCTTGTTTTTTATTGTTTTGTATGTTCTATATACGCTATTAGCCTATTATCTATTTGCAATCAATCAGTTATCGTTTCGACTTCGGCGTAAGCGTTACCAGTGGTATAAGCATCTCTTCCATTGAGATACCACCATGCTGGAACGTGTCTTTATAATAAGACACATAATAATTATAATTGTTGGGATAAGCAAAGAAGGCATCGCCCGTGGCAAACACATAACTGGTGCTGAGGTTGGGCGACGGCAACTGCGCCTGATGCGGGTTCTTAATGGTAAAGATGTCGCGCGACGAGCAGTTGAGGTTCTTGCCCAGCTTATACCTAAGATTGGTATTGGTGTTGCGGTCGCCTACAATCTTCACAGCCTTAGATACGCGTATACTGCCATGGTCGGTGGTGATAATAACGCGACAATTGCGTTGCGCCAAGGCAGGCAATAGCTCGGCCATTATTGAATGGCGGAACCAACTGAGCGTGAGGCTGCGGTAAGCCGACTCGTTATTGGCCAACTCGCGCACCATTTTCGACTCGGTGCGAGCATGCGATAGCATATCAACAAAGTTGACCACCACCACATTAAGGTCGTTTTTCATCAGTTCGTCAAGGCGTTCCAACATCTTGTCGCCAGCCACCGAGTCGTTAATCTTATGATAACTGAAGGTGTCGCGACGACGGAAACGATCTATCTGTGTTTGTACCAAGGGTCCTTCGTTTAGGTTTTTGCCCTCCTCTTCGTCTTCATCAACCCACAAATCGGGGAACATCTCGGCTATTTTGTTCGGCATTAAGCCACTAAAGATGGCGTTGCGCGCATACTGGGTGGCGGTGGGAAGGATGCTCATATACAGGTCGTCGTCAATATCAAAGAGCGGCGAGACCTCTTGCGCTACGGTGCGCCACTGGTCGTAGCGAAAGTTGTCTATCACAATAAGAAACACCTTTTGTCCATCGTTGAGCAGCGGAAACACCTTGTTCTTGAAGATATCCATGCTCATTAGTGGGCGGTTGGTATTGAGTGGCGACTCTACCCACTGCAAATAGTTGTTACGCACATACTTGGCAAAGGCGGCATTAGCCTCCTCTTTCTGCATGGCCAGCATCTCGGTCATGGCACTACCAGTAACGCTGAGTTCCAGTTCCCAGCGCACCAGACAGCGATACAGTTCCTTCCAATCGTCAATAGTGCGGCACGCATCTATCTGCATAGCAATATTCTGGAAGCTTTGTTGATAGCCCGTCTGCGTCACCTCAGTAACAATCTGTTGGCGGTGTATGTTCTTTTTCAATGCCAACAATATCTGCACAGGGTTGACAGGTTTGATGAGGTAGTCGGCAATCTTTGAACCAATGGCTTGGTCCATGATGTTTTCTTCCTCGCTTTTCGTTACCATCACCACAGGGGTGTCGGGCTGTATCTCTTTTATCTGCTGCAACGTTTCAAGGCCAGTGATGCCTGGCATCATCTCGTCGAGCAAGATGAGGTCGTAAGTGGTGGTGCGGCATTTGTCAACAGCATCGGTGCCATTGCTCACCGTCTCCACCTCATACCCTTTCTTCTGAAGGAAGATGATGTGGGCTTTCAGCAGTTCAATCTCATCATCCACCCATAATAGCAATCCGTTGCTCATCGTGTTTACCTTTCTTTATATAAATATGTTTATTGAGATACGTTATTTCAATATTCTTTTAACATTATCTTATTATGATTTAAAAGCCATCGAGGTCGTAGTATTCGTCCTCAAGGTCGGCCTTATTTTCTTTTTGTTCTTTGCCTTTATTATTTGCGTTTGACGAAGGCGATGGGCCATCATCAAAATAGAAATCTTCTTCCAGCGAGGGTGCCTTCTCTATCTTTTGCTCAGGCTTCGATACGGGAGTAGGCTTTTGCTCAAGGATAGGCTTTTGCTCGGGAGCAGGCTGCACCTCAGGAACAGGCTTCTCCTCAGGAACAGGCTTCTCCTCAGGAACAGGTTTCTCCTCAGGAATAATTATTGTGTTAGTATCCTTCGAGGTTTCCTCTGGTTGTTTCATCACCTCGGGCTCGTCAGGAATAATCGTTGTGCCTTGTTCCTCGGGCGAAACCGTTGTTGGTTCGTTAGGAATAACAGTAGCGCCTTGCTCCTGGGGCGAAACCGTTGTTGGTTCGTTAGGGATAATTGTGGTGCCTTCATTGTTGGGTTGCGCCTTTTCATCTTCAAGGATGAGCGTTCCACCATCGGGCTGACTGACTGGTTGCTGGTCGGCATTGGGCACAGGGGTAGCGTCGGGCTCAGTGGTGATAACGTCGGGTTCTTCAAGCAATTGCAGCGTACTGATCTTCAGCGGTGCGAAGTGCTTTGCATAGAACTTATCATAGTCGTCGTAGCTATACTGTCGGCCCAGCAAGGGTAGGTTTTGTTCACTGATGATGATACCACGTCCTTTCGCCACAAGCTTCATCACACGTGTCTGTGCATACAACTGTCGGGCATATTGTAACGCCTCGTCGTAGCTACGGAAACCGCTCACTTGCATGCGGTGCAGACCATTATCTTCGTCGATATTGATGTCGAAGTTGCGCACCATATAGCTTGTGAAGTTATAGCGTGCCAGTTCGAAGAGCAAGCGGTTCTCGTCTACCGAGTCGGCAGGATAAGCCATCATAAAGACGAAGTTGGCGTTGCGGTCGTCAGACAGTTGCGCTGCCGTAGTCTTATCGCTATCGTTAAGCACCGCCGAGCGGCGTTGCCATACATTGCCAATATCAAACTGTCCGCCGTGCAAACGTCGGCCCTCGCCTACACCACGCACAATCATGCCAGCCATTTCAGCCAATCCACTCTGCGGATATTTCTCCAACATCGTCTTCAAGTCGGCCACACAGGCCTCGGCATTGCCCTCATTCAATTTGCTTAGGGCGCCAATGAAGATAAACTTATCGCGATTGGCACCCAATGGGAACCGCTTGGCCGACACCGCAAGATTGCTGCTCACCGTGCTATAATGTGCCGCCTTAAAGGCATCGTAGGTGGTGGCATAAAGCGAGTCTTCAAGATGCACACCCAGTCGGGCGTTTTCTTTAAAGAAGGGGTCGGTGAGCAATGTTGTCCACTCGTTATCAGGATATTTCTCTTTTAACAGGTTCACATAATGCTGCGCTGTAACATCGTCATGTTTGCGCGAATACAGTAAGAAGAGGTGATAGTAAACGTCGGCCATCTTCTCATAGGTAGGATACTGCTGTTCGAGGCGAACGAGGGCCTTCTCGCCCAGTGGCAAGTTGTCAAACTTATCCTTAAAGATAACACCCGAATGATACAATCCATCCATGATAATGAGGTTGCTGGCCTCTACCTGTTCCTGTGTGAAGGGCAACTGCGCGATGTAATACTCGCGACGATGCGGATCGTTCTGCGCGCTGTCGGTATGCTGTTCAAGCGAGTCGGCCAAGGCTTCGGCACGTGCTATCGAGTCGAGCTGTTCATCAGTCAGTAAGCTTTCGGCACTACCTATGCTTACCACCGTTTTGTTCACACGCTGCCAGTTGTCTACATTCTCACGCTTACCCCATCGACGTTGGAAGTCGGTCTTACCCTGATTTACCGCCATGGGGTTATAGAAGTACCACTGCCCCTTCTGTTGCTGGTTGGCAGTAGTGTTTTGGTTTCGGTTATTGCGGTTGGCCGAGTTGCCATTATTGGCTCCATTTTTCGATATTATCTCGTTGGCCTCCTGCTCTTGTTGCTTACGTCGTTCTTCTTTTTCCTTCTTTTTCAGCGCCTCAATCACCTTATCGATGGCGGCATTTCGTGTCTTCTCATCGGCACGTGCCAACTCTTGAAGCGAGTCTTGCAGATGCACAGCATCAGTATATGGCACCAGTTCGTCCAATATCTTTGAACGCTGCGACAACTGTTCATAGTCGGGACGTTCTTTATCCAGCAATCCGATGGCCTCGCCATAGCAGCGCTGCGCATCATTATACTTCTCTTTCGCCCAATAAAGGTCGCCCAACTTCAGCAGCAGCACGCCCTTCTCTATGCCCGAACGTGTGGCCTTGGTGTTGCCTTGTTCATAAGCTTCGATAGCTTTTAGCGTGTCGTTCTGTGCCAAATAGATGTTGCCCAGGGCATAATATACCTGGTCAAGAAATTCTTTATTCTTGTCAGAGGCCGCCATACGTTTCAAGCGTCCCACCATTTTGCGTGCCTGACCGTTGCCCGACAGCACCTCAGTCAAGGCGATGCGAGCGTTAAACTCTACCTCATAAGGCGGGTTCTGCCGTATTACCTTGCGAAATGCCTTCGAGGCTTCAGCCTTATTGCCCAAGGCCGCCTGAAGTTGCCCCATCAGATACCACTCGCGGGCACGCTGCTTACGGCGCATCTCGTGCTTGATAACACGGCGCAGATAAGGAATGGCCTTTTCATAGTCGCCCGCATGAATGTAATAGTCGGCATAGGTATAGTCCCATTCTTTCTGTGCGCGCCAGTGTATGCTGTCGCGTTTCATATTGCGTATCACGTCCTCAGCATCATACAGCCAGCCCTCCTCTACATAGCATTTGGCCAGCCAAGCACGGGCACGCCCATAGATGGCAGGCTGCGTTTGGTACAGTCGGCTCATATACGAAAAGGTAGACGCCGCCTCGTCAAAATCGCCCTTATAGAACTGCGAGCGGCCCATCAGCAGCCATGCTTTCCACAAGAAAGGGTTATATTCTTTTCGCGAAAGCCATTCAATGTCGCGTTCCGTCTTACGGCGCTTCTTGGTCCACTCGGGCCTACGCTTGATGCTATGCAGTTTGATAGCCTTTTGGCATTTCTCTACAGCCCGGTCGTAATTGCTTTTTCCCAAGTCGCGGCTGGCCTTATTGCCAACAGTGTATAGCGGAATAATTTCGGTAAAGTTGTCTTTATTGCCATCTTCCTTGGCCAGAGAGCCCTCGATATAGGCCAAAGTGCCATTATAATAAGTGTTATAACGCGCGTTGAACGAATGCCACCATCGGCTCTTCGCGGTATTCTTCTGCGTAGAGCATCCCATCGCCAGCAGTGCAACGAGCACGGCCAGCAACAGCACGGTATGTATGTTATTCAGTTTTCTCACACTTATTTAAACTTAAAGACCAGTGATTTTATTGCCCATAACAGCATATAAATGATGATGGCCGAGAAAATGATAGCGGCCCCTGATGGCACGTTCAGCCAATAAGAGAGCATAAGGCCCATCAAACAGTTCACCCAGCCTATGATAATGCTTAAGAAGATGATGTGGCCAAAACGATAGGAAAAGAGGTTGGCCGTCATCTGTGGTATGGTAAGCATACTGATAGCCAGCACGATGCCCACCATGCGCAAGGTCGACACAATGGTCATGGCAATGAGGGCCATGAGCAAATATTCAACCGCATGCACAGGCAGCCGTTGCGACTGAGCAAAGGTAGCATCAAAAGCAATGCTGATAATGGTGCGATACAACAGAAGAAAGACCAGCGCAACCAAGACCGTGACGGCGCTGAGCAGCCAAAGGTCAGACGTGCCAATAGTGAGGATGCTGCCAAAGAGGAACGAGGGCAAGTCGGGCATAAAGCCTGGTGTAAGGAAGCTGAACAAGATGCCCACACTCATGCCGAAGGTCCAAAAGAGGGCGATGGCCGAGTCTTCACGCACCTTCACCTTAGTAGAAAGCCACTCTACCCCGAAGGCGCTGAGCACAGCATACACCATAGCCGACAGGATAGGGTTGATGCCAAAGAACACGCCAATGCCAATGCCACCAAACGAGGCATGCGTGATGCCACCGCTGATAAACACCAGTCGTCTGCTGACAATATAGGTGCCCATAATGCCGCACACCACGCTGGCCAGCAGCGCCCCCAAGAGCGCGTTTTGAAAGAATGTATACTGAAAGATACTCATGTTTTCGTTCGTCTATTCAATCATCATCACCACCTCGTCTTTCAAGGCGTTGGGCAAGTTGATGCCTCGCAAGGTAAGGCTTCTGCACCAGGCCGCCACCTCGTCTTGCCGCATGGTGTAAAGCACATCGGCAAACTGTTGCGTTTCGTCGTCGTCGTAGGCATCAGAGGGGCGTCCGCGGAAAGCGTCGAGCTCTTCATCTTCAAAATATTCGATGGGTTGCGTGGCCGCTTCCATCATACACTCTTGTTCACACTTGTCGTTATCGCCATTGCAGGTGGCACAGGTAGCCTGTTCCACTACAGGAGGTTCGGGGCGGTCTTTGCGATGCATGACGAGTGCCATCACACCAGTAACCACACCCAATAATATAAGAATAGCAACGAGAATGAGCATATTTGTTTTTTGTTTATGAATAATCATTCGGCCGCGACCTTTTTTATTACTCAACAGCCGAAAAGAATGTTATACGATGGTCGCCTCAATACGGAAGCCAGCCGCCTGAAGGTCGTCCCAAAAGGCGGGGTACGACTTCGACACCACCTCAGGATTATTAATGCGCAGACCAGGAAACAGGATGGCGGCTGGCGCAAAGGCCATGGCCATACGGTGGTCTTCATAGGTATCGACAGGTTCCATCGAAGCCTCACAACGCTCGCCATCCCAATACAGCGAGTTGTCGTTTTCGTCGTGCAGCACATAGCCCAACTTTAGCAGTTCGGTCTTTAATGCTTCTATACGATCAGTTTCTTTAATCTTCAAGCTGGCCAAGCCTGTAAAGCGGAACGGAATGTTCTTCAAAGCGCAAGCCACAACGATGGTTTGAGCCAGGTCGGGCGAACTGCTAAAGTCGTAATCAAGGCGTGGCACATGCATGGGCACCTTCTTCAGCCGTACCGTGGTGGGCACCTCGTCGTCTTTATCGGCAAAGGCCGACTTCACCCCCAGCAGTGAGAAGATGTAGCGCACCACCGAGTCGCCTTGCTTCGAGCCATCCATCAGGCCATCAAGATTGAATACCGACTCGCCATCGTTGCACAATGCTAACAATTCGTACCAATAGCTCGACGCGCTCCAGTCGCTCTCAATAAAGTAGTCGTGCTGTCGATAAGGCACAGGCTTAACCGTTACTGTATCAACATCTGTCCAGTCGGCATCGGCCCCAAACTCGCGCATCATCCACAGCGTAAGGTCGATATAGGGTCGCGAGGCAATGCCATCGGTCATACGCAGCGCCAGCCCATTCTTCAACACAGGGCCTATCATCAGCAGAGCCGAGATATACTGCGAGCTCACATTTCCAGCAATGTCCAGTGCCCCACCCTCCAATGCCTTGCCTTTGACACGCAAGGGCGGGTAGCCCTCTTCGCCTTCATACGTAATATCGGCGCCAAGGTATCGCAACGCGTCAACTAAGATGCCTATGGGTCGATGCTTCATACGGTCGGTGCCCGTAATAACATGTTCGCCCTGCGTTACCGACAGAAAGGCGGTAAGGAAACGCATAGCTGTGCCCGCCGCCTTGATATCAATTACAGGTGGCATATTCTGCAAGGCGTGTAGCATTACCTCAGTATCGTCGCAGTCGGACAGGTGGCGCGGCATAATATCTCCATGCGACAAGGCATGAATAATCAGTGCTCGGTTACTAATGCTCTTTGAGGCAGGAAGCCCTATTGTAGTATCGAAATGCTGGGGTGCATATAATGAATATTGCGTCATGGCCATACAATCATATTGTGATGCCTTGCGGCAGCAATTAAGTTATAAATGGGGTGCCATTTGTTTGATACAAAGATAAGACAAATCAGCCACAACACAAAAGAAACACTTTTTTTTTAGTATTGTTTAGGGTTTGATTAAAGCAGAAGGTGCGAGCGTGGCGAGTAGAGAAAACGAAAAAGGATTAAAATATTGATTTCTCAACATTCTAATCCTTTTCAGTCGGGATGACAAGACTCGAACTTGCGACCTCACGCCCCCCAGACGCGTGCGCTACCAACTGCGCTACATCCCGCTACTTCTTAAAAGCGAGTGCAAAGGTATAAACTTTTATTGAAACCTCCAAACATTTTGACAAGTTTTTCATAAAATATTTTTGTGTTATGGTAAATTATAGGCGCAAACAGGCGAATCATAATGGCTAATGTCGGGAGGACGGGGCACGGAGGCCACCATCCTACTAAAGATTGCCATGCAAATCATAGTAGAACAAGGGGCTCCGTGCCCTGTTCTCCAACAACCAACTTTCTACTTCAAACGAAAACACAAAAAAGACACATCACATTTCGGTGCTGGAGGACGGGGCACGGAGGCCACCGTCCTACTAAAGATAGCTGTGCAAACCATAGTAGAACAAGGGCCTCCGTGCCCTGTTCTCCAGCAACCAACAGGTCATTAATAGGTTTTAGGTTATTCATATAGTTTGCACTGGGAGGATGGGGCGCGGAGGCCACCATCCTACTTATGAGGCCCCATATTACGAAAAAAGCCTACACCAAAATGGCATAGGCTCTAATGATATAAGTATAGTAGAACAGGGGCTGGTGCCCTGTTACGATATCTTACCATAATTAATTTCATTGTCCAAGAAAGCGTATACGTATCCTGGGCTTTGAAAATAGAGGCCACTACGGGCATCAGTAAGTTTCTCTAGTGTTTCTGAATTGTATAGAATATTAAAGGCGTCTTCCATTGAAAGATTACGCTTTTGCATAAGCATTACAATGAGGTCGCGTTCCATACATTCTACCATATAATTGAAATCGTTCATATCTTTTTCAATAATTTTATTGCCTTTTCTGTTCCAAAGAAATATTGAAACGTTATTCCTTTCATATATTTTAAATTTTCAAGAAACGTTTCTAACGTAATTTCTTTTTCAAAATAGCGACGTATCTGAACACCTACTCGGTCGTTGGCAATAGGTCCTATCACTATATCATAATCATGGATGCTTTCACCATCTTCAGCCTTGCGATTTTTAAAGACAAAGTCGGCCCATTCTTTTGTATATTCTTCAAAGCGTAGTACATCCAAAGAGCCATCATCTAGATATCTCTCATCAAAATCGAATACATTAATTATTGGATTTTTTGATAACTGAAAAGCCTTATATAAAGCCAATTGTTCTGCCTGTTGCCTATCGGCACTAAGATAAAATCCACGTCCGAAATCCTTATTTGGCTTTGATTTTTTCAAATCAATTTCAGTAATTTCGTCTACACTACCATGATATAGTTTCATATCAATTTACCTCCATTGCGATGACAGAAGGCTGTAAGATCTTCTGTCGTGTCATTAAAACTGAGTGTGTGCATAACCTCGTAAAAACGTTCTAACAATTTGATACCCTCAAATCGTTGAAGATAACGAAATGCCTGTACCTCTGTCAACTGATGTCGCCGTGCAAACTCGTTGATAGAAGCAACAATATATTCTGCTTTATTCTTAATAATATCCATATCACATAATTTTATGTTTACAAAGATAATGCAAACGAGCGCAATGTAAGCTTGCTTACAAATTGCCGAGTGCAGCTTATCTTATGCAAAGATACACTATATTTTTGTTTCAGCAATTGTTAAGCATACCTTTTCATAAGCACACTATTCAACATACACCTTACCTCATCTACTTCTCTTTCGGCATCTTCGACGTAAAGGCGAGGGCTGAGAGGAAGAGTAGGGTGAAGGATATGGTGAACATATATTGGGGCGTTAGTGAATAAAAAAACTCTGCTCCCACTTTTGATTCGAATCTATACCACGGTATGATACAAGGCACTATGGGATATACTAAATACAGCAGCATGCTTGGGAAGACAGCATAACGCGCCACTAAAAGGGCACGATTGCTCTTGCATTGGTTAACAAGCCAGAAGAGCATGAAGGCTACAGAAGGGGCCAAAAGCCATGTAGTGCCGATTGACATGGATTCCCACGCATAGGTAGAATCTCCAATGTTTTCAAAAAAGATTAGAGCAAACGCTATCTCCGCCACAAACACCAGCACGCCCTGCTTGATGTTGGCATCCTTCCACCAATGTTTAAAGAGTTGCCATGCCGATGCTCTGCCGCTATCAAGGCCAAAAGCATAGACAGAAAGAAGGGCAAAGAGGAAGAAGAGGTGAAAATAGTTGACACCCATATAGTCGGTAGTGCCATAGCGATGTCCTACTTTATAAATCCATATCCAGCAAAGCGGCATATAATTGACAGCGATGGGCACGATGGCATATCGGGCACCAAACAGCACCCATTGCTTTGTGCGGTATCGTTTTACCACCCAGCACAATGCCATGAGAAGAAGCATGACAACGAGGTATGCACTAGGGTCAGCATAATAATAGGTAACGCAGCTGTCAGGGTTAGGTGCAAAGCCTGACCCCGTGATAAAAATCATCTGAAAGAAGTTTGCGTGAAGATAGTAATAATCAGCCTCGGCAACCGACTTTAGTCCAGGCCCGAAATAGGAGTTAGAAAGACTATCAATCAGATACATTGACACAAAGATAACGACAAAGGCCGCTAAGGCACGTATGTAACTAAAACCGAGGCTCTTATCAGCAGGTTTTTCTTCCTTAGCTTGAGGGGCAGAAGGCTTTTCTTCCTTAGGCTGAGGAGCCATAGGCTTTTCTTCCTTAGCTTGAGGAGCAGAAGGCTTTTCTACCTTAGGCTGAGAAACCTCAGGCTCGTGTGCGATGACCGTAGCCTCTTCGTCTACCGTAGCCTGTAGGGGCACAGCAACGCTTGGGGCAACCTTTTCGTCGAGCATAGCGATAAACGCCTCAACGGTTTGGGGCCTGCCTTTGCGTTTGGGCTGCATGGCCGCAGCGATAGCAGCCTTGGTGGAGGGCGATGCTGATAGGCGCGAGAGGTCGAGGTCGGCATCGAGCAGTGCCGTAGCGTTGGGCGGCGTTTGTCCCGACAGCAGTTTATACAGTGTAGCCCCCAGCGAATAGATGTCGGTGGTGGGCGAGAAGGTGCTCACGCCGCCAGGCTGATACTGTTCGAGGGGCGCAAAGCCATGACTGATGCCCACGGGTGTGGTGCTGGTTTGCGAGCCAGTTTCGTCGTAACGTTTCGACAAGCCAAAGTCGATGACCACAGCATTGCCATTGCCATCAATAAGCACGTTTGAAGGTTTAATGTCGAGGTGATTGATGTTGCGGGCATGGATATAGCTGAGAGCATCGGCCACCTGACGAATATAGCCAAGGGCTGTAGCCTCGGCCAAGACGCCATTGCGCTGCACGAGGTCGGATAGCGACCCACCGCTGAGATAGTCCATCACATAATAGGCCGTGCCGTTCTCTTCAAAGATGTCATGAATATGAATGATGTGCGGGTTGTTAAGGGCGGCTATGGTTTGCGCCTCCTTCACAAACTTGGCACGAAACCGAGCTACGGTGTCGACACTGCCCATTGATGGTACCGACACCTGCGAGGTCTGTTCATCGCGGTTGCACAGTTCCTTCATAAAAAACTCTTTGATGGTGACCTTACGGTTTAGCGCCACCTGAGAGGCCAGATAGGTGATGCCGAAGCCACCTTGCCCCAGCACCCCTTCTATGCGATATTTGCCGTTTTGCAGCACGGCGTTGGTCTTCAGTGCGTTCATATTGTTTTTTATTTCATGCCTTTGCCAGGCGCGTCGGCCGCATGGTTGTGTTTGTTAAAGCCCTCACGAAGCTTATCAACAGCGCTATGCTCGTGCGTTTCGGTAACAGCGGGTGCTGCCGAACTGGTGTGCGCACCATGTTCGGGAGCAGCTGCGGGCTTACTGGGTTTAGCAGGATTTGCTGCGGGCTTATTAGGAATATTTATTTTTCCAGGAGTATTGAGCTTGCTGGGGTTACCTGACGCTGCGCCCTCAGTAGCAGTTGCTGCCTGGGTGGGTGTAGCGGCCTGGGTAGGCTTGTTGGGGTCAACAGCCTCGGTAGCCGTTGCTTCTTCAGGCTTATTGGCAGGTGCGACAGTGGTGGTGCGACGCTTGTTTGTTTTCTTCTTTTTATCCTTTTGCTCAACGTTAGGTTTGTTGGGCTTAGCAGGTTCAGGCTTATTTTTTAGCAGCATGGGCACAATGAAATAGGCGGCTGCGGCCAGCAACGTAATGACAAGAGCCAAAACAAATTTCATCATACCCTTGGCCTTACGATTACTGCTTGCTGGTGTGGGGCATGCCGTATTGGCCGGATTATTCGGCACCACAGGCTGTTCATCATCAATAGCATCGGCCGTAAACGTGGGGGATGAAGCAGCCGACTGAGCAGGAGCTACTGATGGCGCTGGCGCCCCTTCGGCCTCGCCCTCAACATCAAGAATATGAATGATGAGGGCCGTGTGGTTGTCGCGGTTATCGATGGTAGCGTTGGTAAGCACCTGCACCTTGTTTTCGTCGTCGCCATTCATGTCAGAGAAGTTGAAGCGTATGTTAGCATCCTCCATCTCTTCGAGCATACCGTCAGAGCAGAGATAGAAGTAGTCGCCAGGCTTAATATCGGTAACATGATGAATGTCGGCCTTGGGCTGACGCTCCATGTGCGGCTGCATGGCACGGGTGATGATGTTCTTTTGTGGCGACACCTTAGCCTCTTCGGGCGTGAGCTCGCCTATCTTGACGAGGTCGTTCACCAGCGAGTGGTCTTCGGTCATAAACAATATCTGTGTGCTGTCGGTATCCTTACCAGGACGGATGTGGTACACCCTACTGTCGCCCATGTGTGCAATGGTGGCACCGCCCGCATGCAGTTTTAAGAATGTCATGGTGGTGCCCATCTTCTTTGAGGCGCCATTATCTTTCTGGTCGAGGGCATGGAAGGCATCGGCCACCGCCTTCAGCAACATATCGTCGGTAAACAACGCCTCGCTGTTAGGCACGCTGGCGTTTACGCTTTGGCTCATGGCCTCGCACACAGTGGCGCTGGCCACCTCGCCAGCATCATGTCCGCCCATGCCATCGCACAGGATGAAGAGGCGGTCGGCATCGGTCTGCTTGCCATACAAGGGGTATATGCTATCTTCTTGGTGAGGGTTGCCTTGCGCATCTTTGCGCTGTCCAAACTCTTGTATGCTATATGCTTTTAATTTAAATTTCATCATTTTTTCGTTCTGCGTATTTGTTATGATGTTTATGATAGGAAGGGTGCATTGAGGGGCGCGTTATGGGGTGCCGAAGCGTTCGCCGACGGTTAGAAGACGGTTTCGTCTTCGTCAGGACTAACGATGCGCAGTGTGGCGTCGGGCAACTGTATGAGGTCGTTCGACTTCAGCACCACCTCGTCGCCAAACATCAGCGGCTGGTTGTTCACCATGGTGGCATTTACCTGCTGCTTATAGAGCGACACGGTGTGAACATAGCCCATGAGCGGCGAGGCAGTAACATTGATAACGATGTGCTCGCGGCTCATACGCTTCTGGCCATGAGTGTCGATTTGTATGGTGGCTTGCGATGCCTGCGCCTTTCGACCAATCACGTTGCGCCCCTCGCGCAGCAAGAAACCCTTGGGCGAGCCCGCCACCTTTACTGAGAAGAGGGGCGTCTTTGTAGGCATACCGTGGTTCTGATCATAGTCGGTAAGTTCGGGGTCGTTGCCACGCGGCTGGCCACCCATGCCTTCGGGCAGGTCGGTGCCAGGGTCGACCTGTGGCTGATTGTTTTGTGGCAACACCTTGAAATTGAGGAATGGCGACTTTTGTTTACAGATGGGGCAAGGCACCACCTTCGTTTCAATATTAGGAATGTTTTTTACCGCAAGCACGGCTCCGCAATGCGGACATTTTATTTTAAGAATATCGTTTGACATTTTTATTACGTTTTATATTTTAGTTTCGTAAGTTTTACCACTTTATCACAGGCATATCGTTAGAAAATTTGCCCCACATAACAGGGTGCTGCATGTTGCGCGACAGCTTTATCACGCCCGAGTGAACATAGGTGAACAGCTCTTTGGCCGTGATGGTGCGGTCGCGGTTGGCATCGGCGCCACCGCGCAAGCCTTGCATGAGATAGGTAGTGAAGAAGCCGTTCTTCATATCTCGACGCTCGATAGACACCTCGTTGCTGCGCGACGAGAGAAAGAGCATTACGTTGGCCTTCTTGGCCGATGCCATCGAGTTTTGACTGTTACGGCCGTTGGTGCGTATCTTTCCCGCATAGCAGGCATCGGCAAAGATCATTTTGTTCTTACAGTTGGTGCTGGCCATGGCTTTGCGTATCACCTGATAGTCGAGCATGGCATCGTGTGCCACGAAGCCGCCAGGATAGCCGTGTCCGCTGAAGAAGAACACCACGATATCGTTGGCGGTAGCCTCGCTATACAGCTTGCTCATAGCCTTTACAATGCGGTCTTTGGTGGCATCGCTGTTGAGCAGCAACGAATATTTTACATGAGAGTTTTGCGAATAGAGCCAAGCAATGGTCTTGGCATCGTTAGCAGGCAGTGTCAGGTCGTTGGCTACGCCTGGATAATCAGATATGCCCACTGCCACGAGGTATATCTTGGCTTGTGCGTTGGTGGCAAAAAGCATGGCCAACGCCATAAAAAGACACAAGGCAACGCACCGTGCCATGCTGGCGGGTGCGCTGCTGTTGCACTTTCGTTTTTTATCTTGCATTGTGTGGTTTTGCATCATAAAAACGGTTAAAGAGTAATGTGAAATAGACGATTAAACCATCAAGCTATCGTCAGAGAAGTCGGCGGTGGGCTGCTCGCTGAGACAGTCGTTTTCTAAGTCGACGGGAAGGCTGTCGTTGGTGGTACCACAATCATCTTCGCCAGATGTAGTGCCCACTTGAGGTGCTACCTCGTCGTTCTGAGCCATTACCAGCGGTTCGTCTTGTTCAACAGGGCTGGTTGCGCTATCATCAGTATCGGTGTTCGGCGCTTGGTTTATTGCAGCCATCTGTTGAGCATACGCTTCAGTGATGTGTCCTCCAGAAATGTTGGCATATTCATTGTCTTCAAGCTTGCCATTGTCGTTGAAGTCGACAGCCAAAACATCAAACTCGTGGTCGCCATTGATGTCAACCATGATGGCATCGTGATTATCAACAGAAAGCTGTGCAAAGGTATAGCCCGTTTCGTCGTCGTGAGAAACACCCAGTATCTGCACTTCGCTCTCTTCAGATACCGTGTGTGGTTCGTTAGACGCTACTGGCTGTGGCTGAGGGCCCTGGTTACCAGTTATATAGTTAGGCTCGTCGCCCTGAGGGCCTTGGGCTACGGGTTGCGCCTGAGCGGTTTCGGTTTGAGCGGTTTCGGCATGAGCCGTAGCATGGCCTGCGGTGTGGCCAGTGGTATGACCAGTGGTATGGTCAGCGGTGTGTGCATCAACCACCTCTACCTCGTCGTTCTGAGCCGTTGCCGAGCCTGTCCAGCTGAAGTGTTGTCCGAAGGCAGTTTTATCTTCGGCCGACATGTTATCCCATTCGGCCTTATTATAGGTATGGTATATATTACCGTGCCACTCGAAGGCGCCACCAGGGCCTACCTCGGCGCGAGCCGTGTTGAAGGCTTCGGTAAACGACATATCGTCGTTAACGCCATGCGCCACTGGCACCTCGCCATCGCTCCATGTGGGCACATCTTCGCCGCCATTTGCTTCGGCACCATCAACAGGAGTGCCGCTGCTGAGCACGGTGGCAGCTGCACCAAGGGCTACGCCTGCTGCGGCTCCGCCAAGGATGCGTCCTACCTTCGGGCCCTTCTTAATGGGCTGTGCCGGCTGTGAGGGCGCTGCGTTGTTGTGCTGTTCAGCGTTTTCGGTACGCTGGGTGCGCTCGGTATTGTCGATCTGGGTGCGCTCGTCAAGATTGGCATCATATTGAGTGCGCTCGTTATCTATATTATTTGTATTCATTGCTCAGTATTTTAAACGGTTATTAAAGTATATATATAATATGGAGTGCTTTTGTATTGTTTATGCCATGTAATCGTCAACATTGGCATTGTTCTCATAGTCGCTATTATAAGCGTTCTGCGCCATGACGTTGGGGTCGGCAGCAGGGTCTGGGTTTGCCGCTGCCTGAAGTTCAGACATCGAGAGTTGATGTATAGAGATATCCACTACCTCGTCGTTGTCAATCTGCCCGTTATTGTTTGCGTCAGCAACAAGCGCATCGGCCACGCCATCACGGTCGGCATCAACGATAAGGGCTTGATTGCCACTAATGTTTACAAGTGCGGCATCCATCTGCTGCCCGTCGGCACCAGTAATGGTTTGATAGTCGAGCACCTGCACATCAGGACTGAGCGTAGAAGCAGGCATTACGTTGGGACCAGGAGTAGGTTCAGGATCGGGCTCAGGACCAGGAGCGGGAATGGGGTCGGGCTCAGGAATAGGCTCGGGGGCAATGGGTTCAACATTAACGGGGGTAACGTGCGAAGTGGTAGCGGCCACTGTGGGCTGAGAAGCGGTGCTATGGGTGGGTGCCTCAACATCTACGATGGGCACATCGTCTGTGGCTTGGGGGGCTTCAGGAAGAACGGGGTCTTCCACTTGGGCTGCATGTATCTCTTCAGACAGCAATGTTCCACCTACTACGCCAACGGCTGCACCAAGTGTTGAACTGGCGGCTGCTGCCATGTTAGCCTTCACGTTCTCGTTCTTCTTTGTATTCATAATTATATGTGTTAAAAGGGTTTATACTGTGTTTTGTTTTTATCACACTGCAAAGATAGGCATTATCCCCTACCCCTCCAAGTGTTTTTCTTCATTCTGTACAAAACGCCCCAGTTAATACATAAAATGTCGATGCTGGCACGTCATCCTGCGTTTCGGCCGTTTTTCTTTCTTTTAAAATATAAAATACAAGCAAGCCCTAACGACCGATTTGGGTTAAAAAAACAAATTTTTTACTATGAGTTTAGGTTATTACGTTAATTATGAGTAAATTTGCACCTCAAATTGCATTGTTGTGCCTATCGGGGTAGAAGCCAGCCAGAGCCATTGCCCTCGTGCAAGGCAATGCCACCGCCCATCATGGTGCATAGAAACGAAAAGAATATAATAACATAAAATAAAGAAAACTAAGATGAACATTTCATTTGAAAATCCGGAGAAGGTGAACGGTTTGCTCACCATCACGGTAGAAGAAGCTGACTTCAAGGCTGATGCCGAGAAGACCCTGAAAGAATATCGTAAGAAAGCTAACTATCCTGGTTTCCGCCCTGGTATGGTGCCCATGGGCTTGATTAAGAAGCAGTTTGGCACACAGGTTAAGATGGAAGCTGTAAACAAGGTTGTTGGCGAGCAGATGTACAAATACATCAAAGACAACGAGATACAGATGCTGGGCGAGCCCATGCCTTCAGAGAAGCAGGTGCCCGTTGACATTGAGAAGGATGCTCCTTATACCTTCATCTTCGATATTGCTGTGGCTCCCGAGTTTAAGATTGAGCTGAACGGCAAGAACAAGATCGACTATTATAAGATTAAGGCCGACGCCGACCTGATTACCAAGCAGCTGGAGATGCTGCAGAGCCGTGCTGGCGAATATGTAAAGGCTGAAGACTTTGACGCTGAGCAGAACGATATGCTGAAGGGCGACCTACGCGAGCTCGACGCTGAGGGCAACACCAAGGAAGGTGGCATCACTGTTGAGGCTGCTGTGCTGATGCCCCAGTATATTAAGGTAGACGAGCAGAAGCACCTGTTTGATGGTGCCAAGCTGGGCGACATCATCACCTTCAACCCCCGCAAGGCTTATCCCGAGGGCGAGGCTGAAATCTCTTCTCTGCTGAAGATTACACGCGAGCAGGCTAAGGAGCTGACCGCCGACTTTAGCTATCAGATTACAGAAATCAACCGCTTCAAGAAGGCCGACCTGAACGAAGACTTCTACAAGAAGATCTTTGGCGAAGAGACCGACGTTACCACCGAGGAGCAGTGCCGCGAGAAGATTGCCGAGTCGTTGGTTCCGCAGCTCGAGGTTAACAGCGACTTCAAGTTCCTTGAGGACGTAAAGAAATATACCGAGGAGAAGGTAGGCGAACTGCAGTTCCCCGAGGCTCTGCTGAAGCGCATCATGCTGGCTAACAACAAGGAGCGCGGCGAAGAGTTTGTTGAGAAGAACTTTGCTGCCAGCCTTGAGCAGCTGAAGTGGCACCTCATCAAAGAGCAGCTGGTGAAGGCTCACGACATTAAGGTTGACGACAACGACGTGAAGGCTGCCGCTAAGGAAGGCGCTCGCATGCAGTTTGCACAGTATGGCATGGACAACGTGCCCGAGGAGTATGTTGACCGCTATGTTGACGAGATGCTGAAGAAGCGTGAGAACATTGACGGCTTCGTTGACCGCGCTGTTGACAAGAAGCTGGTTAACGCCCTGAAGGCTTCAGTAAAACTGAACGAGAAGGAAGTGACGCTTGACGAGTTTAACAAGCTGATGGAAGAAAAGTAATCCTGCCGAAAAGAGGGATTTCTTGAAGTTTTTGCCAAAAACTTCATAATTTCATTTAACTTCTGAACTGATTAAAGTTCAAAGAAAAAGAAAAAAACTTCTTCAAATAAAAGAGGTTATCGACTTTTTTGCCTATCTTTGTAGAAATAATATCGCAAACGAGGGGCAGAAAGCCGATAACCTCTCTTTTTTTGTTTAGTAGATAACAATAAATTGTATGAACGATTTTAGAAAATTTGCCACACAACACCTTGGCATGAATGGTATGGTGATTGACGATGTTATCAAGTCAGAGTCGCAATACCTCAATCCGTATATCCTTGAAGAGCGAAAGCTGAACGTAACACAGATGGACGTGTTCTCGCGCTTGATGGCCGACCGTATCATCTTTCTCGGCACTCCTATCGACGACTATGTAGCCAACACCATCATGGCGCAGCTGCTGTATCTCGACTCGGTAGACAACTCGAAAGACATCTCGCTTTACATCAACTCGCCTGGCGGTAGCGTTACCGCTGGCCTCGGCATCTACGACACGATGCAATATATCTCGGCCGACGTGGCCACACTGTGCTCGGGCATGGCAGCATCAATGGGCGCCGTGCTGCTGGTAGCAGGACAAGAGGGCAAACGTAGCGCGCTGAAACATAGCCGCGTGATGATACACCAGCCGCTGGGTGGCACGCAGGGTCAGGCTTCAGATATCGAGATTGAAGCCAAACTGATAGGCCAGATGAAGAAAGAGCTGTACAACATCATCTCTGAACACTCGCACCAACCCTTTGATAAGGTGTGGGCCGACAGCGACCGCAACTACTGGATGACAGCACCCGAGGCGAAAGAATATGGCATGGTAGACACTGTGCTGGAGAGAAAGAAATAGGTTAGTTAATTAGTTGACGAGTTGACGAGTTGACAAGTTGACGAGTAGACAAGGAGATATGCATTGCTCGCTCTGGGAGAGGCAATGACTTGTTAACTATAACAACAAAAGCAAGTGACTTGTCAACTATAACAACAAAAGCAAGCAACTTGTCAACTTGTCAACTTGTTAACTCGTTAACTATAAAAATAAAGACAGAGAATGAACAAATGTAACTTCTGCGGAAGACCAGAAAAAGATGCCGAACTGCTCATCACAGGACAGAACGGATACATCTGCTCTGACTGTGTGCGACAGTGCTACGAGATACTCAAGTCGATGAACCTTGAGCTCGAGCCCGAAGCACGTCGCAACAAGAAGGACGGCCAGCACCACTTCAACCTGAAGCAGGTGCCCAAGCCTACAGAGATAAAACAATATCTTGACGAATATATCATTGGCCAAGACGAGGCAAAACGTTATCTCTCGGTGGCCGTGTATAACCACTACAAACGTCTGCGTCAGCCACACGACGAGAGCGGCGTAGAGATTGAAAAGAGCAATATCATTATGGTGGGAAGCACCGGCACAGGTAAAACCTTGCTGGCACGCACCATCGCACGCCTGCTCGACGTGCCCTTCACCATTGTCGACGCCACGGTGTTTACCGAGGCTGGCTATGTGGGCGAAGACGTTGAGAGCATCTTGTCTCGACTGCTTCAGGTGGCCGACTATGATGTAGAGGCCGCACAGCAGGGCATCGTCTTCATCGACGAGATTGACAAGATTGCCCGTAAGAGCGACAACCCCAGCATCACCCGCGACGTGAGTGGCGAGGGTGTGCAGCAAGGCTTGCTGAAACTGCTTGAAGGCACCATGGTAAACGTGCCACCTAAGGGAGGCCGTAAGCATCCTGACCAAGACTATGTGCACGTTGACACACGCAACATTCTTTTCATCTGCGGTGGCGCCTTCGACGGCATCGAGAGCAAGATAGCACAGCGCATGAACACCCACACCGTGGGCTTCAACGCCATACAGAACGTGGCACGTATCGACAAGGGCGACCTCATGCAGTATGTGCTGCCACAAGACTTGAAGTCGTTCGGACTTATTCCAGAGATCATCGGTCGTCTGCCCGTGCTCACCTACCTCAAGCCCCTCGACAAAGAGGCCCTGCGCCGCATCTTATCAGAACCTAAGAACAGCATCGTAAAACAATATATCAAACTGTTTGAGATGGATGGCATCAAGCTCAGCTTCCCTGAAGAGACGCTCGACTACATCGTAGACAAGGCTGTACAATATAAGCTGGGCGCTCGTGGTTTGCGCTCGATTGTAGAGTCGGTGATGATGGATGCCATGTATGAGATACCCAGCAAAAAGGTTAAGAAGTTTGTGGTATCGCTCGACTATGCCAAGGCACAGCTGGAGAAATCAAATCTTAACCGCATGGAGGAGGCGTCGTAGCCCCCTCCACCCCACACCCCAAAACCTAACAAGAAATGCTATGACCAAGGACGTAAATCTTAACGAACAACTAAAACGCTACTTCGGCTTCGATAAGTTTAAAGGCGAACAAGAAGCCATCATACGCAGTTTGCTCGACGGAAACAATGTGTTTGTGTTGATGCCTACAGGCGGCGGCAAAAGCTTGTGCTACCAGTTACCATCGCTGCTGATGGAGGGCACAGCCATCGTGGTGTCGCCCCTCATCGCCTTGATGAAGAACCAGGTAGACGCGGTGAACGCGCTGAGCGACGAGCCCGCACTGGCACACTACCTCAACTCGTCGCTGAACAAGGCGGCCGTGATACAGGTGATGAACGACGTACGCAGCGGACGCACCAAGCTGCTGTATGTGGCCCCCGAGTCGCTGAATAAGGAAGACAATATCGCCTTCTTCCAATCGTTTAAGATTTCGTTCTACGCCATCGACGAGGCGCACTGCATCTCTGAGTGGGGACACGACTTCCGTCCCGACTACCGCAACCTGCGCCCCACCATTAACCGCATAGGCAATGCCCCCGTCATTGCCCTCACCGCCACTGCCACCGACAAGGTGCGCAACGATATCAAGAAGAGCTTGGGCATTAATGATGCCGTAGAATTTAAGAGCTCGTTCAACCGCCCTAACCTATATTATGAGGTACGGCAAAAGAACAAAGATATCGACCGACAAATCATTAAGTTTATTCGACAACATCCTGGCAAGAGCGGCATCGTTTACTGCCTCTCGCGCAAAAAGGTAGAAGAGCTTGCAGCCGTGCTATGTACCAACGACATCAAGGCGGCGCCCTATCATGCAGGCCTCGACTCGGCCACCCGATCACAAACGCAAGACGACTTCCTCATGGAACGTATCGACGTGATTGTGGCCACCATAGCTTTTGGTATGGGCATCGACAAGCCCGACGTGCGCTTCGTCATACACTACGACATACCCAAAAGTTTGGAGGGCTATTACCAAGAAACAGGACGTGCGGGGCGCGATGGTGGCGAGGGTGTATGCATAGCCTTTTATGCACACCAAGACTTGCAGAAGCTGGAGAAATTTATGGATGGCAAGTCGGGCGCTGAGCAAGAAATTGGCCGACTGCTACTACAGGAGACGGCCGCCTATGCCGAGTCGTCGGTATGTAGACGAAAGCTGCTGCTGCACTACTTTGGCGAAGAATATTCGGCCGACAACTGCCACAACTGCGACAACTGCTTGCACCCAAAGGTGAAGACAGAAGGACGAGAGGCGCTGCAAGCCTTTCTGAGCGTGATGGTGGCCGTGAAGCACGAATATCGTCAAGACTATCTGATCGACGTGGTGAAGGGGCGCGCTACCGACGAGGTGGTGTCGCGACATCACGACGAGATTGAAGACTTTGGCGCGGGCGAAGATATGCCCTCGAAGATATGGAACGCTGTGGTGCGACAGGCTATCTTGGCAGGATACATCGCCATCGACATTGAAAACTATGGCACTCTGCGCATCACGGCAGCAGGACGTAGATGGCTGAAGCAGCCCACATCATTCATGATTGTTGAAGATACCGACTTCAGTGCCTACGAAGAAGAGGGCGTCAGCACTGAGGGTGGCGCGCTCGACCCCGAACTATTCTCGATGCTGAAAGACTTGCGCCGTAAGGTGGCTCATAAGCACAACTTGCCCGCATGGGTTATCTTCCACGACATCTCGCTGGAACAAATGGCTACCATGTATCCGATATCGATAGAAGAGCTGCAAAACGTGCAAGGTGTGGGCGCTGGCAAGGCGCGCCGCTATGGCAAGCAGTTCTGCGAACTGATAAAACGCCACTGCCAAGAAAACGAGATTGAACGCCCCGAAGACTTGCGCGTGCGCACCGTAGCGAAGAAGTCGGCAAAGAAGATATACATCATTCGCGAGATTGACAAACAGATACCACTCGACGATATTGCCAGTGCACAGGGACTCGACTTCAGCGAACTGCTCGACGAGATTGAGGCCATCGTGTATAGTGGCACAAAACTGAACATCGACTATTTTCTTGAAGATGTAATGGACGAAGATAAGGTAGACGACATCTACGACTATTTCTCTTCAAGCGAGTCGGATAGCCTTGAAGCCGCCCTTGACGAGTTTGATGGCGAAGATGTGAATGAAGACGAGATACGACTGGTGCGCATCAAGTTTATTAGCGAGCAAGCAAACTAATTGTTTAATTCATAATTCGTAATGGGGAGGCGCTTGGTTCAAAAATCGAGACTCGTGATGCTGTGCGTGGCTTTGTGCAGCATCTTCTCTTCATGCGGTTCGGGAGCCGATGGCAACAACGAAGCGCATGAACAGGCACTGATGGCCATTGACGACTCGATAAAACGGCGTAGTCCACAAGCCTTCAGCCTTATTTCTGAAGGCATGAAGAGCGCCACCGACAGTCTCACCTATTATGAATATTGCGCACGTATGGGCACATGGTATCTGCTCTCGGCCACACCCGACAGCATGCAACCATACGTTGATAAGACCTTGGCCTACGCCCTTCGGCAGCCAGCATCAACACGTCGCGATGCCCTTTTGGCATTAACCTATTCGAGCAAAGCTACGCGGCTGCACAACTTTCATCAGCAGCCCGACTCGGTAACGGCGTTCTACACCCAGGCTTACCATTATCTTATGTCGTCGGGAAACCTCAGCACGTTGCCCGACTTGTGCGGCAACTTGGCCGACGCTTATTATTTTAAAGACAACTTGCCCGAGGCGGCCCATTGGTATCGCCGAGCATTGTTTCTTGTCGACTCGCTCGCCTTGCCTAAAAGCAAGGACATCACACTGTATCTGGGCTTGGCTCGCATCTACATGAACCTTAACGACTTTCCGTCGTCGCGCAAATATTATGAGCAAACGGAACGCCACTTTAAGGAGATGCAAACAAGCATGCAAGCCTACTTCTTAAACGACTATGGCTCGTATTTTTATTATGCCAAAGATTTTAAAGCGTCGCTCGAACGGTTTAAAACCTTAGAAAAGATGTTGCTGCAGAAGGGCATGGAGCACAACTTTGATATGTATATATGTCGCACCAATCTGGCCGATGTGTATCTCAACTTGGGACAGCTTGACGAGGCACGACGCTATCTGTCTATGACCGAGGGCTATATGCGCCGCATGAACGACCCCGTGGCCAACTATTATATCAACACCATAAAGATTGGTATCGCGCTGCAAGAAGGCGATATGCCTACGGTGCAACGCATCTTAGCCACCGAACCCGCTGGCGCCTGCACCGTATATAATATGGTGCATATACGCAATGGCTATCTGCAACAATATTATGCACGCACAGGGCAGTATCGCCAGGCTTATGCCGTAACGGTGGCCGACATGAACATGACCGACAGCATGAACAGCAGCCGAAGCAATATGCGCGCCACCGAAATATTAAACCGCTTTACACAAGACACGCTACGCCTGCACCACGACTTGGCCATGCAGCAGAAAAATGCTTACATCTATCGCACCAACACGCTGGTTACGGTGCTGGTATCGGTGGCCATCGTGCTGGTGCTGTTGCTGGTGCTGTGGATTGTTATGTCGCGCAAGCAGTTGCTGAAAGGGCGCATGGATATTATGCAACTGAAGCTGTCGAGCGCCCGAAACCGCATCAACCCCCACTTTGTGTTTAACGTGCTAAACAATAATATCATTAATGTGCGCAACGATGCCGCCACAGCAGCCGTGGCCGACCAGCTGCAAGACCTGGCTCGGCTCATTCGTGCCAACCTCGATATGTCGCTGTGCATGACGGTGACATTGGCTGAAGAGCTGGCTTTCGTTGAACGCTATGTGGCGATAGAGCAACGTATGATGGGCCCCGACTTCCACTTCAAAATCGAGGCCAACCCTCAGGTGTCGCTCAACGAGGTGCGCATACCCTCTATGTTCTTACAGATATTGACAGAGAACGCCCTGGTACATGGTCTGAAAGGATGGGATGGCACCAAACGCCTGACCATTGCCGTGCAGCACACCCCTGGCGCCACCACCATCACAGTAACCGACAATGGGCGCGGCTTCGACATACGGTCGGCTCGCCCCAAGAAGCGCACGGGCCTAAGCATCATCACACAAACCATAACGGTGATGAACGAACATAACAAACAAAAAATGCGTTTCAACCTGCGTAACCTTACCAACGAAAGCGGAAAGGTTATCGGATGCCAGTCGGCCTTAATCATACCCGATGGCATGAAGCTCAGTTTAGGAAACTAAAACAGAAGTGTAAAGGCAGTAAACAAAAAGAAGGAAATATATAAGTGAAGAATAATAAAATATATGAAAGCAGTAATTATTGACGACGAGAAGGCTGCGGCCCTCGACTTAGCTCGCCGCCTTGAAGCCTACCCCGACATCAACGTGGTGGGAACAGCGCAAGGTGGCGTTGAAGGCCTTGAACTATTGGCCAAACATAACCCCGACGTGTTATTTCTTGATATCGAGATGCCCGACCTCTCTGGCATCGACTTCCTTGAACGTATGGACCGTCAAAGCAACGGCCGCTGTAAGGTGGTCATGTTTTCGGCGCACGACAAATATATGCTATCGGCCTTCCGCAATCAGGCGTTCGACTTCCTGATGAAGCCTATCGACGATGCCGACCTACGCACCGTGCTACAACGTGTATATGCCTCGCGCAAATATGAGCCCATACCCATCGTGCAGCCCTCGCAAGACGAAAAGTTTTTGATGTACACGGGCGCTGCCGACTTCCGCTTGGTAAACCTTCGCGACATTGGCGTGTTTCAATACAACTCGTCGCAACGTGTGTGGGAAGCCGTATTAGCAGGCGTCGACCAGCCCGTACACCTCAAACGCACCGTAAACAGCGACTCGTTGCTCACCGCCAGTACCGACTTTATTCAGGTGCACCAAAAATACATCATCAACATGACTTATCTTATCGAGGTAACAGGCAACCAGTGCCACTTCTTCCCCCCATTCGATAACATCGACTATGTAAAGGTGGGACGCCTCTATCGCCGCAAACTCATCGAACGCTTCAGCTGTTTATAAGACCGCTGCTGTTGAAGTGTGACGATTTATCAGTAGATAAGGCTGTATTTGTTCTTCTGAGGATAGCCCTCGACTATGCTTGCACCTATCTTGGCCCCCGATAGTATCACGCAGTTTCTCCGTGTGTTCCATCACGTCCTCCTTTTTTTATTGGGGTTATACTTCGGTTAATGTTCGTTGCGGGCGGAACATTTCCGCCCGCAACGGCTTACTGCTTCCTCAAGGTAGGCAATGCTCCTTTAAGTTC
>OLGA01000292.1_pt1 | contig 44817 bp, 27 predicted proteins | sample 1604881 | NCBI WGS metagenome assembly OLGA01 (sample SAMEA3888896, study PRJEB22519) | human gut metagenome | biome: human gut; feature: human-associated habitat; material: faeces | place: Denmark | collected 2009 | reverse complement strand
GAGGCCCAGCCATAAATGCGGACGTTAGTCCGAATTTACTGACGCTTGACCGTTCATTAGTAAGGGCAAAAGTTCGTCACGCTGCTTAGTGAGTTCAATGTTCTCCTTACGAAGATTTACCATCATTGTTATTATATTTCTGACTTCTTTTGCAAACACTTTGATTATATCTTCGTGATATAAAATAGGCATATCTCTTAATGTTCTTAGTGATACAAATTTCTGAATACTTCCCGAAAGACTGTTCCCTTCATAATGCTTATAATCGCAAGAAGATAAATAGAGATACAAATATTCTGAAAACCATCGCTTTGCAGATGTTTTGAATAGAGCCATATTCTTTATAGCAAAGTTTATATTTGTTTCTTCTACAAAATAACTATTACCAATAGTTCCTATCATAGAGAATAGAATATCATTAGTATCAACTTTACTACGTTTGTTTATGCTTTCGTAGTCTTCTTTTGAGATTTTATAAGCACTTGCATAGTCAAGTCCTCTTTCCGTAAGGTGTTTTGAGGTAAGCAGAAAATACCCATTGTCTTGTGGCTTGGGTGAGTCATGTGTACCATCTTTAACTTCAATTATTTCTGATAGCGATTTAACATCAAAAGATGTTGGTATCTCTCGCTTCAACTTCTCATTCCACACCATAGCCCCACCACTTGCTTTATACGGCTTGCCATCCTCGTTCGGGAAGTCAAACTGCACAAACCAGTAGTCATAGAGTTGCTTTGCCATCGCCTCTAAATTATCATTTATCCGACGATTGACGTTTATCTTAGTGCAAAATGATAGTATCATATTGCCGATACACGCCTCCTCTGCTAAAGAGAGTTTCGGAATGGAGTATCGCATTATCTGATTCTTATCTCCACGAGGCATCTTGCTACCCTTTTTCCCTTTCATAACATAGTCGTAGAATGAGTCTTGAAGTAACGATGCGTATAGAAATTCTTGAGAATGACCAGATTTCGCCCGAAAGACAAGGACATCAGCAGAAGCCCCACCTTCCCTATCGGCGAACCAAATTTTCTTAAGATATGGACGAATATTAGCGACTAAAACATCGCCACACTTATAGTGAGTAAGAGCACACTTCTGCGGAGGAAGATTTTGCGCGACACATCGTCCTTCTTTATTCGGAAGTAAAGAGTCTGTTGTAACATAATCAGTGAGCAGTACATTCTCCAGTGGAATTTTATCTGTCACAAAATATGCAATTTCACACAATTGACACAACTGTAATCCCATTTCTTAATATTTTGCAAATCAAATAATTCTTTGTACCTTTGTCATTGGATTTTCAGAGCAAGGAGAGGCAAGCTCCAAGCTGATAGAATAACAGGGTTTGAATTTAATATTCTACCCTGTTTTTTAGTATAACGGGCGAAGTAATCTTTCACTAAGCCGCTTTCAGCTTCCAATCTTGCTATCAAACATTTTGTTAAATGAAAATCCAAATTACTATCAGCTTGGAAAAGCGCCTTGATGATGATCACAAGGAAGCTTTTCATAAACAAGTACTTGTCCGCGGCCACTTTAGGGTGATCAGAGGCAAGAAAGTTTATGTAATGGCCCACTACCGCAAAAAGTAGGTGAGTATTAGCTTCATCTCGCCCGTTAGAGAGTCGCCGCTCGTAAGATTGGCGACTCTCTTTGTTCTCATTCATTGAATTTAAGACTATCCAGCTGCTTCATTATCTCAGCTTCCAGCCGGTGACTTTCTTCAAACTGCGCCGTAAGCTCAGCTTTATAACCGGCCATTCTCTTATTGAATTCCTCCTCGGTAATATCCACATAGTCAATCTTGATATCGAAGTACTGCCCAGCGGAAAGGGAATAACCTTTCTCCTTAATCTCGTCATAGGTTACCGCAACGGAGAAATCATCGACGCTCTCCTTGTTCTGAAATACCTCCACAATCTTGTCCACCTCAAAATCCCTCAAGCGTCGTTTCTGATTACTGCCTTCCTTGTACTCTTCTCCAAGCTTGCTTGCATCGATTAGAATGACCTTGTCAGAACTTGCACCTTTATCGAAAAAGAGTACCGAAACATTCGTTCCAGTAGTAGCGAAGACATTAGACGGCATCGACACGCAGCCATAGACAATCCTTTCGTTCACAATCTTCTCCAGAATCCTTTTCTCCACCCCGCTCTTGGAAGTAATAAATCCTGTAGGGATGACAATCGCTCCTTTACCCGTCGATTTCAGAGAATTGATAACATGCTGGATGAAACAGGTATAGATAGCCATCTTCGGCTTTGTCGGATCTATCTTGGCTACGACATTCGGAACTCCTGCCCAGAACCGGACTCCATCAGCCGCCAAGGTGTTCCTATATTCTGGGAAGTCAAGTTTGAACGGAGGATTAGACACGATAAAATCGAACTTCTTCAACGTGCCATCCGGATTCCTGTGCGATGGTTCAAGAAGTGTATTTCCCTGCACAACATTAGGGAGCGAGGCCGCGAAGTTGTTAAGAATCAAGTTAAGACGTAGCATCTCACTGGATTTTTCGGAAATATCCTGGCTATAGATTGTACAGCGGTCTTCCCCGATCTGGTGTGCAAGAGCCATAAGCAATGTTCCCGTTCCAGCTGACGGATCGTAGCAAGTCACTCCCCTCAGGTCTGCGTTGTCCCCTACAAGAAGCCTTGCCATTACTTGAGCGATAGCTCTCGGAGTATAATACTCAGCGTATTTTCCGCCTCCCGCATTGTTGAAGCCCTTGAGAAGATGCTCGAACACTCTTGAGAAGAAATCATATTTTTCGGTAAAGACATCTTCGAAATTGAACGAAGCCACTTTGCGCATCAGCGACTTTGCGAACTCGTCTCGTTTCTGAGTGTCAGTCACATAGGATGTAACAGCCGAAAAAATGTTCACACGGCTCTTTCCAGACGTGGAAACTGAGAACGTGTCAGAATTAATCTTTGCGATGTCGATAAGTGTCGCATCAAGAAGAGTTGAGAAATCGCCCTTGCCTGTTGCATTGTAGAGATGGGCAAGAGTGTGCTCAGGCTTCAGTCTCGGCACCGAAGATGGAAGATAGCTGAACAGGTCTTCCACCTCCTCGTCTGTAAATGTGTCATATTCGGCATCCCATTTTTCCGCTCGCCTCAACCGCTCTCCATAGACCTTGTCCTTCTTGGCTTCATAACCGAACTTGTCATTGAAAAATTTATAAAGGAAGATTTCTATGACAATTTTATATTCACTTCCTGTTCCCGCAAGACCGAACTCTGCCGTTGTACTCTTGAGTGAATCAATCAGGGCTACCGTTGACTCTGTAATGTTTATATCGCTCATTTATATATAGTTTCTCTGTTGAAAATATTCTGCCGTAATAAGATTGTTGATGAATTTGCGGTCAGAAAGCGTGGCCGGTATGCCCATATCGACCAACTTGGAGCCGATAATAGCAAGCACATCCCTTTTGAAGGCATCTTCATTGTCGACAATATGGGAATTAAGGTATATCATATTGTCTATCTGCGACTTCATTTGTGACAAATTCTCTGCGATTTCGTATTCTCCGGAAGAGATTATAGGCTTCTCCCTCTTCGCATTCTCTTCTTCAATTCTCTTGTGGATGCGCACAAAACGCTCGTCACCCCTATACTTCTTCTTCAGAAGATTGTTGCGCCGGTTGATTTCACGGATTTTTGCCATCACGGTATCCATATACTCGATGCTTTCCTTCGCCTCCGCCGTGTTTTGTGGCACGAAGCCCTTCTTGCGGAAGTATTCGCGAAACTGGTCAGCAAGAATCACATACTTATCCTCTCCCTTGTCAAAATTAGCCTCAAATTCAGCCTGTACCTTGTCGCAACGCTCACGGATGTCATTCACGACTATTCTCATTTCCTCCGGGACACCTTTCTTGAACTCAAAATCGAGTTCAGAGAGAGCTATGTTGATGATGCCCGAGACATCAGCCATATGCTCAGTGTTTTCCATCAGATTGATGCGTTCGATACGATGACTTACTTCCGAAATCAGAGTTGGAATGCCGACCACCGCCAGTTTTTCAACCTTCAGCTTAAGATCCTCGTCTCCGAATACCCTGACCTGATTGATTATAGCCTTCGCTTCATTAAGAGTGGAACGCAGTGCATAGAGAGCGTCCTTGCTACTGATTTCGTCAAGCTCCTTGCGAAAATCCTCCGGGTTCTCACATGTGAAGTTGAAAAGGATATTCTTTATCTCCTTCATCTTGGAGATAACAGCCTCTTTGTCCTCGATAATCACATTACCTACCGGTGCATCGACTGGGACATCCGCCGTATCCACAGTGCGGTTCAACTCCCTTAGATAACGGTCGTTGGTCGTCTCAAAGTTTTCCTTTATATCGACAAAATCAACCACGTAGCCATATTTGAAGTCCTTGTATGGACGATTGACCCTTGTAAGCGCCTGCAACAAGTCGTGTCCGTCAAGGCTCCTGCCGAGATAGAGTTTTTTGAGCCTCGGCGCATCGAAACCTGTAAGAAGCATCTGGTTGACAATCAGCACATCTACAGACATCTGCTTCTTAAACCCTTCGATATAGGCCTTTCTCTCAAGTTTGTCGCCTTCATCATGCAATATAAGAGAAGCCTTGAGAGGCTTCTTGGGAGAACCATATGAAATCATCGGGTCTTCGAGCATCATCAGTTTTTCTTCCTGCTTCTTCTCGACATACAGAGACCGTGAGAATCTCTCCTGCCACAGACGATACATTTCTCTTGCCTGTGGATTTGTCCTGCAAACTATCATCGCACCGATACTTTCATCATCCTGTTCCTTGCGGAAACGGCGGAAGTCGGTGATTATGTAGTCAAGAAGAGCATTAAGATAACTATCGTGCTCAAGGATTTTGTTCTTGTCAATGTCGCTCTTCTTGATTTCAACACCTCCGGCCAACTTGTCCAATATGCTTTTTATCTTTTCCTTATAGACTGTTTCTATAGGCTCGCGCATCAACTTCAGGGTATATCCGTCAGAGATTGATTTGTCGTAGTAATATGTGTCAATGTAATTACCGAAAACGCGCCAAGACTCCCTCTCTTCCTTAAGAAGAGGCGTTCCTGTTAGAGCTATCTTTACGGCATCCTTATCAGCTTCAAGCAGGTTTGCAAGGAAACTCCCCTCAGGATTGTAGCCCCTATGCGCTTCGTCTATAAAGAACACCCTTTGAAGAGATGTGCTGTAACTGTTGTCCAACTGGATCTTTTCAGAGTCTTCCTTGAATTTCTGTATGTTGACGACCATTATCTCAGGCTTTCCCACACTATTCTCCACAGGGTCGATGCTTCTGAAATCATTCATCAGTTCGTTCCTGCTGTTCGCTGTTCTTACAATCAGGCCTCGCGCGGCAAACTCATCGCTTGCCTGCTCCATAAGAGCGATGCGATCAACGATGAAATAGAATTTCACGGCAGTCTGCCTCTGAGCATAAAAATCCGTAAGGCTTCGCACGGAATAGTATGCGAGTGCGGTCTTACCACTCCCTTGAGTATGCCAGATGATACCGCTTTTGACTCCAGCGGCTAATTTTCTCCTGATGGCCAAAGATGCAAACAGTTGCTGATAACGCATCACGTGCTTTTCCAAAGAAACCTTCTTGCTGCCGTCGTCTTCTTCCGTCGTCTTGTTCACGTAGGCAAAACCATATCGGAGGAGAAACAGGAAACGCTCCTTGCTCAACATCGATGTCAGAATTCTGTTGGTAGGAGTAGACGGCTCTTTATTAGTCTGATAGTCAGGAAGATTCTTAATAACGACACAGTTGCGATGTTTGAGGACCCTTTTCTCAAGTTCTTCTGAGACTTCTTTATAAGGATAAGAAGAGACAAAGTTTTTATCCGCCTCGCGAAACACATTGAAGAAAGCCTTATTCTCTGAGCTGCAGCAATAGAAAGCCCCTTGAATCGGAACACGATTGTCGTTATCATATTCTTGATTGTTGGAGAAAATCATCAACTGAGTGATGTTGATAAAGCGTCTGAATGCCCTGTTGGACATTCTCCTGTTGATTCTGTCTCTTTCAGCAAGAATCCCGTCGTGATTATTAGGTTTCTTGACTTCAATGAAGGCAAGCGGAAGCCCATTTACAAAACAAGTTATGTCTGGACGGAAACTGTCACCAGTGTCAGGATTCTCACAGGTAAATTCCGTGGTAACGTGCCACTCGTTATTGTCAGCATTCTCGAAATCGACAAGCTTAAGACCACTGTTGGCAGAGAGTAAGGTATAAAACTCTCTGCCCAGATCATCATTCCGAAGCATTCCGACTATCTTGTCCAGCATCTGACGGCTTCCGGTCTCATCCAATTCGGGATTCAATCTCCTGAGTGAGCGTAGAAATATGTCGGTCAGAATGTTTGTGTCAGGATTATAATCTGCGATGTCATCGAGATAGGTATACCCCAGACGACATAAGTGCAATGCCGCCGGCACTTGCACGCGAGTATTTTCCGTAAAGCTATTCATTTCCTATCATCCATCTTGCCAATTTACAAATTTAGCAAATTTTACCAACATAGAAGGCAAGTTCAGAAACACTTGGGACGGCTACACCGTTCTGCCGGACGCGAATTCTACTGGATATTCAAAAAGAAGATTCACGGATATAAATTGTCGTGGACTTTTGTTACAGGCTGTTTGCTTTACGATACTCCTTAGGTGACGAACCGAATCTTGCTGCAAACTCCTTATAAAAGTATGATTTACTGCTGAAACCGGATTTATACATAACTTCCTGCACTGTAAGTTGGGTGGTCTTGAGAAGTTTGGACGCGTGATCCAAACGTACCATACGAATATACTCTCCAGGCGTTTTTCCCGTAAGTTCCTTCAACTTCTCGTAAAGCGAAGTTTTACCCATGCCTATAAAATCAGAGACTGAAGTCGGATTGAGAGCCTCATCATCAATGTTTTTCTCTATGAAGCCTACGATATCATTCAACAGGCGCTCATCTTCATGGTGAAGAGTCACACCTTCCCTGACAGTGACATCAGAACGCACCGAGTTGAAATACTCCTTCATTATCGTACGCTTATTCAAAAGTTGTTCAATCGTTGCCAAAACATGCCTGGGATTAAACGGCTTGGTTATATAAGCGTCCGCACCATGCTCTACCGCTTCTATACGGTCTTCTATTGACAGTTTTGCAGAAACACTTACAATTGGAAGATGCGCGGTACGCTCATCTGAACGGATCTTGTCTATCAATCCCAATCCATCAAGTTCAGGCATAACGATGTCACATAGAACCAAATCAGGCATATTCTGCTGGAGAATCCTGATAGCCTCAAGTCCATCATTTGCTGTCAGCACAGTATATTTTGAAGACAGGATATCCAGCAAGAGGTCCCGTATGTTATAATCATCCTCAACAACCAATACTGTAAACTTCTGATGCATGTACAGTGAAACCGGCAGACTGCGAGTCACGTCTTTAATTGAATCTTCCTCTGGTTGCTTTTCAGGCATAGGGAGTTGCGGTAATACAACCTTAAACTCAACATACTCATTCAATTGGCTTTCAACTGAAATCTTTCCGCCCAACAGATCTGAAAGTTCCTTTGTAAGATTCAGTCCGATACCGGTGCTTATGGCATGTTTCTGATTCGTATGTTCAAAAATCCGGAATCGGTTAAAAGCCTCGGCACACTGCTCTTCAGTAAGTCCTTTTCCAGAGTTGCGGACTCGAAATTGAACAGTGCCGTCAGCCTGACGTTCCAGATAAATTTGGATATATCCATTGGCCGGCGTGTATTTGAACGCATTCGATATGAGATTGAAAAAGATTTTTTCCAGCACATTCCTATCTGTATTGAAAGAATCAATTGCCTCAATCCGGACAGACAATTGAATATGGTTCTCTCCTGCCAGCAACATGAAATTGTCTATGATTGAGTTGAGCATAGAATTCAAATTGACAGTTTCCGCATGCAAAATTGTATAACCCTTGTCCGCTTTTCGGAACTCCATCAGTTCATTGAGCAATTGCTGCATCCTCTCCGCATTATTCTTTATAAGGAGAACATACTTCTTTGCATAATTATCCAATTCTCCACGTTCAAGTAGTTGCTGAGCCGGTCCATAAATCAGAGTCAAAGGAGTAAAGAATTCATGGGCAATATTTTCAAAGAAGTTAAGCTGTGATTCATGCATTTTCTTCTGTTGTGCCTTTTCCACATGCTCCAGTAAAAGCTGGCGGCTCATCCGGATTCGATTGCGAATTATGGAATACACGACATACGCAACGAACATCGCCAACAAGAAATACGTAAAGACAGCCCAGCCGCTGAACCACCATGGATGCCTCATGCGAATATTCAGACTGAACATTGATTTACACCATACACGGTCTCCATTAGTATATCTGACATCAAGCCTATATCGACCGGGAGGAAGTCTTGTCAATGATATTGAGGAATTGCTCCCATTACTGATCCAATCATCGGAAATGGAGGAAATGCGATACTCAAATATACAGTTTTCATTGTTGATAAAATCACCCACACAAAAAGAAAGCGAAACATGAGCCTCATCATAATCCAAGCAAAGTACATTCTGTTTAATGCGGTCATAAACATTCAGCTCTGCATTATTTACACGCAAGCCGGAAAGCCTGATTTGTGGACTATAATCACGAAGTGACATTTCTTCAGGATTGAAATAACTGAAGCCGGCCACTCCACCGAAGAAGATATCTTTATCGTTATCCCTGAAATATGCGCCATCAGCAAATTCATTGTTTTGCAACCCGTTGAATGATGTGTACTGAACAGAACTCCCGGAGAGTCTGTCAATGCAAATTATGCCGTCGCCTGTACTAATCCACAGATTGCCGGCCATATCCTCCACTATGCCATGCACAGCGGAATCCTCCAGATCTGCCTCTCCAGGAAAACTGGAGTATCGTAGTTGTCCTCCCTCAGTCATCAGTCTGTTCAAGCCATAACTGGTACCGACCCAAAGACTGCCGTCTGTACTACGAACCATGGAAAGGACATCCATATTGATTTCTTTTGACAGATCGGAATAATCAGAAATGCTTTCAAATTGCTCTTTTCCCGAATCAAACTTAACTACGCCTCCTCCTCGGGTTCCCAGCCAAAGCAAATCTTGGTCATCACTGCGTACAATCGAATAAATGACATTGCTCCCCAATGCGGAGTATATTCCAGACGCTTTATACTGTCTGACATCATGCACAACATATCCGTCTCCTCGCAAATATTGCAAATTCATGCGTATCAAGCCTCCTCCTGAAGTCCCAGCCCACAAAACAGAATCACCATGACTGAAATTCAGGCTATAGACAGATTTTACTGTAATGCTGTCTGTCGGGAAATGCAGTTTTCTCAAGAACTTTTCGCCTCTCAACAAATAGTTGATACCTTTTCCCTCAGTTCCGATAAAGACATCCCCCCGGCTGTTCTTGCGCATACTGTAAACGGAGTTGGAAATCAATCCTTGAGTTGTTGTAATCTCCCCCAACACCTTACATTCCCGCTTATCAAACAGTTTTATGCCTTCGCCCTTTGTTCCGACCAATATGGTTCCATCCTCACTTTTAGAGAAGCATCGGACAGGATAGGCAGTATGAATTGTCCTGAAAGGTGATGCGTATTTGAACAACTTCAGAATACCCCTTCCATCCGTCCCTATCCATAGAATATCTTGAGAGCCGGCATAAAGCGAAAACACCGCAGTCTTAGCAGGGAACGAGTCGATGACATCACTATGCCTTGCTCTCAAATCGTAACGTACAAGCTTGGAATAATTCCTGTCCGTCAAATAAAGAAAACCTCCCCGAGAAGCAATTCTACCGACATTCGGCAATCCCGTTTCGATTCCATAGCGTTCTCCGGTACGCAAGTCCAGCGCTTCGACAAAACTGCCACAATTGATTACCAGCATATTATCAGTCAATGATATATCTGATACCTTACGCTGCGTTTTCACTGGAGACTCTTCCACTAGCATTGGTAGTCCGCGACCTTCAAGATATACGAAACGATAACACCGGATTTCTCTGGATTCTGTCAGCATATAAATTCGGTCTGTATCATCAATCAGCATTGACAATACCCTTGGTTCACCTCCGACGACAGGAATAAACCCTGATTCCCTTACACCTTGTCGGTACAAAAAGAAACCGTGCTGCTTGGCACAGACAAGTATATCGTTTCCGGAGGTCTTTCCCAAAATGTATGATACAGGACCAGACATGGCGTTAATATCCCGACCAGGATAAAAGTTCGAGAATTGCCCAGTCCTTTCGTCCCGGCGACTGACACAATCATTAGTCACTATCCACATTGTGAGAGAGTCCTGCTCAATGATTTGTCGGATAATATTGTTACCGATACTCCCGGAAAAATTTCGTTTGTGGCGATATATTTGAAATTTCCTGCCATCATACACATTCAGCCCGTCCCAAGTTCCTATCCAAAGCCGGTGACGGGAATCCTCACAGAAACAATTGACCGAGAGGTTTGACAGACCGTTTTCATTGGACAATCTCTCAATACTATATTGTTCCCCCGCAAGAGAGGCCAAGCCTGTCAAACAGAGCAGAAAAACAATCAATGAATACTTTAGTGGTTTCATATGGTAAAGTTATAGAGAAGGGTCATGAATTCAAAATTTTGGATAATGCGACGACATAAAGTGAACCAATTTCGGAATAGAGTGAACTATTTAGAATGCCCGAAGAACCTTTTTCGATGGCTTAAGTACCTCGATGTATTTGATGATTTTTACTTTTGCGGAACTAATAACAACAGTTATCATGAAATCATTCAATCTCATTTTACTTATGATTGCCGCAATCACAATTTCAGATTGCGGATTCGCGGGCAATTCCCGAGCGGACAGTACCGCGAGTGAAAACAAATTGCCCGAATGGACATTGGGAGGATTCGTGCGTCCCGAAGGAGTGAATCCCATCATCAAGCCAGACACACGAACCAAGTTTCTTTGTCCGATGCATAAAGATTCTGTCGGATGGATGGAAAGCGACACCTTTAATCCTGCCGCAACGGTAAAAGACGGAAAAATATGTCTCCTTTTCAGAGCAGAGGACAACTCCGCCACCGGCATCGGCAAAAGGACTTCCAGAATAGGTCTCGCCGAGAGCACAGATGGAATAAAGATGGAAATACGGAACGAACCTGTTCTTTTTCCGAAAGAGGATTCTTTGAAAGATTACGATTGGCCCGGGGGATGCGAAGATCCTCGTATTGCGGTAACTGAAGACGGCACTTATGTTATGCTCTATACGTCATGGAACCGCAAGATCCCGCGTCTTTGCGTGGCAACATCACAGGATCTCGTGAATTGGACCAAACATGGCTTCGCTTTCGAAAAGGCCTATGAAGGAAGATTCCACAACTTGAAGAGCAAATCAGGCTCAATTGTAACGAAACTCGATAACGGCAGACAGGTCATAACCAAAGTAAACGGCAAGTACCTTATGTATTGGGGCGAAAAGATGATTAATATCGCCACTTCGGATGACCTTGTCAACTGGACACCTGAATTAGATGAAAATGGTGAACTGAAAGGGGTAGTATTTCCTAGAAACGGATACTTCGACAGTGCTCTGACGGAATGTGGACCTCCAGCCCTTCTCACCGATAAAGGCATTTTGCTCCTTTATAATGGTAAAAACAGGGTTGACGACAAACGTGACACTCGTTTCCCCGCCGGCACCTACTCGGCAGGACAACTTCTTTTTGATGCCCATAATCCCGGAAAGGTCATCGGTCGTCTGGACGTACCTTTCTTCCGTCCTATGGATAATTTCGAGAAAAGCGGACAGTACAAAGACGGAACCGTATTCATAGAAGGTCTGGTGTTTTTTAAAGGCAAATGGTTCCTTTACTACGGATGCGCAGATTCTCTTGTAGGTGTCGCAATCTTTGATCCGTCCAAGAAAACTTCAGGAGATTCTCTACCTAAAAACACTGAAGCATGAAACTAAAGATTGGATTGCTTCTGCTGTTCTTGTCATTCATGACATGCGGAGCGCAAACGCTTACTGTCGCCAGTTATAATCTGAGGAACGCAAATCCTAAGGATGACGCCCAAGGAGACGGATGGAAGCAAAGATACCCGGTTATTGCAGATCTCATTCATTTTCACGATTTCGACATCTTCGGAGCTCAGGAAGTACTTCACGACCAGTTGACAGACATGCTGGCTGCTCTTCCCGATTATGATTACATTGGTGTCGGACGTAATGACGGAAAGGAGAAAGGTGAGTATTCTCCCATATTCTATAAGAGAGAACGATTCAAATTGCTCGATTCTGGACACTTTTGGCTGGCTGAAGATTCCACAAAGCCGGTGAAAGGTTGGGACGCAGCATACGTCCGCATCTGCACATGGGGCAGATTCATGGATAGAGAAAGCCATAAACGCTTTTGGTTTTTCACTCTTCATACGGATCACAAAGGGGAACAGTCTCAGATAGAAAGTTGCCGTTTGGTGTTGGACAGAATAAAAAAAATGTGTCATGGTGAAAGGGCTGTTCTTACAGGGGATTTCAATGTGGGAGAGACAAGCACCTGCCATTCCATAATATGCGAATCTGGAATCCTAAGTGACGCTTACGACAGTTCACCCATCAGATTGACAACCACCGGTACTGAAAATTGGTTCGACCCGGACATAAAAACTTTCAGACGGATAGACCATATTTTCATAACACCGGGATTTACACCTCTCCGTTATGGTATTTTGACAGATACCTACCGTGTACCAACCGATGTTCCAGGAAAATATCGCGCGCATACCCCTTCGGATCATTTTCCAGTCGTCGTTGAGTTGGCCTACTAAGTAATCCTTAAAAAATAAAAACAACAAATTCAATTGTCATAAGAACTAATAACATTTTCATAATGAATCACTTGAATAATCATCGGCTATTCAGGCCATTTGTTCTGGCGATACTAGTCCTGGTATCGTTCGCAATGGCAAGAACAGCTTCAGCACAGGACACGAAGTTCGTGCGCTCAATTTCCGGACGGGTAGCAGATGCTTCCGGACAAGGCATACCAGGTGTCGGCATAATTGTGAAAGGCACAACCATGGGCGTCATAACAACAGATGACGGTTCGTTTGAATTGCAGAATGTATCTGACGGCTCCACAATCGTCGTCTCATGTATGGGCTATGTGGAGCAGGAATTCAAAATCATTTCCACAAAGAGCGTTTACAATGTAGTGCTTTCTGAAGACGAGATGCTACTTGATGACGTTGTAGTTGTCGGCTACGGCACCCAGAAAAAAGAGCATCTGACCGGAGCAGTAGCGCAAGTCACTGCCAAAGAACTGGAAAATCGTCCCGTAGCAAACCTTGGACAAGCCCTGCAAGGCATGGTGCCAAACTTGAAGGTTACCGTTTCCAGCGGAAAACCTGGCGCCGGCGCAAGTTTTCAAATACGAGGCACAGGCTCACCAAACGGAGGAAGTCCGCTAATTCTTGTTGATGGAGTGGAAAGCTACCCTGACCGTATCAATACCAACGATATCGAATCCATTTCCGTCCTGAAAGATGCTGCGTCTTCAGCCATATATGGAGCAAAAGCCGCATTCGGAGTCATTCTTATTACCACAAAAAATGGCCGTAAGAACCAGAAAGCCACAATCTCGTATGATGGTTACTTCGCATTCTCCAGCTCCACGACATCTACTGATTATGAAACCAGAGGCTATTACTCTGCCGGAATTGCTGACTTTTTCATGGAATCCGGTCGTGGTGTGCGTTATACCAACTATACAGATGCCGACTATAAGGCATTATGGGAACGCCGTAACGACAAGACAGAAAATCCAGAACGTCCCTGGGTAACGATCGAAAACCGCTTCGGAAGACAAAGCTATGTCTATCTGGCAAATTTCGACTGGTTCAACTATCTCTACAATCTAAGCAGACCTACGACTGATCACAACGTCAGCATTTCGGGAGGAAGCGACAAGATTACCTACCTCATCAGCGGGAGATATTACTCACAAGAAGGAGTCCAGAAACTTGGTGATGACGGATACAAGTCCTTCAATATCCGCTCAAACATTTCCATTGACGTACGCCCTTGGCTTGAAGTCAAGAATACAACGCGCATGTTCAGCGGCCGTTATACCTTTTCAGGTGTGGAAGGCGAATCAACAAACTGGCGACGCCCGGGAATGCACTGTCTTGCCAGTTTCGTTCCGATGAACCCTGACGGGACGTCAGTGGCATATACTTCATTGACATATTCATCAACTCACTTTCCTGCTGACGGATGGGTTGCAATGATGCAGCAAGGAGGCACCGGAGGGCACAACCTCACTCAGGAAATGTCCACAAAATTCGACTTCATATTCAAGATCCATAAGAACCTGAAGGTTCAGGCAGATTTCGGTTACAAGAAAGGATATCTCCGTAACGACTATCGTGAAATGGATGTAAAATACTCCAAATACCCTGGAGAAGTGGATACTATGACAACAAACTACTCCGACTCATACAAGGAAGTCGTCTATGACCAGAATCTTTATACTGCAAACGCATTTGCAAACTACAAGAACGACTGGAACGGACATAATTTGGAGATTACGGCCGGATTCAACTATGAGACACGACGCCATAGGGACCTCAAGGCAAAGCGTGAAGATCTGCTTACAAAAGAATTGTCTGATTTCAATCTCGCAGTCGGTGAAGTATCCGAACTCACTGGAGGTAGAGATGAGCGTGCGACTGCCGGAATCTTCTATAGAGCCGCTTACAACTACAAAGGACGCTATCTATTTGAGGTTGACGGCCGTTATGACGGTTCTTCCAAATTCCCTCGCGGTGACAGGTTCGGTTTCTTCCCATCTTTTTCACTTGGATATAGAATCAGCGAAGAAAAATTCTTCGAACCTCTACGCAATGTTGTTGACAATCTTAAGTTGCGAGCTTCATATGGAACACTCGGAAATCAGGATGTAGGCTCCTATGATTATATCCAGAGCATCAACACTCAAAAAGTAATGGGCAACTACACTTTCGACAAGGTGAGCGGTGCTGATTATGCTTATGCAGATAACCCTGTGTCCGGAGCCCTCACATGGGAGACAGTGATTCACAAGAATGTCGGTCTCGACCTGAGCATGCTCAGTTCCAGATTGAATCTTTCATTTGATGCTTACATCCGCGACGTGAAGGGAATCCTGACCCAAGGCAAATCTTTACCTTCAATTTATGGAGCAGCAGAACCGATGGTCAATGCAAATGACATACGGACAAAAGGCTGGGAACTGACATTCGGATGGAGGGATTCATTCAAAATAGCAGGACGACCTTTCCATTATTCTTTGTCTGCCACCTTGGCCGACTATAAGGCGAAATATACAAAGGTTGACAATCCTTCAGGAATCCTCAGCGATCCGTATGTCGGCAAAGAGGTCGGTGAAATTTGGGGTTACCGTGTAGCCGGTCTCTTCAAAACGACTGCCGAGGCACAAGAATATGCCTCAAAAATAAATCTGACAGAAGTTTGTTATGACTATTTCCGTTCTGATGCCGGTGTGTACGGTAGAGGAATTCAAGCCGGAGACATGAAGTTCCTCGACTTAAACGGGGACAACGTTGTCAATGGCGGGGCAGGCACACTGGACAATCCTGGTGACAGGGTAAAAATCGGCAACAGCAACCCACGTTATACCTATGGTCTGAACTTGGCTTTTGAATGGTTGGGATTTGACGTTTCCGCATTTTTCCAAGGCGTAGGACATCAGGATTGGTATCCGGCAAATGACAATATCAAATTCTGGGGTCCTTATGTCCGTCCATTTGCATCTTTCATCCCGAGAAATTTCATGTCCGACGTTTGGAGCGAAAACAATACTGATGCTTATTTCCCGCGCGCCAGAGCATACTCGGCCCGCGATTCCAAGCATTCTTTGCGTAACGTCAATGACAGATATATGCAGAACTTGGCATACTGCCGATTGAAGAACCTCACTCTCGGATATAGTCTTCCAGAGCAATGGATTTCAAAGGCGGGTCTTTCCAAGTGCCGCATTTATTTCAGTGGAGAGAATCTGTTCTACTGGACAAAATTGCATAATGACTTTATCGATCCGGAGCAGGCAACTACCAGCAAAGGAAATTCAGATGTCTATCCATGGTACAAAACATTTGCGTTCGGAATCAATTTGACATTCTAAAATTTGGATTATGAAACATACGATTATCAATGTTATATTGTTCCTCGCGGCAATTGCTTGCGTCTCATGCGAGGACATGCTCGATTTCCAGCCAAAAGACCGTCTCTCGCCAGATACCTATTTCAGGACAGAAACGGACTGTGAACTTTGGACGAACAACTACTATACGGTATTTCCTTCTGCCGAAGGTGTCTATAGCGAGCCCTTCGACGTGATTGTGCGTGATGTGTTGGCTGACGAGATTTCGGGAGTCAGGAAACCGATGCCTACTGACGGAAACTGGAAATGGACGAAACTGCGTGAGATGAATTTCTTCCTCTCCCGCTCATCACAAATAGAAGAGGAATCAGTCCGTCTCAGATATGAAGGTCTCACGCGCTTCTTCAGGGCATATTTCTACTTTGAGAAAGTCAAACGATATGGGGATGTGCCATGGGTTGACAAACCTCTAAGTTCGGATGACAAAGAACTTTACAAAGGACGCGATTCCAGAGAATTTGTCATGGAGAAAGTCATGGAGGACATAGATTTCGCCATCGCAAATCTGCCTGAGAAACAAGACGTTTATCATGTGACCAGATGGACAGCCCGCGCATTAAAATCCAGAATCGCATTATTTGAAGGCACTTTCAGAAAATACCATGGAATTGACGGATATGAGAAATACCTCCAAGAATGCGTAACTGCATCTGAACCATTCCTTAACGGGCCATATACCATATATACGACAGGAAGCACGCCATATCAGGATTTGTTCACTTCTCAGAATGCCATCGGGACAGAGATTATTCTGGCAAGAGCTTACACCTCCGCCATCAGCGGTATGACCCACGATGTCAACGGGCATCTCACAGGAGCTACTATGGGCCGTCCTGGTATGACACGAAATGCCGTCAACATGTACCTGATGAGAGATGGTTCGCGCTATACAGACCAGCCTGGTTATGCCACAAAAACTTTTGTAGATGAATGTAAGAACCGCGATTTGCGTATGGCCCAGACAATCCGCACACCGAAATACAAGAGAATCGGCGGAAAGAAAGAACTGGCACCGGACCTGTCCCGTTCCACCACAGGATATCAGCTCATCAAATATCTCACAGAAGAAAAGTATGATGCCAATAAGGCATCTACCAACGATATGCCTCTTTTCCGACTAGCGGAAGTTTTGCTTAATTACGCTGAGGCAAAGGCAGAGTTGGGCACACTCAAACAGGATGATCTCAACAAAACTATCAAACCTTTGCGTTCAAGAGCGGGATTGCCGGAATTGGACATGGAAGAAGCAAATGAGAATCCTGATCCGTATCTTGCATCTCCGGAAACCGGATATGCAAACGTAACAGGCGCCAATAAGGGAGTCATATTGGAGATCAGACGTGAACGTACCCTCGAAACACCGATGGAGGGACTCCGCTATTGGGACATCATGCGCTGGAAAGAGGGCAAACGGTTTGAAAAGCCTATTGAAGGTTTATACTTTGCCGGCACCGGAGAATATGATCTTGATGGGAACGGAACAGTCGATGTATACATATACGATTCCGAAACTGCCCCTGGGAACAAGGCTGATGTACTCTACCTCAAATTAGGAACTGATATTGTCTTAAGCGGAAAGACAAGCGGCAACTTGTTGGCACATAGTTCAACTCCTAGAATATGGAACGAAGAACGTGATTATCTTTACCCGATTCCTACAGATGACAGAGTGCTTACACAGGGTGCGATTTCACAAAACCCGGGCTGGGATGACGGTCTCCCATTTTAGTAAGCATGAAAAATTAAAGTAATCAACAACTCTTGAAAAAATGAAAACATCAAAGATATTGAAAGCGATAGCCATGCTGTTCGGATTAGCAATCGGAGCATCTTCCTGTCATGATCTGAAAGGAGACAATTCGGATTTTGATTTTGGATATGCCGACACTGAAAGCAGCAACAATCCCTATATCGGAGGCTATTCCAGACTTGACAACTCTATACGTTTGGCGACATACAACACTCATCGTTGCGAAGGTCCAATCACCCAAAATCCATCTCACGATATGGCTCATTATGACATGACTGCCAAAGTCATCAGTCTTTTGTCACCAGACGCCATAGCCCTTCAGGAACTGGACGAAAAAACGACATGGCATCCGGTGTCACAGATTCAAGAACTGGCGAAACGTACAGGGATGCACGCGACCTTCGGCCGCGCCATTGACCAGCGTGGCGGACAGTATGGAAATGGCATCCTGTCCAAAGAAGAGCCTGTCTCGACAGATATCATATCTCTGCCAAATCCAGCTCAGACAGAAGCCCGTATAGCCTTAGTTGCTGAATTTGAACATTTTGTATTCATAGCCACACATTTTTGTCACAAATCTGAGATTAACAGGACAGCAGCAGCCGCCGAACTGAACTCATATGCCGAAGAACACTTCAAGTCATATGACAAACCAGTCTTTCTGGCCGGTGATTTGAATTTGAGCAGAACCGGTTCAGATGCGTTCCTTGAATTGCTCAAAAGCTGGAAAATCATCACATCCAATGACTACACCATGTCTACCGGAAACACCCGCATTGATTATGTGCTGATATATACCGGAAATCAGGTTTCCTATAATGTACTCGGAGCCGCCGTTCCGACTTTTTCAGAAATCGATGTATATACCGTTTCTGACCATTTGCCTGTCTTCGTAGATTTGGACAAGAAATAATATGTCAAACTAGAAATACAATCTATTATGAACAATATACTATCAATTGTCTGGCATATAATTGCGATTATCTCCATGTCATTTTTGACATCATGCGCAAGCAACAATGTTGAATTGCCAAAAGCATCCATAAGAGCAGACAAGACTCAGATTGTAGCACCGTCAATGTCATCTGACTTCACCGTTTCCCTCAAGGCCAATTGCAACTGGGGGATAATCATAAATGACAACGATGCGGCAGACTGGTTAACCGTCACCCCGGAAACCGGCATGGGTAATGCGGACATCGTTCTGTCCCTGACCGCAAACAAATCTGGGGCCCGAGAGACCATCGTGACATTCAACTCGACTGACGATCCGTCTCAGACACTAAGCATACACGTAAAACAATCCGAATATGGTTCATCTTGGACCATATCAGATCTGAGAGAACTTTCTTCCAATCTGACAGTCGGGGCATCAGAATATACAATCACAGAAGACAAGACAATCAGCGGCATTGTCAATACTGCATCTCTGGGCGCAAACCTTCCTGGCGGGGTGTTCGGAATACAAGATTCGAAAGAATCCTGCTCAGGTATAATGGTCCGTACAGAAGAACTGTCTTGGTATACCTTCGGAGAAGAAATCAAGATTCCCGTGAAGGGCAGCATACTGACTCGTGATGAAAACGGAATACTGGAATTACGTCCTGCAGGAGACGTTGACATCGTAAGAACAGAAACTTCAAAGGTTCAACTGAATCCGACGGTCATCTCCTATTCAGATTATATTTCCAAAAAGTATGAATCAATGTACGTTGCCATAGAGCCGGCGCAGGCAATAGCATCTGAATTAATGTCCTCAATGGAAGGAAGTGTGGAATTTCAAGATCCGGACAACGAAAGATATTCCGTTTACACCTGGTCTGGAGCGTCATTCGCAGGAAATGCCGTTCCAACTGGAAGTGGACGACTTTCCGGTATAGTATCTTTGGTAGACGGCGGGGTTGTACTCCTGCCAGTTTCAGCGGATGATTTCGCCCTTTCAGGCAATCGGTTCGGAGCGGCCGCAGGAATCAGACTCCCGTATGTCTTCTCGTTCAAAGCGAAGGGCACATCGGATGCTGACGGCATGTGCTATAACATGATGAGAATGTCAGACGGCTCAAATTGGACCAATTTCCTTTCAGATCCGCCGGCAAAACAGATTGTAGAACCTACTGACGGTTCAGGTGTCACAATGACGTTCTTCAGAAGCAAGGCATCTACCAGAAATGGAAACAATGGAGTCCGGTTCAGGATAAATGCCGACAAACTGGACAATATCTTCTCCCTCCAGTTATGGGATTGCAACAATCCTTATCCATACGTTCTATTGACGTATCCTATCGCAGAAACGATATCAGGAACTTTGTGGTTTTCGTGCAGTGTCACAGGTTCCAACTATGCGCCACGAAATTATATCGTACAAAGTTCTACTGACAATGTGGAATGGAGGACATGCGGAGAACTCCTGATTCCAGCTAAAAAGCGCAACGTTCCTCACTTTTTCTCCGTTCCGGTCACACTTCAGGACAAACTCAAGAAAGGAGCAACTCTCTATATGCGTATCATGCAAAAAGATGACATCCGTATAGGTGGAGATTCTAAAGCGACAGAAGGAGGAGAAGGACGCCTTCATGCGGCGATAGTACTGGATCAGGCTTCAGAAAGTATCACGGACTTCCCTTCAGGAGCGATTTTCAGTGATGGATTTGACAGAATCTATGGAGGCGTAGATTATTTGCTGGACAGTGACAAATTGACAAACATGACCGTATTCTCCGGAAAGGACATCTCTTCCTGGAATGAAGAAGAAAAGGGAGGATGGAGCGGAGAAAACGTGAGCGCTCGTCCAGGATACGTACAAATAGGAAATGCTGCTTTCCAAGCGACTCTCCCTAATGCACTTTCCTGCAAGACCGGACAATTGACAACTCCATTCCTCAGTTCTTTGGCAGAAACAACAGACATCGAAGTTACCCTCAAAGCAATGGCATACAAGACAGGATCAATGATGTCAGATGCTGCTGACAAGAATGGTGATTCATGCAATTTCAAGGTAGAAGTAATCGGCGGAGGTACAATCGATGGAGAATCTTCAAAGGTCATTTCCGGAATGAACTACAAAAGTTTCTCAAATTTCCGGTTCATCGTGAAAGGAGCTACTTCCTCTACAAGATTAAGGTTTTCCGGAGAAGGTGAAAACGGCTCATTTAACCGCTGGTTCCTTGATGACGTTTGCATCATAAAATTATAAGTCCCTCCCCCTCATTATTGTCAATTAATTCAAATTCAAAAATGAATTCAATAAAACATTTCTCTCTGTTTTTAATGTATTGCCTGTTATCTTTACCTTTGACAGCTCAAAACACTAAAGTCAAATCTGAAGAAGTAACGGTAAAGGCAATGACATACAACACTTATAGTGGCCGTAAAATGGGTATTGATAAAATTGCAGATGTCATCAACAAAGAAAACCCTGACATCGTTTCCCTTCAGGAAATAGAACGGAACACTAAGATTAATCCATGGGATACACCTAAAAAACTATCCGAACTGACAGGGATGAAATATTATTATTTTGTCCACGCACTTGATATTCCTTCAGGAGGAGATTATGGAAACCTCATTCTTTCCAAATATCCGATTTGCGAAGAAAAAAGTTTCAAGTTAAGTGCATTAAAGGAAGGTGATTATATCCGTTCATTTGGTTATGTAAAAGTCTCGAAAGAAGGTAAAGAGTTCTATTTCGCAACCACACATTTGGATCACAAGTACGAAGACGCAGCCCGTCTGCTTCAGATCAATGAAATTCTTTCTCATGTAGAGCAGCTGGACCTTCCCGTCATATTGGGTGGAGATCTGAATTCCAGACGAGGCTCTGCCACTATGGAAGCCTTCCAAAGATACTTCACCGTCAATTGCCTGAGTGATGGGGCCCCGTGGACAGTACCGACGCAAAATCCAACTTATGCATGTGACTGGTTGATTTATGCGCCTAACAAGGCATTTGTAGTCAAAGCATACAATGTCTGCTACTGGGCAGACAAAGAATCCGACCATTTTCCGGTAACAGCCACTTATGTAATCAGATAAATAACATTCAAAAAAAACTGACTCAGGTTTCGCAAATGAGAAACCTGAGTCAATAATTATTTTCCAAATCTTTTGAGAATCGGCTCGTAAGCATCGATACGGCGGTCTCTCAGGAACGGCCAGCCGCGGCGCACATATTCAGTGCGGTCCATATCTATATCAATGACTTTATTCTCTTCGTGCTCGGTATCGAACTGGGCCAGAATTTCGCCTTGTGCACCTGTGGCGAAAGAATAACCCCAGAAATCCAGGCCGATGGTATTGCCTGACGGGTCATCCTCGTGACCTACACGATTGACGGTAATCACCGGAAGTCCGTTTGCTACTGCATGTCCGCGCTGAACAAGCTGCCAAGCCTGACGTTGCATTTCCTGTTCCTCTTTGCAGTCCGTGCCCACGCCACCGATTGCGGTAGGATATATAAGAAGGTCTGCGCCATTCAAGGCCATAAGACGGGCTGCTTCAGGGTACCACTGATCCCAGCAGACTAGAACGCCGAGATTTCCTACTGACGTGTGAACTGGAACAAATCCCAAATCACCCGGTGTGAAATAGAATTTCTCATAGAAACAAGGGTCATCAGGAATGTGCATCTTGCGATACTTTCCCGCTATAGTGCCATCCTTTTCCATCACCACTGCAGTATTGTGATAAATACCCGGAGCACGACGCTCGAACAATGAAAGGACCAGCACGATTCCCAGTTCCTTGGCGAGAGCCCCGAACTTCTCCGTAGATGGTCCAGGTATCGGCTCAGCAAGGTCGCACAATGCTGCCTCTTCAGTTTGGCAAAAATAAACGCTATTATGAAGTTCCTGAAGCACAACCAGTTGCGCACCTTTGGCCGCACAGTCACGGATATTCGCTTCCAGCTTCGCAATATTGGCAGCAATGTCTTTTCCGCAAGACTGCTGCACCATTCCCACTTTAAGAATTCTAGACATATTTATATTTATTGTTTTTCATTCAACCATCCTTCCGGGAACTGCATCGTCACGCAATGAAGTCCGCCGTGACCGGAAAGCAGCGCCCTGCAGTCAATCATCTTCACTTCCCTGTCCGGAAACACGTCCTGCAGCCTCTTCCTTACCACCTCATCTTTCTCCGAACCGGAACCAGGCACGAGCACAGCACCATTGATAATCAGGAAATTGGCATAAGAACCAGGCAATCTGTAGTCATCCAGATACAATGCATCCGGCAGTGGCAGCGGAACCAATTTATACGGCTCGCCATCCAAAGTCCTCAACCCCTCCAACTGTTCCTCCATCGCATGCAGTTCCGCGTAATTCTCATCCGACTCATCCTCGCATTGAGTATAAGCTATCGTATCAGGCGAACAGAAACGCGCCAATATATCCACGTGACTGTCAGTATCATCGCCCGCGATACCGCCATGTTCCAGCCAAATCACCCGTTTCAGCCCGAACGCCTGCTTGAGTTCTCCCTCGATCTCCTCCCGCTCAAGATACTCGTTCCGGTTCAATGAACACAGGCACTCTCTCGTAGTCATCAATGTCCCATTTCCGTCAGTATCAATGCTGCCGCCTTCCAGAACGAAAGGTCTCATATCCACACATGCGACATCAGAACTGAACACGCCGTCGAAAAATATTGTCTTGGTAATCTGATTGTCCATATCGGAGGCGAACTTCAATCCCCAGCCGTTGAACACGAAATCATAGAGATACTTCTCGCCACTGTCACCATGAACCGCGATTCCGCCGTGGTCACGCGCCCAAGTATCATTGACAGGACATTCGCAGAAATGTATCTTGTCAATGTCAATCGACAATCCCTGTGCATCAGCCGCTTCCGCAAGGCGTTTCTTGGCCCCTTCCACAGATGCCGCAACTATCATAAGCTGCTCATGCTCCATGACAGCCGCAGCAATTCTCGCATAACATTCCTGAACCTTGTCCAGTTCATACCAAGGAGTAGTCTCATCCGGCCAAGTCAGCTGGACACCACTCTGTTTTTCCCATTCTGCAGGTAGTCTCATAATCTATAATTCCAAAACATACAAAATTACTTAAATCGCAGCACAAAAAAAACTGCCCACAGCACGAAATGGAGCCGTGGGCAGTTTTTAGTTATATATACTATATTGATTATTCGATAGTAACTACTCTGTTAAGGACCGCTGAACCGAACCTGTTGTTGGTCGCGCCTTCGGCTTTTACGATGAGATGATCCTCAGCGATGCCATATTTCTCTACGAGAACTTTCTTCACATTGTTTACACGCTGCTCGGAAAGATACTGGTTGCGTGCTGCGGTACCCGTACCCTTGTCGGCAGAACCTGTAAGAACGAATACCTTGTCAGGAGCCTGCTCAAGAATATTCTTCACATAGAACTCAAGATGAGCCTCTTCACGCTCTGAAAGCTTGGTGCTGCCAATCTCATAATAGAGAGTTGCAGGAGAAACGAGGTCACCGGCCTTGGAAACTGTAACGGTATCAGGTTTGGCATTCTTGAGTTCCTCAATCTGAGCCTTAAGATCTTTATTCTCCTTTTCAAGTGCATTGACCTTATCCTGGAGATTATTGTACTGAGCCTCAGTGAAAGGAACAGGAACGATTGCAGGAACGACAGAGCTATGACGCTTGAAACCAGTCTTGCCCAGGTTTACAGTAAGACCGAAGGTAGCTGACGGAAGAACTCCGACCAGAGTTTTCGGTCTAGGAGAAATACCGGCAAAATCAGCCTTGGTAGTCAATGCGGAAAGGTCAAGATAAAGACCAACCCTGTTTCCAAGACGGAAATTGTTCAACATACCTATACCGGCACCGAACTCTTTGTTCTTGGCAGCATTCATATACGCAAATGTAGGATATACGCTGATGTTCCAAGTCCTTGTCTCCTTGTAACCGCTGAAAAGGTTTGAAAGATTCCAGAGCAGGTCCACGTGAGCGCTGTTATAGGTAAACTTCTCATCTGCAATCGTATATCCGTCCTTTGCAGAAACACCGTCCTTGAGGCCTTTCCAGCCCATTCTGACACCGACTGTAGGAGTAATCCATTTACCTACAAATGCATCTACGGCTACGCCTGCCTTTGGAGATGCACCATTGCCAAGCCAAGAATTCACACCGGCACCGGCACCGATAAACCAATTGTCCCCAAACTTATTTGTCTCGTAAGCACCACGGACAACTTTCCCATTCTCATCACGGTTACCGTTCTCCTGAGCATTAGCAGCTGGAGAAACTACCAGTACACCAGCCATCACGGCGAGCGCACTCATGACAATCTTAAAAGTTTTCATTTCTCTACTTGTTTAATACATAATCATTTAACCCGATTTTTCCCCGCCAGGATACCCTGAAACAGCGAAAAATCGGGCAAATTTATATCAAAATATTATTTCTGCAAATATTTTTTTATCTCTTTTTCGACAATTCCTGACGAATTTCCGACATTTTTTTATCTGTCAGAGGATAGCCGAGCATAATCGCTATACCGGCTGCCGAACCGATAGCAGGAATCCAGCTGATCAACGCCTTGATGGTAGCAAGCGCCTCCGGAGTTTGAACAGCACCCTTTGCATTGTCATAACCGAACGCCATCAGCACCCACAAAACGATGGCACTTCCGAACGCCGCACCGAATTTCTGAGCCATGGATGAGGATGAGAAAATCAGTCCGGTAGAAGCTCTGCCGTTTTTAAGTTCCGAATAATCAGCCACATCCGCGAACATTGACCACAGAAGAGGAGAATTGATTCCTATCGCGATACAAATCAATATCTGTGAAACCAGCAACGCCCACATACCTGCCGGAGTTTCAGGAAGGAAAGCGACAATGATGCTGAGAATGGTAACGGCGACCAGCACAAGCAGGAAGGTAGCCTTCTTGCCGATCTTCTCAGAAACAGGCACCGTGACCACCACGCCGACCAACTGCGAAATTTCGCCCACAGTCAGGAACAATGCCAATGTGAATATGGCATTGGTACCGAGCACATCAGCGAAATAATATGCAGCAGCACCGCCTCTCACGCAGTTGAACAGAAGAATTGCAATTCCTCCGCCAAGCAGCATCCACCATGGCCCGTTGGTGACAAGCGCTTTAAGATCCTCAGCCACAGAAGTTTTTGCAGTCGCATCGGAATTCTCCTTGACAGGTTCCTTGGCCATTTCAGCCTCGGTGACACGTTCTCTGGTCATCACGAATGAAAGGATGAACAGCACTGCGCAAACGATACCGATGACCGAAACCGCGATAGTCCAATCCGCCGGTGTGGAATCTGCCAATGTCCATTCAGCAGGAAGAGTTCCCATGATGGACTGACGAAGTTTGAGCAGCGGTTCGAAAGAGCCCATTGCAATGAAACTTCCGATGAATGCGAAGAACATTCTGAAAGACGAGAACACGGATTTTTCTCTGGAATCGTCTGTCATCACGCCAAGCATCGCTCCATAAGGCACATTGATTGCCGTATAAACGGTCATCATGAGGATATATGTCACGTATGCATAAACATGTTTGAACGTGTAATTGTCTGTCTGGGGAGTGAAGAAAGCGAGGATGCCGGCAACTGCAAAAGGTATAGCAATCCACAGAAGATAAGGGCGATATTTACCCCATCTTGTATTGGTCCTGTCTGCGATAAGCCCCATAACAGGGTCAGAGACAGCATCATACAACTTGGTCACCAGCACCAGCGTACCGGCATGAGCAAGGCTCAGACCGAAAATATTGGAATAGAAAAAAGGCAGATAGTAAGAGAAAATCTTCCAGAACATGGACGAGGACATATCTCCGAATCCATAACCGATTTTCTCCGAGAGTCCGGCTTTAGCAATTTCTGACATACTTTATCAATGTTTTTATTATTCGTACTGATCTGACGTTTCATGTGTTATTAAAATCTCCTGACCTACGCCCGGAAACAACATGCAAAGTTAACCACAGCTTTCCGCCAAAACAAATTCTATATTATTATTTTTCTATATACCTTTGCTTATTATGCAGTTCAAGATTTCATCAGAATACAAACCGTCCGGAGACCAGCCGGGTGCCATTGACGGCATCTGCTCATCCCTGGAGCAAGGCGCAGACGCAGTCACCCTTCTCGGTGTGACCGGTTCAGGCAAGACATTCACCATGGCGAACGTCATAGAACGCCTGCAACGTCCAGCCCTGATACTCAGCCACAACAAGACTCTTGCAGCCCAGCTTTACGGTGAATTCAAGTCATTTTTCCCGAACAATGCCGTGGAATACTATGTTTCCTACTATGATTACTATCAGCCGGAGGCGTATATCCCATCCACGGACACATACATTGAAAAGGACCTCAGCATCAACGAGCAGATTGACAAACTCAGGCTGAGTGCGGCGTCAGCGTTGATGTCCGGAAGGCGCGATGTAATCGTGGTTTCCAGCGTATCCTGCCTTTACGGTATCGGAAACCCGCAGGACTTTCACGAACAGACCGTAAAAGTCCATGTAGGACAGCAGATTAGCGAAACCAGACTACTATACCATCTCGTAGACGCATTGTTCAGCAGGACAGAAACCGATTTCAAGCGAGGCACTTTCAGAGTACGCGGCGACACGGTGGATGTTTATCTGGGCGGTTCCGACGAGGCCGTGAGAATCGAGTTTTTCGGCGATGAAATCGATGCATTGTCCCTTATCGATCCTGTAACAGGAGCGACAATCGAGCAGTTGACGGAAGTACCAATCTATCCTGCAGGCAATTTCGTGACCACCAAGGAAAAATCCGTCAGAGCCGTGAGCATGATACAGGACGACCTGGTGAAACAGATGGAATATTTCGAGAGCATCGGCAAGGGACTCGAAGCCAAAAGGCTGAAACAGAGGGTAGAATATGATCTGGAGATGATAAAGGAAATGGGATATTGCCCTGGAATAGAGAACTATTCCCGCTACCTCGACGGCAGAAAACCAGGACAGCGGCCATTCTGCCTGATTGATTATTTCCAGAACGACTTCATCACGTTCATAGACGAGAGCCACGTGACGATTCCGCAGATAAGGGCAATGTACGGAGGCGACCATTCCAGAAAGTCCGTTCTCATAGAATATGGATTCCGTCTTCCTGCGGCATCCGACAACCGGCCGCTTACATTCGATGAGTTCGAAGCCGTGACCGGGCAGACCGTATTTGTCAGTGCCACACCTTCAGCATATGAGCTCAACCGTTCGGAAGGACTTGTGGTAGAGCAGGTTGTTCGTCCGACCGGACTGCTCGACCCTCCTATTGAGGTGCGCCCTACACATGACCAGGTGGACAATCTCCTCGAAGAAATCCGCAAACGCGCCGAGGTAGACGAACGTGTGCTCGTAACCACATTGACCAAAAGGATGGCGGAGGAGCTGGACGACTTCTTCGGCAAAAGAGGCGTAAGGTGCCGCTATATCCACTCCGATGTAGATACCGCGGAGCGCGTGGAAATCATCGAGGACTTCAAGAACGGACTTTTCGATGTGCTCATCGGTGTCAACCTTCTGCGTGAAGGACTTGACATCCCATCAGTTTCATTGGTCGCGATACTGGATGCAGACAAGGAAGGTTTCCTCAGGTCTCAGGTAGCATTGACACAGACGGCGGGCCGCGCGGCCAGAAACATCCATGGTCTGGTGATAATGTACGCGGATTCGATAACGAAGTCGATGCAGGAGACCATTTACGAAACCGACCGGCGCAGGGCGAAGCAGATAGAGTACAACCGCATAAATCACATTACGCCTAAACAGGTGGAAGTCAAGCACAACGCATTGATTTCCGAACTTGGCGGAGGCCCTTCAGATGCTGCCCAGGGCAAGAATTTCGGCCGCGTGACAGCGTCCAACTCATACGACAATCCGACATTCATTCCGAATCCGAGCGCACTCGGCAAGGGCCGCATCACTGTCGGCCTCGGGGACGATTCCAAGCGCGAGACCAATACGGCATACGCCGACGGCTATATCCGGGCAGACCTGGCGGCAGTCCTCCAGGACCCTGTAATCAGGTCAATGTCAAGGGAGCAGATCCGGAAATCGGTCGAGGAATCAAGGCGCAAGATGAAGAAAGCCGCAGCAGACCTGGACTACGCGGCAGCCGCACGTTACCGCGACGAAATGTGGGCCCTCGAAGAGTATCTGAAAGTCTGGAAAGACTAACGTGAGGCAATCGAACGGGCTGCGACAAATCCCATCGACCAGGCCGCCTGCAAATTAAATCCGCCCGTAATCGCGTCGACATCAAGCACTTCTCCGGCAAAATACAATCCGGAATGACTGCGGCATTCCAATGTTTTCGGGTCAATGTCGGACAACGAAACGCCGCCGCATGTGACGAACTCACCCTTGAACCTGTTACGCCCGACTACAGGATAAATATCGCCGGTCAATGTCGCTGCAAGCCGGTTCATACCCTTGGAACCCAGTTCCGCCCAACGCTTGGTCTCTGACAGACCTGCCCGATGCAGAAGGAAATTCCAGAGCCTGTTGTTGAACGCCTCCGGATAAATGCTGGAAAGCTGTTTCTGAGGATTGGACCTCGCCATATCCGCAAGCATTGACAATGCATCTTCCTGTCCCGCTTCACCGAGCCAGCTCACAAGCAGACTTGCATTATATTTATTGTCAGCCAGATATCTTGCCGCATACGATGACAGTTTCAATATTGCCGGGCCGCTCATTCCCCAGTCGGTAATCAGCAGCGGACCGGTAGCACGTAATTTAGTCCCGACAATTCCGGCCATGGCATTCTCGACGACCGTCCCCATCAATGCTGAAAGTCCGGCATCCCTCACGTTTTCGCCAGGGCGTGCAGCATCACCGATATTGAAACTGAAAAGCGACGGCAAAGGGTCAATGATGTCCAGTCCAAGACCGTCAAGCATTGACAATCCACTCTTTTTCGGGCTGCCGCCGGTCGTCACCAGAACAATGTCGGCCTCTATCCCGGCAGGCATTGTGCCGTCAGGATCCGGTGCGAACGACAGCTTGTACCGCGGTCCGCCCGCAGTAGACATGTCAATGACAGACAGCACTTTATGATGCGGCTTGATGTGTACGCCGGCGTTTCTCATCCCGGAAAGAAGAGCATTGACAATCTCCATTGCATCCTGCGAAACGGGGAACACGCATTGGTCCGGCTGGGTCAGAAGGCGGACGCCTCGCGCTTCGAACCAGCCGCAGACATCGGCATTGGAAAATTCCTTGAGCAGACGCTTCATCAGGCGATGGCCGCGCGGATAGACAGATTCCAGGCTGCGCACCTGTGCGAAGGAATTGGTAAGGTTGCAGCGGCCGCCGCCGGTCACCGCCACTTTCGCAAGAAGCTTAGCACCAGCCTCATAGACAGTCACGTCAATATCAGGATTCATTTCCTTTATGTTTACTGCCGCGAAACAGCCTGCCGCTCCACCGCCGATTATTGCCACTTTCAACATGGTGCAAAGATAACAATCATGAAATTCTCTTCAAACTGCGCTGTGAATAATGTATGATTTTTGTTAACTTTGAACACGGACTTGACGCGGAATACGGATTTTCCGCCAAAATTGTGTGTGATATGGATCTGATTGATGAGAAATTCCCCCATTACAATGAGGAAGGCAGGGCATTGATAAGACGTGCCTGGGCCATTGCATCGGATGCGTTGAAAGATGATTTGAGAGATAACGGGCATCCTTTCGTGGAGCACCCGATGAATGTCGCGCTCATTGTTTCCGATGAAATAGGTCTTCCCGCAGAATGTGCAGCCGCAGTTTTTCTTCATGAAACGCTGCGGAAACACCCTGATTATGATATAACGACAGCCAATTTCCCGCAGGAAATCTACAAGATGGTGGACGGACTGGACAAGATTGCCACGATCAAGCCGAAGGACACGAGACTGGAAGCGGAGAACTATAAGAAACTCATTGTCCAATATTCTACCGACCCTCGCGTGACAGTCCTGAAAATCGCGGACAGGCTGGAGGTCATGAGAAATCTGGAGATGTTCCCGAAACTTTCGAAGGAGCGGAAGATTCTGGAGACATTGATGCTCTATATTCCGCTGGCGCATCAGCTCGGGCTGTATAACATAAAGAGTGAGCTGGAAGACATTTACTTCCGGTTCTCCGATCCCGTGGACTATCGTCTCATCACCAACAAGCTGAAAGCCACGGAGAAAGACAGGATAAAGCTCACCGAAGAGTTCATCCGTCCGCTGGAAAAGAAGCTTTCAGATGCAGGAATAAAATACAAGCTGAAAATCCGTACGAAGACCGCTTACTCCATCTACAAGAAGATGCAGAAACAGAAGGTTCCGTTCGAAGGTGTGTTCGATGTATTCGCAATCCGTTTCATCATCGATTGCGATACCGACCACAAGACCGAGGAGGACCTCTGCTGGAAGGTATATTCTTATGTGACAGAGGAATACGAGTCCGACACCAAGAGACTGAGGGACTGGATTTCCAATCCGAAACCGAACGGTTACGAGTCGCTGCACATAACCGTCAAGAACAAGGACAATGCTTTTATTGAGGTGCAGATCAGGACGCGCAGGATGGACGACATCGCGGAGAACGGCCACGCGGCGCATTGGTCATACAAAGGCATCAAGCATGAGGTCACCATCGACAAATGGCTGACTTCGGTGCGCTATAATCTGGAGCATCCGCAGGAAACGGCTCCGGAAGACCTGCCGCATCCTCCATCCAAGGAAATTTTCGTATTCACGCCGTCAGGAGAGTTGAGAATCCTGCCGACCGGATCATCCGTCCTGGATTTCGCATTCAATATCCACTCCAATCTCGGCACCCGCTGCACGGGTGGCAAAGTCAACGGCAAGGCTGTTTCCATAAAAGAGAAGCTCAAGACCGGAGACATCGTGGAAATCATGAGCGGAAAGAACCAGAAGCCGTCTCCGGACTGGGTGAACTACGTCGTTTCCGCGAAAGCCAAGAACAAGATCCGCCAGACATTGAACGAAGCGGAATATAAGATTGCGGCTGAGGGTAAAGAGCTGCTTACCAGACGATTGAAGAACTGGAAACTTGAATTTCCGGACGACATGATGGCGGAATTCATGAAGAAGCAGAAATACCCTACCGTCAATGCGTTTTTCGCGGCGATAGGTGACGGCTCCATCGACATTGACCAGATTAAATCATTCATACTGGAGCATGACGAAATGGAAGCCAAGGCCATCGAGGCTGCGAAAGCGGCAGACCAGGCGGCGGCCGAGGAGTCCCGCAACAAATGGGTAAGCGGCAAATCTTCCGACGATATTCTCGTAATCAACGCAAAGGACCTGAAAGGGCTTGACTACAAGATGTCCAAATGCTGCAATCCAGTATTCGGTGACGATGTATTCGGATTCGTGACCAGGACCGACGGCATCAAGATTCACAGGATGTCCTGCCCGAACGCCGCCAGGCTCATGGAAATGTACCCTTACCGCATCCAGAGAGTGAAGTGGTCCGATACTCCTACCAGAGGCACGTTCCAGGCGACACTGCGCGTAATCACCGCCATAGAGCCGTTCATCATCAATCAGATAATGGATGTGCTCAACACGTTCAGGACCTCGCTCAGGCAGTTCAATGTCAATGAGAACCAACGGAACGGCACCTACGACATCACCATGAAACTGTCCGTGCCGTCAAACATGGAACTGGACAAGGTAACATCCCAGATAAAGATTCTGAAAAACGTAGTAAAGGTTGTGCGCCAATAAGTTCTGCGGAACGCTATTGCGCAGCGGCCTTTGCTGCAAGTTTCGCTGTGAGGGCACGCTGGAATGCCCTCGCATTTTTCAGATGCTCGGAATATGTAGCGGCGAAAAGATGCGAACCGTTGAAATCCGGACTTGCGCAGAAATAAAGGTCTTTCCCGCCTTTCGGATTCAGCACGGCATTCATGGCGTCACGCCCTGGAGAACAAATCGGCGCCGGCGGCAGACCGAAATTCATATACGTATTGTACGGCGACTCCACCCTCGTATGCTTTTTCAGAATACGGTTCAATGTATAGTCAAAGCAGAATGCTACGGTCGGGTCGGCCTGGAGTTTCATACCGACATGAAGCCTGTTCAGGTACACGCCTGCAATAAGCGGATATTCAGGAACATAATTCGATTCGCCACGTACAATGCTGGCAAGCGTCACAGCTTCCATTTCCGTAAGTCCTTGAGCCTTGGCCTTTTGCTTGTTTTCATCGGTCCAGAATGAATCGAATGCGGCCTTCTGTTTGTCCAGGACCACATTCATGGAATCCGTCCAATAAACCTGATAGGTATCGGGGATGAACAGTCCGAAAACATTCTCCGGAGTAAAGCCATAACCTGCCAGCAATGCGGAATCCTGCAGTGCATTCATAACGGTCAGCGAGTCCATAAGCATCTGGCTGCTGATTTTCCTTGCCAAAGTACCGCGCAGCCTGATGGATCCAGACAATACCAGATTCACAGGTGTCTGCCATCCGTTCTTCAACATCCGCGCGACATAAATGCTTGTATTTGAAGGATCTATCGTATAGTGTCCTGTCTTGGGTGACGCACTTCCGGCCTTGTCGGTTCCCACCAGAAGATTTTCCTTCCGGAAAGCGCGCAGAAGGCTTCCGGGCTTGCGCACCAGATTCTTTTCCGTGAGAATTTCAATGACATCCGCGACATTCATGTTAGGATAGACATAAATCTCTGCCCTTTCATGGAAGTTCGGCATCTTGCGGTCATAATACATCTGCCATGCGAAAATGCCGGCTACAGTTCCGATGACGACGGAAATCGTCACTACAATTGTCCAAATTATATGTTTCTTCATCTTCTGGATGGTCTGAGGTCAAGTTCATCTCCCGGCTTGGTCACATAATCCCTGCCGAGGTCGTTCATCTTGCACAAGTCCTTGAGTTTCACGCCAAAACGCTGTGAGAGTTCATACAATGTCTCCCCTCCTTCATCGGAAATATACTTGTCAAGTCCACGTTTGGTCTGGCTCTTCTTCGATTGCAGATATACTGTCGTGCCGGGCTCCAGACGCTTGTCGGAAACAGCATCATTGAACCTGAGTATCTCCCGCAGGAACAGGTGATAATCATTGGCAATGCTGGCGTAGCTTTCACCCTCTTGGGAATAGACGAACGGAACGCCGTTGGTCTTGTACATCTGACGCACCAGCGAGAATGAGAATGTCTCGGCCGCCTTTTCGACAGTAACCCTCTCAGGCTCTTCGATTGACAACGGCGGTTCAGGAATCGTCTCTTCAGCACGCTGTTCCACTATGGTCTCATGTGTATTTTCCTTCTCCGCTTTCCCGGCACGCCTTGCTTCACGCCTCTGTTTACGTGTCAATTTACCCTTGATGGTATTGCGCAGCTCGTTTTCATCCTGGCGAACCTTGACTGTCGTCCCGAAATCTTCCGGGCGCATCGTATCATATTTGTCCAGATGATAATCTTCGATGAGCTTTATAAGCTTGGAAGGATAAGCCGGATCGGTAGCATAGCCCGCTTTCTTCAGGCCGTGCGCCCATGCCTTATAGTCGGTTACATCATTGTTGAACAATGACTTGTAACGGTCCCTGTAACGCAGGAAATCCGAATGGTCGCTGAAACTCTCGTCCGCAGTACCATAAACGCGGAAGCACTCTCCCCTCCGGTCATCGTCATGATACATCTTCTTCCCGGTCCAGTCATGGCACTTGATTCCGAAATGGTTGTTTCCCTTCACAGCCAGATCCGACTGGCCATAACGGGACTCCAGAAGGCCTTGTGCCAATGTTATACTTGCGGGTACACCTGAACGGTACATTTCCCGTACGGCAACAGGTGCATATTTGCGGATATAATCATCCTGCGGAGAACCCTTAGGAGCTACCGCGGAAACAAGCATCGACACGATCAGGGTCAATGCTACTGTCAACATTATCCTGTTTTTCATCCGTTCAAACCAAAAATTTCACCAAATTACGGAAAAATTCCGACATGTTGCTATATCTGGAAGATGTCGCCGTCATTTGCGGCATAGGTCTCCGGAAATATTTTCCTGCATTCAGCCTGATACTGCGCTGCATTACGGCATCTGGAGGAATAATGAGCTATCACTAGCTTCTTTGCTCCTGCGTCGACGGCACATTGGGCAGCCTGCAATGTCGTGGAATGAAAACGGAGCTTCGCCTGCGCCTCATATTCCTGAAGATATGTAGCTTCATGATAAAGCAAGTCCACTCCTTTCACCCATTCGCTCAACTCAGGAAACGGCGCCGTATCGCTGCAATATGCGTAGCTCCTTGGTTCATAGGGCAGATAAGCGGCATCTTCATTTCTGATAATCAGCGGTTCATCCGTACCGGAATGTCTTACGAAGCCATTGAGGAATGTAGCTCCTTCGTCAGGCCCTGCAGGACGGATTATATCTCCGCCGGATTTCAATGTCCCGATTTCCGCCTTGGTAAACCCATATTTCTCCAAGGCGTCCTTACGGATATTCAACTGCGGGACTTTCTCCCTGACCATATATCCATATGTCTCAATCCTATGATTCAGAGGGAATGCCAGGACCTCCAGAGACTTCGTGGAATAAATGACCTCCGGAGCCTTCACTGAAAGCGGATGAAAATCCACATCTATGCCGATGCCCTTTCCGTAATAGGACATGAATGATTTGAGAAGCGGCCCAAGATTCGACGGCCCATAAATTACCACAGGGGTGGATTTGCAAGTCAATCCCAAAGTAGACAGCAGCGTAAACAATCCGAAAAGGTGATCGCCATGGATATGTGAAATGAATATGGTATCCAGTTTGGCGATGGGAACCTTGTAGCGCAACATCTGGCGCTGCACGGCTTCACCGCAGTCTATCAAAAACAAACGCCCATGTACCTCCAGTACATGAGCGCTCTGAAATCTATCAATAACAGGCATCGCTGATGCGGTGCCCATTATCTTGAGAGTAAAATTATTCACCTTTCTCGAATTTGTCCTTGAGGGCAGCGAGTGCGTCGATGTCACCGAGAGTTGTCTTCTCAATGTTGGAATTGATCTTCTTGACAGCTTTCTTGGTGTTATCGATCTCAGCAGCAGCCTTCTCAGCTCTGACATCAGCATATGTCTTGAGGTGTGAGAGGAAGAGTTTTCTGGTGCTTCTTCTGAGCTCTGTCACTACGAACGGAAGCTTCTCACCTTCAACAGCCTGCTTGCCATCCTCTTTTACGAGGTCTTTCTTGAATGCGAATCCTTCAGTACCATCTTCGAGAGTAACGTTTGCGCCCTTGTCAGTAGCAGAACCTACAGTAGCCTCAACAGTTGTTCCTACAGGATATTTGCTCTCGAGCTCGTTCCATGGGTTAGGGAGAAGCTGCTTGTGGCCGAGGCTGAGTTTGTGGTTAGCCTCATCGAAGTCAAGGATAACAACGTCGATAGAATCACCTACCTGAACCATCTCTGACGGATGTTTGATCTTGTCCCAAGAGAGGTCGCTGATGTGAACGAGACCCTCGATACCGTCCTCAAGCTCTGCAAATACACCGAAGTTGGTGATGTTGCGTACGACAGCCTTGTGCTGTGAACCTACAGGATATTTCTCACGGATGTTCTCCCAAGGATTTGCTGTAAGCTGCTTCAAGCCGAGAGACATCTTCCTGTTCTCTCTGTCGAGTGAAAGGATCTGAGCCTCAACCTCGTCACCTACCTTCAGGAAGTCCTGAGCGATACGGAGTCTTGGAGACCATGACATTTCTGATACGTGGATAAGTCCCTCTACGCCCGGCTTGATCTCTACGAATGCGCCGTAGTCAGCGATGAGAACTACTTTACCCTTAACCTTGTCACCGACCTTGATATCCGGATCGAGGCTATCCCAAGGATGAGCGGTAAGCTGCTTCAGACCGAGAGCGATTCTCTTCTGCTGCTCGTTGAAGTCGAGAACTACGACCTTGATCTTCTCATCAAGTTTAACGACTTCCTCAGGGTTGTTTACGCGGCCCCAAGAGAGGTCAGTGATGTGGATGAGACCGTCAACACCGCCGAGGTCAACGAATACGCCATAGTTGGTGATGTTCTTGACTGTTCCTTCGAGAACCTGGCCTTTTTCGAGTTTGCCGATGATCTCGCTCTTCTGCTTCTCGAGCTCAGCCTCAAGGAGAGCCTTGTGAGAAACGACAACATTGCGGAATTCCTGGTTGATCTTGACGATCTTGAAGTCCATTGTCTGGTCAACATATGCATCGTAATCCTTGATAGGACGGATGTCGATCTGTGAACCAGGGAGGAAGGCCTCGATTCCGAATACGTCTACGATCATACCGCCCTTCGTACGGGTCTTGACATAACCTTTGACGATTTCGCCCTTGTCGAATGCCTCGTTTACCATATCCCAAGAACGCAGCTGACGAGCTTTCTTGTGTGAGAGAACGAGCTGTCCCTTCTTGTCTTCAGGAGACTCTACATAAACTTCAACTTTGTCACCAACCTTGAGCTCAGGATTGTAACGGAACTCAGGAGCGGCGATGACACCTTCGCTCTTGTAACCGATGTTTACGAGAACCTCTCTCTTGTTGATAGCGGTAACTGTACCTTCTACAACCTCGTTCTCTTTGATGTCAGAGAGGGTCTTGTCATAAGCGGCCTCGATAGAAGCCTTGTCTGTGTCGCCATAGGCAGCCTCTTTCTCGAAAGCTTCCCAGTCGAAGTTCTCCGGAGCAACTGAAGCGTTCAGCGGAGCTTTCTTGGTTTCTTTTACAGCCTCAACCTCTGGAGTCTCGACTGCAACTTTGTTTTCTTCCATAATAATTACGAATAAAACTAGTGGTTTAACATTATTTTTTGTACCCTGCAAGGACGGGATTTCGCCCAATCCCCACAAAAGGCGGCGCAAATTTAGTCAAATTATTCTGATTTACAAGCGGATGCAGCTAAAAATCACTTACTTTCCTTACCGGTCACCTTCTCTTTCACTGCCTGGAATCCCTCAGTCACGCCTTCCTTGATTTTCTTCTTGGAATTGTAGAATTTCGTAGGGTTGATTTCGGCGATGGTGCGGTAGAAAGAGTTGGCCCAGTAATTCCTGAGTCCGAAGCCGCTCGCCTGTCCCTTGAAAGGCATGCAGGAAACGATGTCGCCTGTCGCGCAATCGAAGAACACATAATAATAGGTGCCCATCTTCGTGCCTTTGTTCAATTCCCCGGCAATGACGACCAGACCGAGCCCGTCACCCTCGGGATATTCAATTTCCTGAAGTTCAAATTCAATGTCCTGCTCCGTGAAAGGCTCCGTCGTGTGATTGACGATGAGTTCGTTTTCGTCGATGTCGGCGATTCTCTTGAGAGTAGGGTCAATGTCTACCACCTTTATCGCCATTTTCAGCCTTTTGGCCAATGGTGTCACATATTTGTCCTCTTCAGCAAGCATCAGTTTGTCAATTTCCCTGAATGCGGAGATGAAGTCCCCCGCTGTTTCCTCGGCACCGACAACTTTCGCCAATGCGAAGTCGATTCCGTAGAATTTTACGGAAGTGTAGTCACTCAACTGTTTGGTTTCCTGTGCATTAATGGAGCTACAAGCGATTCCGGCCATCAAGGCCAATGTCATAAAAAAGCGTTTCATAGCAATAATTTATATGTTCATGTATTGTTCAACCTCTCTTGTCAATGAATTTCACCGGCTTGCGGCTCATCGGCGGGAACATTATCTTCGCCACCTCTTCCGGCGTCTCAAATTTCACGCCCGGAGCCACACGGACTTTCGCGCGGAAGATATCCTTGATTTCCTTCTCGAATCTGTCAGACGGAGTCAATGTCCCCACACGCACGATTACATCATCCGTGCCGAGTTCATTGGTATAAACCTCTACTACATAATTCTTTACATCCGGGATATTATCGAGGATATCGAACAATGCCGGCGGGTAGAGCGTCGTTCCCTTGAACTTTATCATCTGCTTTTTCCTGCCGACCACCGAACTTACGCGCACCGTATTGCGGCCACAGCGGCATGGCTCGTCATAATGGTAGACCATATCGCCGGTCTTGAAACGGAGCAGCGGCATTCCTGTCACGCCCACCGTGGTTATCGTGACTTCTCCCGGCTCGTCAGGTCCGACAGGATTATTGTCATCATCCAGGAATTCCACTATCATGAGTTCCGGCTGAAGATGCCCGCCGTTGAAGTATTCACAGTCCGTGAACGAGTGCTGCATCTCGGTGGAAGCGTATGTGGAATAGAGCTGGAGTTCAGGCCATTTCTCATGGATAATCTGCCCCAATGTGTTCAGTTCGAAGGTCTTAGGGTCACGCAAGGCTTCGCCGATGCAGACGCATTTCTTCATGGAGCAGTTCCTGTAATCGATGCCATGTTCCTCCGCAAACGAGATGAGCTTCACGAGAAAAGACGGCACTGCCATGCCCACGGTCGGATGGATGCGGTTAATCGTATCCCATTGGAGTTCAGGGATTCCGTTGCCGACACGCACCACGCCCATTCCAAGTTCGCGTGCCCCCATGAAGTATGCGAGTCCAGCCATGAAACGGCGGTCGATCGTCACCATCTCCTGCATGATGTCGTCCCGGGTGCAGCCGGCTGTCTGAAATGAAAGTTGCTCATTATAAGCCAGATGCTGGAGATCGCCTTCGGTTTCGGTAAAGGTCACCGGGTCGCCGAGCGTGCCCGATGTCGTGGAATAGTCAATGATTTCAGATGGATTCACGCAGCAGAAATCGGCACCATGCAACTGTAAATCGCGCTTCGTAGTAACCGGTATCCGCCTAAGATCTTCCAGCGTCCGTATTTCATTTATATCAATGTCGTTTTCCACGAAGAGCCGCTGATAGAAAGGCGACTTGGCAGACAAATATGCCAAAGTCTCCTTCAATCTCCCCTCCTGATATTTCTTTATTTCCTCCCTTGGAAGAAACTGTATTTCCGGATGTTTTTCCATAAATTCAACACTACAACCTGACAAATTTAATCTTTTATAATAAAAAGGCCAAGGGGAATTTATTCTCTTTTTCTTCATAGTGAAAATAAATGTAAGATATCTGTAAAAAGAGTTTTCCAGATCACGTCAAGCACCTTCCCCTCGGCCTAGGACAAAAAAAACAGGCACCCATTTAACGGATAGATGCCTGTATTTTTCTTACATTTCTTGCTTTTTCGCTATGATCATCTTTCGATGCTGGTGCAAATTTAAGCAAAATTATTAACAATACAAATATTCTTTCACTTTATCCCCAGGAGTTTCGTTTCTATATGTTGATATTCAGAGGGCTTCATGGGGAGAGTGAGGGCGTGGCGATATGAGGCGGCGGCTTGGGCGTGACGGCCGGACGACAAATAGCAGTCACCTGCCACGTCATATGCCTTGAAATATAGAGAATCCAGCGAAACGAAATGACGGAGCGAATCCTCAGGGACAGGCGTCGAAAGTATGCTCTCAAAACGACACTTCAGCAGGCAGGGGATGAAAGAAAGACGATGGTCATAGCCCCTTGGCCGAAGGAGGTCGTCTTCCCTGGCTGCTTCGCAGAAGTCTCCACCCTGGCGGATCTCGAAGTGCAAAAATTCTTCTACCACATGCCTCACTACAGGGTGATACAGCAATACAAGGAGGCCGGAGTCACAGTGAGCAGCTCGACTATCAACGACTGGCACAACCGAACGTGCGATCTGCTCCATCCTCTGTACAACACCCTGCGACGACATCTAATGAAATCGTCATACATACATTGTGACGAAAGTTCGTTCAGCGTCTATAACGAGGAACAGCACAAGGTGCAGAATGTGTCGATATGGGCGCTGAGCGATGCTCTGGGGCCGGATGTGCTGTTCCAGTATGAGTTGGGCAAGAAGAACAACGAGATAGCGAGGTCTCTTTTGAAGTCGTACAACGGCGCTGTGCAGACCAATGCCAGCGCACTTTACGAGCAGTTCGAGAAAGACCCGACCAAGGTGATGCACGGTTGCTGGATCCACTGTCGGAGATACTTCATCGCTGGCTTGGCGGAGGACGAAGCGACGGCGAAAACCGCCATTGCAGCCATCAACAAGCTGTACACCATTGAACACGATGCGGATATTGCCGGCATCAGTCTTGAAAAGCGAAAGGAGAAACGACAGAAAGAAGCATATCCTGTAATCAAGGACCTCGAGACATGGCTTTATACCAAGGTCGGGATATATCCCGAGAAATCTCCAATGGCCAAGGCAGTGAACTATGCCCTCACGCATATGCCCAAGTTGGCAAGGTACGTAAACGATGGCCGCTTCAGGCCTGACAATAACGACATCGAGGAAGTCATACGGCCGTTGAAGGTCGGTCTGAACAACTACGGTTACTGCCACAATCACGATGCTGCCTATCGTGCTGCTATGATCTACTCCTTCATTGCCACCTGCAACAAGGCAGATGTCAATCCGAGAGAATGGATGGAGGATGTTATGCCGCGGATAAAAGGCGTCGCCCCGGATGACTTCGCAACCATGGAGAGGCTGCTTCCCGGTGAATGGAAGAAGTCCCATCTGGAATCACACTCGATGGTCCATCAAACCACCGAGGAGGAACACGTGGCTGCCATCCTGAAATCAAGGTCAAAAAGAAAGGTCTCCGAAGAGGATGCTTCCAAAGAGGACTCAAAGTAATCTCTGAACTTCGCCAACTTTATCTGACTTCGTCAAACTTCACTGAACTTCACAAAACTTGGCAGACTTCTCCAAGCTGCGCAAAGTAATGCTGGAATCCTACAGAATCCGATATGCGTCTGGTCGGACGCTTTCGTTGCATCTTACTTTGTCAATATGTACTTCTTCGGATGCTTACTTTAAAACAGCCGATGCTCGTACCAAACTGAAGCACCTCTATCCTATAATTGAACTTTTAAGTGTTACAAAGTACTAGGGCGGACGCTTTCCTTTGTCGTGTCATAAACTTAGTCGATATTAAAAATAATTCTCTTTAATGAAGTTAGGTAAATCTTTTCTATCCTGAATCAAATCAGACCAAACAACCATGCCGTCATAAATCACAGTGATTGTCGGCACAGCATATGTAGGATAGAATAATTGAGCATTGTAATATGTATTCCACGGCATTGTTAACGCGGTAGACTCACATTCATTAAAAGTCATAGAGATTATCTTTACCTTTGATTCCTCATATGACTCATGTAAGTTTTTCAACATATTATATGCGTCATTGAAATAAGGGCAAGAACTCGTCCACTGGAAAAGAATCGTAATACCATCTTTGTTGTATAGTTCATCTATTTGCACTGGCATTCGCCATTCAGTATCACTATACATCGTAAAATCCGGAGCTGGTAGGGGAAGTAAACTTTCTAAATTAAGGTTATTCCCATCCACAATATCTCCCCAACCATTCCTAAACCAGTCCTTATCTCTAAAATTCTCCGGAACAGGGCCTGTAAGATTGTTTTGATTGAGCCAAACTTCGTCTTTAACATTTCCCAAATCATATGGAATCTCACCGCTAAGCTTATTGTATGCTAAACGCACAGTAGATATGTTCTTTAAATTACCTATGCCTTTAGGAATCGTACCTGTAAGTTCATTCATAAACAACATTAAATCTTCCAGATTTTCTAATTGAAGGATACTTTCCGGAATATTTCCATTTAATTGAAGTTCTTCCAAATTTAAAACTCTCAAATTTTTAAGATTGCCTATGTCCGACGGTATTGCCCCCGATATATTATTATCGGACAAAACCAGTTCGGTTAGCAATGATAAATTTGTAATGGATCGCGGAATCTGTCCAGAGAAATGATTCATATAAAGGCGTAAAATTTTCAACTTTGAGAAATTACCGATATATGATGGTATTTCTCCAGATAGATTATTATTCCCAAGATCTAAGACCTCCAACTGTGTCAGATTTTCAATGGATTGAGGCAAAAAACCAGAGAAGTTATTACGTGAGAGATCTAACTCTCGAAGATTTATCAACTCTCCTATACAATTCGGAATTTTACCTCCTATGTTGTTAAAATGCAAACTTAAAGATTCTAACTTTTTAAGATTTGAGATGCTTTCAGGAATGCCTGTCCAATTTACATATAAATTCAAATATTTTAAGTTTGTCAGTTTACCAATACTTTCTGGCATCATTCCCATTGAGTGATTCTGAGGCAAAGCACGTATCACAAGATACTCAAGATTGGTAAGCATACCTATCTCCTCGGGAATGTAGTTTGTAGTGATTTGTAGAAATTCTAGTTTTTTGAGCTCGGTAAGATTTCCAATCGTTGCAGGGATCTTTCCTTTTACATCATGTATCCCAACGATTGCTGTAACTCTATCCGTAATAGGGTCTACTTCAACTCCACCCCATTCTGATATTGGCAAGTCAGTACACCAATTACTGTAAGGCCAATAATTATGACCATCAAGAGCATTATAAATATCTATCAAAACCTCTCTATCGCTTTTAGGGGTAAACTCAATGGCGGGTCTATCCAAACTCTCCGCATATGCATCTTGATGTATATAATAGACTAAACTAACTATGCTATTCTCTCGCTTAACAATTATCTCCGCACTCCGTGCTTTTCCTTTATTTCTTGTTACTTGTAATATGACATTCTCTTTCCTGATGCTTCGAGTAACGGGGGCGATGCTAATCCAACTTTTAGCATTATCGGGAATAACTACATCATAAGCTCCATCGGTAAAAAATTCAAGAGATACTTGTCCGCCATCACAACTTGCTGTTTTAGAGCTATTATCTACGATTTCCATCCCATCTTGGGTAAATGATAGTTTTTTCATAATCGTACTTGTGCCATTGCTAACCAATACGATTACTTTACTATATTCTGTCATTTCATCCTCTTTGGCAATCAGTAGAATATGTCCTTTTTTCTTGGATTCATCATCTGGACATACTTTAGCATTCAAATCAGCTGATGTTAAGACCTCTATATCTATGTCAATATTAGAAGTTACCTCATACTTTATCTCTCTTGATGAGTTTGCAGCCATTATAATCTCATCCTTACATTGTAAGGATATAGACAACGGCATAGTTAATGGTATTGAAAAAGAAGTGCCGTCGCTTAGAGTAAAGAGAATGGCATCATCTAAAACATTAATTGATTCAAGAGTATCACCATCCTTGCCATTAGTTATTTCCACAATGGAATTATCTGAAAATACAAGGATGTATCCATCTTTGGTTGCCGTGATAGAATTTATAGTTAACTTATTTTTATACGCATTTTGGATTTTCTCTAAAGCTGATATGCGTTGTTCCAAGGAATTAATAGATTCTCTCAATTCGCTATCATCAAATTGCGTCACACAAGAAATGCTCGCTAAAAAAAGTGTTAGAGCACTAAAAAGACCGAGTACCTTTTTCATTTTTTGAATATTTAGTTAAATTTCATTTGCTCAGATAGCGCCGCTTAATTAAATAAAGGAAGCGTGGATAATGCCTATTATTAAGCAGGTACGACCAAGCGCCTTGTACACCACGCTAAGCATGAGCATTCCGTACCTATTGCTTGTGTACAGTTAAAATTGGTCGTTTTCGCTTAACAGAGCAATAACCTAAATGCCATCAAAATTCATTGATATCTCTATCAATGGCATAAAGATATGAATTTCAAACATCTTCAACAAATATTTGTGACATGAATTACATATTCCGGAGCATATCGGAAGTTTGACACTTTCAAATTCGAAAAAAGTTAAAAATATTTGATAGAGTTCGTTCAGAACTCTTTTTTTGTCAAATTTATTTTTTATATTTATAATGCCTTTGCGATGCTTATTAGGTTTTACAGATATGATTCTAAAGACTCTGTCAATGGGCAAGCAGCCCGTCTACTAT
>OLGA01000289.1_pt1 | contig 44959 bp, 38 predicted proteins | sample 1604881 | NCBI WGS metagenome assembly OLGA01 (sample SAMEA3888896, study PRJEB22519) | human gut metagenome | biome: human gut; feature: human-associated habitat; material: faeces | place: Denmark | collected 2009 | reverse complement strand
AAGAACAACGATGTTTAAATATACACGTATGCCAAGACCCTGGTAATTCCAAGGTTGTTAATCTTTCTCGTTTTTTTGATGCGGTTGCCCTGGAGGCGACAAGGGCAGATACGGTAGTATCATGTATTTTTCGTAACTTTGCACAGAAAAACGACTCCACTGCGGGCTCGCCGAATCCGTTAACGATGGTACATAATAGCCACCATACACACCACCGGCAGCCACTAACAACGACAATAAATGACCGTTACACTCACAGTCCTGGCCCTTACCGTGGCCATGTTCGTTTGGGGCCGCATACGTTCAGACGTTGTTGCCCTGACAGCACTCGCCGTTCTCCTCGTGAGCGGAATACTCACCCCCACCGAAGCACTCGCCGGATTTGCCTCACCCATAGTAATTATGATGGCCGGATTATTTGTCGTAGGCGGCGCTGTTCTACGCACCGGTTTGGCACGTGCCGTAGGCTCGGGATTGGTACGCGTGGCACACGGCAAGGAAACGCCCACGTTTCTACTGGTCATGGCTGCTACCGCATTTATAGGCGCATTTGTCAGCAATACCGGCACTGTAGCCCTGATGATGCCTATAGTCATAAGCATGGCCACTCAAGCCGGGTTTCAAAGCTCGCGTCTGCTCATGCCGCTGGCCTTTGCCGGAAGTCTCGGCGGAATGCTCACCCTTATAGGTACCCCCCCAAACCTTGTTATAGATGAGGTGCTTGTCGAAAACGGATACCAAGGCCTCGGATTCTTCGAATTTCTGCCCGTGGGTGCTGTCTGTCTGGCAATAGGCATCGCCGTACTATTGCCTCTAAGCCGTATGCTGGTATCCAAAAACCGCAGCAAGCATCAAGACGAAGACGTACACAAGACGCCCCAAGACCTTGCACGTGAATACAATCTACCCGGACGCATACGTCGTTACACCGTTGAGGCCGGCACAGCGGCAGCCGGTGCATCGATACGCGACCTGGATACACAGGGTCGCTACGGCGTGGCCATATTCGAAATACGCAACGAGCGCCGCTCTTCCTTAGGGCTGCTACGCGACATCACACAAGATATTGCCGAAGCCGCCACCGTACTTGCGCCCGGGGACACAATCTACGCCGGAGGTGAGAGTCATGATTTGGACACCATGGCCGCCGAGCTGGGGCTGCACCGCTGCGATGACGGCGATAGCAGCCTTGAATTCTACGATGTGGGACTTGCCGAAATAGTCGTAATGCCCGATTCGCGTCTTGAAGGACTACGCATACGCAATTCCGGATTGCGAAAGGCCCACCACATCAACGTCATCGGGATTAGACGAGGCAACAGCTATATCACCGACCAGATAGCCGACACAAAGATGCATTGCGGCGATGTTCTACTCGTCCAAGGCCGTTGGGACGATATTCAAAGCCTCAATTCCGAAGCGGACAATTGGGTAGTCATTGGGCGACCCGAACACGCAGCCGACCGCGTACTCTTAGACTACAAGGCTCCGGTAGCGGCGGCAATAATGCTGCTTATGATTGCCATGATGGTATTCGATTTTGTTCCCGTAGCTCCGGTTACAGCCGTTATCATTGCCGCACTGCTTACCATCTTCACAGGATGCTTCCGCAATGTTGAAGCTGCATACAAGACCATCAATTGGGAAAGCATTGTGCTCATAGCCGCTATGATGCCTCTATCCACGGCACTCCAAAAAACCGGTGTATCATCCGCTGTCTCCCAGACATTGGCAGACAGTCTCGGCTCGGCCGGTCCTACAGCCATGCTTGCCGGATTGTATATTGCCACATCTCTGCTCACGATGTTTATCAGCAACACCGCCACGGCCGTACTTATGGCCCCAATAGCCATGGCCGCTGCCACACAAACCGCCACCAGCCCATACCCCTACCTTTTTGCCGTCACCCTTGGTGCCAGCATGTGCTTTGCCTCGCCATTCTCCACACCGCCAAACGCTCTTGTAATGAAAGCCGGTGGATATACTTTTATGGACTACGTGCGCGTAGGGCTACCGCTTCAAATTGTTGTGGGCATCGCCATGATACTGCTATTGCCGCTGATATTCCCATTCTAAAACGTCTTGATTACACAGGAGAGCATTTTTGCTCCGGCCACAACTGTCGATATCGGACCAAGGGGAAAAAGCGCCGCACACGCGTTAAATTGAGTTAAACGCGTAATTAATAACAAGACGCTGCGTCTAACAATAAAAAAGAATTACAACCAAGCAATATGTACCTGCTCGAAGCCAACAATATCAAAAAAGAATACACCGGGCACCTTGCACTGGACAATGTTTCAATGCATGCCGCCCAAGGCAAAGTCCATGGACTGCTCGGGCCAAACGGAGCCGGAAAGACCACACTGATACGCATCATCAATCATATCACCGCCCCTGATAGCGGCGAGGTGCTTTTGGACGGACACCGCCTAACTGCAGCCGATGTTTCACGCATCGGCTATCTACCCGAAGAACGCGGACTCTACAAAAAAATGCGCGTTGGCGAACAAGCCATATTCTTTGCTCGCCTCAAAGGTATGAGCCGTAACGATGCTCGCACCGCCGTCCACGAATGGTTCGAAAAACTGGGCATCACCTCCTGGTACGACAAAAAAGTTGAGGAACTCAGCAAAGGCATGGCACAAAAAGTACAATTTGTAATCACCGTTCTCCACCGCCCGACACTACTGATTTTCGACGAGCCCTTCAGCGGCTTTGATCCTATAAATGCCGACATCCTACGCCGCGAGATACTGCGGCTGCGCGACCAAGGTGCCACTGTCATCTTCTCGACACATAACATGTCCAGCGTTGAGGAAATATGCGATGACATCACCCTAATCAACCATTCGCGCGTCATCCTCGATGGCGAGGTCAACGCCATACGCCGCGAATACGGCGGTGGTCGCCTGTATATCGATTACAACGGCGATAGCGATGCGATGCACCGCGCTATAGACACCATTGACAATATACAACTGGAAAGCAATGTCCAAGGCCTCGAAGCGGCACACCTCAACGGCGCCGATGTACGCGCCATCATCACGGGCGTGAACACGGACGACATCCGTAAGGCAATCATCGCCGCAGTCAATCCGGCAGTGTCCATGCGTGCCATGGGCACATACATGCCATCCATGGACGACATATTCATCACAGCCGTCAAATCTTCACAGAGCGCCATGGGCTGACAATGGCATACCGGATTTCGTCACTGTCTATTTTCTTCCGATTATTCCCAATTCACGCCAATCTACACTAACACTATGTCCAACCTTTCCATAGTCATTGCACGCGAATACTTGCAGCGAGTGCGCCGCAAAAGTTTCATAATATCCACCCTACTGATGCCGGTGCTAATGCTCGGAATCATAGCAGCGCCCGCGCTCGTAGCTGCATTCTCCGGCCCTGAAGAAAAAGTCATCGCTGTCATCGACCCACAATTTCAAGTTGCACAGTTGCTCGCCGCTTCCACCGATAACACAAGCACCATTACATTTGTGCCCACGGACTTATCTGCCGACTTGGCCAAAGCCGACCAACGCTACGATGCCGTTCTCGACCTTGGACAAGACGTTATAGCCGACCCAACGCACATACATTTATATACTCGCGGCGCCGCCGCTATGCAGACTGAAAGCGCCATTGCTCAGGCCATTACACAGGCCGTACGTTCCATACGCATAGAGGACATAAAGGCGCAAGTTCCCGAAATCGACAATATCATAAAGCAAATCGAGCCGAACATTGCTATGGACACCATGCGCATAGACACCGAAGAGGAACAAACCACATCCTCTGTGACATCCTATCTGGTGGGTATGGTGATGTCCCTGATGTTGTACATGTTTATCATGCTCTACGGCCAAATGGTCATGACATCAATCATTGAAGAAAAGACCAACCGCGTCCTCGAAGTTGTCGTATCGTGTGTCAAGCCCACATCCCTTATGCTTGGCAAGATACTCGGTATTGGCGCCGTGGCACTAACCCAAATAGCAATATGGTTTATACTCATAGCGTCCTTCACCACTTTTGCTATGCCCTCGCTGACGGCTTCACTCCTCAACTCCTCCGCCGACATCGACCTGCTCAACGCCATAAACATGCTCGGCAACACCGGGTTTATCATCTCACTATTTACATACTTGGCCCTATTCCTCATCGGTGGATACCTTTTCTACTCGGCCATCTATGCCGCCATAGGCTCGGCTGTGGATAATATCCAAGACGCCTCACAACTCCAATCCTTGGCTATGGTTCCTATCATCCTTGGACTCGTATTCAGCATGAGCGTTGTCTCCGATCCAAACTCGGGCATGGCCTTCACAATGTCCATAGTACCCTTTACCTCACCTATGGTAATGATGGCTCGACTACCCTTCGGCATTGATACATTGCAGTGCATCATCTCGCTGGCCATACTCTACATTTCAACAATTGCCATGATATGGTTTGCCGCCAAAATATACCGCGTAGGCATCTTCATGTATGGCAAGAAACCTACAATAGCCCAAATGCTGCGCTGGGCGCGCTACAAATAAACGAAAACACACTCCATACAGCCGAGCAGCTACGCTTCTTCATACGCCGAACGCGGCTCAGCTGTTTTAGGCCTTGTATTACCGCTTCCGTTTGCCGAAAAATAGTTACCTTTGTATGATAAAGCATCTGACGCGGCATCCGTCTTACGATTACGCCGCACGAACAATGCTGAGCAATAGAGCAATACACAGGTAACACCATACAGATACCATCCCAAAATGAAGAATATAGTTACACGCACCGTCTCCGGCACAATATACGTAGCCGTCATCGTTTCAGCCACCATCGCAGGCGGATACTGGTTTTTTGCCCTTACCGGCATACTCGCAGCCACTGCCGCCTTTGAATACCAACGCATGGTTGCGCAAGCTGAAGGCCACGACATTCCTTTGGCTATACGCATGACCGATTTTGCAGCCACTATGCTACTATGGCTCGCAGTCCCGGCATACGTTTACACCGCCGCCGCTTATCCCGGATACGAAGGCAAGGCCATTGTCGCCACGCTCATAGCCGTAACCGCCATCATGGTACTTTACCTTATTATACGCATGGCATTGGCTCTGCTCCAAAGTGGCCCCGCAGCCTTTTCCATGGCCGGACGCTCGTACCTTGGAGTGCTCTACATCGGCGTGCCAGTGGCACTACTCAACGCACTGATGGCGCATACAGGCTCGGCATTGGTGCTGCTGATGTTCGTCATGATTTGGCTTAACGACACGGGAGCATATCTCGTGGGCTCGGCCCTTGGACGCCATCCCTTGTGCAAACGTCTATCCCCCAAGAAAAGCCAAGAAGGTTTTTGGGGAGGAATGGCATTCTGCATACTCGCCGGAGCTGTATATGCCTCTGCCTTTGCCCACAACGAATTCCTGACATGGGCTACTTTCGGCATCATCATCTGCCTGGCATCCACAGCCGGCGACCTCTTTGAATCAATGATGAAACGTGCTGCCAATGTTAAAGACTCAGGCAACCTCATTCCCGGCCACGGAGGAGTGCTTGACCGCATCGACTCGCTGTTGATGGCTGCACCCGCTGCCGCACTTTTCGCCTTGGCCCGCCTTCTGGCACAAGTGTGCTGAAGCGGACAGCATCGGACCACCCGAATGCCACGTCGTGCGGCAGCGCACAGACACATTATCGCACAATTTGGAAATTCGGCAAATACGCCGTACCTTTGCATCGAAAAGGCGCCGCCACAACGGCGCCGCACCATGTTTTCCACGCTACAACAATCAACCAACAACCATACACAATGAAAGATCAACAACTCATCGACCAAGTGACAGCCAAAGCCAAGACATGGCTGCGCGACGGATACGACCAGAAGACACAAGATGACGTACGCCGAATGCTCGATGCCGAAGACCCGACCGAGCTCATCGAGTCATTCTACAAAGACCTAGAATTTGGGACAGGCGGTCTGCGCGGCGTCATGGGCGCGGGCTCCAATCGCATGAACATCTATACCGTAGGAGCTGCCACACAAGGTCTGGCCAACTACCTCAAAGAGGCTTTTGCCGACCTGCCTCAGATTTCGGTTGTCGTAGGCCACGATGTGCGTAACAACTCCGAATACTTTGCCCAGACCGTCGCCGACATCTTCTCTGCCAACGGCATCAAGGTATATCTCTTCGAGACCTTCCAGCCCACCCCCGAGCTGTCCTTCGCCATACGTCATCTCGGATGCCAGAGCGGCGTCAACATTACCGCATCTCATAATCCCAAAGAATACAACGGATACAAGGCTTATTGGGCCGATGGTGCGCAAGTACTTGCCCCACATGATGTCAACATCATCAACCACGTCAACAAAATCACCGATGTACGCGACATCAAGTTCGAAGGCAATCCCAAACTGATACAGCACATCGGAGCTGACATCGATGAAGCCTTCCTGGCCGCCGTCAAGAGCCTCTCGCTGGACCCGGAAGTCATCAAGCGCCATCACGACCTCAAAATCGTCTACACACCCATACACGGAACAGGCGTCAAGCTCGTACCCGCATCGCTGCGCAACTACGGATTTACAAATATAATCCATGTCCCCGAGCAAGACATACCCTCCGGCGACTTCCCCACCGTGGTTTCGCCCAACCCGGAAGTGCCCTCCGCAATGACATTAGCCATAGCCAAAGCCAAGGAAACAGGTGCTGATGTCATCTTTGCCTCCGACCCCGATGCCGACCGCATAGGCTGTGTAGCACGCGATGCCTCCGGTGAATACGTCCTCATCAACGGCAACCAGATAGTCATGATTCTACTCAACTATATCATGCAGCGCAACCGCGAACTCGGGCTCCTCAAAGGCAACGAATACGTTGTCAAGACCATCGTCACCACCGAGACCATCCGCCGCATAGCCGATCGTCAAGGCATCAAGCTCTACGACAGCTACACAGGATTCAAGTGGATTGCCAACGTTATTCGCGAACACGAAAAAGATGGACGATACCTCGGCGGCGGCGAAGAAAGCTACGGGTTTATGGCCGAGACATTCTGTCGCGACAAGGACTCCGTATCCGCTATATCCCTTATGGCCGAAATCGCTGCATGGGCCAAAGATCGCGGCATGACCTACATGGACATGCTCAAAGACATCTACCTCACCTACGGATACAGCCACGAAGTAGGAGTGTCGGTAGTGCGTCCCGGCAAGACCGGAGCTGACGAAATCAAAGCCATGATGGTTAACTTCCGCGCCAATCCACCCAAAAGCATAGGAGGCAGCGTTGTCGTAGCAATAAAAGACTACACCACGCTCGAAAACAAGGACCTCCGCACAGGTGTCATCACCAAAATGGTATTCCCCGACACAAGCAACGTCCTCCAATACTACACCGAAGACGGCACCAAAGTCTCGGTACGACCCAGCGGCACCGAACCCAAAATTAAATTCTACATCGAAGTCAACGGCAAGATGGATTCTGTCGCCGACTATGACCGCTGCGGCCGCGAAGCCGAAGCTAAGGTAGAAGCCGTCAAGAAAGACCTCGGCATCTAAGACACTTACAACATACCTGCAGGAGGGAGTGCCGCGACATGCGGCGCTCCCTCCTTGCTTTATGGCTCATGCCTCCGTTTTTTTAACAATTGTGAAACCCCACCCATACATAGCCAAATAAGTATAAACATCGCACACATATAGTACCACATATCAATAAAATCAGTAAATTCGCACTCACAAAACACTTAGGACGAACCAAAACAAAACATATAAACAGAAAAACAAGCCCAACACGACACTATGAAACCAATAAGCATCGTTACAGCCATGGCGCTGGCATGCGCCGGCGCCGTGTCAGCACAAAACGCGACAAGCTCGCGCATCCTTACATGGGACGACTTCACCGGCACTGCCCAGTCCACCGTCAACGGCGTTGTATCAGTCAAAAGCTACGCCACTCCGCGCGCTCAGCAACAAATGCAGTCAGGCTCGGACTTCTTCTCCGACCCATTCTTTGATTTTTTCTTCGGAAACCCCTACGGACAACAAAACCCACGCCGACAGCAGACTCCGCGCGAAGAGCCCAAGCAACGACAAATAGGACTCGGTTCGGGCGTCATCATATCCAAAGACGGATATATTGTCACCAACAATCACGTCGTTGACGGCGCCGAACGCCTCGAAGTCACCCTCAACGACAACCGAAACTTCAATGCCACCGTTGTTGGGACAGATGCCACCACCGACCTGGCACTCATCAAAATTGATGCCCCCGATCTCCACGTAATCCCCATGGGCGACTCCGAAAAGCTAAAAGTCGGTGAATGGGTTCTCGCCGTAGGCAACCCCTTCGGATTTACCTCCACCGTCACCGCCGGCATCGTGAGTGCAAAGGCACGCAATATCTCGGCCACCACCGGCATACGTTCCACCGGTATCGAATCATACATACAGACTGACGCCGCCGTCAACCAAGGCAATTCAGGCGGAGCACTCGTCAACCTCGCAGGACAACTCGTGGGCATCAACACCGCCATATACTCGCAAAACGGCGCATATGTCGGATGTTCTTTCGCCATCCCCACCTCCATCGTCCAAAAAGTAATAAGCGATATACGCCAATACGGAGCCGTACAACGTGCCTACCTCGGCATATCATTCTCCGAAGTAACGCCTGAATTGGTCAAAGAAAAGAAAATTCAAGGTACTACGTCCGGCATCTACGTTCAGTCCGTTGAAGACCGCTCGGCCGCACGCCGTGCCGGATTACAGGAAGGCGATATCATCACCGCTTTGGCCGAACACCCCACTCTCTCCACAGCTCAGATGCAGGAAGCCATGGCCAAATGCAGCCCCGGAGACACGGTTACCATCACCTACTATCGTGACGGGAAAAAGCATAATGCACAAGTAACGCTGCGCAACAACCAAGGTGATACCACCCTCACTCGTGCCGGAAGTGTCACCGACCTCGGATGTATATTTGCCAAAGCCGACAAAGACACCCGTGAGCAACTCGAGATAAGCCACGGCGTACAAGTGAGCGAGCTATCTGACGGCCCGGTAAAAGACGCCGGCATCCGCCAAGGTTTCATCATCCTCAGCATCAATGGCAACGATGTTTCCACACCCGAAGACATCGAACGCATCTACGACAATATCATAAAGACAGACGCAGACAAAGTTCTCTTTATCAAAGGCGTATATCCCACCGGTAAGCAAGCGTTCTACGCCGTACCGCTCAACCAGTGATAAATCAAGACGCTGCAATTTACACCTAATAATATAGGAGTCTACAAGCGACATACAAGCATAATCCGCACACTCAGCCGTATGTAAAGATTGGAGATATCTCCGATAAAAGCTGAGTATTCTACTAAACGGGGCACGGACAAATGTCCGTGTCCCGCTATATTAATTCCCCGAAACAGAGTCAACTATTTTCAGAAACTGACAATGTTGTATATATTCTCAAAGCTTGAATCCGACAAAGTTGTACAAATGCCTGCCATTCTTAAAGGGGAAGAAGTAGGAAGCGAACACCTGAGAGACATCACTTTCATCCGCTTGGATTAGCATTGAGAAGACCTAAACATCGTTGATAACATCGGGAAGTTATGGACAATCTCATTTTTTACTTGTCCATCAACTCAGTCAACACGCTCCCGGGCGACATACAAAATGCTTGCGAACCGAGATGCATCTATGCATATCTACAGCAGATAAAGTTGGCCGACAAGATTACCTCGGTTATTTAAAAGAATAAAACCGGATTAAACCTAATCTGCCGACTAAATGTTTAGCATAATTTAACCGCGCAAACGGCTTTTTTGCCTTTGAAAACTCGACAAAAGTCCGTACCTTTGCACAATCTTTGGACTGAAGTACACAGTTATGAGACAACTCAAGATTACAAAATCCATTACCAACCGCGAAAGCGCCTCCCTCGACAAATATCTCCAAGAGATAGGTCGCGAGGAACTCATTACAGTAGAAGAAGAAGTAGAACTGGCTCAACGCATCAAGCAAGGCGACCGAAAAGCCCTCGAAAAGCTCACGCGTGCCAACCTCAGATTCGTTGTCTCTGTCGCAAAACAGTATCAAAATCAGGGACTTTCGCTACCGGACCTTATTAACGAAGGAAACCTCGGGCTCATCAAAGCCGCCGAAAAATTCGATGAAACACGAGGCTTCAAATTCATATCCTATGCTGTATGGTGGATACGCCAATCCATCCTACAGGCTCTTGCCGAGCAATCGCGTATCGTACGTCTTCCTCTCAACCAGGTAGGTTCGCTCAACAAAATCACCAAAGCACTCTCCAAGTTTGAGCAAGAAAACGAACGCCGCCCCTCGCCTGAAGAATTGGCTGCACAGCTCGACATACCTGTCGAAAAAGTAGCAGATACCCTCAAGGTGTCCGGACGACACATCTCCGTGGACGCCCCCTTTGTCGAAGGCGAAGACAACTCGTTGCTCGACGTGCTCACCAACGACGACTCGCCCATGGCAGACGCCACTCTAACCCAGGAATCACTTTCCAAGGAAGTAGACCGCGCCTTGCATCAGCTCCATGAGCGTGAACGAGAAATCCTCAAAATGTTTTTCGGCATAGGTTGCCAGGAAATGACGCTCGAAGAAATCGGTGCCAAATTCGACTTGACACGCGAACGTGTACGCCAAATCAAGGAAAAAGCCATACGCCGCCTCAAAGGACAACGCTCGCGCCTTCTCAAAACATACCTCGGCCAATAAGCGGCCAAGAGTAGCTGTGTCATATCCCTGCAACTTAGCAGAGACTCACATAATTTCCGGACTCAATGCAGTCCGGTTTTTTTTCGTCAACCCACCACAACACAGCGTAAGCAACAGCAAAAACCAGGCAAATACAGCCACGGAGAATAAAGCGAAGACACAAGCACGTCAAAAAAACACGCATATCTACGCATAAAAAAGGAGGCAAAAGCCTCAAACTATTGCACATTAGCAAAAAAATTCATACCTTTGCAACCGCTTTTCATAGCCCTCCCTCGTGTGATGGGAAATTAAGAGCAACTTAATTTTTAGTAACACAAAACAACACAAAAACACCAATGAAGACATTCCAACTTCAAGCCGAGCCCCGTACCGATCTGGGCAAGAAGGCTACCAAAGCACTGCGTGCTGAAGGAAAAATCCCCGTAGTTCTCAATGGCGGCGCCGCTGTCGAACTGCCCTTCACCGGCACTCTTGCTCCCGGCCAGAAACTCGTTGAAATCGGCGACAACAAAGCGCTTATTACCACCGACCTTGTCGTGGCACAGGACGATGTACGCAAACTCGTCTACACCCCCGACATCTTCGCTATCGAACTCGACTTTAACGGCGGCAAAAAGATGGCCATTCTCAAGGACATCCAATTCCACCCCGTCAAGGACACTATCCTCCACATGGATTTCCTCGAAGTTGACGACAAAAAACCCGTGGTCATCCAAGTGCCCGTCAAACTTGAAGGCCATGCTGAAGGTGTCAAAGCCGGCGGCAAACTCAGCCTCTCAATGAAGAAACTCAAAGTTAAAGCCATCTACACCAACGTCCCCGAACGTCTTGTCATCAACGTCGACAACCTCGGTCTTGGCAAAGCGCTTCAAGTAGGTGACCTCCACTTTGAAGGCCTTGAATTGGTCAACGCCAAGAACGCCGTAGTATGTGCAGTACAACTGACCCGCGCCGCTCGCGGTGCACAGGCTGCCGCTGCTGAATAACACATTCATAACCGATACTCGACACAGCAACGATGAAACATCTCATTGTTGGCTTGGGCAATATCGGCGATGAATACCGTGACACCAGACATAACATCGGTTTCAGAATATTGGACGCCTGGGCCCAGGCGTCCAATATTTCTTTTGAAACCGGACGTTATGGCGACATCGCGCACACACGCCTTAAAAACCAACAAGTGGTCCTGCTCAAGCCCTCCACATACATGAACCTCAGCGGCAATGCCGTCCGCTACTGGAAAGAAAAGGAGAACATCGCCATCGAGAACATCCTTGTGCTAGTAGATGACATAGCCCTACCCTTCGGCACCATACGCCTCAAGCCCTCCGGTAGCGATGCAGGACACAACGGGCTGAAAAACATTGCGGATATGCTCGGCACGCAAAACTACGCACGACTTCGTTTCGGCATAGGAAACGACTTTCCGCGCGGTTGCCAAGTCGACTATGTCCTCGGACATTTCACGCCGGAGCAAGAGGACGCACTTTCAGCCCGCGTAAACATTGCCGTCGAAGCCGCACAAGACGCAGTCCTCGCCGGACTGCAGCACGCCATGTGCAACTACAACAACAAGTAGCTTTCCGACCCGCGAACACGGCGACATACACCTCGAACCCAACAAGACGGCAGTGCGATTGCAATAGCAATCATTTTGGTTTCCGAACCCATGCAACAAAATAATGTAAAACTTTGGAAGGCCGAGGATTTATTAGTACCTTTGCACAACAGAGAACCAGTGCCGCGCGGACACGCCTTCACGCGGCACGGCTTCAAATAAACGACACGGACGACTATGCTAAAAAATTTTTTCATGTCATTCCTCGGCTCGATGGCCGCCATTTGGCTGTCGGTGATGATATTGTTCGTTCTCACAATCGTATTCGTTGCCGGCCTTATCGGATCAAGCCTCAAGAGTGTCAAGATAGCGGATCACAGCATATTACACATACAGCTTGACGGAGTCATCAGCGAACACCGGACGCCGCAAGACATTCCGGACCTCATCCTCAACGGGCAATCCGATGCCACCACCTTCGAGGATATCTTGCGCTCGCTGGAATACGCCGCCACAGACGGCCGCATTGACGGAGTATACATCGACTGCACAGGCAGTACACTTGGTTACGCCTCACGTGCAGAACTACGCGAAGCGCTCGCCCGTTTCAAAAAAGGCACAGACAAATGGATATTGGCCTATGGCGATGAGTTCAGCCAAGGCGACTACTACGTGGCCTCTGCCGCCGATACGGTATATCTAAACCCTATGGGCACCCTTGATATCCACGGCCTATCCTCCTCCGTTCCTTACTTCAAAGACGCCTTGGACAAGTTGGACGTCAACATCCAGGTTTTCAAAGTGGGGACCTACAAAAGTGCCGTCGAACCATTTCTGCTCAACAGCATGAGCGAACCCGCACGCATGCAGACACAGTTGTTCCTCGACTCGATATGGGCCGGCATCTCAGAAGGCATCGGTATGTCACGCAAAATTCCGACTGCCGATGTCTGTGCCTTGGCCGATTCGCTCACCATGAGCCGCAGTGCCCAATGGTGCCTCAATCACAAACTGATAGACAAAATTGCATATCGACGACAAGCCGAAGACGTCTTGTGCGCACTCACCGAAACCGAGGATCCTAAAGATCTTGAGCTTGTATCACCGGCCGAATATATGTCCGATTATGCCACGGCAAACTTGGCCACGGCAGATGACACACACATAGCAGTAGTCTTTGCAGACGGCGATATCACCGAGAATGGGGACAAAGGCATCGTGGCATCTTCACTCGTGCCCGAAATACTTAGTCTTGCCAAAGACGACAAGATTGTCGGAATGGTACTACGCGTCAATTCCGGTGGCGGCAGCGCTTTTGCCAGCGAACAGATATGGGACGCCGTGCGTCATTTCAAGGCACAAAACAAGCCTGTATACGTCTCCATGGGCGACTATGCAGCCTCCGGAGGATACTATATCTCCTGCGGCGCCGACCGCATATACGCAATGCCGCAAACCCTCACCGGCTCCATAGGCATATTCGGAATCGTTCCGTCCATCGAGGGAACATTGGACAAGCATCTGGGCATACACTTCTCCAGTGTCAGCACAAGCCCGGACGCCATTGACATTTCTGTGATCAAGGATATGACCCCAAGACAAAAAGCCGAGATGCAACGTGCCATACAGCGCGGATACGAAACTTTTGTGGGGCGCGTGGCCGAAGGCCGCCATATCTCCAAAGACAGTGTCAATACTATCGCTCAAGGCCGTGTGTGGGATGGTAATACAGCCCTACGCATAGGGCTCGTAGACCGCATAGGCTCACTGCACAACGCCATTGCCGACTTGGCACGTCAAATAGGCATAGCCCCCACTGCATACGCCACATATCCGGCCATGGAAATCTCCCCGCTACAGCAACTGCTCTCTGCAGGTATTGCCGGAAAAGACGCCATATCTGAAGCATTGAAAGCTAAAGCAGCTTGGGCCGCGATACCACCGGCCGAAGCAGACAAAGCCCTGCGGATGCTGGGACAAATTGTCAACATGTCGCCTATACAGGCACGCATGGAAAGCATAACCCTTCAATAAGTTAACGTCGGCACAAAGCCCATGGCCTCACTGAGCACACCCGAACAGAAAAGCGACAAAACCACCTCCAACAGAAACAGTCGATATCCAAAACAACGAAGCCACACCTAAGAACAGGACACCACAAAACGACAACGCAAGATGCACAGATCCACATTAGCCAAACTCATCCTGCTCCCGCTGTCTAAAATATACGGCGTAGTAACGGCTGTGCGCAACCTATGCTACAACTGCAACATCATCAAGTCGTACTCCTTTGACGTCCCTGTGGTCTGCATCGGCAACCTCGCCGTAGGCGGCACCGGCAAGACACCCCATACCGAATACGTCGTAGCCGCCTTACGTGACCGTTTCAACATCGGAATACTCAGCCGTGGATACAAGCGCCACACATCAGGATTTGTGGCCGCTACTCCCCAATCGACCCCTAACGACATAGGCGATGAACCATACCAAATATACCACAAATTCGGTCGTAAAATCACCGTATGTGTATGTGAGGATCGCGTGGCGGGGATAAAGCGAATGCTTGCCGATGATCCATCGCTCAACATGATTGTCTTGGATGATGCTTTCCAACACCGTCGCGTCAAGCCTGACATAGCGATAGTGCTCACCGAATACAATCGTCCCTATTTCAATGACAAAATGTTGCCCTACGGGCGCTTACGCGAGTCGGCAAAAAACATCACACGTGCCGACATCGTAATTGTTACTAAATGTCCTAACAACATACGGCCTATTGACATTAGGACCTTTGGCAAAAACCTCAACCTGATTCCGGACCAAGGTCTGTTTTATTCGCGCCTTGCCTACGAGCAAACACGTCCTGTCTTCGGCGGCACACCTATACGGCTGGACCAACTCACAACCAACGATGCTGTTCTTGTCATTGCAGGTATAGCCAATCCAAAGCCTTTTGTCCGCTACGTCAAGAGTTTTGACGCACATGTTAAAGTCAACATCTTTGACGACCACCACAACTACACACGCCACGACCTCGAACTTATCACCGAAAGATACAACAGCCTGCAAGGCGCACGCAAAATCATAGTCACCACAGAGAAAGATGCTGTACGATTGCTCAACAATCCGTATTTCCCAAAGGCACTCAAAGGAGCACTGATGTACGTGCCGGTACACGTCGATATTATGCACACCGAGCCCGGCGAGACACTGCGCGGCGAGACACTGCGTGACGAGATACTACGTTTGATGAAACTCAAGGGGTTGCTCAGCCCTTCGAGGTACACCTGACAACAGAAGCGTAATAAATGCTGCCATGCAGGAGATAATACACATATTCAAACAACACGATATAACCCATAAAACCATTATTCACAATGCTCGAAAAAATCAAAGAAACAGCGCTTTTTCTTAGCGAACGTGTAAACAACATGCCAAAGACCGCCATCATCCTCGGCAGCGGCCTCGGCGCACTTGTAGACCATATCGACAATAAGATTGTCATCCCCTACAGCCAAATACCGAATATGCCCGTATCCACCGTACAAGGACACAGCGGCAACCTTATCTTCGGCGACCTCAACGGGAAACGCGTTATTGCTATGCAAGGCCGTTTCCACTACTACGAGGGTTATGACATGAAGGCCGTCACCTTCCCCGTGCGTGTTTTCCGCGCACTCGGCGTTGATACATTGTATGTATCCAATGCTGCGGGCGGCATGAACAAGGACTTCCGCGTAGGCGACATCATGACAATTACCGACCAAATCAACCTCTTCCCCGAAAACCCGCTGCGTGGCAAAAACTACGAGGAACTGGGACCGCGCTTCCCCGCAATGACAGAAGCTTACGACCACGAACTCATCCGCAAGGCTGACGAAATAGCCAAACGCCTTGGCATTCGTCTGATGCATGGTGTATATGTAGGCACTACCGGCCCCACCTTCGAGACCCCGGCAGAATACGAGTACTTCCGCGTAATCGGCGGCGATGCTGTAGGTATGTCCACTGTTCCCGAAGTCATAGTGGCACGCCACGCCGGAATGCGCGTCTACGGCATCTCCGTCATCACCGACCTCGGAGGCAAAGACGTCCGTCAAGTTCCTACTCACGAAGAAGTGCAGATGGCAGCAGAGAACGCCCAGCCCAAGATGCTCGCCATCATCAAGGAACTTGTGTCCGCCAACTAACACACGATTCCGATCAAACATATATTGTGGTGACACGCCCCGGCTCACGCGGCGGACGTGTCACCACAACATTATAACCGCGCAAAGCGACTTACACAATAGCCCCTCTTTTCTTTGAAAGTAAACGTTACACCACAAACATAAACACCCGGCATCATGGAAGAAAAGCAGACAGAAATAGCAACTTTAGGCGAATTCGGTCTCATAGACAAAATCACCGAAGGCATCGTCCACAAAAATGTCTCCACAATACGCGGCATAGGTGATGACGCCGCCGAATTGTCTTATCCGGACACACGCGTGCTCGTATCCACAGACATCCTTATGGAAGGTATACACTTTGACCTGACATACGTGCCTCTCAAACACCTCGGGTATAAATCAGCCGTAGTCAATTTCAGCGACATCTACGCTATGAACGGCACACCGCGGCAGATTGTGGTATCTCTAGGCATATCGCGCCGCTTCACCGTCGAGCACATCCAACAACTCTACGAAGGCCTGCGGTTGGCCTGCGAAGTCTACGGCGTAGACCTCGTGGGCGGCGACACGACATCCTCTCGCCAAGGTCTGGTCATCTCCGTCACCGTCATAGGCGATGCGCCCGCCTCAAAAGTTGTAGGACGCGATGGCGCCCGACCCAACGACTTGATATGCGTAAGTGGGGACCTTGGCGCCGCATACATGGGACTCCAAGTACTCGAACGCGAAAAAGCCGCCTCGGTAGGCATCAAGGACTTCGAACCGCAATTCGCCGGTAAAGAATACCTCGTCGAGCGCCAGCTCAAGCCCGAAGCACGGCGCGATATCGTAAGCCAATTGGACAGAGCCGGCATAGTGCCAACTTCCATGATCGACATCTCGGACGGACTATCTTCCGAGCTACTACACATTTGCCAAAAGTCAAAGACCGGATGCCGTATCTACGAGGAACGTATACCAATCGACTACCAGACTGCGGTAATGGCTCAAGAGCTGAACATGAACCTTGTAACAGCCGCCATGAACGGCGGCGAAGACTACGAATTACTGTTCACTGTTCCACTGGCCGATCACGACAGAATCAAAGACATGTCCGGAATACGAATCATCGGGCATATCACAGACCAAACTTTGGGATGTGCAATGATTACGCGCGATGGTGAAAGCGAAATTGCCATAAAGGCCCAAGGATGGAATCACCTCGGCCACTGACATTCAGAATGCGCAAGAGCTATGGTTATATCCGCACTCATGCTGTAAAAACTCCTGCCGAAAATCAGGCTATATGACAGCCATCTTGAAAAAAAGTATTAACTTTGCATGGCCGAACGGCAAGCAAGCCAAAAGCGGCGTTCAACTATAGACGCACATATTCAAGCATGATCAACCGTATACTTATACGAACCAAGGTAGTACAGATGCTGTACTCATACCTTTTGACACGTACTGATTTCAAGATACTCCAACAACCGGAATCAACGTCACAGGACGCTGTGTTTGCATACAAAGTCTATAAAGACTTGCTGCTAATGCTGGTACAGCTTACCAACGGCAAGAAGACGCCCAAGATGCCCGTAGCTATAACCGTGGACAAAAAAATGCTGCGCAGCCGCGCTGGCGCCGCTTTGGCCGCTGACGACACAATCAAGGGCATGCTCTTCAGTGGCGACAACGACCTTCCGGTCATCGCCCCGGAGATGCAACGTCTGGCCGACAACATTGCCCAATCAGCCGTATACAAAGACTACAGCAAAAAACGCTCGCCCGAAATAGCACTTGAGGTGTCAATGTGGATCTCGGTCTTTGCCACCACAGTCAAGCGCGACCGCGCCTTCGTAGCAGCTATACGCTCGCTCGAAGGCTTCACCAATAAAGGCTACGAGCAGGCTTTCACCCTTTTCGAAAAGACTTTGACTTCGTATCGCGATGCCTCTTTGGGCTATGCCACAGCAAAAAAGGACTTAGCTCTGTCGCTGGACAAGGCATATAACCTATACTGCGACATATTTTGCCTTATGGCCAACCTTACAAAAGCCCAAGCCGAGAACATCGAAAATGCCAAAGCCAAATTTTTGGCTACGCAGGACGAGCTTAATCCGAATATGCGATTTGCAGACAACTCCTTCGTTGTCAAGTTGCTCGAGTCGCCATCCTTCGCGCCCTATTACGAAAAAAACGCAATGGGTTGGACTTCCGACTTCTCGCTTATCCAAGATTTACTCAAGGAAATAACCGCGTCGCAATACTACGCCGACTACATGGAAGCCGAAAGTACCGATTTCGAACTTGACTGCGAAGTATGGCGCAACCTGCTGCGCAACGTACTATTCCGTAGCGATGCTCTCGAAGAGGCCATCGAAAACGAATCGGTATTTTGGAACGATGACCTCAATATTATGGGCACCTTCGTGCTCAAGACAATACGCTACGCGCAGTCACATCCGGACGAGCCGATATCCCTTTTGGAGAAATACAAGGATGAAGAAGATGCGACCTTTGGTGCCGAGCTATTCGATGCAGCCATAGGACACCGCTACGAGTATCGCGAACTTATCGAACGCTTCATAAACAACCAAAACTGGGAAATCGAGCGCATACCATTCATGGATATCGTCATCATGATTACGGCTATCACCGAACTGGTGACCTACCCCGGAATTCCAGTGGCAGTGACCATGAACGAGTATGTCGAATTGGCCAATAATTACTCGACACCCAAGAGTGGTCAATTCGTCAACGGCATACTGCATTCCGTTGCCACGTACCTCAAAAACAACAACGTAATATACAAGTAAACATCATACTCACAAAAATTCACAGCCAAACAAGACCAAGCTATGATTGAAAACGCAATATTACTCGATGCAGCTCCCGCAGGTGCAGGTGCAAGTGCCGGAGCAGGTGCCGGAATGATGAACATCATCATGATTGTGGCACTGATTGCCATTTTCTATTTCTTCATGATTCGTCCGCAGCAAAAAAAGCAGAAAGAACTGCGCAAACAGCGCGAAGCCATGTCCAAGGGCGACAACGTTGTTACAGCCGGCGGAATATATGGACGCATCCGCGAGATTGACGAGAACACCAACTCGATGCTCATCGAAGTGGACAAAGATGTCAAAATACGCGTAGACCGCAACTCGGTATACCCCTCCGCAGTCCAAGCTAACGAGGCAATACAACAGAAGAAATAAAAGTAAACCGTGGGTGCCCTGCAAGACAAGGCCCGACGCGCCGCAAACATTATACGTCAATACGTCTTCTCGCCACGCGGGAAGAGCGTGTTGACGTTTTGTGTCTTTCTGGCAATTTCATCCGCCCTATGGGTGGTAATGTCACTGAACCAGGAAATGCAACAAGACATCCGGTGTCGTGTCGAAATCGTCAACAAGCCGGACTCGGTCACCATGATTTCATACCTGCCTGACGACATCAGTGTCAGCGTCAAGTCGCGTGGTTCCCAACTTATAAAATTCAACTTTGGCACCCCACCGACAATATCTATTGACTATAAGTACATGATGCATGATAATCGCATTTCCGTAGGAACTTCGGAAATGCGTGCATTACTGCGAAATGTCTTCGGTCAAAACTCCCAAATACTATCCTTCAGTCCGGACACCCTCAGCATTATGTTTACCTCGAGGCCCGGAGTGTCTATGCCGGTAAATGTGGCCTCGCAAGTGTCCACACGTTCGGACTTTGCTCTGGCAGGTGCCCCGAAATGTGTACCCGCATCGGTGGTCGTCTACTCGACACGTCCTTTGAGCCCTACGGCGGACAGAGTAGTCACCCCTGTCATACAGTACACAGATATCTCCGAGACTCAAACAATACGCACACGCGTAATCGTCCCGCCCGGATGCAGAGCATTCCCGGACAGCGTCAGCGTAACCTTCCGCGTCGAGCCGCTGATTGCACGCTCTATAAAGCTGCCCATTACCGCAATCAATGTCCCCGATAGTGTACGGCTTATACTACTACCAACCACAGTAAATGTCTCATATATGGTGCCGGCCAATATTTATAACGAGCAATTGCCTCCACTAGTCATTACCGCTGACTATCGCAGCATCGACATGTCGCATCCGACACGCCGTATATGCATCAAAGCAGACAACTCAAAAGTTCCGGAACTGCGCAACATACGCCTCAGCACCGATTCGGTGGAATACATGGTCGAACGCTGAAATTCTCCCTCCTGCCGGTCCGGTGTCCATGCCTTGTTTTGAGACATATCAATCGTTGCAAGGATAACACATCAATCAGAAAACGCAAGATATCCTAAACAGTAATTATGGCCATACAAACCATTGGTATCACCGGAGGCATAGGCTCGGGGAAAAGTGTTATCAGCCGCATTTTACGCACATGCGGCCACACAGTTTACGACTGCGACAGTAACGCCAAAGCCATCATGGATAGAGACCCGGAAATTCGCCGCAAATTAGCCGAAATGATAGACTCGTCTACAATTAACCGCGATGGAAGTATCAACCGTCCTCGCTTGGCGCAAATAGTATTCGAGGACAAGGCCAAATTAGCCATGCTAAATGCCATCGTGCATAGTATTGTCATACGTGATGTTCAAGCATGTGCACGTCGAACATCTGGAATGTTCTTTGTCGAAAGTGCAATATTATATTCCTCCGGCCTATGGAAATGTGTCGACCGTATTTGGATGGTTACGGCTGACATCGAGACTCGCATATCGCGCGTATCGGCACGCGACAATATCACGCGCCAACAAGTGCTGCAACGTATCAATAGTCAAAACAACGAAACCATACCAAAAGCATGTTCCATCACACCTGAGGTGATACACAACAACGAAGACTCCGCCTTACTCCCGCAAATTTGGTCGTTATGCCCTACCATCCGATAGCGGCACAACTTCGAACCGCGATATCTAACGCTTATACTCACTTTTGAGAGCTACGCCACTGTTCCATTGTGAACATCGGAACAAAACCCTTGTCCTGGTGCATGTCGTCACGGACATTGCCAATATAAGGTTTCTGCTGGTTGATAACGTTCAACTTCATTATAGGAGCGCCTTCGCCAAGATCAAATTCTCGCAAATCCACCCACATCACCGATGGATTGTATGTGGTGGCATAGTAATATACAAGGTTTGAATGGTCAGCAACCGAACGCCACTGTGTCTGCGATACCTCGGGACTGCCGGGGACCGAAATGCCAACCGGAACGGCACAATTGAAAAGCACACCAAAAACTCCTGCCAGAGCCACTTCATGCCTTACCGTGTCCTGAATACACCCCACATAAAACGACGCCCGCACAAAGCGGTCGCTGCTACTGTTGGTGCCGGGCAGCATTTTCATACCACCAATACGTTCCCAGTATTGTACAATGGCCTTCTGGCTGTCATACATAGGGGCGTTTGTCAACACTCGATACTCGCGCCCATGGTATATCGAAATACGCCCATCTGTATATTCTATGATAGCACAGTCTCCTGATGCATCACTCAATGCGGCATGTAGTGTCGTGGACGCGCCACCAGGCATATCCGGAGCATCTATGTAAAAAACATCGTGCGTCAGTCCTTCGACAGCCTCGGCAACCGTAGCATAATTGTCCAAAATGTACTGTGCCCATAGTGACGAGGACATAGGGCGGCGCGTTTCCTTTGGCAGTTTATATTCGGTGCCCGGCAGGTATAAGAGGTTACATACAAGAGCCCGCTCGTTCATGCCCTCGGAGACTCCCATGTCGTAGCCAACGGCGACCACACTGCCGTACAGCGACCGCCATTGCAAGGCATCAGGCCCTTGCGCGGAAACGCGGTCGATGCCTCGAGGCTGTACATATAGGTTGGTCGGTATGGGCGTCTTCCAGTCCAAGTTGCGTCCGGTAATCGCCGTATTTCCGAGTCCGGCATACACCACACGAGTGCATGCAGCAGCCTTCGGATTGACAGACAACGTAACGGCGAAAATAGCCATCACGCTCAAAAGTGTTTGGTGTGTTTGCTGTATCTTCATAGTCTAAATTCTTTTCTTAAGAAACACTTTCGATTACCAAAAAGTTCGCACATGGACAAGACACAGCGGCGGCGCCATATCCGCTGTGGAATACATGGCGCCGCCGTATGCGGAGGATAATTCCTATTGTTACTTTATGCCATCACGATGCAGCAATGCATCAATGGTAGGGTCACCGCCCCGGAATCGGCGATAGAGCTCAGCCGGATTCTCGGTGCCGCCGCGCTTGAGTATGTTGTCGCGGAAAGAGTGAGCCGTTTCAGCATCGAATATACCATTCTTTTTGAATACACTGAAAGCATCTGCATCCAATACTTCAGACCATTTGTAGCTGTAATATCCCGCTGCATAGCCTCCGGAGAAGATGTGGCTGAACTGTGGAGAAGTCATCGAACCGCACACAGTCGGGAAGATGCGTACCGGCTTGACGGCTTCAATCTCAAATTCCACAGGGTCGTCCACCGGCTTTTCGATGGTATGCCATGCCATATCGAGGTATCCGAAAGCTAACTGGCGCATGCATGAGTAAGCAGCGCCATAGCGCGACGAGCGTATCAGACCGTCAACCAGCGAATCGGGTATTGCCTCTCCCGTGATGTAATGGCGAGCAAAAGTGTCGAGGAATTGGCGCTCGGTCAGGAAGTTTTCGTTGAACTGCGAAGGCAGTTCAACGAAATCACGGAATACATTGGTGCCGCTCAGGCTGCGATACTTGGTGTCGGCAAGCAAACCATGCAATGCGTGACCGAATTCGTGCAAAAACGTCTCCACCTCGTAGGGTGTCAACAGCGAGGGTTTATCAGCCGTCGGTTTCGTGAAATTCATCACAATGGTCACCTGGGGACGTGACTCCTTACCCTTAGCGTCTTTCCACTGCTCCTTAAAATTGGTCATCCAGGCTCCGGGACGTTTGCCAGCACGTGGAAAGAAATCAGTGTAAAAAACTCCGAGGAATTTGCCTTTTTCGTCCTTAACATCATAAGCTGTTACATCGGGATGGTAAACCTGCACCCCGGGATTGGGTGTAAAGGTCACTCCGTAAAGGCGAGTGGCCAAGCCGAAAACGCCCTTGATGACATTTGAAAGCTCGAAATAAGGACGCATGGCTTCCTCATCGAAAGCATATTCGGCAGCACGTTGCTTGTTGGAGTAGTAACTATAATCCCATGGATGTATGGTCACCGGCTTGCCTTCGTATTTAGAGGCAAAAGCCGTCAGCGAAGCCATCTCTTTTTCAAGCGCCGGGGTATAGGCTTGACGCAGACGTCCCAGCAGGTCATACACAGCCTCAGGGGTCCCGGCCATTGTATTGGTCAGGTTATAGGCAGCATATGTCTTGTAACCCAAGAGGTTGGCCAAACGATGGCGCAAATCGGCGATACGTGTCATCACGTCTATATTGTTGTATTTGCCCGAAGTGTTACGTCCCGTATATAGCCGATACATACGCTCGCGCAAGTCGGCACGACTGCTATATTTCATAAAGGCAATGTACACAGGCTGGTCGAGAGTGAAGAGAAACTCCCCGGCACGACCTTTGTCCGAAGCAGCCTTAGCAGCAGCTTCTATCGAACTTTCAGGCAGTCCCTGTAAGTCTTCCTCTGAGAGCCAAACCTCATAGGTGTTGACCTCCTTGAGAACGTTCTGTCCAAAGAGTGTGGTCAGTTCGGACAACTCGGAGCTGAGATTTTTATACTGTTGGCGAGCCTCGCCTTCAAGGGTGGCACCATTGCGGGCAAAGGACTCGTATGTTCGTTGCAACAGCATACTATCTTCGGAGGCCAGCTTGAGTGCATCGCGATTGTCGTAAACTTGACGGACACGCTGCCACAATTTCTCGTTAAGGGTGATGGAGGTCGAATATTCGCTCAGCAGTCGCGAAGCCACTACCGAGACCTCCATCATTTGATCATCGGCTTCGGCCGAAAGCAGTGCGTAGAATACGCCAAGAACACGGCTGAGATCTTCGCCGGCACAGTCGAGAGCTTCTATGGTATTCTTAAAGGTGGGCTTGGCCTTTTGGGAAGCTATGGCATCAATGTCCTTATTGGCACGTGTTATGCTTTCTTGTATAGCCTTAAGCCACATACTGTTATCTATAGCGTTAAATGGAGGTGTGTTGTGCTCGGTGTTCCTGAATGGGCGCAACAGCGGATTGGCGGTCTCGGCCTTCTTGGCCGTAGATGCCGCCACGGGAGCTGAAAGTGACATAAGCGGTTGAGCCATAAAAAGCACCGTCACCAGTGCTGTCAATGTTTTCATTAGCGTGGTTGGATGTTTTGATCTATTATTTTGTGTAAACGAACACGCGCCTGCCCATGGATGCAACAAGGCTCCGGCAAGCGCGTATAAGGGCAGTCCTGCATTGCGTCAGAAGGGCAAGTCGTCCGATGCTCCGGCTGCGCCGGGAGCGGGAGGAACAGGAGCTTCGACGGGAGCTTGCTGAGCCATAGGGGGCACGGGAGCTGCCGCGGCAGGTTCGGCACCTTGTCCTTCTTCGGCTTTCCATGCGTGTGCATCAGTATACCAGCGGCCGTTAAATTCACGACTCTCAAGGTCAAAACTTACGGTATATACCTTGCCTACGCTCAACTTGTACTGGTCGGCCTTGTCTCCGAAGAAGTCAAACTTCACTTTTCGTGGATATGTCTCCTGTGTCTCAAGGACATACTCGTGTTTCTTCCAATTGTTGCCGGCCTTGCTGACTCCGGATTGTTCTTGGAGGTCGATAATGATTTTTCCTGTAATTTCCATGAAATTATCTGATTAGTAATTTTTCTGCCGTATGGCCGTCAGTATATTTTGGCTTAGGCCAAACGTCCTTGCGGCATATAAGTTTACAAATTTAGCATTTTTTTTCGAGACATGGTCGGATTGGCTTATTTTTTTACTTATAATTTCCTAAAACAATACTTAGGTAAATTTTCAGGATACCTCGTTCACGATGGTAAGCCGATATTGTGCTGCTGTAAGTTTGACATCAAGAGCAAGCCCGGCGCCGCCGTTATTTCAACAATAACGCGCAAGCGCTTGAGGCATTCGCACGCAAGACGCAAGGCCTCGACTTATCCGACCGCGTATGGCGATACACTGACGCATTCAAGAATAAAATCGAACTGGGGCTCGACCTCAGCATCCGTTCGGGCAAAGGAAGCCTACGTTTTTACGACCCTCAGAACGGCATGTCGGGTGCGCTTGACCTTTACAAAAAAGATATTGCCGGAAACGTCAGAATTTACCGCGTTGACAACCTCGCGCCAAACGCCAACATCGTCAAGGACGTACTCACCAAGGGCGAGACCAAGGCGGCAACAGGAACGGCAGCGCAGGGCGGAATATCGGGAAACGATTTATCGCGTAAACAATATAAAAACAAAGCAGTTCAAGCATTTGAGGACAAGGCGGCAGACGTTCAAATGCCAAACGGCACGACAGCAAAACAGTTAATAGTAAATGGTTGCACAATTGGACGGCGTTTCTTTAATGAAACTTTTGCAAAAAACCTGCGCAATGAAGAACTTCCGCTTGTTATGAGATTTGCATCCGAAGTTGAGAAATGGATTGGAAAAGGACAAAGGATTGATAAAGAGAAAGGGCGGCATCACGCCTGCAATTTCAAAGTATACAAAGTTAAATATAAAGGCCGGACAATCATATACAAAACAATGGATTTGCCCGGCGAACCAATATACACAATGCGACTACAAAAATAAAGATTGAGCGACAGCCCGAATCTGCGCACCGAAATGCCGATTTGTGAGTGTGACTCAATCTTCGACTGCAAATTTACTAACTTTGCGGAAAATAGCAAAATATGAACAAGAAAACTTTATCAAGAGCGTGAAAAATGGCGCAGGAAAGCATTTACGATGATGCTCAGTATGTCGGTCGGTGGAACGACTTCGAGGTTTACGAACCCATATTCAACGATAACGAGGAACATTTTATCGGGCTTCCGCAGTACATCCTCGCCAAAGGCGACACGCTGCGGTGGACGAATGACACCGAGGGGCTGGACGTGCTGCACGACTTGCCCGAAGATTAATGACCGCAGGCCACAAGCATCAAGAGAACAAAAAAGCGACCGCGCCATGTAGAGCAGACGCGGTCGCATTCGCTTTATTTCGTTTCAGAAGTCGGCACAACCGCAAGGCGCAGGCCGAGGGCTTCGCAGATTTTGGCGACAGTGTCAAACGTGACATTCATACGTCTTTTTTCGATACGGCAAAGGTGACCGGCATCAAGACCGCAGCGGTCGAAGCAGCGCCAGGCCCTAAGAAAGAGAGTGATGAATAGACGCAATATTTTCTTATCTGAATATGTAGATTGACGTTTCCGAAATAATTGCTACCTTTGCATCAGCAATGGCAGTCAAGTCATCACTGTATTTGTCACTCGGATGTCGAAACAGCGATTTCAGACGATGTTTTTGCTCAGAATGGTATATTTTGTTGCGCGCACAATTCTAGTAAAGAAGAGACACTAAATGCTACATTTGATTAGACATTATAAAAAGAGTTGCTTCTTAATGCAACAAAACTATAAAGCAACGACAACTTCCGCCTTCTGAAAAATATGAAGTCAAAACATTTATAGACAGAATCCCACCTATATAAAACATTCACTTTTATGACCAAGCCGCTTATACTCGTAGCCGGAGGCATGGGCTACATCGGATCACACACCGTGGTCGAACTTATTAATGCCGGATACGAGGCTCTCATAGTCGATAATCTCTCCAACAGCAACCTCGGTGTCTTGGACGGTATTGATGCTATAACCGGCAAACGTCCCGAGTTCATCAAGGCCGACTGCGCCGACCTCGATGCAATGCGTTCAATCTTTGCATCGCATCCCGCCATCGCCGGCGTAATCGATTTTGCAGCAAGCAAAGCCGTCAACGAGTCCGTACACAAACCACTACTATATTACCGAAACAACATCGTTTCGCTGCTCAATCTTCTGGAATGTATCAACGGCGCCCCTGAGTGCCGCGGCATCGTCTTCTCATCGTCGTGCACCGTATACGGCGAGCCGGACACAAATCCCGTAACGGAGATGTCGCCCGTTAAACCGGCGACTTCGCCTTACGGCAACACAAAGCAAATCAGCGAAGACATCATACGCGACACTGTGGCCGCCGGTACCGGCTTCAACGCAATACTTTTGCGTTATTTCAACCCCGTAGGAGCCCATCCATCCGCCCTTATCGGCGAACTGCCCAACGGAGTACCCCAAAATCTTATTCCCTATTTGACACAGACAGCGATAGGCATACGCAAGCGGCTGAGCGTCTTCGGAGATGACTATCCCACCCCTGACGGCTCATGCATCCGCGATTTTATCGACATCAACGACCTTGCCCGTGCGCACGTCACTGCCGTAAAACGTATCGTAAACAATGGTATGGACGAGAATGTCGAGGTCTTCAATCTTGGCACGGGTCATGGCGTCTCGGTACTCGAACTTATCAACACTTTCGAGAAAGCCACCGGTGTCAAGGTTCCATACGCCATTGCCCCAAGACGCGAAGGCGACATAATTCAGGTATGGGCCGACCCGTCCAAAGCAAATACGATTCTGGGCTGGAAAGCCGAAACGCCTTTAGAGCAGACAATGCTCAACGCCTGGCATTGGCAGCAGCACCTGCGCGAAACCGGCGTGATGTGACACAACGCCACCCTCTGCGCCTTTTGTTTAGAATGGTGTACAATATGAAACCGCTACAATACGTTAATCTATTACGTACGTAATAAGATAACTTCATGAATATTATGCTCCGGACAGCGACATACGTCGCCATACTTGCAGGCACCTTTGTCCTGACCGCCTGCGGCGGGCCAAAACTTTCCGACGCCAAGGCTCAATATGACCGTGGCGAATATTTCGATGCCGCAAAGACTTATCGCAAGATATACAACAAGCTCACAAAAAAAGAGGAACGCAAACAGCGTGGCGAAGTCGCCTATCAGTTGGGATTATGTCATAATCACCTACGCCAAAACGCGCGCGCTGCTGCTGCCTTCCAAAACGCCATACGCTATGGAAGGGAAGACTCAACCGTGTATCTGCAATTGGCACGCGAATTGCACGCTGACGGCAAATATGCCCAGGCTGTAACAGCTTATGAGACTTATCTCCAATGGAAACCCGGAGACAAACTTGCTTCAGATGGCCTCGCAGGAGCCAGAATGGGGCAAAGCAAGGCTCTGCAAACGCGATACGTGGTCAAAGCGGCCAAACTCTTTAACTCGCGCCGCAGCGACTACGCCCCGATGTACGATAGCCCCGAATTGGACCGATTGTACTTTACGTCTACAAACGAAAAAGCATCCGGGAACAAACGCAGCGAAATCACCGGTATGAAGAACGGAGATATCTTTGTCGCAACAAGGAACGAACGCGGCGAATGGAATAGGCCCGAACCCATCGAAGGCGAGCTAAACTCCGAACTGGACGAAGGCATAGTGTCTTTTTCGCCTGACGGACAAACAATGTACCTGACTAAGGCTCGTCGCGAACTATCGGCAAACACCGGAGTGGAAATATACACATCGCAACGCAGCGATGCCAAATGGAGCGCGCCGGTCAAATATGAGATTACAGCAGACACCCTATCATCTTACGGACACCCGGCCGTATCCCCTGACGGCAATTGGCTGTATTTCGCCAGCGATATGCCGGGCGGTAGCGGCGGCAAGGATATTTGGCGCGTCAACATCAAGGAACGCGCCGGATCACTCGAAAACCTCGGAGAGTGGATCAACACTCCAGGTGATGAAATGTTTCCTTACATGCGCACCGACTCGGTGCTATATTTCGCATCTGACGGACACCCCGGATTTGGCGGTCTCGACATTTTTCGTGCCGAGATGACACCCTCCGGCGGCTGGAACGTGACAAATATGGGGCGTCCGCTCAACAGCGCCGGCGATGACTTCGGCATCACTTTCGGCAAAGGCGAGAGCGGCTTTTACAGCAGCAACCGCGGCGATGCTCGCGGATACGACCACATATATTCGTTCGAATTGCCCGAGCTGAAAATTACCATTTCAGGCTGGGTAATTGACAAAGATGACGAACCGGTACCAAACGCCGTAATCCGAATTGTCGGCAATGACGGAAGCAACCAAAAACAGGTAGCCCGCAATGACGGGTCGTTCTCTTTCCCCCTAGATCGCGGCGTGTCATACGTCATGATGGCGGGCGCCAAAGGGTATTTGAATGCACGCCAAGAATTCACAAGCGAGTATACCGAAGAAGATGCCGACTACGGCGTCGATTTCGTATTGTCTTCCATAACCAAGCCGGTCGTTGTCGAAAACATTTTCTACGACTTTGACCGAGCCTCACTGCGTCCCGAGTCAAAGAAAGCCTTGGACGAATTAGCCCAAGTACTGCGCGACAACCCCAACGTAACCATAGAAATGGCCTCGCACACCGACAGACATGGTTCCGAAAAATACAATCTCGACCTATCATCACGCCGTGCCCGCTCGGTCATCGATTACCTTATCAGCGTGGGCATATCTCCTGACAGGCTGCAAAGTCAAGGCTATGGCAAGTCTCGCCCGAAAACCGTCACAAAGCGCATAGCAAAAGAATATCCCCAATTCAAAGAGGGCGATGTACTATCCGAAGACTTTATAAACGCGCTGGAAAAGGAAGAAGATCGCGAAGCGGCAGACCAAATCAATCGCCGCACCGAGTTCCAAGTACTTTCCATCGATTATCGAATGTTTTAAGTCGACCTCAGCAGCATAAATGTCAGACATTCGCCTATACACACCTGTCGAACCCATTCGCGGAGTATGCGGCATCAGCCACAACGACCGCATTACCATGCTCGGCTCTTGCTTTACAGACAACATCGGCGAATGCTTAAGACGAGACGGCTTTGATGTGCAAGCCAATCCACTTGGCGTGCTCTTCAATCCGGCCTCTATTGCCACTATTATGCATCGCGCTCTTGCATCGAAGGACTTCACACACGATGACTTGGTATTCCATGACGGACGATGGCGCTGTTTATATCTGAACACTCGATACTCGGACACAGATGCAAATGCACTTCTTGAGCGACTCAATGGCGACATTAAGGCGCTGGGCAAACGACTTGCCTCTGATTCGACATGGATAATAACCTTCGGCACAGCATGGGTATACACCTATAAAACAGGCGGCTACATTGTCGGCAACTGTCACAAGATTCCGCAAAGCTACTTTGAACGCACTCGACTTGACATTGATGCTATTGTCGAGACATGGAAGGAACTATGCCGAAGCAAACATGTCATACTCACCGTCAGTCCGGTGCGGCATCTTGCAGACGGCCTTCATGGAAATAATCTAAGCAAGGCCGTACTCCACCTTGCCACCGAGCGCATCATCACCGAATGTCCGTCCGCCGAGTATTTCCCGGCTTACGAAATTGTTTGTGACCAATTGCGCGATTACCGTTTCTATGACCGAGATCTCAAACATCCGTCTTCAATGGCAATAGACATCATCTACGATTTTTTTTCCAATACATACTTCGACAAAGACACACGACAACGGGCGATGCAGTACCGAGCCGAAAGGCTCAAGGCTTTGCATTGTACCATCATCGAATAATAGCCTATACATGGAAAAGAACCCATATTTTGACATACAATCACTCTCGGCGGCAGTACACGCGCTTACCATATCCGGCAATGTCACGTCTGCGCATTTGCCGCTACGCACGGTCATCACCGACAGCCGTGCACTGCTGACCGACCCGCGCCACACGGTATTTGCGGCATTGTGCACACCCCAAGGCGATGGACACCGCTACATCCGGGACATGTACGCCAAGGGGGTACGCGTATTTTTAGTTGAAAAAGGCATAACAGACCATGCCGCATACCCTGACGCTGCGTTTATCACTGTAAACGATGTACGCCAAGCACTGTGGGACAGTGCAAAAGCCCTTCGCAACACATTCCTTGGGCCGGTAATAGGAATCACAGGCAGCATAGGCAAAACATTTACCAAGGAACTGCTTAACAATTGCCACATCCGGGAACATTGTGCTCGCAGCCCACGCAGTTGGAACTCAAGCATCGGTGTACCCGAATCGCTATGGCTCGCAGCAGGTGCCGATGCTGCAATCATCGAGGCCGGCATCTCCTACAAAGGTGAGATGGAAATACTTGCGGACATCATACGCCCTACCATCGGCATATTCACAGCCATCACCGAAGAACATAGCGAAGGCTTCGACTCCATAGAAAGCAAATGCCGCGAAAAGGCGCGGCTCTTTGCCTCGGCTACGGACATATTCTACAACAATTCGTACCCCTTGATAGCCGCGGTACTCAAAGATATGTATCCCGAAAAGGGTTTGCATCCATGTACCGACATATGGGATATATGCGTCCAAGTAGCCGCCATATTTGACAAGGAAATACGCTTTAGTTCTGCCGAAATCGGGCGATACGACATATCCGGGCGCATAGACATAACGGATATGAGCGGCAACAGCGCCCTTGCACTGGACTATTACACCGGGGACATGGATGGAATTGCCACTGCCCTTGACTATGTGCGTCGCCGCATTTCACCGGAACATGACTTACGAGTATGCGTCAGCGCCCCGGTGGCCGATGCATGGGGGCATGCCTCGGCAGCCAAGGTACTCAAGGCGGCAGGCGTCACCAAAGCATACGTCATCGGCGGCAGCCCGGAGTACTGGTCCGATGTGGCGGCCTCGGGTGTGGAAATATCCCGTTTTGCGGACAACGATGCATTCGAACGCCATATTACGCTCAATGCTTGTGACATGCAACGTACAATGCTGTACGTAAACATATCGGACAAGGAACAAGGCAGACTGATACGCGACCGATTGTGTTCGCTACGCCACATCACGCACCTGAACATCGACCTTGAAGCGCTTGTCCATAATGTGCGTCATTATCGCTCGTTTTTGACCAAAGGTGTTGGTATGATTGCCATGATCAAGGCCGATGCATACGGATGCGGAGACATCGAAGTCGCTCGTACGCTCCAATCCTGTGGCCTCAGCCATCTGGCCGTTGCAGTCGTGGACGAGGGCGTCCGCCTAAGACGCGCCGGGGTCACCATGCCCATTATCGTACTCGACCCGTGGTGTCTCAATCCGCACGCCATTGTCGCTTACCGACTGGAGCCCACACTTATAGACCTGGATAACGACATCATGTCCAATATAGAGCGCGAAGTTGCAGCCGCCGGTATTTCCCACTATCCGATACACGTCAAAATAGACTCGGGCATGCATCGCCTCGGACTAAAAAACGAAGACGAAATTAGCTCATTTGCCTCAATGCTTTCGCAGTGTCCACATCTGCACATTGCCACGACTTTTTCGCACTTAGCCACAGCCGACTGCCCGGACATGAACGACTACACAATGCTCCAACTTGACACATTCGACCGCCTTAGCAGTTATTTGCGTGACAGCGTCCCCTACGGCAAAGAAATACGGCGCCATATACTCAACACTGCAGGTATAGTCCGCTACGGTCGCACACGCTATGCGTATGATTTGGTGCGCCTCGGTATAGGCATGTACGGGATTTCACCGCTACCGGGAGATGCCGATCAATCAACGCTAAAAACCGTGGCAACGCTGAGTACGTCCATCATCGCCATGCACAGATACCGAGCCGGTGCGACCATAGGCTACAGCCGTCGCGGTGTTACCACACGCGACAGCATTATCGCAACCATACCTATAGGCTATGCCGATGGTGTAAATCGACACCTCGGATGCGGTCACGCTTCATTTGTGGTCGAAGGAATACCCTGCCCCACCATCGGCAATATCTGTATGGACCTCTGCATGATTGACATTACAGACTGCCCGAAGGCGCATATCGGATCCTCGGTGGAAATTTTCGGCAAACACGCACCCATACAACGTTTGGCCGAGACTTTGGACACAATCCCATATGAAGTACTCACATCTGTATCCTCACGCGTTAAGCGGCTATACTTCCGTGAATAGAGTATATATTCCTTTGCGGCATCACCCCCGACATTTGCGCCGGACATCCTTGTTCTACCGTTCACATCGCATTTCGCATGTGAATATTAGTAACACTATGACGCAAATCTCCTAAAAAAGGTTAAGGTTTTTATGAGTTAAACGTTTGATAAAAACTTTTAACACATTGCGTCTCGGCAGAAAGGCCGTTATACGTAATTTTGTAGTAGCCAAATCCCCACACCGGATTTGGCTACTGCAATTATCGAACATATAGACAAAACTTATAGATACCAGTTTTTATGAGCGACACCGTAAATATCCGCGAACTCAATGACATGGTTGCGGGCAAAAGCGATTTCATCAACCTCATTACCGAGGGAATGAACCAAACAATCGTTGGGCAAAAGCACCTTATCGAATCCCTCATCATCGCCTTACTTTCCAATGGCCACGTATTGCTCGAAGGTGTGCCAGGCCTTGCCAAAACACTCGCCATTAAGACATTGTCCCAACTTATTGATGCAAAATATAGCCGCATACAATTTACACCAGACCTGCTCCCGGCCGATGTAATAGGCACCATGGTATACAGCGTCAAGAACGAACAATTTCAAGTAAAAAAAGGCCCGGTATTTGCCAACTTCGTCCTCGCCGACGAAATAAACCGCGCCCCGGCAAAGGTACAAAGCGCGTTGCTTGAAGCTATGCAGGAACGTCAAGTCACCATCGGCGACAGCACTTTCCGCCTCGACCAACCATTTCTGGTAATGGCCACACAAAACCCCATCGAGCAAGAGGGCACATACCCATTGCCCGAGGCACAGGTTGACCGCTTCCTGATGAAGGTCGTCATAAGCTATCCTTCAAAAGAAGAGGAACGGATAATCATTCGCCAAAATATTGCCAACGAGAGCCGCGAAATACGTCCCATCATCAAGCCCGCCGAAATCATTGATGCGCAAAAACTGGTCGAGCAAATATACGTAGACGAAAAAATCGAACGCTACATCGTGGATATCGTATATGCTACCCGCACCCCGGCCGAATATGGTCTTAACGACCTGACAGATATCATCGCCTTTGGAGCATCGCCACGTGCTTCCATATCGCTGGCACGCGCTGCACGCGCCTACGCATTCATACACCAGCGCGGCTATGTAATACCTGAAGATGTCATCGCTGTATGCCACGACATCCTTCGCCACCGCATCGGAGTAACCTACGAAGCAGAGGCCAACAATATTTCCACAGACGAAATCATCACCGAAATCCTTGACAAGATTCTTGTTCCCTAACCCATACAGACCAACCGCTCAATGCGCTGAATCATGGACTCGAAAGAACTTCTAAAAAAAGTCCGCAGAATCGAAATCAAGACCCGCGGACTGTCGCAAAACATCTTTGCAGGCGAATACCATTCGGCCTTCAAAGGACGCGGCATGATGTTCAGCGAAGTGCGCGAGTACCAATACGGCGATGACATTCGAGATATCGATTGGAACGTCACCGCACGCCACAACAAGCCCTACATAAAGGTTTATCAGGAAGAAAGGGAGCTGACCGTAATGTTGCTTATTGACATGTCGGGCAGTGGTGCTTTCGGCGCCGTGGGTTCGCAAAAGCGCGATATCATTGCCGAAATAGCTGCCACTTTGGCATTTTCAGCCATACAAAACAACGACAAAATAGGCGCCATATTCTTCACGGACCGCATCGAAAAGTACATTCCACCGGCAAAAGGCAAAAAACAAATTCTACTGATTATCCGCGAACTCATAGACTTTTGTCCCAAGCACAACAAAACCGACATAGAGGGCGCTGTAAAGTATTTTGCCAACGCGTCCAAGCGTGCTTGCACAGCTTTCCTCATCTCGGACTTCATAGACAGCACAGACTATAAGCAGGCTTTGCAGATAGCTCGCAATCGCCATGACCTCATGGCAATACAAGTATACGACAAACGTGATGCTCAGATGCCGGATGTAGGCCTTATACGCCTGGCCGATCTCGAAACGGGGCAAACCCGCTGGGTGGATACTTCCAGTCGCTACGCGCGCCAAATCTACGACAAACACTGGTACACCAACCAGCAGCGCATGGCCGAGACATTACATTCGGCACGCGTGGACTTCATTTCCGTAGCCACGGACGAGGACTATGTTCGCGCGCTCATGGGCTTGTTCAAAAACCGCGGACGAAGCTAACGGCCAATAATCGATTGTCCGACACATTGTACACAACATGATTAAACATATATTAAAGACTTCGCTCAAACTGTCGGCACAAAAGACTGCCACAGTCCTTGCCCTTGCGCTTTTTGCATCGGGGGCTTTTGCCCAACAGCCCGGCGAAGCAGTCGCGCCAGTCTCTATATCGGCAAAAATCGACTCGACCACACTGACCATGGGCGACCGTACCAACATCCGCATCGAAGTACTCAAAAACGGACACTACGGCCTGATGATGGATCAGGTGCAACGCGACGATCAAGGCGTATGCACGCTCAATAAAGTTGAAGTTCGCGAAACATCCATCGACTCGACAGACTTGGGTAATGGCCGTATTCAGGTGGTATATACATACCTTATTCAACCTTTCGAGCCCGGCACACAAAGCATTGGGCCGTTCAGGTTTGTCAATGGTGCCGACACCATTGATTCGGACATAGTGACACTCAAGGTTCTCGAACCGGACATGCCAAAGGTAATGAAAGACTCGCTGCTTATCAATCCCTTTGAAGGCACCGTCTCCGTTCCTGGCAGATGGTATGACTTTATTCCAGAGTGGTGGTACTGGCCACTGCTGGCACTACTTGTCATCGCCCTCGGTGCCGTCATATTCTTCCTGTACAAGAAGAATGGTCCGACACTACTACCGCACAAGAAGGTGATTCCGCCTTACGAGTTAGCCGTTAAACGCCTTACACATCTGAAGGCACGCCACCTCGCCGAAAGCGGACATGACAAAGAATATTACACCGAGCTCACGGACATCCTACGACAATACATTGACGGGCGCTTTGGCGTCAATGCACGCGAAATGACCACGACACAAATCCTCGAGGCTATGTCTGCCGAGGACACACTCAAGCTCTTCATAGACGCTCTCGGACCGGTGCTTCGCACGGCCGACTTCGTAAAATTTGCACGCCAACGTCCGGATATTTCCGAAAACATCCGTTCGTTCAATGCCGTCAGCGACTTTGTGTCCACGACACGTCCCTTGCCCGAAGCAGACGAAAATTCCAAGGGCAAACATGTCGCGAACAACAAGAGGCCCAAGACTACGAACACAAAACAAAAAAGCTAGAATACCATCATGCAGTTTGCTCATCCGCATTTACTTTGGCTGATACCCATTGTCTTAGCCTTGCTTATTGCAAGATACGTATATACGGCACGAAACGCTCGCCCTACTATGGGCGTTTCAACCACAGCACCTTTCGCCAATATGCCAACGTCGTGGCGTGCCCGATTGCGACACTTACTGTTTGTGCTGAGGCTCGGAGCAATCTCTTGTCTGATTATCATCCTTGCACGTCCTCAATTGAGCGACAGCTGGCGCACAACAGACACCGAAGGCACTGACATCGTTATCGCTCTCGACGTTTCTTCCAGTATGCTGGCCCAGGATCTCAAACCCAACCGAATGGAAGCAGCCAAGAAGATGGCTCAGAAGTTCATTACCGGACGTCCCAACGACAACATCGGCGTGGTTGTGTTTGCCGGCGAAAGCTTGACCGGCCTTCCTTTAACCATGGATCATTCGGCACTAATTAATTATATCGAAGGCATCAAACCCGAAATGCTCGAGGATGGCACTGCCATTGGAGACGGTCTCGCCACTTCAATATCCAGGCTCATTGATGGAAAAGCCAAAAGTAAGAGCGTGATTCTGCTCACCGATGGCTCAAACAACACCGGAGTCGTAACGCCCTCGGATGCTGCATCCGTAGCACAAGAACGCAAGATTAAAGTTTACCCAATAGCCGTCGGAACTCGCGGCCACGCACTCACACCTGTAAGTATCGATGCATTAGGCAGGATGCAATACGAAATGCAGCAAGTGGTCATCGATGAGGCTACGCTTCAATCTATAGCCACACATACCAATGGTAAGTATTTCCGTGCGACAGACAATAAGACACTATCGAACATCTTTAACGAAATCGACCGTTTGGAAAAAACCCATATGAGCATCCGGCAATTCAGTCACACCGAAGACGACTTCGCCCTGTGGGGCTGGCTGCTTTTCGGACTTCTGGCTCTCGAACTTGTCCTAAGATACACACTATTCCGCACAGTGCCTTAACATGCATAATTCATCAAACTGACGACGAAGGAGCGTATTCTCCTCGAATATCATATAGACAATGTTAGACTTTGCCAATCCCATATTATTGATATTGCTGGTATCGCTACCGGTAGTATACTTCTTATACTGGCTTGCCAAGCTGTCTCGTCGACGCAAGATTGCACGCTTCGGCAATCCATCTACACTGGCACCCTTGATGCCGGACGCTTCCCATTACAAGGCAGGAATAAAAATCACCCTTCAACTTATAGCACTTGCAGCCGTTGTCATAATATTAGCTCGCCCACGCTTTGGCGAAACCGAACAGACTGACAGTAAACGCGGCATCGAAGTAATGATTGCTTTTGACGCTTCGCGCTCAATGCTTGCCGCCTCCACAGACGACCCCAAAAGCATTTCACGACTAAAACGAGCCAAACTACTTTTGGAAAAACTCACTGATCGTCTTGGAAATGACAAAGTCGGTCTCGTAGTTTTTGCCGGTGATGCGAAGGTTAAACTACCTCTAACCACAGATTATTATTCTGCCAAACTTATCCTCAACGACCTTGACCCATCATTAATGCCCTACCAAGGCACATCCATAAGCGAGGCCATCAACCTTAGCAAAAAATGCTTCAGCAATAAAAAAGACGTCAAGAAGTGCATAATCCTGCTTACCGATGCCGAAGACCATGATGGAAATGCCATCGATGCCACCAAAGCCGTGGTGGACAGTGGAATACAAGTCAATGTAATCGGCGTTGGAACATCAAAGGGAGCTCGCATACCTATTGGCAGCGGATACCTCACGGACAACGATGGCAAGGAAGTCATCACAGCCGTCAACGAAAATGCAGCCAAAGAAATAGCTAAGGCCGGAAAAGGCTTATACGTCAACGGCTCCAATACAGATGCGTTGGACAAACTTGTGCAACAACTAGACAACCTCCAAAAGTCCGACTTTGGAGCCGTAAAGTACAAGAATAGCGCCGAACAGTTCCCTTTATTTGCATGGTTGGCCCTCACACTATTAATCTGCGACATACTACTGCTCGAACGCAAAACTTCATGGCTAAAACACATACACTTCTTTGCCGAACTAAACAAAAAGAAAGGCTATAGAAGGGAAAAAAAATGAAACACATGGTTCTGATAAAATACGCCCATATAATCTCGCTGACCTCCATGCTGGCACTTGCTGCGGCCATTATGGCCTCATGCTCTTCAGACATGTCCAACAAGACCGAGCGAAATGCGATTAAGGCCGGCAACGAAAAATACAAGAAAGAACTCTATGTCGATGCCATCAAAGACTACGATAAAGCACTTAAGGCCAACCCGTACTCCGAGGCAGCAAAATACGACAAGGCTATGGCGACAATCATGGGCGCCACTGCTGCCGACACATCAAAGTTGCGCGAGGCACGCCTGGCGCTCGCCAATTTGGGTAAAACAGCATCAGACCCAAATATCAGCGAAAGAGCAATATACAATCTGGGCAACGATGCAGTTTTTATAGGAGATTATCTCAAAGACCTTGCCGACTCGTTACGCCGTGCAGACATCCAAATGGGTGCTCCTTCGGCGGGCAGCACATCCAACCAATTGGCTGACTCTCTCTCGCAGGTGTCTACCCAAAGCTATCAGCAAGCAATATCAAACTATAAAGCCATACTTAGACGCAATCCATCCAATATCAAGGCATTGCAGAACCTACGCATAGCACAGCTCAAACTTCCGCCGGAAAGTCAAGGCGGAGGCAGCAACAACAAGGACAAAGACAAAGATAAAAACAAACAGCAGCAACAACAGCAGCAACAACAGCAGCAACAACAGCAGCAACAAAAACCGAGTCAGTCCTCACAACAGATACTCAACGCCGTACAGAACAAAGAAAACAAAACGCGCAAGAACCAAGAACAACGCCAAGGTTATGGCCGACGCACCACAGACAAGCCCTGGTAAATGCATATCCAACAATTGAGTACACGTTATGTCCGCATTAAGATATTACACATCCCTTGTGATAATGGCCGCAGCGTCATTCATCGCGACCGCACAATCGGTCTCGATTGAGGCTCCGGCCACCGTCATTCAAGGCAATCGTTTCAGCGTCACAATCTCTGTCAACAATAGCGATGCCGTAGTCAGAACCGCACCCGAAATACCTAATTGCAAGATTTTCAACGCCTCGCGCCCCGGAGTCTCGACTATGCAAAGTACGACAATAATTAACGGTCGCGTCGAATCGTCCATACAGCGCCAATACACATATTTATATAAAGCCGAAAAAGCTTCCACGGTAACCATTCCGGCTGTCAGCGTAGGCAATATGCGCACCCAAGCCAAAAGGCTTACCATACTTCCACCGGACCGCACCTCGCAGCAAAGCCAATCAAACTCATCTTCGATGCCGGCGCCTGCAGCATCTGCACCACGTGCAGGCAAGGTATCACCCAGCGACCTCATCGTCACGGTCAATATGTCCAAAAAACACCTGTGGAAAGGCGAGGCTGTCATCGCGACCATAAAAGTGTATACCAAGCACAATATATCCTCTTTCCGCGCCACTACGCTGCCCCAATTTGACGGGTTCATCTCCGAAGAATTACCCGTAGGCAGCAACGAGGCTCAAATGGAGCATTTCCGTGGCGAGAACTATTACTCCGCTGTGCTAAAAAAATGCCTACTCTACCCTCAAAAAGCAGGGACACTAACCATAAATTCGGGCCGATATGACGTGACTCTCGAGACCTATGAACCTATTTCAAACGGTTTCTTTGTTACTTATCGTCCCATCGAGCAAAAAATCACCACTACATCTAACCGTATCTCGGTAAGCGTTGAGGACCTCCCGCAACCGACTCCCGATGGCTTTGAAGGCGCGGTAGGACACTTCACAGCCACTACGGATATCGCCCCCGCACATCCGCGCACCAACGAGGCCCTCACCTACACCCTCAACATCAACGGAACAGGCAACATTAAAGCACTGTCCGCCCCCACCCTGTCATTCCCGGCAAACGTCGAAGAGTATACCCCCGAGGTGGTCAGCGATGCCAACTTCAACGGAACGGATATGCGCGGCACCTGTGCCGTAACCTACACCATCGTACCCAAAGAGGTAGGCACCCTCAATATTCCGTCATGGAATTTCGTATACTTCGACCCGTCGACCGGACGCTATATGACCATCAAGCAAAAGGGATATAACCTCAGCGTAATACGCGGGTCGGCATCATCGGCTGAACAAAAAGACCTCGGCGAAGGTCTCAAGGACATTCGCTACATCCACCGAGTGGATACTGCGTCACTTGCGCAGAAACCCGCCCGAGTTTTCTTCGAAACAATCTACGTGCTACTATATATACTTGTATTGGTGGCATTTGTATCTACTATCATAGTATATCGCAAGCACATACGCGCCAACAGCGACCTGGCTGCACGTCGTACCGCCCGCGCCAACAAAGTGGCCACCAAGCGACTACGCTTGGCAGCCAAAGCCTTGACGGCGAATGACGCAGATGCCTTCCACGAAAGCTTGGCTCGCGCCTTGTGGGGATATATCAGCGACAAACTCCGCATCCCGTCATCGGCACTCACTCGTGACAACATCCGAGAGAAACTGCTCGAAAGCGGCATAAGCGAGGAACTCACAGACCGCACAATCAACATCTTGGATCAATGCGAAATGGCTCGCTTCACCCCGGATAGCTCTTCGCCGGAACATCTCAAAGGCCTGTTTGACGAATCCTCGGCCGTCATTAAAGCTGTCGAAAGCACCAAGAAACAACCCACCAAAGCATCCGCAAAAGCATGATGAAAAACCCATATAACATATTGCGATATATAGTATTGGCCATTACTGTAGCATTATGCACAAACACAGATGCCGCTCAGAACATGGTCAAGGCCGAAACTGCGGCCACCCTTTCGGCCAAAGCCGATTCGGCATATAATTCAAAAAACTATACCGAGGCCGCAGACCTATACAAGACCATAATCAAAGAATACGGCGTGTCGTCAGACATATACTACAATCTGGGCAACACCTACTTTCGCATGGGCAAGATTGCGCAAAGCGTATTGGCATACGAACGCGCACTCAAAATCGATCCTTCAAACAAAGACGCACGCATCAACCTCGATTTTGTCAACACGACACTCGAAGATAAACCCGAAGACAACTCGTCAATACTTGGCAAAATACATTCGGAAGTAATTGCCTTAATGTCGCCCAACGCTTGGGCGTGGACCGCCTTCGCTTTGTTTGCCCTAATTATAGGACTTATTGCCATATATCTGTTTTTGTCTAATGTCACAACCCGTAAAGTAGGGTTCTTCGGTGCCATGGTACTATTCATAGTATTAGTGTACACCACGATTGTCGCCTATCAGAGCGCGGCTGCCATAGACAATAATGACATTGCCATAGTTACCACACCTTCGGCCAATCTCACCCCCGCGCCGTCTGCCAAGACAGACAAGACAGACAAGATTGTTCCGGTGCACGAAGGCACACGTCTCGTCATTATAGACTCGGTAAACGCCGCAAGTAACGATGGTGCCCAATTGTGGTATCATGTGAAAGTCAACAACTCCACTGCCGCGTGGATAGATGCATCAAACGTTGAGCGCATCTGACAATGGCACATCTATCAGCACCTTACAATCTATATTCAATCGGACACACAAAATAAGTGTCGTAAAACATAAAAAAAATCCATAAATATTTTTGGTCAACTCACAAAAGACCACTAAATTTATACCCAGAATAACGACAAGAACCTCCCCTCACGTATCAATAACTATATAATAATCACCCAAACTAACCGATACCATCATGACTAAGACCATCAGTTTCAACGATTTGCGCAAACTCAAAGACAGTCTGCCCGACGGTTCGATGCACCGCATCGCCGACAAGCTCAACATCACTGTTCAGACCGTACGCAACTATTTCGGCGGCAGCAACTACGATTTCGGCAAAAACTGCGGCGTACACATCGAGCCCGGCCCAAATGGTGGTATCGTTGTACTTGACGACTCCACAATCTATGATATGGCTGTGGATATTCTCAAAGAGCAAGAGAACAAAGACTGAAACATATCGGCCTTTACCCACAAAAGACATTACACTCATTCTATGGATGCCTTGCATATGCGAGGCGTCCATAGGCTGTATCAATAACCTTAACCGGCTTATACACACATGCGTCTTATCACCGTTGCTATACACACATACGATCACGCTATAGAGCTAAAAAATCTCCTCGAAAAAGAAGGCATCGAAGTATTGTTGCAAAACGTCAACCTCGAACACCCGACGGTATCTTCCGGCGTACGTGTTCGTATACACGAAAACGACCTGCCCTTAGCGTTGCGCATCATAGAGCATCGCGAGATATTCACGCCAATGCCTTCACCTTTCAACGAAAAATCGCATTGTATACTTGTACCTGTTGATTTCAGCGATTATTCGGTCAATGCACTCGAAATAGCCTTTGCCCTGGCTCAAAGACACAACGCCCAAATACGGCTTCTGTACTCGTTCATAGACCCTTACGTTGCCGGAAATATGCAACTCAGCGACCAACTCACCTACGAAATAGCCGACAACGATGCTCGACAGAGAATCGAAGAAGACGCACACAGACACATGGACGAATTTGCCAATGTCGTAAGGTCTAAAATCAAATATGGCGAACTTAGCCCTGTGGTTTTTGACACCGTAGTCATGGAAGGCGTCCCCGAAGACGCCATCATCGAATACGCCAAAGCTAACCCGCCTTACCTCGTTGTCATGGGTACTCGAAGCTACGCCAAGAAGCAGGAGCAAATGATAGGAAGCGTGTCGGCCGAAGTGCTGGACAAATGCTTGTTCTCGGTGCTAACCATTCCACAGGACATCAAAGTAAACATCGAAGCTACAGACATCCGAATACATTTCTTCACCAATCTCGAGCAGCAAGACCTTTTGGCCTTGGACACAATGTCACGCATCTTCAAAAATATCTCGGCCAAAGTCACCTTGGTGCATCTGCCGGCCAAAAGACGGCCTTTCGAACGTTCCAACAAGGAATCACTGCTCAACGTCATGTCTTTCTGCAAAAAGAACTTCCCAAATTTCGAGTTCGACACGATGAGCATAAACGCAGACTGTGCTGCCGAGCAATTCGGATGCCTGGTTAAAGACAATCCTGCGGATATCATCGTAATCCCCAACAAAAGACAAAACGCCTTTGCCCGCTTGTTCAACCCGGGACTGGCACACAAAATGATATTGAACGCTGACATTCCCATGCTCGCCATTCCGGTCTAACAGAAACATGTGCGTACCACCACACGACAAAAGACCATAATATCGGACTTAAAATCAACCTCGGCGGTATATAAGTCCAGACCGACGGCTTCTACTCTGCAAACGTAAGACCGGACACCGCTTCCAAGCGTCCGCGTAGCCGCTCGGCATTGTCCTCACGAATATCAACCACCATCGAACAGCTATTGTCAAACAATTGCTCCACGACCGTACAGTCCTCACTCTTCACCACCTTCATTACATCATTCATAGCTAAATACGGGAATGTAAACACAATCCGACATCGGCTATGACACTCAACCGTCGGCACGGACTGCAATGCCAAGCGGGCGGCCTCTCGATAAGCAGCAATCAGACCCGACGGACCTAGTTTAATGCCGCCGAAATAGCGGACAACAGCCACAACGACATCTGTCAATCCAAGCGAATCTATCTGCCCCAATATCGGACGCCCGGCCGTGCCGGATGGCTCGCCGTCATCCTGAGACAAACGTCGCCCGTCACGCGTCGCAAAAGCCCAGCACACATGTCGCGCGTCATGATAGCGGTTACGCAACGATTGAACATACGTCCGAGCATCTTCCTCGCTGTCTATATGATGTGCATAAGCGATGAAACGGCTAAGCTTTTCTCGCAGCTGACCCTCGCCCTCTTCTTGTATCGTGTAATATGTGTCGGACATAATTTAGTTTTAATGCATGTTTTTGCACCAACGCGTAGTCTTAGCGCCGGTATTCAAAGCACAAAGTTAGTGTATTTTTACATTCGAACACATATCACAGTGCTGACTGAACAGGGCAACCGCATCAAAAAACGAGGAAGATTAACGACCTTGGAATTACCAGGGT
>OLGA01000282.1_pt1 | contig 45357 bp, 68 predicted proteins | sample 1604881 | NCBI WGS metagenome assembly OLGA01 (sample SAMEA3888896, study PRJEB22519) | human gut metagenome | biome: human gut; feature: human-associated habitat; material: faeces | place: Denmark | collected 2009 | reverse complement strand
AGAAGGAGGTCAGGGCGCTCCCTTTTCCCGCGAGGAACAACGAAGAAAGCTCCATATCAGCAGCCCTCCTGCGCGTATTTACACACCGCGGCAGCTTGTGTCACAAGCGCACGGGCGCAGAAAAGAGCGCCTGCAGATCCTGCGGCGCCGCTTTCCGGATGGCGTCCGGGGCACTGCGGTCCGGCCGGGAGAAAGGCTCCCTCCGGCAGAGCCGCCGCGCTGCATGTATGCTGTTCGGTCATTGATGGTTCCGTGCTTGCCATTTGCTCTGTTCTCCTAAAGACGCATTGTTGTGTGGAAACATTATAGCAGGGTTGTGCCGAAAAAAATAGCCAATGATACCTGAATTAGTCTTAATTCTTGCCACCGCTCCCAGATACAGAGTCCTGCACATTCAGACGGAAAATACGCAGCATGGTTTCGGTTTGTGTGAAATGCCTTGAGGTTTTGAAGAAAATGGTCGACATACGTCTGCGGGTATGTTATCCTGAAAGCAGTGATAAGAAAGCGACACCGAAAGAAGGCGTGACACCATGTCAGAGAAAGAAAAGATTGCAGTTGTACGGAAGGCGACGGTTTACGACCTGCAGAAGATCCTTGACAAAGGCGAGAAGGGCAAAACCTACACCGTCGACGAAATCAAAGATCTGATGGACGCGTATGTTGTCGGCGCTGAGCAAAGTTAACCGAGGCGGGGCGGGCAACCGCTCCAGCCGAAAGAAGATACATTATCGAGTACTGACTTACGCATAATCGTTGCGCGCTGTTAGCATTTTGTTAGCAAAATGCGCTTGCATTATGTGGAAAACAATCGTAAATCCGCGACATTTTTCGCACTGCAAAGCACCTTGAGAGCGCCGTAAAGCATTGATAAACAAAGAAAAACCAGCAATCTCAATGGATTGCTGGTTTTCTATGTTCTGGTGGACGATAGCTCCCCAAATCCGAACCCCTCGCCAGAAGGAGAGTCAGCGTTATTGCTGACCCGGAAAGTCTTGGTTTTGCAGGAAGTGAGGTTGTATGCAGTGGTGATTTTATATCCGTCAGGTTCGTCCCATACTGTCACGGAGTTCACCAGAAGGTCGATGATACGCCGCCTGCAATCCTCGTCCTCTATATCGCCTCCTTGGAACTTCGTCAGCCAGAATACTACCTGATCTCTGTCAATTCGGTAGATGTATTTTTCTTCTTCCCGAAGTTGAGAAGTCAGGTCTTTCTTTTCTTTCTCCAACTCGGTCAGGCGGTTCAGGAGAGCGTCAGACGCAATTCCTTTTTCAACGGCCTTGGTGATGTTGTTGATACCTTGTTTGATCTCGGTGAGTCTAGCGGATAATTCTGGAATACGGGTGTTCTCTTTCAAGTCCCTATTCGCCTGTGACATAGCCATGTCAGCCAGTTCTTCAATTACATCATCGGTGAGCAGCGCCATTGCGTCTTGGGCTACAACACGTTCAATAAAGTCTTTTTTTAATGGTTTCTTATTACAACCCTTTCTCCGCTTCCGAGAATAACAGGTATAGTAGTTGTGGATAGCTCCGGTTTTACTCGTACCGCTTTCCCCGTGCATAGCGGCTCCACAATGCCCGCAGAACAGCTTTCCGGACAGGAGGTAATCTACCTTAGCTTTACCCCTTGCAGGTGCGTCAGCGGCCAAAGAAAGCCGCCGTTGCACCGTTTCAAAGAGGTCTTTGTCGATAATGGCCGGAATGGCGTTTTCCTTCTCTATGTCTTTGTAGATGTATGTTCCGATATACCGCACATTCTTGAATATGGATTTAAAACTGCTTCGGTTAAACTCCGAGTTCTTGGCGGTGCGATAGCCTTTGCCGTTGAAGATACGGCAAATCTCAGCCACACTCTCGCCGTTGGCGTAGAGCTGAAATGCTTCTTGAACGATATGGGCAGTTTCCGGATTTATTACAAGTCTATGATCTTCGATTTTGTAGCCCAACGGGACATGGCCACCAACGCAATGGCCCTTCATGGCTGACTCTCTCAGACCACGGGTAATCTTCTGGCTGAGGTCTGCGGAATAGTATTCGGCAATACCTTCAAGTACAGACTCCAAGATGATACCTTCGGGGTTATCAGAGATTGTTTCGGTTGCGGACTTGACCCGAACTCCATTCTTCCGCAGCCGCATTTTGAACACGGCGCTGTCTTCTCTATTTCTAGCAAAGCGGTCGAGCTTCCACACAACCACGAAGTTCCAGAGATGATGAGCGCTGTCGGAAATCATCTCTTGGAAATGGACTCGCTTCTCTACATCTTTCCGGGCAGTAGTAGCACGGTCAACATAAATGGCGACAATGCGGAAGCTCTTGCGCTTACAGTACGCAATACAGTCTCGAAGCTGACCCTCAATAGACTGTTCCTTCTGCCGTTCCGAACTGAACCGAAGGTACAAAGCGACATCAACTTCACCTTTGGTCAGGGTGGTAGGGTCATCACGAAACTGCTGCTGTTCTTCCGGGGTCAGCATAGAGAGGTCGATTTTAAACTTCTGAGGCATATCAGAACCTCCGCTTCATTTCTCGGACGCGACCGATAAAGTGCAAACGTTTCTGGTCGGCATCTACAAACTCCATGTCGGGATAATACGGATTGAACGAGTGAAGCGAGGTGGAGTTCTCACCGAACTCGACTTGTTTTAAAAACCCTTCTGTACCGTCTACAACGGCCACGGCAATACAGCCGCTCTCAATTTCTGCGTCCCGCTGAATAAGCACTCTATCGCCATTATCAATCTTCGGTGCCATGCTGTTACCTGATACTTCGAGCCAAAAGCAGTTGTCGTTATCGTATTTGTCTTCAACTGATTCCCAACCAACAATCATTTCTTCTGCGATCACCCCTGTTCCTGCCGAAGCTAAACCGATGACTGGACGCAAACCCCGTTTTTCATACGGAATGTAGGTGCCTACCGTTTCCGTATTAGGAATGGGGTTATTAGTTTTTCCCATAAGGTAGTCAACCGACACCCCGAAATATTTAGCAAGAAGTTGCTGAGTGGAACGGACAGGGATAGTCCCTTTCTTCCAGTCCCCAAAAGAATTTTTGCCGAGATTGAGTTCATCAACAATCTGTTTCTGAGTTAATCCCTTTTCTCTGCGTAGTTCGGTCAGCCGTTCATAGAAAGTCATCGTGTTTTCCTCCGTTCCCGTCAACGGGAATTTTTTTAGAAAATCACTATCGCCCTATTGGCAAATCCCGCCCACGGGATTATACTCAACTTACAACAACGAAAGTTAATAAAGGCAACAGTAATCCGAGGGGTCAACTTCCTTCTCGCAAAAGGAAATCGGCTCCTTCATAATCGGGGTATCGCCAATGCTATTGTCGTTCGCAAAACTGATTGTAGCATAGGCGACCTCCGATTGCAAGGATTATTTACAACTAAAGTTGCAATCCACATGAAAGGAGGTCGCACGATGGCAGATACTTCCCGTCCGTTGTCTATGAGAGATCGTTCTTCCTACGCAGAACAGATTAGGGATAAGATTTCTCACTTTACGCTCACCTATGCGTGGCTTATTCATCGCCTGTCGGACGAGGGGCTGCTCACGGACAAGTTTGAAATGTCGGCAACGCTGTCCGGCACTCGTATTGGCCCAAAAGCAGATGAAATCCTGCGTCGCTCGCTCGATATTTTGAACGAGTACGAGGCGAAAATCGTATCATGAGTGTTTTCGTCCCCGAAAAACAGGCTCAGGCAAGCGCATTAAGCCTACTGGTCGCTCAGCGCGTTCGAGAATATTTCAAGGACGAAGCTCACCGAGCCGAGTTTGAAAAGTGGTACGAACAGCGATATGGCAAGAAGTACATATGGAAGAAGGTCACTTCATGAAAAAGGTTTTTGGAGCACTCGCGTTTCTCTCGTTTTTCTACCTTCTGGGTGTAGTTGGTTCTATCGAAAAAGAGATAATGACGCTGGGTGTTGGTGCAATTCATATGGCGGTTAGCCTTGTGTGCTTTGGCTTGTTCGGTAAGCTGTACGGTCTTTCGGAGTCGAAGCAAAGAAAAAGCCGCTGACGGAAGTACCAGTTCCATCAACGGCAAGCGAAAATGCTCAATCCGATTATATATCGGAAATATTCACTTGTAAAGGAGTGATTTAAATGAACGTCAACCGTAAAGTCGGCAACGGTTTTGAAAAAACGTTGTGTGAATATTTGTCCAATAAGGGCTTCTGGGCGCATAATCTCGCTCAAAACGCACAAGGCCAGCCGTTTGATGTGCTTGCCTCTCGTAATCGAGAAACCCATCCGATCGATTGCAAGGTGTGTGAGAATGATGTTTTTCGCCTGAGTCGAATCGAAGAAAATCAGCGATCCGCAATGACGCTGTGGGAGGCCACAGGTAACGGCACCGGCTGGTTTGCGCTAAGGCTGAAAGACGGAGATGTATACTTCATTTCGCTCTATACACTCAATAATTTGGCCGCGAAAGGCGTTAAGCAACTCAACGAAAGGGATATTCGCATGATGTGTATTTCCCTTGATGCGTGGGTGAGTCTATGCAAGTAACTGTTGGCAACCAGCTCCGAATTGAAAACCCGTCTGAGCAGTTGCTTACATGGTGCAAGAAGCAGCTCATCCTTTCTAATCCCGAATACATCAAGAAAAAACGTATGGGTTTCTGGACAGGCAACACTCCTGAGAAGTTGTATCTGTTTCAATGGGACGGTGATACACTGGTTCTTCCCTACGGGTGTTTGAGCGATGTGTTGGCGATGGACGATTGCCACATAAAGGCCAATCTTCCCACGCCGACCGAGGTGGACTTCGGTTGCACTATTCCGCTCTATGACTACCAAGCGGTAGCCAAGAAAGCCCTGATAACTGCCTACTACGGTATCCTTCAAGCTCCTGCGGGGTGCGGTAAGACACAGATCGGAATTGCTGTTGCGGCAGATACAGGTCGAAGGACACTCTGGCTGACCCATACACGGGATTTGCTCGTACAGAGCAAAAGCCGAGCGGAGCAGTACATGAGTCCTTCTCTGACTGGTACGATCACCGAAGGTAGGGTTCAAATCGGTAAGGCAATCACCTTCGCAACGGTGCAGACCATGTGCAATCTCGATCTGAGCCAGTACCGTGATGTTTGGGATTGCATCATTGTGGACGAGTGCCACCGTGTAGCCGGAACCCCGACCGCTATGACGCAGTTCTCAAAGGTGCTGAACGCTCTGGCAGCTCGACACAAGTACGGTTTATCCGCTACGGTTCATCGAGCAGACGGTATGATTGCCGCCACCTATGCCTTGCTGGGCGGGATTGCCTATCAAGTGCCGGGCGAAGCGGTGAAAGAAAAGATCATGACCGTCAGCGTTCTACCCCGTGCCACACATCAAGGACTCAGCCGTGAGTTCTTAGACACGGACGGTACGATCATTTACGCTAAGTTGGTCAATTTCCTCGCTGATAGGTATGACCGTAACGAGCTAATTGTCGCCGATCTGGTCAAGAACCAAGATCATTACAATCTCATTCTTTCCGACCGTCTGAACCATCTGGAATATCTGATGAACCACCTTCCCCGGCAGTTAAGGGAACAGGCCGTCATGATTGATGGAAAGATGACCACGAAGAAAGCCAAGGCTCTCCGGGAGCAGGCCATTGAGGAAATGCGGCAGGGACGTAAGCGATATCTGTTTGCTACCTATTCACTGGCGAAAGAGGGCTTAGACATTCCACGGCTCGACCGGCTGTACCTGACTACGCCACAAAAGGACTACGCTGTGATAACTCAGAGCATTGGCCGGATCGCTCGTACCTTCGAGGGAAAGGGTGAGCCTATTGCCTACGATTATGTGGACGATGGTATTCAGTACCTCGTGAGAAGTTACAAGAAGCGGTGTACCACCTACCGGAAAGCGGGGTGCAAGTTCCTTGAACCTTGAACCTTTCATTTTCGACTGCGAGGTGTTTGCCTACGATTGGCTTTTTGTCTTCAAGAATAAGATCACGGGGGAATACACCGAGATTTGGAATGACAACGAAGCTGTCGAACAATTCATGACCCAAGAACCCCTGTTGGCAGGGTTCAACAATAAGCACTATGACCAATTCATTCTGAAAGCAGTTCTCTCAGGTTTCACGCCGGAGGAAATAAAGGCGGTCAACGATTTTATCATCGTTGGTGGTCACGAAGGCTGGGAGTACGCCCCTCTCCGTGACTGCGGGATTTTCTTCGATCAATATGACCTGATGGACGATTGCCAGATGGGGTTGTCCTTGAAAGCAATCGAAGCGCACCTCGGAATGGACATTCGTGAAACCACCGTTCCGTTCAACATCGACCGCCCTCTGACTGAGGACGAGAAGCAAGAGGTCGAGTTCTACTGCCGCCATGATGTTGACGCAACTGACAGGCTGGATGATCTTCGTCAAGGCTACCTGTCCAGTAAGCTCACGCTGGGTCGTGAAAAGGGGCTGTATCCTGCAAAAGCCCTTTACATGACCAATGCCAAGCTGACCGCTGCTTACCTTGACGCAGAGCAAAAGCCACACTATGACGAGCGGGAATATCAGTATCCGCCGAAGCTGCTTCGCAAGTATATTCCGCAGGAAGTGTTCGACTTCTTTGAACGGTTGAAGGACAAGAGTATTCCTGACGAAGTGGTATTCAAGGAAAAGCTCGATCTAATGGTAGGCGGTTGTCCTTGTACCATCGCCTATGGCGGTATTCACGGAGCTATCCCGTGTTACCGAGAGGAAGCCACAGAAACCCGCTCTATCCGCAACAAAGATGTTGCAAGTTACTATCCACACCAGATGACTTTGAACGGTTATTGTAGCAGAAACATTCCCTCTCCCGATGTGTATGCCGCCACTATTGAGCGGCGTGTTAAGGCGAAGAGGGCTGGCGATAAGGCTACGGCGAACGCTTTGAAGCTGGTGCTGAACACCACCTACGGCGCTATGTTGAACCGCTACAATTACCTGTATGACCCGCTTATGGGGCGCTCGGTCTGTATCTCAGGCCAGTTGCAGTTGCTCGAAATGGCGGAACATCTTGTTCAGGACTGCCCCACCTTGAAGATTATTCAGCTCAACACCGATGGCATCATGGTCAGCCTTGATGACTGCGATGTGCCGATGTATCAGGAAATCACGCAGGAGTGGCAGGACAGAACCGGCTTCGAGTTGGAGGAAGACCTTATCAAGATGATCTGCCAGAAAGATGTGAACAATTATGTCGAGGTTCCCTTCGAGGGCGAGCCCAAAATCAAGGGCGGCGTTCTCGTTCGTGGGATTGCCCCGGCAGGAGCGTTCAACATCAACAACAACGCCTGCGTGGTTGCCAAGGCCGTCAAAGATTATCTGGCCTATGGTGTTCCGGTCGAAGATACCATCATGAGCTGCGACCGCCTGCTGGACTTCCAGTTGGTCGCCAAGGCCGGGAGTAAGTATGGTGACGCGCTTCATGAAGTAGACGGTCAGATGGAGGTCGTACAGAAGGTCAACCGGGTATATGCCACGGAAGATCATCGGTACGGAACCCTCTACAAAATCCACCTCGGTACTGGCAATCCCGTCAAGATTGCTGGACTCCCCGCAAAATGTGTCGTAGACAACGACAATCACCTGACGATTGATGTGGTTGACCGTGACTGGTATATCCGGCTGGCGAAAAAGTATGTCCGAGATTTTCTCGGAGAGAAGCCGCCTAAACGGAATACCCGCAAAGTCAATTCCATTAAGAAAAAATTATTAGAAATGTTGGAGGTATAAATATGGCTACTACCAAGAAAGCCGCTGAGACTGCGGCGGTGGATTATTCCACCATGAATGTGTTCCAGAAGTTGCAGCTTGCCCGTGTGCGCTTCCTCGAAGCTGGCGTGGACAAGAGCGGCAGGCACATGAAGCTCGAATATAAGTATTTCGAGCTGGCGGACATTGTTCCTAAGGCCGAGCAGATTTTCCTTGAAATCGGTCTGATGATGGTTCCGTCCATGTACGGTGACAAGGCGACCGCTCGTGTCTACAATGTCAATGATCGTGAGGACTTCATTGACTTTGTTGCACCGTACACCCCCATCGCCCCCATCGTGTCCAACGCTGGCAATCAGGTCACAAACGAAATGCAGGCGACCGGCAGCTCCATCACCTACATTCGCCGCTACCTGTGGCAGCTCGTTCTTGACATTGTGGAGCATGACAGTATCGACAGCGGCGAGTTTGACACAACTCCCGCTCCCCCCGTCACCAAGAAGCCCCCTGTGACCACTGAACGGCGTCAGGAAATCAAGAAGGAACTGACCGGCGCTCCTGCTGGTGCGGCTACCAAGGAACAGGTCAGTACGCTGAAAGGTCTGCTGAAAAAGCTCATGGACATTGACGCAGAGCAGGAACAGTTTGTGCAGACCATCGCCATGAAGACCGAGGGCTTCTCCAAGATCGAAGCCGACAAGTGTGACGCTCTGATCGAGGGCGTGAACAATATGCTGGCTGGCTACGAAATGAAAGTGACAAAGGAGGGCTAAAGTGTGGAATGGCTTGACGGCAACAAAATTCAGATTATTCCTCCCAAGCGTCCGAAGAAGCTGACCGGTACTCGCTTTGCTACTATCCTCGGTCTGAACCCGTGGTCTACGCCGTTCGAGATTTGGTGCGAAGTAACTCGCACCTATCAGAAGCCGTTCGAGGATACGATCTACACCATCGCCGGTAAGACCATCGAGCCTAAGCAGGCCGAGTACATGAAGCAGACCTACTTCATGAGCAATCTGGTCACACCGACCGACATTTGGGGCAAAGACTACTTCCGTCAGACCTACGGTGATTTCTTCAAGGAAAGCCCCGTTCTCGGCGGTATGTGGGACTACTTGCTCTATGGCAAAGATGGTAAGCCCACCACCGTCCTCGAAATGAAGACCTCCAAGCGTGTCGAGGACTGGAAGGACGATATTCCTGAGTATTACGCTTTGCAGGCGGCGTTGTACGCTTACCTTCTCGGAGTGGACGAGGTTATCATGGTCGCTTCCTTCCTTGAACCCAAGGACTACGATGACCCTGAAAAGTTCGTGTGCAGCGGTGAGAATACCATCACCCGTCCCTTCAAGGTGTCCGAGCGGTATCCTGACTTCGAGAAGAAGTATGTGAAGCCTGCCCTGAAATGGTGGAAGGACTATGTGGAGAGCGGTATTTCCCCCGCCTTTGACGAGCGCAAGGACGCTGAAATCCTGAAAGCCCTTCGCACCAACAATCTGTCCCCCGAAACGGACATGGCGGCGCTGGTCAAGGAAGCCGAAGACCTGAAAGCCAAACTGGATGCTCACGCCGCTGAGGTGGCTGAGGATGAGAAGCGGTACAAGGTCTTGGCCGACATGATTAAGAAAGCCGCAATCGCTCAGTTCCGTGACGGCGACAAGAAGGTGTCTATCGCTGGTTCTGCCTATAATTGGGAAGTTAGCCGTACTTCCACCACGAAGATCGACAAGGACGCTATGAAAGCGGACGGTATTCTGTCGAAGTACACGACCACTGAGGACAGCTACCGCATTTCCCCGAAAGCGCTGAAAGTTGGTGATTGATTTGAGTGAGAAACGGGAACACCGGAAACGGTTAAATGAGCGCCTGGAATTTGCCGCTGAATTTGAACGATGGACGGCAACTTGCCCCTCAGTTCTGACCTTTTGGAAAATTAAAAAATGGATAAAGGCTATGCCTAAAAGGAGGATTGACCTATGAAGTTTTCCAAGTTCGTGAAGTCCCTCGCCCCTGATGGCGGCGCTATCTACGAGTACATGGACGAACGCTGGCTTGCTTCCCCGTCCGTACTTATGCTCATTCCCGATGGTATCCGCAGCGTGACCGGGTACAGCAACGAGAAAATGCCTGACGGCATTGGTCGCCTGATCTCTCAGGTCGGTTGCACCGAGTATGCCGAGCTGGTTAAGGCAATCATGCCTGAGCCGGACGGCGCAATTAAGGATTGTGTTCGTATCTTCGCCACACAGGACAGCACCATGACCCTTCCCATCACCAACGATGACTGGTCGCTGATCGAGAAGTCTGACTTTTGCGAAATCTTGTACGCTTACGATCTGGAAAGCGACAAGAGCGTACCGAAAGCCCTTCTGGTCAAGCAGTACGCCAAGTACCCCGATGACGAAGACCAGTTGGTTGGTATCATCTTCCCCTGCGAGTACACAGAACAGCTCAATTTTTACACCATGAAGGAGGACAAAAACAATGGCTAAAATCGGACTCACCGAGGGTTTCACCCTCATTCCCGAAGGTACTCATGTCTTTCAGATTACCGATGTGAAGTACAAGGAAGACTTCGGCAAGCTGGAAGTTTATATGCAGACGCAGACCGGCAGTAAGCACATCGAGCGCTTCTCTCTGCTGAAATCCGATGGCTCTCCCAACGAGGGTGCATACAACGCTTTCAGCTACTTCGCCAAGACCGCCCTCAACAATTTCGACCTGACCGAGATCGACCACACCGACCTGATTGGTCACTTCATCGAGTGCGATGTAGAGCATGATGTTCAGGAGAACAAGAGGAAGCCCGGACAGAGCATTACCTTTGTCCGTTTGACGGATAAACGCCCCTCTGAGGGCTGGGCTGGTGCTGGCAATACGGTTACTGCCCCTGCTGTTAAAACCGCTCCTGCGGCTTCTCAGGCCGCTCCTAAGACCCCGATGGATTTGGCAGCTCTCCTTGGCTGATACCGAGTGCGAGGGAGGGCTAATTTGAAAGGCTCTCCCTCGCCAATGGTATGTTGAAAACTATGTTGAAAGTGAGGATAAGCTACAATGGCAGAAGCCTATATTTGTTCACTCTCCAAGGTTCAGCTCCACGCTGAAATCTGCAAAGAGATCAACAATCTCTATGAGCGTAAGAACCATGACTACGGTGACAGCTTTCACCAGACCTTCACCGAAGAAGGAATGGCGATGGCTCGTATCCGATTGGGAGATAAGTTTAGCCGCTTCAAAACCCTCTCCCGTAGCGGTGAGCAGAAGGTCAATGACGAGTCTATCCGAGACACCCTGATTGACCTCGCCAATTACGCCATTATGACTGTGCTGGAAATGGAGGTTGCTGACGATGACGTTGAATGATTATCAGAAAGCCGCCGAGCGCACTTCTGGCAACCTGACCTCGTGGGATAAGGTTCGCAACGGCTGTTACGGTCTGAACGGCGAAGCCGGAGAGTGCATTGACATTCTGAAAAAGACCGAGTTTCAGGGTCATGACTTCGACCCGATGAAGATGGTTGACGAGCTGGGTGATGTCCTCTGGTATGTCGCACAGTTGGCGACCGGCTTGGGCGTGACCCTCGAATATGTGGCACAGCACAATGTCGATAAGCTGCTGGCTCGTTACCCTGACGGGTTCGACAGTGAAAAGAGTATCCATAGGAAGGAGTACGAGCAGCATGAAGATCATTGAACCTTCTGTGGAGCTTATCAACGCGACTGATTATAAGACCCTCCTGACCACCATCGAAGCTGCTGGGCGTACTTGCTACAAGTCCGAGGATAAAATCACGGACGGAAGCGCAGAGAAGTTCGTCCGGGGCATTATCAAGCGTGGTCACGAAGCCGTCATTGAGCATGGTGCCCTCACTGTCCGCTTCATCTGCGACCGGGGCGTGAGCCACGAGATTGTCCGTCACCGTCTGGCGGCATTCTGTCAGGAGTCCACTCGGTACTGCAATTACGGCAAGGAGGGCTTCGGCAGTGAAATCACCGTTATTCGCCCCTCTACGTTTGATAAAGAAGATTCTACATACCGGATTTGGCAACGAGCGTGTAAGCAAGCGGAGGTTGCCTACTTTGATCTGCTGGACGAGGGTTGCACCCCACAGGAAGCTCGATCTGTCCTTCCGAACAGCTTGAAGACTGAGGTGGTCATGACCGCCGATATCAGAGAATGGCGTCATTTCCTAAAACTGCGGTGTGCTGCTGCGGCTCACCCCGATATGCGGGTCGTTGCCAATATGCTCCTGACCCTGCTGAAACAGACCTACCCCGTCTTCTTCGAGGACATTGAGGCATGAGGGTTAAGAAAGCTGGCGGCAAGGTGTTTGGTGCGGTCTTAACTGCCGCCGAGAAGAAAGCGATGGAGATGGAAATCAATCGTCAGATCGTGGAAGCCGACAGGCGCTACGCCGATGACATTGACGCTATGGTGCTTTACACCCTCCATGCCCACCTTGGTTTCGGCATGAAACGCCTGCGGAAGTTCCATGACGCTTTCTCCGCCGAGCATGACCGCCTTATCCAGTATTATCAAATGCCGGACGATTACACATGGCTCTGCAAAGAAATGTTGAAGCGTATCGGCGTTGATGTTGAAGCATGGAACCGTGAAAGGAGAGAACCTAATGAAGCTGAAAAGCATTGACGGCAAAGTGCCGTATATCATGGCTGCTGGAAAAGACTTTGTGAAAAATGAAATGTCGCTGGCGGCGGCAGAGCAGATTTGTTCCCGCGGGGTGCAGACTGCCAGCAAGCTCTTTCCCGATTTTCCCATCTGCGTAGATGACAAGTTCTATTTTGCTGGAACCTCGACAAAGCCCAAGTCCAGCAAGTCTAAGACCCCTTGCGAGGGCTGAGATTTTCGATCTTCCTGTGGTTCGTCATCATTGTCGCAGTCCTTTGCCTGAAATTACCCACGGCTGAGGTTGAAGAACCTTCTCCCGTTGTCGAGGCGGTAGAGGTAGTCACCCCGGAACCAGAGCCGGAGGTGACACCTCAGCCGTGGACAGACGAGGAAGTGATTGTACTGGCGAGAATGCTATGGGGAGAAGCCAGAGGGGTCAACTCTGACGCTGAGAAAGCTGCTTGTGTGTGGTGTGTGCTCAACCGTGTCGATCATGGCTACGGCGATATTATAACGGTCGTGACTGCACCCAAACAATTCGTAGGGTACAATGCGAAAAATCCGATCGATGACGATTTGATTACTCTCTGTATAGATGTGTTATCCCGCTGGTATGCAGAGAGAGAAGGTCAGGTTGAGGTTGGTCGTGTCCTCCCTGCGGATTACTTATGGTTCTCTGGCGATGGCGAGAGAAACCACTTCCGCAACGCCTACCGTGGCGGTGATAGATGGGACTGGTCTTTGCCCAGCCCGTATGAAAGCTGAGGTGTCAACAATGTATGAGAATATACCCGCTGAACTTCGAGGGGAAAAGGCATGGGTCAATGTGTGGAACGGGTCGAAAGTTCCCATGCAGGCCACCGTCAGAAAGGCTGCTTCTTCCTCTAATCCTGATACATGGTCAAATTACATTGACGCTGAACACAATGTTCAGCACGGCTACTATGACGGTCTTGGCTATGTATTTCATGGTAACGGGATAATCGGTATCGACATTGACGATGGCTTTACTGACGGGCTTCTGAATCCGCTGGCGGCTGACATTATCGGTCGTTGCCGCTCCTACACAGAAAAGTCCAGAAGCGGGAGAGGGGTTCACATTCTCGTTCGTGGAGAGTTGCCCTTCAAGGGCAAGAACAACCGTGCCGCCGTGGAGATTTACAAGAGCAATCGGTACTTCATCATGACCGGTGAGGTTTTGATCTTTTCTGAGATCGTTGAAAACCAGTCAGCGATTGACTATGTGATCGAGAAGTATTTTCCCGATGTTGTTAAGGACAATAATGTCCCTACCAACGGTACCCGAATATATTCTCCCATCTACCGCCGCCCTGAAAACGGTAAGCTGCATTTGAAGCCTGAATACCCGCCTATCACACCGGGAAGTCGGAACCTCAGCCTGACTTCTCTGGCGGGTCAGCTTCATAACCAAGGTTACACCAAAGCAGAGATTTACAAAGAGTTGTTGTATGCCAACTCCCAAGCCTGCAAGCCCCCTCTCCCGCAGTCCGAGGTCGAATTAATTGTAAATTCAGTGACGAGGTATAAAAGATGACTACTGGTATCCAATGCTGTTACAAATGCCCGGACAGGCATCCGGGTTGTCACGCCAAGTGTGAACGGTATCAAAAAGAACACGCGGACTACTTGCGCCGTAAGGAAATCGAAAATAATCAGCGGAAGAAAATACATAATCTTGATATCTTTGACCGCTTTAATTATTGGAGGTAAGCATGAAAAACGCGCTTGACAAATATTGTCCGCTCAATCCGAGCGAAGATCAAGCCTTGCTATGTTCTGGCGAGAAATGCGCATGGTGGGACGAAGACTCGCAGGCTTGCCTCGCTGTAGCGCTGGTAAGAGCGATTAAGAAAAGGAAGTGAGAATATGGCTGATGAAATCACAACCGTCCCCGAAGAGCAGGAGCTTTTCCAGCTCTCCAATGGTCGCTACATCATGGACGAAGCTCAGTCCAGAGTGATGTTTCAGATTAAGGAAGCACAGCCTGAGCATAGCCACCCGATCAGCGGAACGGGGTATTCGTGGGACGAGTCCGGCATGGCGGAGCTGTTCTCCGAGTGCTACAAAAATGATACCCGCTACTGCCCCGAAGCGAAAAGCTGGTTTACTTACAAAGATGGCGCATGGCGCAAGGACACGGGTTCTCTGCTGGTAGCGGAAAAGATCAAGGAGTTCTGCCGCCTGATGGCTCTCTACTGTGGCGAGATCGCCAACGAAGAACGCCGCGCCGAGTACATGAAGTTCATCGTGAAGATGGGCGACCGGCGCTTCCGTGACCGGCTGATGAAGGACGCTGCCAGTGTACTCCCCATCGCTTCTGCCGAGTTTGATGCAAATCCCTACCTTATCAACTGCAAGAACGGCACTTTCGACCTCGAAAAGATGGAGTTCCGGGAGCATGACTGGCACGACTTTCTGACCATGCAGACCAACTTCAACTACACCTTGCAGGACGCACGGTGCCGCCGCTGGGAGAAGTTCATTGCTGAGGTCACTTGTAATGACGAAGACAAGGCTGACTATCTGCAAAAGGCGCTGGGGTACTCTATGTTGGGCGTGGCAAATGAGGAATGTATGTTCATTCTTCATGGCAAGACCACTCGCAACGGCAAGTCCACCATGCTCTCGGCAATTCATCACCTTCTCGGTGACTATGCTTCCGTGTCCCCCGTGTCGATCATCTGCAAGGCAGAGCGCTCTAAGAACGCCGAAGCAGCGAACCCCATGCTGGCTTCCCTGAAAGGTAAACGGTTCGTCACAATGGCAGAGAGTAACCAGTATGGCAAGCTGGACGAGGAAACAATCAAGCAGCTCACAGGTGGTGAAGAAATCAAGGCTCGGAACCTCTATGAGACTGCTACAACCTTCCTGCCGCAGTTCACCCTCTGGCTCTCCTGCAACGATCTTCCCACCGTCAGCGACAAGTCCCTGTTCGCTTCCGACCGTGTGCGGGTCATCGAGTTCAACCGTCACTTCACCGAAGCGGAGCAGGACAAGAATCTGAAAAATGAGTTTCAGACGCAGGAGGCTATGCAGGGCATTTTCGCTTGGCTGGTCGCCGGGTACTTTAAGTACAAGCGTTTCGGTCTGAAAATGTCTCCTGCTATGCGGAAGGTGGTTAACCAGTACGAGCGTGACAACGACCTGTGCCTGCAATTCCTCGAAGAACGCTGTGAGCAGGCCGAGGGAGTTAATATCCGCTCGAAGTCCCTTTTTGACGCTTACAAGATTTGGTGCAAGTCCAACGGGTACTTTGCCTGTTCCGCCAAGCGGTTCAATGCCGACATGGAAACGCACCCTGAGTGGCACGGCGGCAAGGTCGTGTATCAGGGCTACCCCGTCTACAAGAATCTCAGACTGAAAGGAGCGTCTTGATATGCCTGAATTGAAACCCTGCCCCTTTTGCGGCGGAAAGGCGAGGCTGATATACGTCTATCAAATGAGCGTCGTAAAATGCCCAAAATGCAAAACACTTGGGAAGGCTTTCCCTGACTATTATGAGCAAGGCGACGGTAAGGGAAAGGCAATCGAATTTTGGAACAGGAGGGCTAACAATGACAGCAACCAATGAAGAACTCGCCCTGCTGGAAAAGTGGAAACGAAAACTCTGCTTGCAGGAGTGGCGGATAAAGTTGCTGACCCGCCTTCGCCCCGAAGAAATGACGATGGATGATGTTGCAGGCTGTACTGAGTGGTCAGAATCAATTAAGACCGCTCGTATCGAGATCGTTGACCCTGCCTACTACGGCGACCGCATTGTGCCGTTCGACTTTGAAAAGACGCTGGTACATGAGCTGCTACACCTGAAATTCTCCTTCTGGTGTCAGAACGAAGATGATGTTGGCGATAGAGTCATGCGCCAGATGATTGACGATCTCGCAAGAGCTTTGACTGAAAGGGACAGCCAAGAGTTTGACTTTACGCCGGTGGTGCATGGGCGGTGGATTCGACCACACTGGAAGAACAGTGATTATTGCTGTGACTGTTCGGAATGCGGCGGGGAGGCAATGCACAGAGACTATCAGTGGGATAAAAATGGCATCTACCCTATCTGCCCCAACTGCGGGGCGAAGATGGACGGGAGGGGACAGTGATGAAGACTGAGAAAAAGAACCTTCGCCGTATTTCCATCGTAGTCACGGCACAGACCAAGGGAAACCTTGAACGACTGGCGGCGGTCTGCGGCTACTCAGAGATCGGTCGGGTGGTTGACAAACTCACCCGTGAAAAGATGATCTCCCTCCACAACTTTGAAAGGAAGGAAAGGTACAATGGGTAACGAAAAATGGGGAAACTACACACAAGAGTTTACTTTAGGGCACGACGCGGAAGAAATCAAAAATGTGCAAGCGATTCTGAATCGGCCGCGCTCCTGTACTGACTTTTCACCGGCAGCTCGGTATGCGGTGCAGCGACTGGTAGACTACGCCAAACAGGAGCATGAGCTGCGGGAAAAAGCGGAAACCATACTATGCAACGAGCGGCGCAAGGCGCTGGCGTTTTCAGCAGAGATGGCGCGGCAGGAGCGCACGATCGACGACCTGCGCCAGCAGCTATCGTTTATGCAGCAGGCGATGCAGGACACGGTTGTTTGACAATGGCATACCGGGATCTATGCTTAGCGCGTGCTCCGTGTGCGGCTTTCCTTTTTAGGGAACAAATCAATACAAACACCCTGAAAAATGAAATGGAGGCAAAGGAAGAATGAAATGCAGAGAATGCGGAGCAGATATGTATTTGGATGATAAGGACTACAATTTCAATGGTAATTATGATAATTACTGGAATTGTGAAAAGTGTCAAACATCCTGCACCGAACAAGTACGATTTGCAAAGCCGTTCAAGGAAATTTGGCACTCCGAAAATGACGGAGTAAAAGACTACACTATCAGACGATAAGGAGGCATAACAATGGATGTTAGGGAAAAGCAGTCAAGTGAAAAGCGGCTGATTGATTATCATTATTTGGAAGAAAAAATAGAATGTCCGGGAGTACCTATTGTTTATTGGGATGACATTGAAGCCGCACCAACCGTGGATGCTGTGGAAGTTGTCAGATGCAGTGAGTGCAAATATCGGACGGAACACAGTAATTGCGGGCATCCTCGACATGAAGTGTTACCGCCTGTATACCCTAATGATTTTTGCTCCTACGGAGAACGGAGGGAAGGATAAGCATGAGACTGATTGACGCGGACAGATTAACAAATTCTATCGAAGCTATACGGGACTGCTGGAATATCAGCCCCTATGTGTCTCCTGAAAAGGCACGTAATACTACGGATGCTTTTAATACAGTAATCCAGGAAATCCGGGAAGCCCCATCAATTGTTAACAAGATTTCTGCCGCCGACGTTGCACCGGTGGTGCGGTGTAGGGATTGCAAGTATTACAGAGTGAGTACCATGCTTGCCCCGAACAAGTTCTGTTTCCGCTTGAAACACCCGGTAGAAGACCGGCCTATCGGCTACAACTTTGCACCTGATGACTTTTGCAGCTACGGAGAAAGGGAAGAAAATGATTAACGCAAAAGGTGAAGTTATTTATACAAACTCGGAAATCGCTTACGAGCTTGGGCTTTCACCGGCAACGGTTAATGCCATTGGGAGGCGGCTGTTTGGCAATGGACGAATCCCGCATTGGACACTTAATGACGCGAAGCTGATTGTTGAGTACATCAAGTCTATTTCCGTCGAAGAAGATGCACGAAGACTGTCCGTTCTGCATGACGCCGTACATGAAATTATGGGAGATTGCAAGCTGGATGATGCCGACACAAGAAAACGTGTAGACAAAGATATTCATCCTGTTCCGAAAGGAGGAAGCACAAAATGGTAATGACAAAGGGCGAGAGTATGCGTAAAGCACGTAATAGGGCTAAGTTGTCAGCAACACAACTGTCGCGGATTTCAGGTGTGCCCGCAACCACGATCTACGCACTGGAACGTGGCACGGCGCGAAATGGGCGAATTGATACTATCGAGCTGCTTGCAGACGCATTGCGGATTAGCATTGATGAATACATTGGACGCCGCCGTTAGGTGATAAAGGTGATAAAGGTGAGTGTTTTTGCAAAGACTTTTTTCAAATTGGCGTGTTTTGAAAAATTGTTTTTCGTATTTTAGGTGAGTTAGGTGAGTAATCGGGCATAAATGCCTATAACTCTCTCTTATACGCGCGTATATAGAAATAGTTATAGGGAAATGCACCCGATTACTCACCTTTATCACCTTGGCGACTTTGAAAGGAGAAAACGACTATGGCAGATGAAATTGTGAAAAAGCGAACTCGGCCTGATCGTAAGGAAGCCATGAGCGTTCATACAGAGCCGGGTGACAATAGAAAATATCTGGAACATTCGATGGTCATGATGGACTGGCCTGATGTGAATGTGAGAGAACCTGAACAGGTCAAAGAGCGTATGGGTATGTATTTTGCTCTATGCGCTCAGGACGATATGAAGCCTTCGGTTGCTGGTATGGCATTGGCTTTTGGAGTTGATAGAAAGACGATATGGGCATGGGCAAATGGAGTGGATAGTAAGACGCTACCCGCCGAGAGCCGTAACTTAATTAAAAAAGCGTATCAACTTTTGAACGCTCAGATGGAAAGTTATATGCAGAACGGGAAGATCAATCCGGTTGCCGGTATCTTCCTGATGAAGAACAACATGGGTTATGCGGACAAGCAAGAGGTCGTGTTGACACCCAACCAGCAACTCGGAGATCAGATTCCCGCCGAGGACTTGGAGAAGAAGTATCTCGAAGATGTGGTTGGTGCATCCGGCGACTATGACTCGGAGGACTGAGCGACTTTCACGACTTTTGCGACTATGGCTTACGACTATGCCGAGCGACTTTGCGACTTTCCCACGACTTTTGCGACTTTCGCCCGAACGACTTTGCGACTTTCCGGCGAGGGTCAGCGACTTTGATAGAGCTGCCGATCTCTTCACGGGGTCGGCGGCTTTTCCTTTCCCCGGCCTGATCGGCGGCGAATTCCACCGGGGACGCGTGGGCGCTGTCGGTGCCCCCGGCCTGATCGGGGCCGCGTTTTTTTTGCCCTTTATAATGTATAGCGGCCCAATTTACAAAAAATCTTGATTTTCTTTTGCATTTACGCTTGACAAGTAAATGCAATGGTGTTATCTTGTATTTACCGAAAGCGAGTAAATGCAAATTGAATTTTGGAAGGGGTTTTTACAATGTCAAAAAATCGTGAGTATTGCAAGAGAATTGTAGAAGAAATCGAAGAATATGCAGCCGGGGAAATGGTAGACGATGACGGAAACCAGATTGGTTTGTATGATTATTTGGCGGATGTGCTCGATTACGAATTTACGATCGACAGCCGAAAAGAGTACAAATCCGCTAAAATTTGGGTCACCTTGGGCGGCCCGAATGTGTGGATTGATACCGCAGAAAGAGCGGTAAAACTAGCTTGGGGCGCGGATCGTGAAGAATATTCACTTGATTGGGACGTTTGTGACGAAATCGACGGTATTATGCAAGAAATTTATGAGTGTTAAGGGGGTAGTGGATTGTGAATAAAAGAGAATATTGTGAAAGCCGGGAAAGTATTGCCTATTATAGTGGTTTGAATGGGCTTGAAATCAAGGGTATTGAATACGGCATCGACGATTATATTTATTGTGTTTCCGGGGCGTGGTATGGAGGTAAAGCTGCAAAACAATATCACCGGGTAAAGGTACAATATACCCGTAAAGGAACGGCATTTATCCGGGTGCATGGGTATAGGGTTCCGCTTGATGAATGTATTGGAATGGGGGTTTAATCATGGGTGCTGTCAATTATTTTACAAGTGATTATATCACTATGGGGATTGAACCTTATTCGGTATACGATCTTGAAAACGATTCGGATTTTATGGACGCCCTGCGAGATGAAGTCAACGAGTACGGCGGTACAATAGACGACGCGCTTGAATCCTATATTCAAACATCATATGAAGATGATGAAATGAATATCGAATTCATTCTTGAAAAATATTCGTTTGATTATTTTCATGTGACGATCAAGCCGGGCTATTACGAAGGCTTTACGCTTGACATTGAAAACAATTATCCTGTTGCGTTTGATGGATGGAAAGATAAACGTGCAGCACAACGAGAAATTACAAGCCTGAAAAAATGCCTGATCGAATGCGCCGGGGTTGGTATGGTTCAGTGTTCGCCGGGTTGGTGCACCGGGTACAATGATTATGGGGGCACAATTAAGGCTATAGGCGCTGCTATAAAGGTTATGCGGGATGAGGTAAATAATACCCCTACATGGACGCAATACGCGCGAGCAAACGCATAAGGTGGTGTAGGTATGTATATTATTCTCCTGTTGCTTTTACTGCCGGTGCAAATTTTGGCCGAAATTTTGAAAATGAACAAATGAAGGGGGTTATTTCATGAAAGATATAATAGGCGCGGTTATGTGGCTTTTTGGTTTTAATAAAAAAGAGGCCGCTGCTTATATAAAATGTTGCGATAATGTTACATTGGAAAATATATTGCTTTGTTATTACAATAATTTTAATAAGGCGTTTTACAACGATTAAAAATTAATAATGCCGTCCCGGTTCCCGCCGGGACGGTTATTTTTTGCCCTTTTTCGTGTCGGTTTTCGGCCTGATCGGGGCGGCGTGAATGGGTGCCGGGGGCGGCGTGAATGGGTGCCGGGGGAGGGGGATATGGGCGCAGCGATCAACGCCGGGTAAGGGGCTAATGGCGATTTGCGTACAAAAGACGATTTTCGATAGGCACTTCTGAAAATCCGCAAAAAAATAAAAAGGCTTATTTACATTTACATATTGACATTTACATTAACCTATGCTATCTTATATGCAAGAGGTGATCTTATGATGACATTCAAAAACGCAATCGGCTATATCCGAGTCTCCACCGAGCGGCAGGCCGACGATGACAAATACGGTATCGAGGTTCAGAAGCAGGCCATTCTTCTTTACGCCAACGACAACGGCTATAACATCGTAGATTGGAAGGTCGATGAAATCAGCGGTACGAAAGATGACCGTCCCGGCCTGAACGAAATCCTTTATGGGGACGATGTAAGCAACCCTCCCTATGAAGCGGTGATCGTATTCAAGAATGACCGTGTGGCTCGTGATACCAAGCTGTACTTCTACTACCTGTATGTGCTGGAAAAGAAGAACATCAAACTTCTGAGTACGCAGGAGAGCTTCACAGAGGGCAGTGAGTTCGCCAACATCTACCGTGCGCTGCTTCAATTCGTGGCAGAGCAGGAGAGAAAGAACATCGCTCTGCGAACCGGCAAGGGGCGTTCCATCAAGGCATCCTGCGGTGGGTACAGCGGTGGTCGCCGTCCCTACGGTTACAAGGTGGTTGATGGTGTTCTCACCATTGACGAGCAGGAAGCCCCTATCGTGAAGTTCATCTTCGAGAAGCACGAGGACGGCGTTTCTATGCTGGGTATCACGGAGCTGCTGGAAAAGGCGGGATACCAGACCCGTTCTGGCAAGCGGTTTCAGGTGTCCACCATCAAAAGTATTCTCGGCAACCGTCCTCTGTACGAAGGTATGTATAAATACGGGAACATGAATTGGGTCAAGGGCGTTCACGAGCCGATTTTGAAGGGAGCTGGTGATGAATGAAGGCAAAGAAGAAAAGGCGTTGGCTTTGGATTGTCGTAATTATTATCGCAATTAGTTCGATAATTGCCATCTTCGGGCAAGACGATGACCCAACGGGGAATAGCGATTCCAAAATCGAAGTTACTCCTACACCAGAGTCTCTAACGAACGAAGTGGGTACGGCCACCTTCGATGAAATTTATAGAGCCTATAAAGATAACGAGCTGGTGGCAGATGATATGTATAAGCATAATCGTTATCAAATCACGGCTAAGATCGATGGGATGACGAACGACGGCCTATTTAATCTTACTGGTGGAGCAACCCTGACTCTTGAAACTAAAGTTGATAACACTATTGTTGTTTTCTATGCTGAGTTCGAGAAAGACCAAGAAGATAATCTTAAAACCGTAAAAGTCGGAGACACGATTACCTTTATTGGGGAATGTCTTAGCGCGGGATCGTGGTCAGATTGTGAGATGATAGCCCAATGAAATATTTTTTCAAGTTTATTGGTTTTGTGATTGAAGTGATATTCATCCTTTTGGTGTTGGCGTTTATCATTCCCAAAATTCTATAATCGGCTTCTGCAAGGGCAGGAGTGACAGCCATGACGGGCTATCTGTGTAGAAATACACGGGTAGCTCGTTTTTTTTGTTGGAAAGGAAATGTACATGAATTATGAAAAACTCTCCGGCTCTATCCGAGCCGTGATCGACCGCAGACCGGGAGATAACGGGGCGTACAGCGACCTTTTTTCTCTGTGCCGGGAGTGGGAAACTGAGGATTTCTCGGCGGCACATAAGGTGAACAAGGAGCTGCTGGCGCTTTCCGCAGATCAGGTAGTCCGTGGTGGCGGAGCGAAGTTCTATGAACAGTGGCGGCGATGTCTTCTCTTTGAAGCACCCCATGATTTTGACTCCTTCATGACCTATATCGAACTCGACCGCAAGCCGGAAAAGCGGTTCTATGCCCCCCGTAAGCACTATCTCAGGCCGATGGTGCAGGGGTTTCAAGATGTTCTGGACGGGAAGTTGCGCCTTTTGACGATCTCCATGCCGAAACGAGCGGGTAAGTCACAAACAGGCATCAATTTTGTGAATATGCTCTCCGGCAAGTTTCCTGACCGCTCGACCCTGATGGAAGGGACAGGCGATGACCTTGTAAAGAGCTTCTACAACGGCTGTCTGGAATACTTGACCGTTCCAAATGAATATCTGTTCTTCGATGTATTCCCGGATGCACGGTTGGTGCAGACCAACGCCGACACGAAGACGGTGAACCTGAAAAGTAAGTCCCGTTTCCCCACTATCATGTGTCGTTCCATTGACGCTCGACAGGTGGGCTTGTCCGAGGCCACCAATGTCCTCTACCTTGATGACTGCGTGGAGGGTCGTGAGGAAGCGAAGAACCGCCAGCGGCTTGATGACAAGTGGGAAGTGATCTCTGGCGATATTATGGGTCGTGCCATTGAAGGTACGCCGATGGTCTTTACCGGTACTCGCTATTCCCTGTATGACCCCATCGGTCGTGTGCAGGAACACGCACAGCGGGAGGGCTGGTCTTGGAGAGCGATTGAGATACCCGCCCTCGATCTCGTGACGGACGAGAGCAATTATGAGTATGAGCGGGAGGGCAAGAAGGTCTTTACCACCGCCTATTTTCGGGAGCAGCGGGAGCTTCTGAGCGCAGAGCAGTTTGAAAGCGAGTTTCAGCAACAGCCCTTTGAAGCGAAGGGACTGCTATTCAACAAGGACGAGCTGAACTACTTCTTTGAGCTGCCGAAAGACCGTGACCCGGACACCATCATCGCCGTTGGCGATACGGCGGAAAGCGGCTCAGACTCGACCTCCATGCCGGTGGCGAAGATTTACGGCAGCGATGTGTATATCGTTGATGTGGTCTTTGATGACTCCCCCGCTGAGGTGACGAAGCCGGAATGCGCCAAGTGCCTGATTGAAAATAAAGTTGCTTCTGCGGTTTTTGAGTCCAACAACGCCGGTCAATATTATGCCAGAGATGTTGACCAGATCATTCGTGAGCGCGGGTACTCTGTTGGTATCCGCACGAAGCGCACGATCTCCAATAAGCAGACTCGTATCGAGTTCGCTTCGGACAATATCAAGAAGAACTTCTATTTCAAGCACCCTTCCACCTACAAGCGGGGCAGTCAGTATTGGAACTTCATGAAGGAAGTGACCACATACACCCGCTCCGGTAAGGTTCCGCACGATGACGCTCCTGACTCCCTCTCCCTATTGGAGAACGAAATCCGTATGCTGTCCGGTGGTAAGGTGGAGGTTTTCAAACGGCCTATTTGAGTCCTTTACTTTCGTTGTGGCGAATGGTATAATTAAAAGTTTACTATTGACAAGCATTGGAGAGTTTGATACAATGATAAGAGAGAAAATGGGTAGAGGGGAGGTATTCTGCCTTGGGTCATTTCGGTCGTAAGAAAATCTTTACTGATGTGACAGAGATCACACGGGACAATGTTCTGGAAGTGTTGAGAAAGGCGCTTATCACGCATTGGTCGAACAAGGCGGATATGGAGTACCTCTACGCTTACTACAAGGGTAGACAGCCGGTGCTGAACCGCAAGAAGGAAGTTCGCCCGGAAATTAAAAATACGGTGGTCGAGAACCGTGCCAATGAGATCGTGTCCTTCAAAGTTGGCTACCTGATGGGCGAACCTATTCAGTATGTCAGCCGAAGTGACAACAAGTCAGTTGCCGATAAAATCACTACTTTGAACGGCTACTGTCTTTCCGAAGATAAGGCCGCAAAGGATAAGGAACTGGCGGATTGGTTCCACATCTGCGGCACAGCATACCGCATGGTGCTTCCTGACAGCGTGTTTGAGAAGGAAAGCGATGAAGCTCCTTTCGAGATTTACACTCTCGACCCTCGGTTTGCTTTCGTGGTGTATGCCAATTCCATCGGTGAACCGCCCGTAATGGGTGTGAAGTACATTCAGCGGTCGGACGGTGCGGTGATTTACAGCATTTATACGAAAGACCGCTATTTCGAGGTTGAAAACCAGAGTATGATCGTCCGGGAAGAAGCTCAGTCGCTTGGTATTCCCATCATCGAATACCCGGCGAACAACGCCCGGTTGGGTGCTTTCGAGATCGTCCTTCCCTTGCTGGACGCTATCAATACGGTGGACAGCAACCGTCTTGACGGTGTGGAGCAGTTTGTACAGGCACTCATGCTGTTTCATAATGTGGACATTTCCGGGGATGATTTCTCCAAGTTGCGGGACGAGGGCGCGATCAAGTTCAAGGACATTGACCCGCAGTATAAAGCAGAGATCAAGTATCTGACCTCGGAACTGAACCAGAGCCAGACACAAACGCTGGTCGATCACCTCTATAACACGGTGTTGACGATCTGCGGTATGCCGAACCGCAATGGTGGTACTTCCACCAGCGATACCGGCTCTGCGGTCATCATGCGTGACGGTTGGTCGGCGGCGGAAGCCAGAGCAAAAGACTCCGAGTTGATGTTCAAGCTCTCCGAAAAAGAGTTCTTGAAGCTGGTTCTGCACATCTGTTCCGATCTGAGTGATCTGGAATTGAAGCTGTCGAACGTAGAGGTTCGCTTTACTCGCCGCAATTATGAGAATATCGCTCAGAAAGCAACAGTATTGACTACTATGCTTGCTAATCCGAAGATTGCCCCTGTTCTGGCCTTTACACATTCGGGTATGTTCAGCGACCCGCAGCTCGCGTACCGTATGAGTATGGATTATGTTGAGGAACAGGAGAAAAAGGCCGCTGAACTCGCAACCAAGCCGAAGGAGGTTAATCCTGATGGAGAAGGAAATCCGCCTGACCCCGGCGGCGGTCAGAAAGATTGAAGAAATCTTGACTACGGGAAAGACCGTTGAGATCGCACAGCGGAACGAGAAAGTGGTTGTGTGGGCGGTCAGCAGTAAAAAGAAATATGAACAGCCTATCGCATAGGCGATAGGGACAGCCATTACGGGCTACTGATACCGAAAAGGTATTGGTAGTCCTTTTTCTTTTGGTTTAATCGCCGTAAGGCGTTTAATAGGCAGAGAAGCCTTAAATCACAAAACGGAGAGAACCGTAAACACAAAAGTATAGTGCGGAGATGCACTCTAAAAGCGCAGAAAGGAACGATTGTATGGCAAAGATTGATGTTTCCACCATTGAGGGCTTTGCGAATATGACCGCTGAGCAGAAAGTGGAAGCCCTCGCAAACTACGAGTTTCCCGACCCTGATTATACCGGCTATGTGAAGAAAGATGTCTTTGACAAGACTGCTTCCGAGCTTGCGTCTTGGAAAAAGAAGCACAACGAGCTGCTTTCTGAGGAAGAACGCAAGAAGCTGGAAAATGAGCAGATGTTCGAGGAAATGAAGAACAAACTGGCGGGATTGGAAAAGGAGAAGACCGTTTCCAGCTACAAGGCGAGTTTCGCCGCACAGGGTTATCCTGAGCTGCTGGCAACCGAAGCCGCTACCGCTATGGCAAATGGTGAAATGGATAAGGTCTTTGCCGCACAGAAGAAGTTTCTGGAACAGTATGAGAAAGATGTAAAAGCCAAGGTTCTGAAAGGTACCCCCAAGCCTCCTGCCGGTGGTAAGGGTGGTGAGATGACCAAGGCTGATTTTCTGAAACTCGACACCAAAGCCCAGATGGAGTTTATCAAGGAACACTCTGACTGGCAGACAATTTTGAAGTAATTATGGAGGTAAAACACTATGGCTTCTTATCTCGGTTTCCCGTTTGACCCTGAACTGTTTAACTACAACTGGGCAAACGCAAAAGACCCCACCCTGACCGCTATGTTTGAGAGTGGCGCTGTCGCCCCGAATGCAGAACTGGCGCGGCTGATCGCCAACGGCTCTGACTTCTACACCCTGCCCTTCTACAAGGTCATCGGCGGTACTCCTGAGAACTACGATGGCGCAACCGATATCACCCTGACCGATCCCGCTGGCGGCGCTCAGAACGGCATTGTGTTCGGTCGTGCACATGGCTGGAAGGAGAAGGACTTCATCGTTGACTACAACAGCGGTGCAGACCCCATGCAGCAGATCGTGGCTCAGGTGTCTAAGTATTGGCAGAAGCAGCGCCAGTCCATCATGCTTAAAATCCTCAATGCGGTCTTTGGCGTGACTGGCAGCGGTGAGTTTGCAGGTTGGGCGAACCACACCACCGACCTGTCTTCCGCGTCTACCACCGTTAGTGACGCAAACAAGATGGGTGCAACCACTATCGGTGACGCTATCCAGAAGGCCGTAGGCGACAATCAGGACGCTTTCCAGCTTGTGTTTATGCACAGTAAGGTCGCCACTAACATGGCTGGCCTGAAACTGCTGGACTTCCTCAAGTACACGGACGCAAATGGCGTGGAACGCCCCCTGCGTATCGGCACGGTGAACGGAATGACTGTTATCGTGGACGATGGCTGTCCCACCACCGCAGCGGGTAATTCCAAGGCAGCGACCTATACCACCTACGTTCTGGGTCTGGGTGCTATCCAGTATGCCCCCGCGCCGGTGAAGGTTCCTTCCGAGCTGACCCGTAATGCTCTTACGGGCGGCGGCTATAACGCTCTGGTGACTCGTATCCGCGAAACCATGCACCCCAACGGTTTCAGCTTTACCAAGCCCTCTAGCGGCTATACCGCTTCTCCCACGGACGCTCAGCTTGCGGCTTCCGACAACTGGTCTATCGTGGCTGACCCCAAGACGATTGCGCTGGCGAAGATCATTACCAACGGCTAAGGAGGTTCACCATGTTCTATGTTTCTGACGGGAAAGTGTATGTACAGGAGGGAGATCACTTCCGTAATGTAGGCTTTACCGCAAAGGACAAGGTGATTACTCAGCGTGAACTGGAAAGTACCTCTGTTGTGATGGGCACGGTGGTTGTTGATACCCTCGACAACCCCGTAGCCCTCACCCGTGAGGAAATCATCACCAAGTTCAATCTGTCCGAGGAAAATCCTATTCCGGTTATCAAGAAGTCTCGTAAGAAAACCGAGGAACCGGTAGCGTGACGGGAGGTGGAAAGTATGACGGACGCTGAGAAGTTGAAAATGGTGAAAGCCATGACCGGCGAGACAGACGAGAGCATTCTTTCCACCTACCTCTCGATTGCTGGTGACAAGGTGTGCCGCAAGGCATATCCATATGACCCGGATGCACGGCTTGTACCCTACCGGTACGGTTTTGTACAGGTGGAGATTGCTGTGTATCTGCTGAACAAACGGGGCGCCGAAGGCCAGACCGCTCACAGCGAGAATGGCATCTCCCGTTCCTACGAAGACGGAGATGTGCCGCCTACGCTGCTGAGGGACATCGTTCCCTTTGCTTCCGTAATGGGAGGTTGAGCATGAAGACGCTGAACCGCAACAAATCGCCCTTCTGGTATCTACTGTATGACCGTAAGGTTTCTGCCAAGGATGAGTATGGTAACGAGACCGGTGAGGAAATCGTGTTCTACAAGCCTGCTGTGGCGATGAGCGCCAATATCTCGGCGGCGACCGGCTCCGCTCAGGTGGAGCAGTTCGGTAATTTCGTCGGGTACGACAAGGTGATCGTTACCGATGACCTGAGTTGCCCTATTGACGAGAATACCGTGCTGTTCATCGACAAGAAGCCTCAGTATGACGAGGACGGGAAGCCGCTCTACGATTACATGGTTCGGCGAGTCGCCAAGTCCCTCAATTCCATTTCCTATGCGGTCAGTAAGGTGACGGTATCGTGAAAAAGGTTTCAATCACGCTCTCTGGCAGAGAGATCGACCGCCTGTTGCGGAAGGTCGAGGACTGGAAAAATTGGCTCCAAGAGCGTACTACGGTATTCCTCGACCGGGTAGCACAAGAGGGTATGGAGGTTGCTTCCGCCAAGTTCTCGCAAGCCGTTTATGACGGTACGAATGATGTTTCCGTGACGGTGGAATCCCGTGGGAACAATGTTCGAGCGGTGGTGGCGACAGGCGGGGCTACCCTGTTTATCGAGTTTGGTACAGGTGTGACCTACCCGGACGATCACCCGGAAGCCGGAGAACTCGGTATGAAGCGTGGCGAATACGGTCAGGGTCACGGCAAGCAGCACTCTTGGGGTTATTACGGCGACCCCGGCACGAACGGAGTGCTGAAAGAAAAGAAGAACGGGGGGTTCGTGGTCATCACCCACGGCAACCCCGCCAATATGCCGATGTACGAAACGGTAAAAGAGCTACAAGACCGGCTCACGGAAATTGCGAAGGAGGTATTTTCATGATTGATGTGGAGAGTCAAATCTACACGCCGATTGCGGAAGCCCTGAGAGCGCAGTTTCCCGGTATCTTGGTCAGCGGCGAGTATGTCAATGCTCCTACCCGTTTCCCCTATGTGAGCTTGGTAGAGCAGGATAACTACACCACGGAAGCTCACATAGACAGCGGAGATACGGAGAGGTTCGCTACGCTGATGTACGAGGTGAATGTCTACTCCGATAAGGCAGGCAGCAAGAAATCCGTTTGCCGAAAGATTATGAGGTTTGTGGACGATCTCATGTACGCCAAAAATTTCAGGCGTATTTCTCTGTCCCCTGTTCCCAATTTGGAGAACGCAACAATCTACCGTCTGGTGGCTCGGTACAAAGCCGAAACAGATGGAACTACTCTTTACAGGAGGTAAATGAAAATGGCTATTTCGACCTATAAAACCTTTCTGATGAAGAAAGGTGATTCCGGCGAGACTTGGAGCAAGCTGATCGACATCAAGGAGTTTCCTGACCTCGGCGGCGAACCCGAAATGCTGGAAACCACCACTCTGAGTGATGATATGCAGACTTACATCGCTGGTATCCAGTCTCTTGACGGCCTGTCCTTCACCGCGAACTACACACTGACTGATTTCCAGACTCTCAAGGCTCTCGAAGGCAAGAAAGCCAGTTATGCAGTTTGGTTTGGCGGCACGGAGAACGCCGGTACGGTCACTCCCGATGGCTCTAACGGCAAGTTTTCCTTTGACGGTGAGCTGTCCGTATACCCCGTGGGGGCTGGTGTAAACGAGGTGGTAGATATGAACATCACCATTGCCCCGTCTACCCCCATCACTTTTTCGGCGACCTGAGACGCCACTAATCGCCATATTGACAAGGAGGATTCGTCATGGCAAAGCAGTTGACCATCAATGACCCTACTACCGGCGTCACCTATACGCTGGAATACACCCGCAAGTCCGTCGAGATGATGGAGAAAAGCGGCTTTGTTGCCGAAGAAGTGGAACGTAAACCGATGACTATGCTCCCGGCACTGTTTGCCGGTGCGTTTCTCGCTCACCATCGCTTTGTGAAGCGTGATGTGATCGACAACATTTATGCTCGCCTGACTCATAAGGACGAGCTGATCTCCGCTCTGGTGGAGATGTATAACGAACCTCTGCTGAGTCTTCTGGATGACCCGGAGCAGCAGGAGGATAACGAGGGAAACCTGAGCTGGAAAGCCGGTTGGTAAGCGACCGCCTTTCCGATAACGAGGGGGGCGGCGGCGATCAACGCCCAGCCGCCCTTTTTGCTTACACCGAAAAATTCTACGAAGTCTTTCCGTATTACCTCGCCATTGGTATGTCCTATGAACAATTTTGGGAGCAGGACTGTGATTTGGTGAAATATTACCGAAAGGCGGCACGAATTAAGCAAGATTTGCAAAATCAAGAGGCGTGGCTTCAAGGTGCATATGTTTATGAGGCTCTCATTGATGCGTCTCCGGTTTTTCATTCTCTTGCGAAAAAAGGAACGAAACCTGTTCCATATCGTGATAGCCCGTATGAACTGTTCGGGCAGTCGGATACCAAGAAACGAAAAACCATCCAAGAGGAACATGACGAAAAGGCGAAAGCCTACATGGAAGCCTTTATGGTGTCGATCAATAAAAAGTTTCAAGCGAAAGGCGGTGACATGAATGGCTGACAATGTGGAGATTCAGGGGTTGGAGTTTCAGATCGTCAATGACAGTACGCAGGCGGTCGCAGGGCTTCAAAACCTGATTAACACGCTCAATCGTTTGAAAACCGCTACCAACGGCGGCGCAACGGGTCTGAGCAAGACCGCTCAGGGTATTCGGGAGCTTTCCAATTCTCTGAAAGGCTTGAACAGCGGTGACGCTTCGCAGAAGATCACCCGGCTTGCCAATGCGCTGACCGCTCTGAGCCGAGTTGGAAATGTGAAGATTTCTTCCTCCATCGCTAACCAGCTAACGGCAATCAACACTGCTATCGCTGGCCTGAAATGGACAGACGGGGACAAAGTGACAACCCTCGTTAATGGTTTACGCCCTCTTTCCGAGTTGGGCAAGGCCAACATGACCACCTTTATCAATCAGCTTTCCAAGCTGCCGAAGGTGATCGAGGATTTGAAAACGGCGGATATTGACAAGTTCACACAGCAGATGAAAGACCTTGCCTCCGCCATGAAGCCTTTTGCTGATGAAATGCAGAAGGTGTCCAACGGTTTTTCGGCGTTCCCCTCTAAAATCCAAAAGCTGATTACCAGCACGGAGAAATACAACGCTTCGGCTAGTAAGGCGACCTCCACTACCGGGAAGTTCACGAGCGGATTGAAAGCGTTGAACGTTGCGGCTGCCGCAGTCGTTTTCCGCAAAATCGGTAATTTCATCGCACAGGCGATCACGGAGTCCAACAAGTACCAAGAAGACCTGAACCTGTTCACGGTCGCCTTGGGGCAGTATGCGGACGAAGCTCAAAACTACGCTGAAAAGGTGTCCGAGGTTTTGGGTATTGACCCGGCGCAGTGGCTTCGCAATCAGGGCGTTTTCAACACGTTGCTGACCGGCTTCGGCGACACGGCGGAACGAGCGCAGCTCATGAGCCGAAACCTGACGCAGTTGGGTTATGACCTTTCTTCTTTCTTCAACATTTCCATTGAAGACGCTATGCAGAAGTTACAGTCCGGTATTTCCGGTGAGCTGGAACCTCTGCGGCGCTTGGGCTACGATTTGTCGCAGGCACGATTGGAACAGACTGCTTTGAACCTTGGTATCAAGGAAAGCGTTGCAAACATGACGCAGGCGGAAAAGGCCGAGCTGAGATACTACGCCGTTATGACTCAGGTAACGACTGCTCAAGGCGATATGGCGAGAACATTGCAAGCTCCCGCAAACCAGCTTCGTATCTTGCAGGCACAGCTTACACAGGCATCGCGGGCAATCGGCAATATCTTCATTCCGGCTCTAAACGCCATCCTTCCTTATGCGATTGCCGTAGTTAAAGCTATTCGAGAAATTGCAAACGCTATCGCAAATCTTTTCGGTTTTACTTTGACCGATGTTGATTATTCGAGCGTTGGGAAACTCGCATCCGGCACGGGAGCGGTGGCAGATAATCTCGGAAGCGCTGCCGGGTCAGCTAAAGAGTTGAAGAAATACCTCGCCGGATTTGACGAGTTGAATGTACTTCCCTCGAACAGCAATGCCGGATCGGGCGGAGGCGCTGGCGGTGCTGGCGGGGGTGGATTTGACTTCGATCTTCCCACCTATGACTTTCTCGGCGATGCGGTAGAAACCCGTGTTGATGAGATCAAAGATAAACTAAAACCACTTTTGGTGATCGCTCTGGCAATCGGGGCGGCATTCGCGGGTTGGAAAATCGGTAAAAGCGTTACTGCCGCCATTGCTACATTGAAAGCGGGGTTTGCCACGTTTGCTAGTTCGGGCGCAGGTCAAGCGATCCTTTCGAAACTCGCAAGTTGTGTCGCGGGAGTTGTCTTGCAATTTAACGCGGCTGGCGGCGGAGTAAAGGGATTTTTGTCTGTACTTGGGATGGTTGCCAAGGTCGCTGCTCCCGCTGTTGCGATTTTGGTAGTAGTCATTGCTACTCTCAAGGTTCTTATCGAGAGATGGAACGACATTAAATCGGCAGTGGCAAACACCTTCGGAAAGCTGAAAGTTGGAGAGCGCTTGCAGGCGCTCAACGACAAACTGAATCAGTTAGGTGAAAAACTCGGTTGGGTTGACGGCTTTTGGAATGGCCTGAAATCTACTATCGGTAGCCTCATGAATTTCATCGGCGAAGTAGTAATTACAGTTGTCGGAAGTTCTTTGATCGGGCTATTTAACGGTCTGGTTGGTGTGCTGGGCGGCGTAGTCACTGCTATGACCGGTGTCGTTGAAATATTCACGGGATTCGCACAATTTTTGAAGGGTGTATTTACTGGTGATTTGGATTTGGTTAAGAAATCCTTCGCCACTTTCGGTTCCGGTATTTCCAAAATCTTTTCAGGTGTGATCGATGGACTTGTAAAGGGATTCACGGGTTGGGTTTCCGGTGTCATCGAGGGAGTCACAAATCTGGGCGGTACTCTTATTGGAACTCTGATTCCCAACATTGTCAACGGTGTTGCTACCTTTTTTAGCAATCTTTGCTCGGACATCGCTCGGTTCTTCACGAATGCTTGGAATTCCATTTGCGCACTGTGGTCAACCGTAGGTAATTGGTTTAACACCAAAGTAATCACTCCGGTCGATACTTTCTTCTCAACGCTCGGAACTAAAATCGCTACTTCTTTTACGACCTCATGGACGAAGGTTAAGGCTGAGTGGGGCGTTGTGACGGATTGGTTTAAAAGCAAAATCATTGCCCCCGTGCAAACAGCATTCGAGTCGATGTGTTCATCGGTCGGTGGATTTTTCGTTTCGCTTTGGGACAGAATCGCTGGCGTATTCGCGGGAGTCGGCGGGTGGTTCCAGTCGAATGTGGTTGACGCTATCAATTCAGCCTTTAGAGCGTTGGTAAATGGCGCGATTAGTTTGCTGGAACGAATGCTAAACGGTATTATCCGGCCGCTGAATAACTTCATCGGGAAAGTCAATTCAGTGCTGAGTATCGTTGGCGGAGGTATTAGTACCATCTCTTATGTCAGTATCCCAAGATTGGCTAATGGCGGTTTTGTGGATGAAGGGCAGCTCTTTATAGCTCGTGAAGCAGGGGCCGAGATGGTTGGACGTATTGGAAGAAAGACGGCTGTAGCAAACAACGATCAGATTGTTGAATCTGTATCGCAAGGTGTGTACGAGGCAGTGCAGAGAGCAAGCGGTGAAACGAATTCGAGCAACAGTCGCCCGATCACCGTAATTGTGCAGATGAACGGTAAAGAATTGTTTAGGCAGATGGTTGACGAAAACAATGCCGCCATCCGCGCAACTGGATTTAGCCCACTGTTGGCGTAAGGAGAAATTATGGCAATTCTTACAATCACAAAGGCAGACGGGACTTCTGTCCCTCTGCCTGATCCTGCTCAGTTGTCATGGAGCATCCAAGACATTGACGCTGACGGGACAGGTCGAAATCAGAATGGCGACCTATTTCGAGATCGAGTTGCAATAAAGAGGAAACTAACTCTCTCGTGGCCTCCAATGACAGCGGCGGATATGTCCACTTTGCTGAACGCCGTCACGGATACCTTTTTCACGGTTTCATATCCCGATGCGCTGACCGGAGAAACTCGAAGCATGACTGCTTATGTGGGCGACCGGACTGCTCCTATGTATAGTCTCATCAACGGGGTCTATCTGTGGAATAGTCTATCCATGAATTTTATTGAAAGGTGAAGCACCATGTACACTGTGACAGAATCTTTCCATGAAGCGTGTAAATCGCCGGGAAGAAGTATTACTAGTAAAATCACATTTAACGGTGTCAGTGAGCTTGCCGCTTCTGAAATTCAGGAAATCGTTGTTACTGAACAGTGCGGATCATCGGACGGTGTAACGATCGGAGCGTCTTTTTCCTCGCAATGCAAAGTGACGATTTATAAGCAGACTCCCGCGCTCCCCCTAAACGGGGCGTATTTCGCCCCTTCTGTCGGAGTCATTCTCCCCGGAGACGGCGGAACTGTATACGTCCCGAAAGGCGTATTTTACGTTTCCTCTGACGGTGTAGAGAATAGCGGCAACCTGTGTCTAACGATCACCGGTTATGACCGTATGGCGGCACTGACTGACGAATATACCCCCACCATCAATTTTCCGGCCACTCCGAACGCGATGCTGACCGATATCTGTCTACAGGCAAACATCACTGCTCCGGAAATTGCTTTCCCGGAGATGGTAATTTCCAATTCTTACTCAGGTACAATCCGTCAGCAATTAGGATGGTTGGCAGGGCTAATTGGTGCGAATGCAAAATTTGACGCGACAGGTCAGTTGGTTTTTCGCAAATATTCCGAGGGTATTACCATAGGGACTGACGCACAATATCAGAATGGTTTAAAAAAGACAGCCGCCGATCGTTTCACAATTCAGGCGCTTGTCACCGGCACGGAAGATAATCCGATTACTGTCGGGACGGGAACTAGCATTTCGGCAACAAATCCATATATGACGGAAGCGGTTGCCGCCTCGGTGCTTGAACAGATAAAAAGTCTGACTCTGATGCCGCTGGAAGTAAAGTGGCGTGGAGATCCGTCCGTTGAAGCCGGTGACATTATACACGTTATCGACAGTACAGACCTTGACGGAGGCGGTCTGCCCGTTTTGGTGATGTCGCAGGAGTTGCGAGTTAAAGGCGGCATGAGTGCTACCACTATTTGTTACGGCTCGCCAGATTCAAACTATACTGTCGAGAACCCCATCATCCAAAAAGTTAAACGCGAGTATGCGGGGCTTGCAAAAGCAATGCAGGACGCGACCGAGCGCATCATTGGTGCAAAGGGCGGATATTGGGAAGTCCTCTATGATGAAAATGGATATCCTACTGGGTGGATGGTACGTGATACCCCAACTGTTGAGAATAATACCCGCCTGTGGCTGATGAATATCAACGGGCTTGGATACTCCAAAGACGGAGGGAAGACGATTAGCGGCGTAGCGTTGACGATGGACGGGCAAATCAATGCAAATGCTATTACCACCGGCCAAATGTCGGCAGAGCGCGTTACTGTGAACGGGCAAACCCTCTCCGATTTTATTGATATCGGGATGGATGATGACGGGCATCCGGTTTTGAGAATCGGCTCATCGGTATCTGAAATTACGCTCAAGGAATACAACGACAAAATTGGCTTCTATGACGCGAACGGAATGCTCTTGGCATACTGGAATAATAACAGTTTCGAACTGGTAGAGTTGTCGAGATTCAGGCTTGGCCCGATGAGTATCGTTGTGCAGCCGAACCAATCTGTTAGTTTTGTGGGGGTGAGTTGATGGCGGTTTATCAAAGCCTAACACTATCTCAAATCAGCCAAAATGTTCAGAATAATACGTCTCAGGTAAGAATCTTGTGGGAATCTACGCAGACTGGTGCAAGTCATAATGATAATTCCAGAACCGCGTACTACGACGTATCCGTTAACGGTGGCGAAGTAACACAATACAGCGTCACCTACACCTTACCTGCAAATTCAACTAAAACGATTCTCGACACGATAATTACTGTACCGCACAATAATGACGGTACAGGCACGGTTAGAGTCAGAACGTGGATGGATACCAGAATCAGCGCGGGCGTAGTTGAAAAATCTCAAACGTTGACTCTAAGTACAATTCCTCGTGCAACGACGCCCGTTATAGCTCCTCTGGTAATGGGGCAAGAGGGTACAATTACACTTGATCCCGCGAGTAACGATTTTACTCACACGATTACTTATAATTTCGGAGCACAGTACCACGGCACGATTGCGATTAAAACCGCAGAGCGCTCGATCAAGTGGACACCCCAAAAGTCACTTGCGAATGTGCTTACCAGTGCGGAAGCCGGTAAGATACATTTTAGATGCACTACGTATAACGGAGATACCGTCATCGGGTCTACTGATGTGTGGACGAAAATTACTGTTTCTCCCGATACAGTGCCAACCGTGTCTGTTAGTTTGTCGGATGCGGCTGGATATAAAAATACTTATGGTTGGGTCCAAAACAAAAGCCGAGTGAAAGCGAGTATAACTGCGGCTGGCGTGATGGGGAGTAAGATCATCGACACCGTGATGACCGTGAACGGGAAAGTTGTTGACGCTAACGCGGAAAACAGTCTGCCCGATAGCGGAAACATCCCCGTAAAGGTTGTCGTGACAGATTCTCGAAAGCGTACTGCAACATATAATGCTAATCTTTCCGTAGCCGCGTATACCGCCCCATCTATCAACAATTTGATTTATACCAGAGGGAGTTATACCAATAATGTCTGGAAAGAAAACATAAGTGGAGCAGACATCAAAGTTACGTTTACATTAACGATGACTCTGGCGGCTAACAAAGCAGACCTTACGGTGCAAGTTGATGGTGCGATAAACAAAATCGTATCCAACCAAACCTCAGGAACAAAAACCATTTATCTCACCGGCATCGGGACAGATACCACACGAAAATTATCCGTAAGTGCGCTTGATGCGTTGGGCACCAAATCTTCTAAAGAGATCGTTATCGCCACTGTAGAAGTACCTCTCAATCTTAATTTTTCGCTGCCGGGAGTGTGTTTCGGAGGCATTGCCGAAAAGGAAAAGATTGTCCAGTCGAAATGGCCGATAGAGGTGGAGGGTAAAGTCAATGCCACAGATTTGCAGATAAATGGGACTTCTGTATCTGATTTAATTGAACAATCTGGTGGGTCTGGAATCATTGTCGATAACGAATTGTCCAGCACGTCCACGAACCCTGTTCAGAACAAGGTCATCAAGGCCGCTCTAGATAATATGTCGAGCAATGTTGATTTTGTTGAAATAACAGCAGAAGAGATGCAAGCGATTTGGAACGCAAACTGAAAAAGGAGCGATGATATGAGTGACGAAGTGAAATACACGGGGCCTACCACCCTTGCCAAAAACACAGCTTTGGTTAAAGCCGAGCTTGGAAAAAAGCTGGATAAGACCGGCGGCACGCTGACCGGCGATTTGACCATATCCGGTGCTTGGTTAAATGTTAAGTCAACTGACACGGGCGACGGAAATATATCGGTTGACGGATCGCTGGTTGCCGGGAGAGGCGTCTCCGTGCTCAATGGCGGCAAATACGTATCGCTGGTATGCACTGGAGACAATGCCGCAAAAATCGCTGGCTCAGGCAACAACTGCGCCCGCCTAGCTGTCGGAACGCCGACCGGAGATAACGACGCTGCTACAAAAGCGTATGTAGATGGCCTCGCTGCTGCGGGACACGAGGTCATTACCGTAACTTCTACCAACGTGTCAAATTTGGGCTATGACGCAGAAGAAGGCGCAACTAAGTATACAGTGTTTTTTGACACAAGTTTTGACTCCATTCTTGCTAACCTTGCGTCTAACAAGCCGATGAAATTCAATATAACGATTCCTGATAATGATGGAGACATTTCTATTTCGTTCAATACTGGCTATGTTTCTGCGCTTGGTAATTCCTTGTACCTGTTCACAGGCACACTCGCTGGCGCTCCTATTGTGCTGAGCATTAACGCGCTTGGTGCTGCTACTATTTATATGTATGGAGACTATCTCCCCGAGCCTAATCCTGATGACTCCGACGATGGCAAGGTGCTTGCTGTAAATAAGCATAAGTGGGAAATGAAAAAACCAAAAGAGGACTTTGTTGTCAACATCACATTTAATACCGCCGCTCCTCCTTCGATTATTGACGATAGAAAAATAGCCGTGTTTAGTGCAGCCACAGACAAAAGCTTTGCAGAAATTTCTTCTGCTGTTGCGGCAGGGAAAAATGTTTACGGAGTTTGGGACGGAAATAAATGGCCTCTATACCGCTCGAGCTCAACAGAGCATTCTTTTAGAGGGAGTGTGCAGCTTGACAGAGTGTTTGGGAGCGTTGGTTTAGCTATCGCTAACTGCATAGTAATGCAAAACGTTTGTACTGTTGAAGTTTCCGCAGGTGAACTGCCAGCACCGGCACTTGATGGCAGCGACAACGGAAAAGTTCCGAGGATTAACGGAAAGAAATGGGAGCTGCAAAATGTCGGCGGCGCGGAAGATTATCTTGTCGCCATTACTACGCTTAGTCCTTCTGCTGTTCCTACAAGCGTTGACGGGGGCATCGCCACGTTCACAGCCTCCTGTGATAAAACGTTCGCGGAAATTAAGGGTGCTATTGATGCAGGTAAAAATGTTCTTGGCAATTATATCGGTAACATTTGGCCGCTGACCCGCGCTACTGACACCATTATAGCATTTGAAGGTACAATCAGTCTTGTCTATTTTGGCGACACTAGAAATACAACTTGCAGCTTTGTTATCCAGTCTAACGGCAATGCTACTATTAATTGCGCTGCCGGTGAGCTACCAGCCCCTAGCTCCGATGGGAGCGACAACGGCAAAGTCCCTACTGTAAATGGCACGAGATGGGAAATGAAAAAAGACGTGGTAGATGACGCTCTGTCCGATACATCCACCAACCCCGTCCAGAATAAGGTTGTAAAGGTTGCACTTGACGGAAAGGCAAGCACGGAAGTAGCTAGCCAGACAGCCAATGGTTTGATGTCAGCCAAAGATAAGAATAAGCTCGACGGCGTCGAAGACGGCGCGACTAGGGTCATCGTCGACGATTCTATGTCTGGCACATCAACTAACCCCGTGCAGAATAAGGCCGTCAAGGCGGCACTGGATGGAAAGCTGTCAACGCTTGGCGGAGAAATTTCTGGACATCTGGAGGTTGGGCAGACAGTCAGCGCCGAGGGGTCTGTATCTGTTGGCAGGACGAGCGCGGACACAGGCATCCATTTTGAAAAAGCAGCTTCTGACGCCGGGCGCATTTCGCACGGCTCGGACCCCATGACTGGTGTGTCGCCAATCGCCCGCCTGAAAGTGGCAACTCCAACCGAGGATGACGACGCGGTTACCAAGAAGTACGTCGAAGACCGGGCGGTCAGACACGATGCGGCGCAGGGATTGACATCAGATCAAAAACTCATTGCATGTTCAAACATTGGGGCGGTCAACGAAAAAAGAGCATGGGTGGAAGGAGAAGTAGTGCTGCTGCCGCGAGGGGCAGACGGGGCTTATACCATAAACATCACGCCAAGCGAAAACAGCAATGACTACACGCTTGCGCTTGATGCCGGGCCAGAAAACGTCCCTGTGTACGTAGCTGGCATTGAAACCCCGACAGACGCGCAGACGGACTGCGCGGCGAACGTAGCATACGTCAAGGCAAAAATCGCAGAAGTCGCTGCTAGCGGCGGCGTGGACGTGGATAATGCGCTGTCTGCCACGTCTACCAACCCCGTCCAAAACAAAGTCATCACGTCTGCGCTGAATGGCAAAGCCGATAAATCCGAGCTTGGTAACAAAGCGGACAAGACCGCGTTGGATGCAAAGGCGGACAAGACTGCACTGGACGCCAAAATGGACAAGTCTGGCGGCACGTTTACCGGAAACGTCTACGGCAAGTATTTTTGCGGTACATGGCTACAGTCCACTGCCGCTAGCGATCTGGGTCGTGCACCGGGCAAGATCGCCGTGCTGGACGACAGCGGATGGGTGTACTACCGCACGCCCGCCGAGCTACTGGCCGATATCGGGGCGATGTCCGGTGGAGACTACTACACCAAAGCCGAGACGGATGCAGCTATCGCCGTGCGGGCATCCACGTCGGCCTACGGCACGACCAAGCTGTCCAACAGCACCACATCGTCCAGCAAGACGCTGGCCGCGACGCCGTATGCCGTCAAGACTGCGCTGGCGCAGGCCAAGGCATACGTGGACAGCGCGATCGCCGTGGCGATCAACAGCGCATACTAAGGGGGTACATCATGGCTACCACTGTATCTATGGCCAATATCATGGCCAACGACGGCAAGGGCTGGTTTCCGGCCACACGTGGCAACTGCTCGTGGCAACTGTCGAACATCACCCCGGGTGACGGGGCCGCGTCCAGCATCAAAATTATCCCATCCGGCGCGGGCGAGGTTACACTAACGTCGGCGGCGCACGATCTGGTCGCGTCGCACAAGTACTACGTCACCTTTAAGATCCGATTTGAGGCTGCGGTCACGGGCACCTGCGACTGGTACTGGCCAATCGCGGAGCCTGCGGCGGCCGCGAATATTGCCGTCAACGCTGCTGCTGGCGCGTGGACGCGCTTGTCGGCGGTGTTTGATCGCACCAGCTTCGCGGACGGGTCATATCCGTGCCGCTTTGACTACAACAACAACGACGGCGGCAACCGAACGTTTTGGTTTACGAGCTGTCTGCTCGTTGACCTGACAGCGGCGTTCGGTGCGGGCAAGGAGCCCAGCAAGGACTGGCTGGACAAGCACGTCACAGCATTTTCGGACACACCGTCGGTACAGTACGTTGACAATCTCGGCGAGCTTTTTAAGGGCATCGCCGATGCGATCCGCGCAAAAAGCGGCCAGACGGGCGAGATCATGGCCTGCGATTTTGCAGACCGCATTAGAGCGCTATAATCCCGGAAAGGAGTGATTCGCATGAGACGTGGCACTATACCGACGTTCGTATTTACATTACCAATGAATGCGACAGAGCTTTCCGCTGGCTTTGTGACATTCGCGCAGGGAACAAACGTTGTTATCGACAAGCCTCTATCCGAGTGGAAAATTGATGGGAATAAGGTGACTATCAATTTGTCTCAACAGGAAACGCTATGCCTTGACGCTGGATGTAACGCCGAAATCCAGATGCGTGTGCGCACCAAGTCAGGAAGAGCACTAGCAACGAATATCACAAGTGTGCCAGCTGAGAGAATCCTCAAGGATGGTGAAATTTAGTGTTGCAGTTTGATGTCGTATTTGAAGAAGATGCTAGAGAACTGCCGATAAACATGACGTCAGACGCGCAGGATTTGGATGCATCTTTTGAATACTTCCAGAAAGGTGACGGGGCATTAGCGAATGTAACAGCAGAATCTATAGAGTCTGCCCTCGGATATAAGCCCGTCAGCAAAAATGATCTGCCGCTAATCGGTGAAACATTGAAGTTAGAAGGCGGTGTGCTGAATGTCAACACCGCCGAAGCCGTTGAAGAAGATAATACACGTCCCGTCACAAGCGCGGCGGTATATATGCAGCTCGGCAATATCGAAGCCCTGCTCGCAAACCTTTGAAGGGAGAAAGTAAATGAGCATTCAGACTGAAATCTCAAGATTGCAGAATATGAGAAATACCTTACGTACAAAACTTGTTGCGCTCGGACTCGTTGCAAGCACCGCGAACCTTGATGATTGCGTTACAGCAGTTGACGGCATTGCCAGTAACGGCGCAGTGTCTAAAACGCTAGACGCCACCACCAAGAGCTACACAGTGCCGAAGGGTTATCATGACGGCAATGGTAAAGTACAGATCGTTGGAGAAGAGAAGATCGTTTCAGCTAATGGAACGTACACGCCCGCCAGCGGTAAGGTGCTGACAAAAGTTACGGTAGCTGTTGAAAACTCTCCTACCTTGCAGGAGAAGTCTGTCACACCGACAAAGAGCGCTCAAACAGTTACACCCGACTCCGGATATGATGGCTTGTCCAAAGTATCAGTTGGCGCGATTCCGGCAAATTATGCTGATGTTGACGGCGTTACTGCCGCTGCTGGTGATGTCCTTGCGAGCAAGATCTTCGTCAATGCGAAGGGCGTGGAGACTGCTGGCACTATGCAGGATAACGGAGCTGTTTCTGCTAGCATTGATGGCTTGAGTACGACAAGCTATACCATCCCAGCAGGTAAACACTCCGGCACTGGTAAAGTTACGTTGACTGATGCAATCGAGACGGCACTTGCTGCTATTTAAGGCGGTGTCCAATGAGCGTACAAAGTGAAATTACGCGCCTAAACGGAGCAAAATCAAAGTTGCGAATGTGGCTCGAATCGAGCGGTGCGCAAGTACCAAACAGCGCTACTATGGATGAACTTGTAACGTTGCTGCCAACATTCGCAACCGTCTATACCGGCTCCGGCGCACCGGACGTAAGCCTCGGCGCGGACGGGGACATCTATCTGGATTTGGGATGATGCAAAATGAACGAGCTGATCTATCACACCATCACACCGACCGCGCAGGAGGTCGGCGGTGACTATATGCTGATCCTGACGGCGGACAGCACCATCGACGAGATCGTGCAGTACATCTTGGCAAACAAGGTGATCTGGTTTTACGACGGGACACTGTATCATCAGGTGGTTGCGTTCAAGGACGTAGAAAACGCCATGATCGTGTACTACTACAGGACTGACGGAAGCGTGGCGTCGCACCGGGTAGGTGACGGCGGATGAGGGTCGAGGGTCGGCAAATCAGAATCGTATATGACAACGCAAAGCAGTATCTTACGGCAGATAACTGCGCAGTCGGCGTGGAATCATACGGAACCGGCGTTGTCATCAAATCTACCGCGCGATCTGGATACGCCATTTTCAACGACGCAGCAAAAGCTGTCCTGTTTCCGAATGCCGTAGCGAAACCCGTCAAAGCTGACAGCCGTATTGGCTGCGGCGCGTCTATAAAAAACAAAAACAACTATTGCGCGTTAGAGTTTGGCGGCACAGAGGTGCACAAGGTGCTGTGTTCAGCCGAGGTCGGTGAGCAGGACGGGCTTACCAGCACGGCGATCACTGGAGCTACGTCGGCGACGACAATCCGATATCATCTGCACATTGATAACCTTTTTATCGCCGCCGCGTGCTCAGTCGGGCAGCTTACACTGTACTTCAAACGCTACGTCTGCGCAGCAATGACGGCTGGCAGTGGCGTGGCATCCGCGGCCGTGTCTGATGCGGAACCGTGGGACGGTGACAATGTGACCTTCACGGCCACACTGGCGACGGGTGCGGCGTTTGACGGCTGGTACAGCGATGCGGCGTGCACGCAACTGGTGTCCACGGAGCTGAGCTATACCGCTGCTGCCGCAGACCTGACGTTGTATGCTAAGGCAACGCTACCGGCCGGCACTGGAACGTATATCAAGATGGATGGTAAGCAATCTGAGGCAAAAGCCGTATACCGCAAGCAGTCCGGTGTGTGGATGCTGCAAGATGATGGCGGAAAATCTGCGCTGGGAAACGGCAAATTCAAAGTAGTTAAAACGTAAGAAGAGGAGGACAAGCAAATGGAAATCATCGAAGCATACGCAACACAAAACAAGTGCTACCAGATTGGTACGCCGCTTAAACCACGCGGCATCATGCTACATAGCATCGGCTGCCCGCAACCTAATGCATCCGTCATGGCGCAAAATTACAATCAGTATCGACCAAACGGGCAGAGCGTCTGCGTCCATGCTTTTGTCCAGCGCGACGGCACTGTGTATCAGACACTACCTTGGACTGTACAGGCATGGCACTGTGGCGGTAGCGCGAACAGCACGCATATCGGCATCGAGATGACCGAGCCAGCCTCTATCGTCTACACTGGTCATGGAGCTGACTGGCGCGACCTTGACCCTGCGGCAACAGAAACCCATATCAAGGGCACATATGCGGCGGCTGTTGAGTTGTTTGCACAGCTTTGTGCCAAGTTTGGCCTTGATCCCTTGGCTGACGGCGTCATTATCAGCCATTCCGAGGGACGTATGCGCGGTGTAGCAAGCGCACACGCCGACCCGGAGCACCTGTGGAAGCCATTCGGTCTGACGATGTATGGGTTCAGGCAGGATGTTTATAAAGCAATGCACGGTACAGAAAAGGAGGAAGAAGATATGACCAGATACCACAGCATCGGCGAGATGCCGAGCTACTACCGCGAGGAGGCGGCGCAGCTAGTGGACTCCGGCGCGTTGCAGGGTGACAACGGCGACCTTAATGTGTCGGAGGATATGATCCGAGGCGCGATTATCGGTATGCGCTACGCCGAGGCACGCAACCCGCGCTACTATAGCATCGACGACGTGCCCACATGGGCACGAGAGGAGACGCAGCGGCTTATCGACCGCGGCGCGCTGCAGGGCGACGGCAAGCACGAACTCAACGTCACGTATGACGCGCTACAGGCAATGATCGTGTGCCAGCGGATGATTGACGCCGCTGCCGGGAAGTGAGGCGCGGCCGTGACTACATATCAGTGGCTTTGCCTGCTGGGAATCCCGTCGCTGCTGATCGCGGCGTTGCTGGCCATGATCCGGCATCTGGCGACGCAGATCAAGCATGACCGCGCGGACACTGCGGCGACCAAACTGGGTGTACAGGCCCTTCTGCGGGCGCAAATGATCGCAGATTACAACAAATGGCATGATCGGGGTTACGCCCCGATTTATGCCCGACAAAATTTCGAGAATTGCTGGAAACAGTATCATGCACTGGGAGTCAACGGCGTGATGGATGATATTCACAGTAAATTCTTGCAGCTACCGACAGAACACTGAAAGGGGTATACATATGGACTTTGGTATTGCATCTGTGGCGGCGATCACCGCCATCGCGTATCTGGTAGGCATGGCAGTTAAGGCCACCAATGTGGCGGACAAGTGGATTCC